>TARA_R110000823_G_scaffold315705_1_pt1 | contig 179783 bp, 176 predicted proteins | sample TARA_R110000823 | Tara Oceans TARA_R110000823 (sample SAMEA4397722) | marine metagenome | biome: Polar Biome; feature: [DCM] deep chlorophyll maximum layer (ENVO:01000326); material: water (ENVO:00002006), including particulate matter (ENVO:01000060) such as... | depth 20 m | reverse complement strand
CTCATTGACCGTAAACGACCAGTTTGTCTTTCAGATGAATGTCGAAAATGGGTTTGTTCAGATGGAGCTTCCAGAAAAATCAGTTGTAATCTTTTCAGCACTTGATAAAAAAGCGAGTTTGAGGAGACTAACTGGTGAACCAGCATGGAGTTTCAATAAAGAAGAACCTTTTGAACAATTATTTTTAGACTTGGAGTTTTATTGGTCAATTGATTCAGATAAGCTGAAGGTGATCTAACCTTTTTTGAAATTAAACGGTCGTATCTCAAGTCAGGATTATTTGCCGATCTTTTTCGAGCAAATATTCATCCATTCAACTATATATGGCCGGCAAAGTCATTAACTATGCAATTCAAGTATTTAATACACAGTTACAGATATTATGATTTCCCAGATATTGCCACAGTGGTTGCTAAAGTATATCCAGACATCAAGTGGGTCTTCCATTTATTCCTGAACCTTAGCAATAAAGCATCAGTTAAATGGCAGAAGCTATCTGCCAAAAAACATCGAGATATGCAAAGTGAGGCCGGCAATATGACGGAGACTTCGGATAATCGCCAAGATTTTATTGACAATGATTTCAGTAGGCAGTCCAAGACTTCTGATGAATATGCAAACGAGATGAAGTTATTTAGCGCAGAAGAAAAATTGACCATTCAAAGTTCTAAAACAGTAAACATTAACAGTGCAGAAAAGAGCAAACTATTTTAATTATGGCCATAACACGACAAGCAAAAAATTATAAAGTAATAGCCAAAAACCAATATCAATCCATCATTGGAGGTAAGCTAGAAAAATATGCAGACCATATTTTTATAGATGCTACCGATGAGAATATAGATTTGGCCAGTGGCAAAAAAGTGATTAACAATGGCGGCTGCTAAGGTACAATTTGCTCAATATAATCCAAGAAAGCGAGATGAAAGCTTAAAAGATACGTATCTCGTTTTATACGGAAGTGGCTATTTAGCTCTTGGAGAAGGAAGGCACAATGCTGGTAGTGCATTCAAACTAGTGGCCGAGGGAAGACATGCCATTAATAAGAAAAAACAAATAGATCAAAATTGTGTCATTCCTTTTTGTCCAACAGACAAGGATTTTTTCTTGAAAATAAAACTGAACAAAAGAATAAAACGCCTCGACATTTATTCCCACGCCTGGCAACACGGAATCAATTTGGGAGGATTTACCGGAAAAAGAACAATTGACGGAAAGGAATATGACGGAGACTCACTTGATTGGACAGATGACGTACAAGATGGAGGTCGCGATTTGAGAAGAGTGGAGATTCACGAAGATCAATATATCACTGGAAGTTCTCAAACAACCGAATTGGGAAATCTAGAATCTGACTCTTTTGTAGCAGATTGTGAAGTTTACTTTTGGGGTTGTAATGCTGGCGGACAGCTTACTTCAAGCGGTAAACACGTAACAAGTAATGAGCCATACATAGAAGAACCTAAAGAAACCTTTGCTCAAGAATTTGCTTTGAAAATGGGGAAAGGAAGTGTTTATGCATTAGTGGGTAAAGGTATTGGTGCTGGTTCTATGTTTAAAACAGATAAAAATGGCAAAAACATATACAGTGATGGAGAAATGCTACCTGCAAATATTGCTTTAAACCATAGCAACAAAAATACCGTCAAATTGGATGCTATGAATTACATGAAAAAATTCCCGCTATGAAAAAGATATGTATTGCAATCATTTTATTTTTGGCAATCTTGTCTTGCAAAAACACTATTATAGAAGATTCTGCGCGAAAAAAAAACCAAGATAATACCAATTCAAATTTTGTTGAAAAGACCGTAGATAGCTTGCAATACTTTACAATGTTGCCCGCAAAGTTCAATGAATATTACAAAGGGAGCAAGTTGGAGGTGAAAAACAAAAAATTTATGACCTCTTACCTAAATAGGACAACTAAAAAAGACATTCCTTATTTAGTAGAAGCAATACCTGACACCACAAAAACACAAGTAATTTATGCAGATCTTGCAACATTGAGAAAAGGTGATATTGCATTAAACTTACTAACTACACTAGACAAGGATTTAAATTTACAGAAAATCGTAGAAAACGAATTTAACAATCCTGGAGACCCAACGATCATTTATGATCCTGACCAAGTTTTTATCACGCTTTTTTTCAAGGGTAAAGGTTATTCTTCGGCATATTATAAAAACAGATTGCGCCTTTACGAGGCTTTAAAGTTTCATTACAATAAAAAGTAACCAACAACAATGAGCCCTAAAGTACAATTTGCACAATATCAACCTAAAGAACGTCCTGTTGAAGAAACTGAGGATTTTGATTTGACAATCAAGATTGGAGGGGACGATACTTTTGTGCCAATGGGAATCCCTTCTTATGGTGTTGGTACTGAGAATGATATCCTAAAGTTTGAGGTAGAAGTTAAGGAACACTTTATAGACCAATTGAAGATTGAAGTTATGCGTGAAGGTACAGTCGTTTACACAAAAGAATTCACGCAAACATTACCTGTGGGTTCCTACACTATCCCTTGGGACGGTTTTGACAATAACGGTGTTTACGACAGCTCCGGTTTTGTGGATGGAACTTTTAAAATAAAAGCCACAGGGTATTTAAGCGGAAAACAAAGAACAGTAGATAGTGAAGAGATTACTTTTGAATATGACGAAGTGGAATGGGTAGATGTGAAGATTGATAAAAATAATAAGCAGGTTGATGTTACGCTAAGAGTAAACTTAAAAGATGGGGGCGCCAAAGGATTAAACCGAACAGGAAGAATACCTCAATCAGACTTGGTTCCAAATCATTCTCCGATAACAACAAATATTAGAAGTTTTGAGGATTTGGAAAAATTAGCACTTGAAGGTATTAATTATCATTGGGGAAGAAATAAGGGACATCAAATTGCAATGTATGTCGAGATTAAAGGAGAGCGATATGAAATATGTATGAATGCTATCAATACTCAAGAAAATGCTATGGATGATGTTGATTTAATCTTTAATACTAATAGAAAATGGATGCGTTCAGGAAACCCAGGAACAGTTGAAGGTTTGATTTCATTGATCGGTAATCTCATTTCAAGGGAGGCAGTTTGTTATAATGGAGGATATATTTTACATTCTGATGGTTGGGGTTATAGAAACTTGGCTAATGAAGACATTGAATTTAAATTTACTACTGCGCATGAGATTGATCATACAATTTTAAAAGCATATGGTAATACCACATATTCTTACGGTCATAAAGGAAGTGTAAATGTGATTTTTCAAAATAGAAAGTCTTCAGCACCGAAATACGAAACACTAAAAGAAATTGATATTATGCCATATTACCCTACTGATCCTCCCTTAAGCCTATACGGTAGTTATGTTGCTTCGGAAAAAGATAGTATCAGTTTAATCTGGTTAACCAAGCTAAATATAAAATAATGAAACTAATCACAGCTATATTTTTTCTTTCTTTAATTCAATGTGGTAGCCATATTGATTTTTACCAAGGTCATGTTCTTAATAAGACAAAAAAACCAATTGTTAATTTGAAAGTTTATGAAAAATATAAACCTTCAAATTTTACCTATACAGATAAAGATGGTTATTTTAAGCTTCTTAAAAATAAAGAAGGGATAAGCCAATTTTTAATTATTGAGTCATCAGATAAAAAAATCTTAGATTCCATGCAAGTAATAAGAACTTCTGGAGGAGAAAAAATAAACTATCATTTTGTTCAAGGTAGAAATGATACACTTAAACTAAACAAATAACCCCAATTTCACTAACAAACCTTGCTACCCATCTACCGCACATATCAAGTAAAACCAAAAGACACGCTAGCGTCCATTGCTAAAGCACATGAATTGGACATGGAGGAGCTTAAAGCTTATCATAATGAGCGGGCCTGTCCAAGACCAGATACAACTGCGGTTGCCACCCTATCTAAAAGAATTTATCTTGCCTCCAGAAGGTTTTATTTTAAAAATGGAAAAGAGATATGGGCAAACATTGCTCTAATTAAAAACACATAATCTTATGAATATTTTAAAAATTTTTTCAATGCTTATGTTTTTGGTTTCATGTCAGTCGAATACCAATTTATCAAAACTTATTTTAAAGGAAGATGTAGATTCATTAATTACAGACAGAAATGACTTTTATAGAGAGGATGTAGAACCAGCTTCAGGGTTGGCTTCAATTTACACCTACAAAATTGATGGATTTAGTTTTGGTGAGTATGACCTGCTTGATAACTCTGAAACTGCAATAGCAAATAAAAATAGTTTGACTTTCTATTTAGAAAAACCATTTCAAAAATCAAACAATCAGATTGTTGGTTTTTTTATTAAGGTCAACAACAGTGAAAGTACGTTATTCAATGTAGTAGAGAATCTTTATGGAAAACTAGAAGAACTATCCCAAAAACCTACCTCAACTTACGAGGAAATTCTTTACGGTTCAGAATCTTGGTTATGGAAAGATCAAGAAATGACAATTATAGTTTCAAAATCCTATGGTTCGCGTAATGATAAACAGGTAATCGACGAATCACTATATCTTGTAAGAAATGATGTTATGGAGCGTGGAAACCCAAATCGAACCGCTGCAAACCGACTTATAGAAACTTTTAAAAATTAGAAAATGAGCATAAAACCTTATTACATGATAGACTTCAGTGCTGTAGCCTGTTTTTTTGAGATACGTGTAAATGATTACCCCGTTATTACCCAAAACATAGAAGGTCAAGTTGCTTCTATGATTCCCATAAATCAAGCTATTCTGGAATCGGGAAAAGCAACAATCACAGCAACGGTTCTTCCTATAGCTGGAACCACCGAGCTACATCCTGGCGCCTACCTACGATTTAAGATCATGCTTTTTGATGTTACCAACGATTTTGTGTTCCAAGAGCAATACGAACAATACGAGACCGATCCTGTAGGCGACCAAAAACTACCCATAATGGCATTGGCTGGCAATTTTATGGTAAATGTTCCATACATTCAAGATGCTTGGCAAGATGGTAGAAATCTTAAGGATGTGGAAGACCTCGCCCCAAAATTGCATTCCGCATACAAAAATATTTCAAGTATAATCAACGAAAAAAATTATGAACAATTCAAACAGTTAATAGCCAGAAGGGAAAACAACATTGCCAAAGCAATGTACTTGTCATCTGTTGAGGCAAGATCCAGGGCTGAAGATGTTATTACGGACATGCAATCAGGATTTACGCTAATGCCGATACCGAAAGATGCTATTTTACAACTTTACGCAAACAATAAAGTGGCGGCTTTAAAAAAATTAAATGGGGAATCTGCTCTATATTTATTTAACAAAAAAACGAATGAAGAGCTAATGCTAGATCTTACTTTCTACATCCCGGAAGGAAAAACCGAATTTGAGGTTATATAACCGCTTTACCAACCAACTAGCATACAATTCATGGCTTTAAATATTAAATTTACCACCTTAAGTTTTTTACTTCTTTGCGCTTACACGCTCAATGCTCAAAAAACCTATGAGTTAAGTAAGCTTTTAAATGGAGTGGGCCTCAACACCGTCATTAGCCAATCTAAAGACTACAAAGTTCAAGAGCGAGTTAAAAATGAGGATACATTAAGAGGGTATGCTCTAAACAATGATAGTTTTACCTTTTTAGGAAATCCTATTGGGCAGATTGAAGTTCATGAAACAAACGGAATGGTTCAGTTCATAGGGTTTGTAATTGAAGAAAAGCAATTGGACGGTTCTCATATTTTTGACGATATAGATAAGACAATCGAAACAGAAAGTGATGAAATAATGGAGGGAGCTTCCGAAGTAGACACTACAGATCCTACTGCAATTTCAGAAGTCAGTGAAGCTGAAAACAAAAAAAGGAATAACCGAAAACAAGCTTTTGTCAATTTTGTAAATAAAAATAGCCCTATCACCCAGCAAGCCAGAGCGTATCTAAATGAAAACTTCGAATTTGTTTCCTCAGAACCTCTTTGCCAATTTAATTGCTGGGATAAATGGAGGTCTGATTATGCTGAAATAGGAATTGAAAAAAACAATTTTATAGAAGATGTGGCAGATGGTAAGGAAGCAGTTTATATAGAACAGACGCTGATTATTAAAACTAATTTAAATAATTAGTAAATTGCTAATAATACAGTTTTAGGGTTATTAATCTAAATATTCAATAAACTTCTTACGGTCCAAATACCCTTTAGTTCCATTTTTTGAAATGTAATAAAAGGAATTGGTTTGTTGTTGTATGCTGTCATAAACTGTCTCTTCCTGTTGTGGGTAAAGCCCTACTTTGCCTTCATGGTATAAATAAACTTGTTGTTCTTTAGCGTTAAAGACAATGGAATCAAAACCTATAGGAAGAACTTCTTTCACTTTTATAGAACCTTCTTTTATTCGGAGAGATGGTATTTCTATACTGTCACCATTCGCAAAAACATCATACTCGGGTTTTGGTTTATGTAGTTTCGCTTTTTCTAGGTTATAACTAACAAGACCAAACTTTCCCTCTTCTTCTACTTTTAATATATTCCCAGGCATATTATTATTGAAGCTAAAGCCAGAATTGCTATCTGTATTTTCAGAAATTGAATTATCTAAAAAAGTGACTTTTTGATTTTTATTGAGTCCTTTAAGATATAAAAAGCTTTCAAACCCAGTGCCACCAAAGTGTCCTTCTTCAAGAATAAGTCTATGAGGGTTCTTATTGTTTTCTTTAGCAACCAATTTATAATTCTTAAAAGGTACAGTGCCACAATATAAAGTAACAGCTCTAGGAAATTGTTCGATTTTTTCCAGTTTGTAATTGTAATAATGTGCACCGTTTTTTTCTAATACTTCTAAGCCACTTCGGTATAAATAAGCGCTTTTTATACTATCGAATTTCACTTTCTCCAAATTAGCCTTGTAAATGGTGTACGTTTCGGCTTCCTTCCCTACTATAAAATATCGGTTATAATTAATAGAGTCGAAACTTTGTTTTAGCACAGGATCGCCAAATGAATTAACGAGGAAACTTTTTCCATCATCTCCTTTTTTCGGTTGAAAAAAATTCATGGCATTAAAATAGTCAAGGATTAATTTTTCAGGTATTCGAGCAAGTGAATCAGAAGGATTTAATTTTTTGGTTGTTATTGACTCAAACACATTATTTAAAGCTACTTCGTTATTTTTTAAAGGGATAAAAATACCTTTATCGTTGTTAGAATCATTTAATAAAGCAACATACGTATTTGGGTCGATTTCCAAATAAACGATATTTAAAAATTTAACATCATAGGGTCGCCATTTTTTCACATGGTCATCTGGGCTTTCTTCATAGGTAGAACCAAAACCGCCCGACCTGGCATAACCATATCTAAGTTCAGCGAGGCTCAGTAAACTAGGATTTATGGTTTTAAAAATCACAGGTGATTCTTTATCGTTTCTTTTACTCATAACCTGCCAAGTGTTTTGACTTAAATAGGATTTAAAATCTGATAAGCTCTGTTTTTTCAATTCACTTTTTAAAATAACTTGATAATTCTCTTTAATTTTTTCAAGTGTTGAGGGATTATCCTTATCAATTTCAATTGAGGTTGCACTCGCTAAATTATACTTTTCTTGAAAAAAGCTGTTTGTAAGCTCTAAGTGAATTCTATTATACGCATTCTCTTCTTGTTTTTGATAGAAAATATAATTTCCACGAGAATCATAGGCAATCAGGTCTATCTGTGGGACTTTAACGATAGTTTGTGCCGAGGTTTGGAATGCACTCATCAAAAATAGGAAGACAAAACAAAGATGTAGATAAAGTTTCATGATGTTGCTTTTGTATTATTAGAAATCAAACTTCGTTCCTAAAAATTAGTACTTCTTTAAAACTCAACTTTATCTCGCTTACAATACCAAAGCGCCTGGCAATATTCATCGAACTCACAACCTCCCAATGCAATTTTACCTTTATCAGCTTTATCCAATAAGTCCTGGCTGGGTTCACCGTAAACAATTTTAACCACCGTATCTTCCTTATTGCAATCGGGGCAAATTCCGGTTTTATTTTCCGCTGTGTGATATGGGCATTTTTCGGGAAGTAATAATTCTAGACTCTTGCTTTGCTTATTACATGTATTCACGAAAAATTCTCTGTACCTCGTCCCAATTTCCTTAAACACAAACCGTATTTTCAAATTAAAATCTGCTTTGGGCAATGCGTCTATTTTAAAATACCCTTTCGAATTGGTCTTGGTGGTAATCGGGATGTTGGAAAGTCTTTCTTGATTAAAAGGGTTTGTAGCTATCAGCTCTACTTCTGTATTCTCTAGCGGTTCACAGGTTCGAGAATCCTTTACATAGCCAGAAATTGATTCTGTTTGTCCATAACTTATAGTATATGGGGCAATAAAAAGCAATAATAACGAAAAATAGCAGTAAACTTTCATTTCAAAATATTTAATAAAAAAACCATCATAACAAGATATAAAGAAGTCTCTCTTCAGTAGTTAAGTAGCTTTTTAATTTTTATTGAAGTAAAAAACTATCCTTTTTATCTTCCCCAAATGCTCATTTTTTAGCTTTTTGGGCTCTTTTTAGTCGCATCTGGATGTGAAATCAAATGTGACTATCATCCCATCTCAACTTAATTAGGCAAATTTTAAGCAGAATAAAAGTAACAAAAGTATAGTAAAAGGTTGATGTCTGACTTTTAAAGAAAAGGGCGAAAAGCATATCTTTACAATTCACGTTGACTAATTAGAGATTAGATCACTGAAAGCAAGCAGCTTATTTTTAACATAGCAGAGCATGAAATGAACATTACTTATCGGTTTGACACGCTAGATTTTCATTATTTTAAACTCATTAAAACAAAATAATGGACGGCTCAGCATTCCACTTACTTGAAGATCTAGACTGGCCTATAGTCGGATTTATGATGTTTTTTTCATTGTTTGTGGCTATATTTTACACAGCTATCTTTTTTGTGATATTAAAGATCAAAGTAAGGCCAAAGTGGTTGTTTTTTATGTTACTGCCATCGATTATAGGAATTACCGCCCTTATTTACAAGCCCGCCGTAATTTTGGTATTTCTATGCATTTTTGGGATGACTTTCCTCTTGGGTATAGGCAGTATGGCTTACAGAGGAATTTCAGAATTTATTATCAATTTTAAAACAAAAAGTAAAAATAGCAAAAACAAAGCTCCATTGGCAATCACTATTTTAAAAAGTGCAGCCGGTTTGGCAATAGGAATCGCACTTCTACTAACAGGTCCCTACGCCTTTATATTGATTGTCTTGTATTTTATTTTTAGAAAACTAGTGCATAAGGATAATTCAGACCGCTTTTTAAGCCTTCAAACCACCCTACCTACCTCAAAAATACGATCTATTTCCATGGGATTAGTTGAGGTTAAAGGCAAAACAAATATGCTAGAACCTTTACTGTCTAAAATTGGAAATACAGAATGTATTGGCTATACCTATCACGTAGAGTCCATTTCTAGGGATAAAGATGGAGACGAACATTTCTCCACTATTTCTTTTATAACAGAATGTAATCCCTTTACTATAGAAGACGAAACGGGAACAGTAGTCGTTTCGCCAGTAGATTTAGAGCTTTTAGATATTCCAGAGGACAAATCATACCGCCGCAGCGGAAAACGTTATACCACCCACGTATTATTAGATAACACTGAAATTTTAGTAATTGGAAAAGCAAGTACTAAAAATCAGGAAACGATTATTGAGAAGGAAACAGTTAAAAATGTATTTGCCCTTTCCTCTACTGAAGCTGTAAACCGATGGAACAAATTTTCACCTCTCCGAAAATCGGCTATACGATATGCAACCGTTGCTGCATTTTTTATAGCTATGATATTATTGGCCAGTTTTGAATATGAAGATAATTTAGTAACCGTCCGCTTTATTGTAGGTACCGAATTTTTCACTAATTTATACCCTTTTAAATAAACCTATGGAAACTATCATTGCAATCGCAATCCTCATTTTAATTATTGTCGGTCTAGCAAGCGTACTCATTAGAACGTATAATCGATTGGTAATGCTCAAGTTTAATGTTGAAAAAGCATTTGCCAATATCGATGTGCTTTTAAAACAACGGGCAGACGAAATACCCAACCTTATCACCACGGTAAAGGAGCACGCTTCGTATGAAAAAGGAACACTCCAAAAATTAACCAATCTTAGAACGCAATTCCTCAATGCCCAAAACCCAAACGAAAAGGTTGAAAAATATAACGAAATCCAATCAACTATAACCAAGGTGTTAGCTGTTGCCGAAAATTACCCCGACTTAAAGGCAAACACTTCTTTTATAACTCTTCAAAACCGCGTTTCGGAATTAGAAGATCATATTGCAGACCGACGGGAATTTTTCAACGAAAGCGTAAATATGTATAATATTGGCATTAAAGAATTTCCTAATATATTGATTGCCGGCCCTATGGGTTATAAAGAAAAACATTTACTAGCAATCTCTGAAGCAGAAAAAAAATACGATGGAGTTCAGTTTTGAATATTTTGAAATTTTAAAGCAGGTCAACAAAACTCCTAGCTATACTGTGATGTGGGCTGCATTTGGAGTTCCCTTACTTATTGCTGTTTTCATGCTTTGCACGATAGTTATCCCGAACAAGGATATTAAATTAAAGGTAAATACTGCAATCATTAGTATTTTAGGTATCACTTGGATTTTGGGTTTTATAACCACCATCTTGTTTTTATTTACAGGTATTTCAGGAATAAAGCTTCTTGCAATTTGGTGTACGTTATTTGTTTCGGTTTCCATTTTTTATATTTTTCATTCCACCGAAATAGCAAAACTCTATGAAAATTTCCCCTTAAAAGAGTGACACGTTTATACTTTAACAAAAAGTTTACTTTTAGATATGTTAAAGTTGCAAGGAATTATAGTAGTTTTAAGGTTAAATAAAACTAGCACCATACAATTACACTTATGCAAACCCTTACATATCCCCTCTCTTCCTCTACTAAAGAATTATTACATATTGCGGAGGCCAACGCCAAAGGATATCATGCCGATCAATACAATGCTTCCCACTTATTACGGGCATTGTTGCATAAAGACATTGAGTTACGGTCATTAATAGAAGATGTTAGTGGTGATATATATTACATGGAAGAATGGGCAGATGTACGTATGGAAGCACTGCCAAGAGCAGCTAAAATACCCGACCAATTGAAAGGAGATGATAGTATTGAAGCCATTTTCAATGAAGCCGATATGGTAAAACTGAAATTGGGAAAAGAAGAAATCACTCCCGAATGTGTTTTAGTCGCTATCTGTACACCTGGGGTAGGCTTTACTTACGAGCAGTTAAAAACACTTCCAGTAAAAAGGGAAGACATTCTCTCGCAGTTTTCTGGTGGTGGTACTGCAAAAAATAATAGCAATACAACTAGCACAGCTGCAGGAACAAAACAAAAAGTAAGCACTGATGTCCTCAACAAATATTGTGTTGATAAATCTACACAAGCTCGCAATCAAGAACTTTCCAAAGTATATGGTCGCGATGCCGAGATTAAAATGATTACTGAGATTTTGGGTAGACACTCTAAACCTAACGTGCTTATAACAGGAGAGCCAGGTGTAGGTAAGTCTGCATTACTCAATGGTTTTACCAATGCAGTTACTAACGGTAGTGTACAAGAGTCGCTAAAGGAAGCGCAGATTTATGAACTTGACTTTATAGAGTTAGTCTCTAGCGCTAGTTATAATGGTGAAATTGAAGACCGGTTTAAAAAGATAATCAACGCCATCAAGCAATTTACAAGACCTATTTTATTAATAGATGAACTTGACAATTTATTGGATAAAAACAGTCAGCAAAAAGGATTAATAAACATCTTAAAGTCTGAGTTGGCAAAAGGCGATATTACCATTATTGGTAGTATGACCAATGACACCTTCAGAAAACAAGTGGAAAGTGACGATACGCTTTCAAGAAGATTCGAAATTATTAATTTGGAAGAACCTACCGAGCAAACAACTGCTCGGATGATTAACCATATTATTGAGAGTTATACACAACACCATAAACTAGAAATAGAACATCCAACCATTGAAGAAGCTATTAAACTTTCTAAACGTTTTAACAAGGAACGTAGCCTGCCAGATGCAGCCATCGATTTAATTGACAGGACGATGTCCGCCGGACGTTATATGATAGAGACTTCTGGGCCTGTTATTGAAAATCTTAAAGAAGAATTATCAGCTATTTCAGAAAATGAAAATCATTCCGAAGAACAAAAAAAGCAAGAATTAGAATGGTTTTATAAGGACTTAGGAAATAGGGTAAGTTATCTACTTTTCGTAGCATTAAAAGAAGACGATCATCCAACATTTGATAGCAATACGACCTCAAAAGAAATTTCAGAAAAAATTGAAACTATTCTCAACCTTTTACTGAAAGAAGCAGAAACAGAAAAAAATACCATTGCCAAAAAAGACGTGACGGCAACCATTTCGAATAAAACAGGAATACCTGTAGGCGATCTCTTGGCAGATGAAAAAGAACGATTGCTCTCTATGGAAGAAGAGCTTAAAAAACGGGTTGTTGGCCAAGATCATGCTGTAAAAACTATTACAGCTGCCGTGCACGAATCACGGTCTGGATTAAGTAAACCAGGGCTACCAACAGGTTCTTTCTTTTTTACAGGACCAACTGGTACTGGTAAAACTGAATTGGCGAAAGCATTGGCTGAGTTTTTATTTCAAACCGAAGATGCAATTATTCGTTTTGATATGTCCGAATTTAAAGAGGAACATTCCGCAGCATTGCTTTACGGAGCGCCTCCAGGATATGTGGGGTATGAAGAGGGCGGACTTTTAGTTAATAAAATAAGACAAAAGCCCTATTCTATTGTACTTTTTGATGAAATTGAAAAGGCGCACCCTTCTGTTTTCGATATATTTCTTCAAATATTAGACGAAGGGAAGTTGCATGACCGGTTGGGTAAAACGGGTGATTTTTCACACGCTGTTGTTTTATTCACTTCTAATGTAGGGAGCAAGCACGTAGTGAAATCTTTTGAAGCGGGTGAAATTCCGAAATCTACAGACTTAATGGAAATAATGGGTGGCCACTTTAGACCTGAATTTTTAGGAAGGCTTACAGAGATTGTTCCTTTCAGTCCTATTACAAAAGAAAACATTATTAAAATATTTAAAATTCAGCTAAAAGATTTATTAAAAGCACTAGAAAAACAAGAGATAAGCCTTGAATTAACAGATGAAGTATACGAACACCTTTCCAACAAAGGGTTTACACCACAATATGGAGCACGTCCACTTAGAGGGGTAATACGTACCGATTTAAGAGGACCTTTATCTAGAATGTTGATTACAGGAAAGATACAAAAAGGTGATACTGTAAAGGTAAGCCTACAAAATGAGACCTTAAAGTGGGGTATAAACGAGTAAAATTATAATAAAATTCCTATATTTATTTTTCAAACCATTAAATAACAAACCATGAGCGATAAAACATACGGCATTGGCGGTACAGAAGTAAGGCAAGAAGCTGCGGAAGCATTGCAAGAAATTCCCCAAAACAGAACCTTATTGATAGAGAAGCTAACCCATAATCAACCAGTAAAAGCAGAAATGATTAAGGGACTTAAAAAAATTGACGATGTTTTTGACCATTATCAACCCAATGTTGAAATGGAGTTTTCTAATAAAGATGGTGTACAATCTAAAGAGACACTTAACTTTACTAACTTAGGTGACTTTGGAAGAAATGGTATTATAAATCAAAGTGATTTCCTTAAAGATCTCGACACTGAAAAAGAACAGTACGTTAAAATTGTAAAGCAACTTAAGACTAATAAAATTTTAAAAGCTGCATTAACAGACCCTGAGGCAAAGGAAGCTTTGTTAACCTCAATACAAACTTTAATCTCCGAACTTGAATCCAATAAATAATTATGGCCAAATCAGAAAAAATCCAACAGCAATCATCCCCTCAAAGCCCCTCCAAACAACTGGAGCAAAGCAGTGAAAAGCTAGCAAAATATGGTGGGTTTGACCTTTTAGAAGCAACCATAGATGGGGTTCAAAATATGAACCCAGACAGAAAAGCTCGTAAAAAGATTTTTCTAACCGAAAGCACTAAAGAAAAGGAACGCAAAAAAGTAAAGAAAACCCTAGAAATGTGGTCTTCAATACTTTCCGGATCTGAAGACATTTCGGAAATGGTCGAAGAGTCTGAAAAAAGATCTCAAGTAGCAGACCAAACCCTTAAAGCGAATGTTGGGGAAGCGATAAAAGAAACCCATGACTTAGAACGCTCTTATCGCTCTATGGCATTGTTCTTTAAAAACACCGAAGAAGATAAGCTAAGGAACGTCACTCTGGTAAACGCCGATTTAGAACAACTTAAAGATTTAGATAACACTCGTTTTATAGATGCTATTTCAGCAGAACTTAAAGACAGTTATGACCGTCTAGACCTTAGAGATAATTATGGTCTTATGGTAATTCCTGGATATTTAGGTAGTAATGCCGTAGTTGAAAAATGGGCTAAGATTGCTTATGAAAATAAAGTAATGCTAGTTACCGATTTTGAACATTTGGATGAGCCGGATGATGTCATGGAAATGTTTGAAGCTGCTAACTTAACAGGAGGTGAAAACCACCGCTCAAATGTTATTATGACGTGTAATTGGTTAGTAGGAAGAGGCAAAGAAGATGAAGTTGGCGAAGAAGATGACCTTTTTGTTCCTCCAGCCGGAGCCCTAGCAGGAAAAATATATAAAACATTAATGTCTCAAGTTACCGCAGGTAAAAAACACGGTGGTATTAATGAAATTAGTGGTGTTCGCTTTGACTTAAAGAAAAGTGAAATAGCCAACTTAGAAAAACTTGGTTTGGTACCTATGGTAAACGAATATGGAAAGGTTATGGCATTTTCGGCTAAAACCCTCTTTAATGGTGATAACTTAGGGCTACAAACCTACTCTGTGGTACGTGTGTTCGATTATGTAGCAAAAGTACTTATGGATTTCTTAAACAGAAGAGCTTTTGAAAATTTCAACGCCCGAACTCGTAAAGAGCTAATGGGGCAAATTGTAAAGTTCTTGGATAATATATCTGGTCCGGATAAATTAATTGAAGATTTTTCAATCAAACGTTTTGAACAAGATCCAAACCAAAAGGATCGAATTTACTTAGATATCCACATGAAACCTTATTTCCCAGCTAAAAACTTCCTAATAAAACTGGATGGACAAAAAGGAGATGATGGTCACGATTGGGATGCTGAGTACGAGCAGCAAAAATAAAGCATATTCAAACTACTACTTTAAACAGGCTATTACATTAAATAATAGCCTGTTTTTTATATAAAAGCTTTTAAGAAATTTAATAATAGCTTATTCAATAAGTAAAAGAAAATCAACTTTAAGTGTAACTTGAGTTTTTAATAAAAAACTCAATACATTTCTTCTCTTCTTTTCTCGTAGTCTCTCCCAGAATTGAATTTGTATCTATAATTTAGGAAACTTCTATTCTATCCATTTAACTAGGAGGGCGATTGTCTTTCAAAATTATTATTACTTTTTTTTATCCCAATACACATAGGCGCCAAAAGCAACTAAACAGACTAAGGAGCCCCATAGTAATCCATTTTTTAAGCTATCGGTGTTTTGACCCACAATAGCTATAAAAATAGTTAATGGAGTGATGCCTAACATCGTGGCACCAATAAACCGCCAATAACCCATACTCAATATCCCTCCTACAAAGCTTATAGCATCGTTAGATAAAAAGGGATTAATACGCGTTACCACTACAGCCCAAAAACCATAATCTTCAATAAAATCTTCTATTTTTTTTTCAGTCTTACTTCCGATTATTTTTTCAACTAAAATTTCTCCAAAATAACTACCAATAACATACCCAACTGAAGATGCTGTAAATACGGAGAGTAAAATAATTAAACTTCCCCAAATAGGTCCATAGGCCAACACCGAAACTACCATAAGCGCAACAGAGGGAATTACAATTAAAAACATTTGGGCTATCATCGCCAAGACAAGTACGACTGGCCCTAACCAACCAAAGCCGGAAACCCATTTTTCTATTCGTTTTTCATCATTACTGGTAAGAACATTCCATGCTTCGGTAAAAAACTGTTCAACAGAAGGAATTGTAAAGTAACAGATAACCAACGTAACCACCAATGCAATTGATACATACAAAGGCAAGCGTCCTTTGGTTTTTGAAGAATCGGTGTCGTTATTGCTCATATATCCTGTTGAATTATTATTTCAATTCTACTTTTAAAATACTAGGCACGCCGCCTGTTGCTTCATTTGATATGTATAACGTCCCATCTGGAGAAAAAGTAATCCCCTCTGGTTGATAAAACACTTTGTTATTTAATGGGTATTCTTGTTTAGCAACACCATCTGGACTTACAATAATAATGCGTGGTTTAGTACCTTGGAGGACATAAATTTCTTTAGTTTTAGGATGAATAGCGATATCTGAAGGGCGAATTTTTTTCAACGTCTTCTGTATCTCGGCATCTCTAGAGGTAACTAGCAATACCGGTTTTTCTAGTAGGTTTTTTGTCTCTAAATCATAGCCATAAATACCTCTGCCGTCATTATCAAAAGGCTCATGATCTTTAGCCATTAACAAGAGTCTGTTGTTTTTTTCATCAGCCAATAGCGTTTCGATGTTGTGTTTTTCTGAAAGAGGGAGCTCATATTGGTTAAAGACAGGATCTTCACCTAAAAAATCTAATAATTCAAAAATTTCCCCGTCACTACGAACCACATACATATTTTTGCCCATTAAGGCCAATCCTTCATAATCGCCATCGCCAGCAAATTTAACTTGACCGTCGAGTTTCTTCGTTTTTAGATTGTAAAAAAATACAATTCCTACCTCATCTTGAATACAAGCAATCCGACCATCTTCCAACCAAACGATTCCGGAAATTTCATCTAGGATACTAGGTAATTCCCAGCTTTCAACCACTTCTTGTGTAGAATCTAATGCAACCCGCTTTTCCTCAATCCGGCTTTTATAAAAATGATAAAATAAAAAAGATACAGCTATGATTATAATAGCCAGAACAGCTACTATTTTATTCATGTGTTTAGACAACCCATTCATATTTTAATTACGTTTAGAAGAAAATCAAAAATACGTATTAAAATACACCTATTAGCCTAATGAATTGTTATAAAACTAATTGCAGAAATAAACAAAAAAGCCTCTCTGAAAACAGAAAGGCTTTTTGCTCCTCCACTTGGACTCGAACCAAGGACACCCTGATTAACAGTCAGGTGCTCTAACCAACTGAGCTATGGAGGAATTTAATTTTTATGTCTTTTTTGAACGTTTGCCTACACAACTCTTCAATAGATATCGTTAGGCGGGTGCAAATATACCCAATTTTTAATTTCATCAAAATAAATCTGAAATTTTTTTTAATGAATTTTGCAATTATTTCGAACTTGTAAGATATCCAAATTCTGTTTCTTAGATCTCCATAAAAAAATGCTTCAGAATTTCTTCCAAAGCATTTTGTATATTTTACTTTCTTTCAATAAATTATTCGAACAGCCAACGGTAAATATCGTTTCCGTTTGCGAACAATACTAATGCTATTAATAAGAAGAAACCAACCATTTGTGCATACTCCATAAACTTATCTCCTGGTTTGCGACCACTTACCATTTCATATAATAAAAACATTACGTGACCCCCATCTAATGCAGGAATTGGGAGAATATTCATAAACGCTAGTATAATTGAAATTAAGGCTGTAGTTTCCCAGAAACTTAACCAATCCCACGTATCAGGGAACAAGCTTCCTATTGCTCCAAATCCACCAACTTGTGTAGCGCCTTTTGCGGTGAAAACATATTTAAATTGTGTAACGTAATCTGTTAAAACATTATAACCGTAGCTTATTCCTCCAGTAATACTTTCACCTAAACCATACGTTATTTTGGTACCGTTACCTACCAGCTCTTTAGCGTAATTGTTCACCCCTATTTGTCCCGTTTCGTTTGGAGTGACGGTAAGGGTTTCCAGTGTATTATTTCTTGAAACCACTATTGTGTTTTCTTTATCTTTATTTGCTTTTACCAATGAAGTAAACTGGTGCCAATGCCCCACTTTAGTTCCATTTACAGACACAATGCTATCGCCATTTTTAAAACCTGCTGCAATAGCTGGATAATCGGCTGCTACGGTATCGATTACTGCATTTCGCATAGGGTTAAATGGACGTAAAACATCTTGCTTAAACATTCTTGTCCCGATATCTTCAGGCATTGCAATTGTTTCTGTTGTTCCATCGCTGTGTTCAACAGTAATGTTTTGAACATCCCTTAAAAATAAATGCTTGTTTATTAAAGTAACGTCTTCAAATTCTTTTCCATTTACTTGTAAAATATGATCGCCATCTTCAAAACCCATTTCCTTAAAAGTCTCAGCTACTGCAAAACCTTTAGGAATATCATCGTTTGTAATAATTGTAGTTCCGTTGAAAAATAAAATCCCCATATATATTACAAAACCAACGATAATATTTACGGTAACTCCACCCAACATAATGATTAATCGTTGCCATGTCGGTTTACTTCTAAACTCCCATGGTTCAGGCGGCTTGGACATTTGCTCTTTGTCCATGCTCTCATCGATCATCCCAGATATTTTAACGTATCCGCCTAATGGCAACCAACCAATACCATAAACGGTATCACCGATTTTCTTTTTAAAAAGGGCAAATTTTACATCAAAAAAGAGAAAAAACTTCTCAACACGGGTTTTAAATAACTTCGCTGGGATAAAATGCCCCAATTCGTGCAATACGATCAATATAGATAAGCTTAATAATAGCTGAATTGCTTTAACGGCAAATGGACTCATATACTTTATAAAATTAGCGTACAAAAGTAATCTTTTATAACCGCTTACAAAAATTAATACAAAACTACTAAGAGCATCTTGTAAAACTTTTAACGCTTACATCTTTACCATTTGTTTATTAGGCAGTAATTTTGCACAAATCGATATAGAATATGCTTCAATTTTTTGCAAAGTATAAGTTTTTTGGCATCGTGATGCTTGTTCTTTCTGCCATTATTATCACAATTATTTATAATGTCTACACTATTGATGACGGGAAAACCTTACCCATTTATCAGCCTAATGACGTGACAGCTGAGCTAGTTGATACCACAGTTCAACACGTAAAAAAATACCACAAGATCGCCGACTTTTCATTGACCAATCAAAACGGGCAAACTATTACCCAAAAGGATTACAAAGATAAAATATATGTAGCCGATTTCTTTTTTACTACCTGTCAAACCATTTGCCCAATAATGACGGATCATATGGTTAAAATTCAGGAAAAAGTAAAAAACGACCCTGAAATTATGCTACTTTCACATTCGGTTACCCCAAAAGTAGATACCGTGGCACAGCTTAAAAAATATGCTTTGGAAAAAGGAGTAAACGATAAAAAATGGAACTTAGTTACTGGTGACAAAAAAGAAATCTACGATTTGGCTCGAAAATCTTACCTCGCCGCCAAAGACATGCCATATAATGAGTACGATTTAATCCACACTGAAAACTTTGTATTGGTTGATAAAAAGAAGCGCATTCGCGGATTTTATGATGGTACAGACCCCGAAGCCATTGAAGAACTAATGGGCGATATTAAAATTTTAGAAAAAGAAAAATAACGCATTCATTTAAACCGCTTCCAAAAGAATACTTTATCACTTTAAAACCTTGCAAAGCAATCCTAATTCCCTTATTTTTGCGTTGTTTAAAATCAATCTAAATAAAGATAATGAACACAATCGCCACACTTAAAAAAGGGCAACGGGCTATCATTAAAGAGTTTTCGGTAGAACACGTCCCTTTAAAATTGCTCGAAATGGGCTGCTTGCCCGGCAATGAAGTGGCATTGGTACAATCAGCTCCTTTTCAAGACCCAATGTATCTCAACATTAATGGAAGCCATTTAGCTATTAGGAAAGAAACTGCTGCACTTATTGAAATTGAATTATTGTAATCTATGGCTAGGCAAATTAATGTAGCACTTATTGGGAACCCGAATACAGGAAAAACCTCTGTTTTTAATCGTCTTACGGGTTTAAATCAAAAAGTAGGGAATTATCCAGGTATCACCGTTGAAAAAAAACAAGGGCTTTGTAAGTTGGATCGTGGTTTAAAAGCTCATATTATTGATCTTCCCGGAACTTATAGTTTAAATGCTTCTTCGGTTGATGAAAATGTAGTGATTGAGTTACTGCTCAACAAAAATGACAAAGATTTTCCAGATGTAGCAGTAGTCGTAGCCGATATAGAAAATTTAAAAAGAAACCTTCTTCTCTTTACCCAAATAAAAGATTTAGGTATTCCAGCTATTCTTGCCATTAATATGGCCGATAGAATGAAACGTAAAGCCATTTCTTTAGACATTGAAGCGCTTGAACAAAAACTGGAAACCAAAATCGCTCTAGTAAGTTCGCGTAAAAACGAAGGGTTTAACAACCTTAAAGAGCTTATTACAAATTATGGACAGCTTTCTACAAAACCCTGTGTAAATGCTTCTAGAATTGCACCTGAATACTTTGAAAGGCTTCGGAAAGCATTCCCTAATCAAGAATTATATAAGCTATGGTTGGTCATTACCCAAGATGTTAACTTCGGAACATTAACTAGAAATGAACTAAAGGGGGTTACTAATTTTCAGACCGAATCGAAAAGCAATCTAAAAAGACTTCAGCAAAAAGAAACCATTGCCCGCTATCAATTTATAAACAGCGTGTTAAAAGAAACGCTTACTGTTGATACGGCTAATGCGAAAGATTTTAGAAGCCGAATGGATCGCATTCTTACTCATAAAGTTTGGGGCTACGTTATTTTCTTTGCAATCCTCATGCTTATTTTCCAAGCAATTTTTGATTGGAGTAGTTACCCAATGGATTTTATTGATAGCACTTTCGCTTCTTTAAGCGAATGGATAAAAAATTCGCTTCCACCAGGTGATTTTACCAATTTAATAGCTGAAGGAATCATTCCAGGAATAGGTGGTATCGTGATTTTTATTCCACAGATTGCCTTTTTATTCCTCTTTATTTCCATTTTAGAAGAAACCGGATATATGAGCCGTGTCGTCTTTTTAATGGATCGAATTATGCGCCGTTTTGGGTTGAGCGGTAAGAGTGTCGTTCCTTTAGTTTCGGGTACCGCTTGTGCTATTCCGGCGATTATGGCAACCCGAAACATTGAAAACTGGAAAGAACGATTAATCACTATTTTGGTTACGCCTTTTACTACCTGTTCAGCTCGGTTACCGGTATATCTAATTATAATTGCTTTGGTAATTCCCGACGAACGTGTGTTGGGAATATTCAGCCTACAAGGAATTACATTAATGATTATGTACTTAATAGGCTTTGGCGCTGCAATTGGCTCGGCTTGGTTGTTGGACAAATTTCTTAGAATACCAGGACGTTCGTTTTTTGTTATTGAAATGCCTAACTACAAAATTCCGCTTCCAAAAAATGTATTGATTACCGTAATTGAAAAGACAAAATCGTTCGTTTTAGGTGCAGGAAAAATCATTTTAGCCATTTCTATTATATTATGGGTGTTGGCTTCCTATGGTCCGGGAGATTTTAATCAAGCTGAAGAAATTGTAACTGCAGAGAATGTAGAACAAGACCTTACGCAACAAGAGTTAGAAACTAAGATCGCATCCTTTAAGTTAGAAAATTCATACATTGGTATTATGGGTAAAGGTATTGAACCTGCCGTGCGACCGTTAGGATATGACTGGAAAATAGGAATCGCCATTGTAAGTTCGTTTGCCGCACGTGAAGTATTTGTGGGTACACTTGCCACTATTTATAGTGTAGGTAGTGAAGAGGAAGAAACTATTAAAAATCGTATGGCAGCCGAAACAAACCCTGTTTTAGGCACTCCGTTATTCAATTTTGCTAGTGGTGTATCATTGTTGCTGTTTTATGCATTTGCTATGCAGTGTATGAGTACTTTGGCAATTGTTAAGCGAGAAACTAATAGTTGGAAATGGCCTACTTATCAATTGTTTATTATGAGTGGTATTGCTTATGTACTAGCATTGGCGGCCTATCAATTATTAAAATAAATGAAGTTATAACCTAGCGTTAGGTTATAAAAGAGATTTCGACCAAAAAATACTATTAGAAATTAAAAAACAAAAAGATTATGCAGACGATATTGGTACTTATAACATTTTTAATCGCATCAGGTTATGTGCTAAAGAAATTTGTTTGGAACCCATTAACTGAAAAAAGAAGAAAAACTACTGCTGGTACCATTGATGGTGGAAACACTAAATGTGGTAAAAACGATTGTGGTTGCCATTAATTTTTATACACACAAATTAAAAGCGTATATCCGTTTTCATTTTTCTCTTTTTCGGTATTAGGATAAGGCATTACTTTCATTCCCTCAAGTTTTATTGCTTCCGAAAAGAAAAATGTGTGATTTTTGTTCTCCCCTGATTTCGTAGCCCCAAAAATTAATTTTTCCGTCTTGGCATCTACCCCTTCTGCTTCGACCTTAACTTTTACCTTTACTCGACCTTCCCAAATACAAGTAACGTTTGTTGGACAACGGGAGTCTTCTGATACTTCAAGAAAAGTTATGGAATAACCATTGGTTTTAACTGTTTTTCCTAAAGCTATTTTCATTGCAATTTTTGGAACCTCTATAGGCTTATCTACGTTTTGCTGTGAAAAAACCGTTGTTGAAATGGTTAAAAGCAATAAAGCAACTATCTTTTTCATACTGATCCTGTTTTTCAAGTTTAAAGATAAAGAAATATTGCCAAACAGATTATCCAAGTCCAACGTCTAGCGTCATCATTATTATAAATCCTCCAATAAAACCAAGTGTTGCGATATCTGCATTACCAGCGCGTTGTGTTTCAGGTACCACCTCTTCAATAACCACAAAAATCATTGCACCTGCTGCAAAAGCCAATGCATATGGTAAAATAGGTTGGAACGTTAATACTGCCCAGGCTCCAAGAACCGCTGCGATAGGCTCTACAATAGCGGAAGCTTGACCGTACATAAAACTTTTCCTTCTACTCATGCCCATTCCGCGTAGTGGCATGGAAACAGCAATTCCTTCAGGGAAATTTTGCAAACCAATACCCATCGCTAAAGCAACAGCGCCCCCAATAGTAGCCCCATCAAACCCAGCAGCCACTCCACCAAATAATACTCCTACAGCAAGTCCTTCTGGAATGTTGTGCAAGGTAATAGCCAAAGTTAATAAGGTCGTTTTATGCCAAGGGGTTTTAATCCCTTCCTTTTCAGACTCTTTAAAGTTTATGTGTAAATGTGGTAAAACCTTATCCAAGCCAAACAAAAATAAAGCTCCCAATAAAAATCCTACAGCCGCAGGTATCACTTTTACAAACCCTTCGCCAGGACTCATTTCAATACCAGGAGCTAATAAACTCCAAAAACTCGCCGCCACCATGACACCACCTGTAAAACCTAACATTCCATCTAATGCCGTACGGTTCATGTTCTTAAAAAAGAACACCAAAGCAGCTCCTAATGCCGTTAAACCCCAAGTAAACAAAGTAGCGTATAAAGCCGCTAAAATGGGATCTATTGATTGAAAATATTCTATTATTGATTCCATATATTAATTCGTTTGTACATATAAATTTTCAGCTGTCTTTTTCGATATAAAGGATTGGTCTTTGCCTACCTGAATAACCATAGAGCCATCGAAAAATTCTTTTCCTAAAACGTGGATTTTAGTACCTATTGTAATTTTCTTTTTATCTAAATACTGAAGAAACTCAGGACTCGATTCTTTCACTCCTACACAAACCCCACCTTGGTTTTTCTTTAAATCTGATAAAAGTTTTTTCTCAGTACGTTTTATATTTCCATCTTTATCAGGAATTGGATCTCCGTGTGGGTCAAAATCCGGTTCGCCTAAAAATTTATCAAGCCTAGATATTAGTTCTTCAGAATGAATGTGCTCTAATTGTTCGGCAATTTCATGGACTTGATCCCAATGAAAATTCAGTTTATCAACTAAAAAAACTTCCCACAGACGGTGTTTACGAATAATAGTCAAAGCAGTTTTCCTACCTCTTTCAGTTAAGGTAACTCCCTGATACTTCACATAGTTTACCAGCTCTTTCTCCGAAAGCTTTTTTACCATATCGGTTACAGAGGAAGGTTTGGTCTCCATTTGCTCAGCAATAGCATTTGTGGCAACTCCTGTTGCGGCGATTTTTTCTAAATGATATATCGCTTTTAAATAATTTTCTTCAGAAAGGCTGTATTTCATTTGACAAAAATACATTTTTAAATTTAATAAACAATATTTTAGACTTATCTAAAATTTAATTTAATTTTGCGGAAAATAAAATTAGCCAATATGAAAATAGTGATCTATTTAACCGTATTTATTATTTCTTTCAGTAGTTTATCACAAACCGAAACTTTAAAAGGGACAATTAATACTGGAAATGAGCCCCTTTCTTTTGCAACAATTCAACTGGAAGGCCTAGAAACAAAAGGAGTCAATGCAAAGGAAAATGGAACGTATTCCATAAAACTTAAGAAGGGATTTTATCAAATAACTATTTCATCAGTTGGATATAAAACCATTTCTAAACAGATTCATATTTCAGAAGGTATCAACGAAATGTCTTTTACGCTTACAGAAGACCTACTAGGTTTAGAGCAAATTGTAGTAAGTGCCACTCGAAACAGAGTAAACCGCAAAAAAGCCCCAGTTGTTGTATCTACATTGAACCCTAAATTATTAAAAGCGACCCAGTCGTTATCACTTGCCGATGGTTTAAACTATGCACCAGGCGTACGCGTAGAAACAAACTGCCAAAACTGTGGGTTTACGCAGGTTCGCCTTAATGGATTAGACGGTGGTTATACGCAAATATTAGTGAACAGCCGAGCTATATTCACCTCTCTTTTGGGAGTTTATGGACTGGAACAAATTCCAACAAACACCATTGAGCGTGTAGAAATTGTTAGAAGTGGCGGTTCAGCTCTGTTTGGATCCAATGCGATTGCCGGGACGGTAAATGTTATTACTAAAGACCCGGTTTTAAACACTTGGGAGATTGGAAGCTCCCTATCACTCATCAATGGCGAACAACCCGATCGTGTTGTTAGTTTTAATACTTCGGTAGTGGCAGACGATTTAAATAGCGGTATCACCCTTTTCGGAAATTACAGAAGCCGCGATGCGTATGATGCGAATGACGATGGTTTTACAGAAATTACAAAGCTTACCAATAACACCGTAGGTGCCAAAGCTTTTATTAAACCCTCGGACCGAAGCAGATTAACTGTAGATTTAACCGCGATCAGAGAGTTTAGAAGAGGCGGAAATAAATTAGACTTAGCCCCTCAATTTACCGACATTACCGAACAATTAGACCACGATACTTTTACAGGCGGTGCTGAATATGAGTTAAATAGTAAAGATTACACTAATAAATATGCTATCTACACCTCAGCATCCTATACGCAACGCGATAGTTATTACGGTGGTTTAGGTGGTGGAAGAACCAAGCAAGACAGTATTCTAGCTAATAATGCCTTCGGAAATACTACAGATTTGGCAATTATTAACGGAATTCAACATACCAAAACGTTTAAAAATGACGACGTTTTAACTTCGGGTGCTGAATACAACTATAGCACAACCGAAGATGTTATCGCTGGTTATAATCGATTAATTGACCAATCCGTTGGCAGTATAGGCATTTACAGTCAATACGAATGGAAGCCTACCGATAAATTCACCACGTTATTGGGTGCTAGATTTGACAACGTTGCCGTAGATGGGACCTACCAAGTTAACACCATTGAACGAAATGTAAACCTCAGTCAATCTTCCTTAAGCCCACGGTTAACGATAGCCTATCAATTTACAGACGAATTAAAGTTTAGAGGTGGTTACGCTCGTGGATTTCGAGCCCCGCAAGCTTTTAATGAAGATTTGCATATTTCATCCGTGGGTGGTGAGCCCCAATTTGTTATCCTTTCTGAAAACCTGGAAACCGAATATTCCAATGCGTATACAGCATCCTTAAATTATTCAAAAGACTTTAATAAAGTACAAACCGATTTTTTACTGGAAGGCTTTTACACAGACTTAAAAGACCCTTTTACCATTGTAAGCACAGGAACGCCTTTGCCTAATGGTTCTATTTTAGAAGAAGTACGAAATGGATCAGGTGCTGAAGTATTTGGGGCCAATTTTGAAGTAGGGCTTTCCCCTTCAAAAAAGTGGCAGTTTCAATTGGGGGGAACGGTTCAAGAATCTAAATACAAAAAACCACAACTTTTATTTGAAAGTGACGGCACTGCAGGCGAAAATGATATTATAATTAATGAGTTTGTTCGAAACCCAAACGTGTATGGGTACGCCAATGCATCTTGGATTCCTTCTGAAATGTTTAGACTAGATATTACTGGAAATTACACTGGAGCCATGACGGTGCCCCGCGTAATAAGTAATACTGGATTTTTAAAATTTAATGAGGTACATCCTTTTCTTGATATGAATATCAAGTTTGACACACATATAGATTTTTCTGAAGATTTTCAAACCACCTTTTCGGCCGGGATAAAAAACATTTTTAATAGCTATCAAGATGATTTTGATAAAGGCCCCACGCGAGATTCAGATTATATCTATGGTCCTAATGCGCCTAGAACTTTTTTTATCGGTATCACCTTCGGAAAATTGCATTAAAATGAAACAGTTGATATGTATACTATCGCTATTTGTGCTCCTTTTTTCTTCGGAAGGAAGTAAAGCTCAAACAACAGAAACTATCAATTGGATAACATTCGAGCAATTAGACGATTCTCTTTCGGTTAAACCTAAGAAGGTCATGTTATTTTTCTATGCAGATTGGTGTGTGTATTGCAAAAAAATGGAGCAAGCAGCCTTTAAAAAACCTGAAATAATTAAAAAACTAAATAGAGATTATTACGTTGTAAAATTAAATACTGAAACAACTAAATCATTCGCTTTTGACGGCGTGGTTTTTAATAACACAGAAGCTAAAACCAAACGAAATCCTATTCACGAAATAGCAAAGCTCTTCGCCTCTCGCGAGGGAGTACCTTTTTCATTGCCCGCTACCGTTTTTTTAGATGAAGATTTCGCAATAACTAATCGAGTTTTTGAATATTTAAGTCCCAAAAAATTAATGGAAGTTATTATAGACCTATCGTCTTAAAACCCCCGCTCTTTCTGAAGCTGTTCATAGGCATCTTGCACTTTCCTAAATTTTTCCTCAGCCCCTTTTCTATAGGCTTCGTCCATATGCTGCAATTTGTCGGGATGGTATTTTTTAGCCATCGTGCGGTAGGCTTTTTTAACCTCAGCATCAGTAGCCGTTCGGTCAATTTCTAGAATTTTATAGGCACTATCCGGATTTTTAAAGAACATGGCTTTTATACTGGCAAAATCACGTGCTGAAACGCCTAAATAACCTGAAATCTCATTTATTTTTCGTACTTCAGGATCACTTACACGTCCATCTGCATTCGCAATACTAAAAAGAAAGTGAAGCACTTGTAAGCGGGATTCGTACCGCATACGCTGCCGGAACATACTACAAATTTTTGCTGCAGAAATCTCTCGTTTTTTTATTTCGTCATTAAAAACCCGAAACGTAGCATTGGCACGTTCCCTTCCGTAGGCCTGTACAAAATACTTGCGTACATAATCTAATTCTTGTTGGCTTACATTTCCATCGGCTTTAATAACCAAAGATGCCAATGAAAGCAAGTTCAGTTCAAAGTCGGCTGGAGTAACGCCTTGCCTTTGTTGCTGTTGAAAAGTGCGTTGAAAACCACCCCCTGATTTATTTCCTCCAATAAAATTATCTAATAAGCTTCCTAATAAAAATCCAACAATAGCTCCCGGAAAACGGTACACCATATAACCAATAAAAGCTGCAAACCAACGAATCATACTTCTTGTAATTTCTTTTAAAAATTGCGACCAAAGATAACCATTTCCTGCACTACCCAATAATGAACTGGACATTCCTTGTTAGGTATTTCAGACTTAGGGTTACTTAACCGTAAACCCATTAAAAATTAGTTATCTTTGTAAAAAATTGTTACACACTTAAATTGAACATATTATGTATCCACCGGAATTAGTAAAACCTATGCGTGAAGACCTTACCAACATTGGTTTTTCCGAATTATTCACTGAAGAAGAGGTAAAGCAAGCCATGCAGAAAGAAGGAACCACCTTAGTTGTGGTAAATTCAGTTTGTGGTTGTGCTGCTGCAAATGCGCGTCCTGGAGCTCGTATGTCGCTTCAAAATGCAAAAACACCCGATAATTTGGTAACTGTATTTGCAGGTGTTGACCGTGAAGCGGTTGATGCTGCCAGAGCACAAATGGTACCATTCCCTCCAAGTTCGCCTTCTATGGCTTTATTTAAAAATGGAGAGTTAGTACATATGCTAGAGCGCCATCACATTGAAGGTCGCCCAGCAGATATGATTGCTGAAAACTTAAAAGGAGCTTTTGACGAGCACTGTTAATCCTTCTTTTTTAGCGCAACCAGCGATTAAAAAATAAATTACTCCGCTTCTGAATATTTTTGGAAGCGGATTTTTTACTTTTGATAAACTATGAAACAGCTTTCGCATATTTTAAGTTATCCCTTGTCGGTTATCTTTTACCTGTTTTTTGGGTTGAACCTTCTTGTTTTTCATCCTATTCAATGGGTTTGTTTTAATGTTTTTGGATACGAAGCCCATAAAAAGAGCGTGGATTATTTTAATTGGGTTATTTTACGGTGTCTAAATTTGGTAGGAACCTCTTTCGATGTTACTATCAACAGCAGTATTCCTAACAACGTTCCCATTATCATGGTTTCAAATCATCAAAGCATGTGGGACATTTCGCCTATTATATGGTTTCTACGGAAATATCACCCAAAATTTATCTCAAAAATTGAATTGGGAAAAGGAATTCCTTCTATTTCGTATAATTTAAAACATGGCGGAAGTGTTTTGATAGACCGAAAAAACCCAAGACAAGCGGCTGGGGAAATCATTAAAATTGCCAAATACGTGTCAAAACACAACCGTAGCGTGGTTATTTTTCCTGAAGGAACTCGAAGTAAGGACGGTAACCCAAAACCTTTCAGAAAAACAGGATTGCTCACCTTATTTAAAAAAGCACCCGATGCTTATGTACTTCCGGTAAGCATTAGCCATTCCTGGAAATTACAACGTCACGGTATGTTCCCAATTCCTATTGGGGTTCGTATGCAGTTAATTGTACACCCCTCCTTTAAAGTTTCAGAGCACGAACCCGAAGCGCTGATCGATTTGGTAGAAACTCAAGTTAAATCTAACATTACCGTTTAAAATTAAAGGTGAGGCATTAGATTTATTAAAGCGAAAAAGTAAAACACCTGAAACAAACACTATGATTAAAAAACCTTCAGAAATACTCATTAATAATACCATTGCCTTTGTAAAAGAAGAATTGAAAAATGCTGAAGGGGGACACGATTGGTTTCATATTGAACGTGTGTATAAAAATGCGATGCATATTTCGGAAACTGAGCAAGTAGACACTTTAATTGTAGCTTTAGGCGCTTTGTTACACGACATTGCAGATTCAAAATTCCACGATGGTGATGAAGCGGTTGGCCCTAAAAAAGCAACTGATTTTTTAACTTCAGAAGGTGTTTCCGAAGAAATTATTGAACACGTAGTGCAAAGCATCAAAAATATTTCATTTAAAGGTGGAAACAAAACACAAGCTTTTCATTCAAATGAATTAGCGGTGGTTCAAGATGCCGATCGGTTAGACGCGTTGGGAGCTATTGGTATTGCCCGCACCTTCAATTACGGCGGATTTAAAAACAGAACACTTTACAATCCTGACATACAACCTAATTTACAGATGTCTCCAGCTGAATATAAAGCTTCAGAAGCACCAACCATCAATCATTTTTACGAAAAATTGTTGCTTTTAAAAGACCGAATGAACACCGAAACCGGACGGCGTATCGCCGCAGAAAGGCATGTGTTTATGGAAACATTTCTGCAACAATTTTATGCAGAATGGGATGGAAAAAAATAATGCCGATACAAGTGTACCGGCATTTTAAATATTCAAATAAATTAATGGTTATCCTTTTACAGGACTTGTTTTTTCAACCTTTAGGTGCTCTGCGAAAAAGCCCATCATAGCGTTGTAAAGTTCTAATCTGTTTTCTTCTTTACCAAATCCGTGACCTTCATCGTATTTCACCATATACGGTACTTCTACGCCTTTTTCTCTAAGGGTCTCTACAATTTGATCAGCTTCATTTATATTCACACGAGGATCATTTGCTCCTTGTACTACTAATAATGGATTCTTTATTTTATCCACGTGTAATGCTGGAGATATTTCATCCATAATCGCTTTCTCTTCTGGGTTGTTTGGGTTGTACCAGATTTTATATAGTAACTCACGGTACTTTTCCCAGTATGGAGGAATGGTTTCCATAAAAGTATTTAAGTTACTTACCCCAACATAATCCACACCACAAGCATATTTATCTGGTGTTTTCGTCATACCGCGCAATACAGCATATCCACCATGGCTACCACCATAAATGGCTACTCGGTCTTTATCGACCCAACCTTGTTCTACTACATAATCAACGCCATCTTCTACATCGTCCATCGCTTTACGGCCTATTTGCCCAAAACCTGCTTTTAAAAATTCTTTTCCATAGCCACCAGACACTCTAAAGTTTACATGCAATGTTGCGTAGCCTCGACTTGCAAACAACTGTGCTTCTGGATTAAAGCCCCAATTATCACGAACACCTTGTGGACCTCCGTGTGGATTTACAATTAATGGTACTTTTTGTCCTTTTTTATAATCATCGGGTAACGTAATATATCCGTGGATAGTAAGTCCGTCGCGACTTTTAAAGGTAATAGGCTTCATACTTGCCATATCTTCAGCTTTTAGCTGTGGCAATAACTTGTACAGTAAGGTAACATTATCTTTTTCTACATCGTACAAATAATATTCTCCTACAATTTTATCACTGGTAACGGCTACCATATATTTTGACTCGTCATCAGTTCTGCCAACGGTAAAAAACTGCTTATCACCAAACTCTTTTTGTAGCCGTTTATAGATTTTTTTATACGTATTACTAACAGGAGTAATCACAGATTTTTCGCCTGTATAACTAAAATAGTCTATTTCGTAATTACGTTTTCTGGAAAGTGACATGCCAGATACATCAAAGGTATCATTACTGAAAACTGTTTTTATTTTTTTGTCTTTCTTTAAATCGTACAGTTGAATCTCAATTTTATCACCATCAAGATTTGACACTACATATGCATCATCTGGATATTCGGTATTCGGATTAAAAGAAGAAATACCAAACGTATCTCCAAATTCAGTAAGTTTTACTTGTTTAAATTCTCCGTCAATCTTGTATAATAGCTCGGTTTTAACTCCGTCAACAATGCGGTTAATGGCTCGTAAGTTTCCTTTACGGTCAAAATTATAACCAGCAACTGGTGGGTCACCCGCTTGCACAGTGTACAGTTTGGTCACTTCTCCTGTGTTTATATTTAGACGATATGGCTCTTCCTGTTGTAGGTTGTCCTTATTCATCTGTACAATCACATGGTTTTCATCCTCTTTTAAGCTTTCGATGATATTAACTCGTACGCCTTCAAAAGGAGTTAGCTCCTTGCTGTTTTCCCCTGTAACATCAACTCCATAAACATGATAGTTTTCATCACCACCTTTGTCTTGAAGGTATAAAATACGGTTGTTATTTGCCCAAGCAAAACCACGTATTAAGTCTTCCTCTTGTTTTTTCAAAAGGGTTTCTTTTTGTGTTGCGGTTTCTTTTAAATACAAGTCACGCTCACCAGACTTTCTACGTTTCATATACGCGATGTATTTCCCGTTCGGGGACAGCTTAAACGAAAAAGCTTCTGGAGTTGTAAAGTAATCTTCTACAGAGTATTTATAGTCGCCTTTTTCTTTTGCAGCAAGTTTATCCAATTCGGCTTCGGTAGAGGGTAATGTTGTGTTTCCTGGTTTTGTCTTCACAGTTTTCTTGAATGTTAGTGGGTATTCTTTTCCCATTTGTTCGTAGGTTCCATCCATGCCATCATCGGTTAATGTTCCTGTATAGGTCATTTTCATTTTAGCCGATGTAATGGTCACAGTTTCGTCCTGCAAAACTACCGAATCAAGTTCGATTCCTGAAGCACCTTGGGCAGGAACATCTAGGGTTGCTTCGTAGCCGTCTTCAGTTGGCATGATATTAACAATCAACTCCATTTGCATTCCTTGAACATCAAGAGTGCCGCTATAAGAGCCGTCTAATTTTTGAGCTTGTGCTGACGCTCCAAATAAGAGTATCGCCAGTACAATTGAATATTTTACAAGTGTTGTCATAGTTTTGTTAGTTTTAAAAGATTAGTTGAATAAATAGATAAATTGTTACACCTATTAAGATGCCAATTGCAAATTTTATAAGTTTAATACGTTTTGTGGTTTTATTGTTCATTATTAATGGCGTTGCAAGTGAATATATTGATTTACAAATATGCAGCCAATAAAAGCAAAAGCTACGAACCATAAAATTGTTTGCTTTTTTGAAGTTTTCATAATGGTATGTTTTAGTTATACTGAATTGTTTTTTGATTATAAGATGGTTCCGTCCTTGATTCTTACGGTTCCGTTTTTCTCATCTGATTTGAAGTAAAAAGTGATAAAATCTACTGAATCATAATCTTCCACTTCGTCTATCAAAACATCATTCAATCTTTTTGCTTCTTTTTCTGCAGAAGACGTAAAATCGCAATTCATTAATGTGAAATTTAATTTAGTAGTACTGATGCCATCATTTTTAATGAATTGAATTCCCGTATAACTATTTCCAGGTTCTATACGCTCACAATTACAATTTTGCTGAAGTGTGGTTTCAATTGAATTGGTAAATTTTGTATTAGATTTTACCATTTTGCCAATCCCGAAACCAAAAGAGATTCCTATTATAAACCCTATCAATAATTTTAAGATTAACTTTTTTGTGCTTTTCGTTTTACTTTGTGTTTTCATAATAAAAATCTTAAATGGTTACTTTCTGAAAACAAATCTGCAACACAATGCACAATATAAAAAGAGAAGCCACCCCAGTTTTAGGAAATTGGGGCGGCAACGAAACTGTGAAACACACTTTAAACAGTAGGTTTTAAGCTTTTTTAAGAAATAATAACTCCTGACAATACTGCAAACCCCATATTTATAAATTTAGGGTGTGAAAGGGATTTTTAGGCTACATTTTTAATATTCTTGATGTAGAAAGAAGGGTTTAGCCCAGTATCTTTTTTGAAGTATTTTGTAAACGAGTCGGCAGATTTATAGCCTACTTCTTCAGCGATAGATTGAATGGAATAGGACCTAAAAATAACATCGTCCTTTAACCGGACAATGGTATAATTAATACGAAGGTCATTAATATAAGTGTTGAAGTTTTTTCCGAAGTGCGAATTAATAACTTTAGAAAGGTACGATGTATTGGTGTTTATCTTTTTGGCAACATTGTATGAGTTGCAATCCTGTTTTAAAAAATACTCTTGTTTTTCCAGTTTTTTTAATCCGTCGAGTATTTGTTGTTTCGTTTCTTCGGCAACATCAGTGCTGTTTTTTTCTTCCAATACTTCGTCCTTGGTATCAATGATATCTTCGGGTTTCTCGGCAGCTTTAATTTTTGCCAATAAAGCTTCGAATTTTGCTTCGTTCGCTTTCTTGTTTCGATAAAATTTCAGCAACAGAAACAGAAGTATTAAAATAATTATAGAGCCTCCCAGTAATAAATAGTTAAGTTTTGATTGACTCTTTTCTTTTTCGGAAACCAAAGCATCAAAATCTTTTTTGAAAGCGGCTCTTTCTTTTTTAATAAAGCTTTCCTTAGCGCTCTCTTTTAATTTATTAAATTCAGCTTGTGTGGTAAGGTATTTTTCATAATAATAACTTGCCCTTTCAAAGTCACCTGTGTGTTTATAGGCTTCGGCCAACTTTTCGTAATAATCCCTCATGAAACCTTCTTCTGCAGCAGTTACTTGATAATCGTCAAGACCTTGTTGTAATATTCTAATTGCCTCATGATAATTTTTTGCACCAACCTCTATTTTACCAAAAGCATATGCTTTGTTTAGTTGTATTAAATCATATTCGCTAGGGCAAATCGTGTATGCCTTCCTATAAGCTTTTCTAGCGGTTTCAAACTTTTTTTCTTTATATGCTATTTCTGCATCTATACTATAGGAAAAGCCCAAATAGCAAGAGTCAAGTTCTTTTTCTTGAAATTGTTTAACGTATTCGTTATATAATTTTGCAGAGTCTAGTTGCTCTAATTTAATGTGTGAAAATGCTAAACTCCCATATAATGAAACAATAGCACTGTTCTTTTTTATTTGAGTAAAATTTGAATCTAACGGTTTGTTTTGGTAATATTTTAGTGATTTTTTGCGAATGGCTAGAGCTTTTTTAGTATTTCCGCTTAAATCTTGAACACCAGCTATTTTATTAAGTGCGGTTTCCCTATACTGTTCATTATTTTGAGCTTTTGCAAGTTTTAACAACTCATTATAATAGTACAATTGTTTATCAACAGTCGTCGCTATACTTTGCAAATCACCAAGTAATGTAAGAGCTCTCATCTCCTTTTTTGGAAGGTTGCTTTCTCGGGCAAAGTCAAGTGTTTTTTCAGATTGTTCATTGGCCTCTTTGTACATCCTGAAATTAACGTAGATTAGGACTACAGACTCCATCCCTAACCATTCTTCAGCTTTGTCATCTTCTCTTTTCCCTTTTAAAATATAAGCTTCAGAAGCTTTGATGGCTTTCGGCATATTAGAAAACTCATATTTATGAATGGAGTCCCTTATAGCATCAAAAGACAATCGAGATAGGTCTTCTTCGGTCTGCGAAAATGAATAAGACACAAGTGTGACAGCGAAAAAAAGAAATAGGTAATTTCTCATAAATTGTAAGTAGCCAAAAACGGAATTTTGTAACAATAAAACTCAAAGATACCAATTTAAAACAAACGCATTTGCGGGTTTTTCAGGTCTAAATAGTGTTTCGTTTCTAAAGATGGTATTTCTCTACCTTTTAAATACTTATTTTTTGCAATAGCCATTGTGTTTTTAACCTGTGTAGCAATTGTTCCTTCGCCGCGCATGCGCCTGCCCCATTGGTTATCGTTTAAGGTTCCGCCATGGCATTCAGCGATTTGGTTGAGGATTCTATCGGCACGATCTGGGATGGTTTTACGGGCCCAGTCTTCAAAAATCGTGGCTATTTGTCCATTAAGTCGAACAATGGTATAGGAAACCCCTTTCGCCCCTAATTTGGAAACTTTCTTAACTAACGGAAGAATTTCATGACTATTCAAAGAAGGGATAATTGGAGCCATCATCACCCGAACTGGGATTCCGTTTTCTGAAAGCACCTCAACCGCTTTTAACCGTTGTTTAATACTTGCCGTTCTGGGTTCTAATAATCGACGGGTTTCTTCAGACAGCGATGTTATTGAAATATTTACTGAAATAATATTCAGTTTTGCCATTTCTTTCAGAATATCTAAATCCCGTAATAATAAAGCGTTTTTGGTAATAATACCCGTTGGGTGGTTCCATTTTAGCATTACTTCAAGGCATTTTCGAGTTATCTGAAGTTTACGCTCAATGGGTTGGTAACAGTCTGTATTCCCGCTAAAAACAATGGTATTTGGTTCCCATGATTTGCTTTTTAGTTTTTTCTCTAAAAGCTCTGGTGCATTCTTTTTAACTAAAATGGTTCGTTCAAAATCGAGACCAGCACCGTACCCCCAATATTCGTGGCTATTGCGAGCGTAACAATACACACAACCATGCTCGCAACCTTGATACGGATTAGCCGAATAGCCCATCCCAACATCGGGGCTATCTACTTTATTGACAAAGGTTTTTGGAAATACATCGATGTACTTTGTTTTGTTGGCATCGGCTTCTTCGCCTTCGGCCTCACAGTAGTTTAAAAAGTCGTCTCGAAGTTCATGACTCAGTTCAAAAAAACGATTATGAACCCGCTTTTGTGCGCCGCGACCTTTTATATAATTTTCAGAATTGGACATAAAAAAACTTTGAAGTACTTTAATACTTCAAAGTTAATTTAATTAATGGATATAATCCTTTTTAAATTGGAATAATTCCTTTTATATAGAAACTTTAACTAATTGTTTCTTCTTGCTTTTTCTTCCTAAGAAAATTATATCTTCTCCTTTATCTAGTAATGTACCTTGACTTACATATAAAGGCACCTCTAATTGATCGTCGGTTTGAATAATTGAATAATCGAAATTACCTTCGGCATCAATTTCTAATAAATAAAGATTTAAATTTTTCGCCTTTGCATTTTTAAATTCAATGCGATCGTTTCGTATTTTTTTTACTTTTTTAGATCCATTTAGAAAAATATACACATTACCATCTTTATAAGTAGATGTATAAGATTCTTCGTTAAAACTAGGATTCATGGATGTTTGCTTTTTATTTATATTTCTGGCCCACTCCAATGTTCCATTTGCATCAATTTTTATAGATACAATATCATTATAGTGATAATAGGTACTTGTTGAGCCCATATTCATATTCATACGTTGCGTAAAAAAATATTCTTCAGCGTTTAACACAATATCACCTGTGTTTTCATCTAAAAAAATTCCACGATATCGAAGTGAAGAAAGTTCCTTATCTTTTTTCTTTCCATATTTGTCAATAATGAACTGTTCTGTAAAGGGTTGGAATGATTTCTCTTCTAATGTAAAATCTGCTGTGTTAATATTATATCGAATTACGCCCTTATAACGACTTTCTTTTTTTTCAGAGTAGAAACCTACACATGATAAAAATGATCCGGCTTTAACCGTTGTTAACGAAGCGACAAAATGTTCATCGGTCTCAAACGATATCATTTTTTGTTCATCTTTATTAATTTTATAAAGCTCATAATGATAGTTTATTTTTCCTTTTTTCTTTTTACGTTTAGATTCGCCTTTAAAGGTTTTTCCTAAAAAGTAAACAGTTCCGTTTGTATCATCTACAGTTACATTTTCATATTCAAAGTATTTATCTTTAATGTTTTTAGTAAACTCTTTTTCATATACTTTTTCGAAATTTTTATTGAACACATAAATTCTATGTACTTCATTATCTTTATCCTTTATGTCGAAATTAAAGGCCATAAAATTTTTATCTTTAGAAAAAGTAACCTCTCCAAATGAATCGTTGTCACCTTGAGCAGCTCCATTATTAAATAATAATGCGCCTATACCTATTGCGAAATATTTTTTAATATCATCTTGATCTATTTTAAGTAACACGTTAGAAGAGAAGTCTAATTTTTCTGTACTGGATGTTAATCTATTAATTTCGAAATATTCGTCACCTAATTTCTTTTCGAATAAGTGTATTTTCCCATCACTTACTAATATGCCTTCAATTTCACTTTGATCAACTTCTATTTCTGCATTGCTTTTTAAGTTTAAATCAGAATCGAAATGTTCTATATAATATCCCCTCGGAGTTTTTAATAGACCCCCATAAAACATTCGAACTGTAACGACACCTCCTTGCCCATCATCTTCAGAGAACACAAGTTCGGTATGTTTTTTCTTGTCTTTAAAAATTTCGCTTTTGGCTATTGAAACAGCATCGTTTTGTGCAATGAGTAAGGTGCAAAACAGCATTGAAAATACAGTAATAAAATTCTTCATTGGTTAGTTTTTATGTGAATAAGCCCACAAAATATAAAAAAATTTCTTTTTAAAGTTTTAAATACTTAAACATACCACATTTTTCAAATAAAAAAACCTCAACTACAGTTCGTTATAGTTGAGGCTTTTATAGAAGTTATCATTTAAACAAAAACTCCTTTTATTTTCCTAGAAATTTTGACTTAGGTTCTTCTTGCCACGTTTTACTCCTTTAAAGCTTTCTCAATTTTTTCCTTTCCACCAACTACTGGAATTGTAATATTTGTCTCATCAAGGTCGATGGTCAATTCGGTACCTGGTTTTGGCAAGAGCGTAAATTTATTGTCGCTAGAAAAAATCATTAACCCAATCCGCTGTCCAGCTGGAATTACCTGATCGTCTGGAATAAGGTTAAAAGATAACTCGTAAAATTTACCTGGTGTTAAAGGCTCGCTTTCAGTAAGTGACTTATAGTTTTGGGGATCTGCCCAACCTCTTGTAATGATATTGTCCGTTATTTTAGTTTTCTTTTCTTTGTTCCAAGGTAAAGAAACCATCCAAACAGATAAGTTTGCCGCAGGTTTGCTGCTGGCCAATTTAATTTTCAAAGTAGATAAACCCGAAAGATGAACGTCTTCCTTTAAAATAGGCGTTACAAATAACAAACGGTGCTTAGAGTTTGCCAATTGTGATAACGAATCACCCGAGAGCGTATAATCATCTAGCAAGGTTTGTTTGCCTTGACTTTTCACCTTTTGGTTGGTTAACGTTCCTGTTTTAAGACCGTCTTTTTTTAAGTATAACGTAACGTTTTCAGCCTCTGGATTTGGGTAATTAGCATAAGCTGTTGGATTATCATTTGAATCGTTTTCACGCACAATGTATGCTTTTGGACCTTTTTCGGCTCCATTATCAATACCGAAAAGATATTTTGTAAACCAACGGTTCATCATCGATACTGGCGGTGGCCCACCATGACCATATTGATGATAGTAAATTTTTGCAGGCAATCCCATTTCTTCTGCAGCTTTGTAAATACGGTAACTATGCTCGGGCATTACATTCCAATCGTTAAAACCGTGCGACATCAATAAAGCGGCTTTCATGGGCTTCATATCATTTAAGTAATCGCGACCTGCCCAAAACTCGTTATAATCACCTGTTTTACGGTCAATTCCATTTCTTATTTCAGTATCACGATACACAGAATCGGCATACGCTCGTTTAGATTCATCGCCGCTATGTATAAAATCGTACAACACATCCACATCTTCTCCTAAATATCCACCAGGAGAACGCACTAACCCGTTTGATCTATAATAATGGTAATAAGAAGTGTTCGGTGCAATGGGAATGATTGCCTCTAATCCTTCCACACCAGTTGTAGCAGCCGCAAGTGGCAAGGTTCCGTTATACGATGTGCCCGTCATCCCAACTTTTCCAGTAGTCCAATAAGCCTTAACTTCTTCATCTCCATAAGGTGTTTTATAACCTTTTGCACGATCGTTTAGCCAATCAATCACCGCTTTTGGCGCCAAAGATTCATTATCACCACCAACTGTTGGCGAACCTTGCGAAAGACCTGTGCCAGGAGAAGAGGAATGCACTACAATATACCCTCTAGGCACCCAAGTATTTATTTTTGAATTTGAAATGATAGGGCGTTCACCCCTTCTTGTTACCGAAGGATGGACAATCTCTTTCGCTACATCACCTAATTCGTGTTTTACATCGTGAAAAGCACCCTCCACATTTGGTGCTACCCCTGCAAAATAAGGACTAGTCTCATATACAACAGGTAGCTTCAACCCCTCCGTTTCTGTTTGTTTGGGTCTTGTTACTGCTACGTGCATGCGGTCTAGCTTGGTGTCGCCATCAGTATCGAAGGTAGTTTCCACCCAAAGGTCTTCTCGTATCCAATCTTTTGGATTTTCAAACGCTTCAACAATCTGTGCTTCGCCGTCTTTAAATGTGGGTTTTGCCTTTTCTTGGGCTGTTATGTTGAACGCAACGGTCCAAAGGATAAAGAATAGGATGTATTTTTTCATTATATTTAGAATTTATCTATTGCCCAGGGAATTTCGGTTTACGTTTTTCTAAAAAGGCACTAGTTCCTTCTTTAAAATCGGCAGTGCCAAAACATTTTCCAAATTCGGTGATTTCAGTTTCAAAACCATTTTCCCCTTCTTCAAATCCAGCGTTTATCGATGATATAGCAGCTCCAACTGCTACTGAAGAGTTTTTCATGATTTTACCAGCGATTTTTAAAGCTAAATCCATTACTTCCTCTTGAGAGGTAACATGATTTACTAACCCATATTCCAATGCTTGTGCGGCGTCAATCATTCCTGCGGTCATAATCATTTCCATGGCACGACCTTTTCCTACCAATTGAGGTAAACGTTGCGTACCACCGTAACCAGGAATTACTCCTAATGAAACTTCTGGAAGCCCCATTTTAGCATTATCACTAGCAATTCTGAAATGTGCAGACATGGCTAACTCTAATCCTCCTCCTAAAGCGAATCCATTTACAACGGCAATTACCGGAGTAGAAAGATGTGCGACAAAATCGAATAGTTTAGCTTGTCCTTTTGCTGCTAATTGCTCTCCTTGAACCACAGAATAGTCTGCAAACTCACTAATATCAGCTCCGGCAACAAATGCTTTTTCGCCGCTTCCAGTAATAATAATTACTTTGGTATTAGAGTCGTCTTCTGCTTCTTTAAAGGCTTCGTGAAGTTCTTGTATGGTAGCCTGATTAAGGGCATTTAGTTTCTTAGGACGATCAATGGTAATAGTAGTAATACCACTATCGTGTTTGTAACCTAGGTTTTCAAATTTCATATTTAATTTTTTTTCAGTTTTTTTGTGAAGACAAAAATACAAAATCGCTTATAACTGTCTTAAAAAGCGTACAGTAAATGTAGCTCCTTCGCCTTCTTCAGATTTGAGCGTTATGGTGCCTCCGTATGTTTCCACAATGTTTTTTACCATAGCAAGACCGAGTCCCATGCCGCTATTTTTAGTGGTAAATTTAGGTTCGAACACTTTTTCTTTATTAATTTCTGAAATTCCTGGACCATTATCAGAAATACGCACACAAACAAGTTTTTCTTCTGAAGTTACCGTGACTTTAACCAACGGGGTTTCTGGTTTAATTTGCTCAATAGCTTGAATGCTATTTTTAACCAAATTAGTCACAACTCTAATTAGCTGTGTGCGGTCTAATTTAGCGATGATTTCTTCTTCTTCAGAATGAAATTCAATATAGTCTTCGTTAAAAATATCAAGAGCGAGTTTAGTTATTTTAACCACATTAAGCGTTTCATCTTGCTGGGCAGGCATCTTTGCATAGTTTGAAAATGCTTCGGCAATAGAACTCATTGTATCAATTTGCTGAATAAGGGTTTTACTGTATTCGTCTAAACGCTTTTCAATATCAGGATCGTTTTGATTAAATTTTCGCTGAAAACTTTGTACCGTCAAACGCATGGGGGTTAACGGGTTTTTAATTTCGTGGGCTACCTGTTTTGCCATTTCGCGCCAAGCAGCCTCTCGCTCACTTGTTGCTAATTGTGCAGCACTATTTTCAAGCTCTTCAATCATACCATTATAGGCATTTACAAGGGTTGAAATTTCTTCGGTAGTGGAATCTATTACTATCTTTTTATTGCGTTTATTAAGCCGGGTTTCGGTTATTTTTTCACTAATGGTATTTAATGATTTTGTAATGTATTTTGAAAGAAAGTATGCCAAAGCAATAGCAATCAATAGCATTAACAAATATGCCATCCCCAAGCGGGTTAGGTTTTGTTTTAGTTCTTTTTTTATAAATCCGTCGTCTTCAATATATGGAAGATTCAGTATCGCCAAAGGTTTAAAATAGTTGTCGGTTATGTATGAATAAGACGATTGAAACTCCTGTCCGGCTTCAGTAAAGTTCTTTACATAATGTTTGTTAGAAGAATTACGTAAGGCAGTTAGTGCCGTATCTGACATTTTCTGATTGGCAGTATCCTTTAAAAAAGATGCTTTTGACGATTTTAAGAGGTTTCCGTCTAGATCGTACAAATAAACTTCAAGGTTATGAATTTCTTTAATTTCATAAATTTCATCTTTAAAAATAAGAGGAATTTTAGCTGTTTCTACTGGGTAAGTAGTTTCTTTTAAAACATAATTTATTTTTTCGCGAATAGCTGTTTCCTTACGCTCTAAGCGATCCCGATGATAATCTTTTGCCTCCTCTTGATATTGATATACAGTAACCAAGGCTATCAAAATTGAGGCCCCAACCACCAATAATAGCATAGAAAAGAAAATGCGATTGCGCAATGAATGCCTGAAAATTTTCATGAATATGTTTTACAAAGGGAATATAGCAATAATTAAACCGAAATTGGAGATCAGGTTTCAAAAAAGAAAAACCCCCACTTCCATTAGGAAATGAGGGTTTTCTAAACTCTGGTAATTAATTAAACTTTACTCTTTAATAAATCGATCTACCAGTTCTTTCTGCCCGTCATTAATCTTTACAAGATACAGACCGTTAGAAAGAGTATAAACGTTGATGGTTGCAGTTCTGTTAATAGAACCGTTTAATACTTGTTGTCCAAGTACATTGTAAATTGAATACGTTGCTTCTCTATTATCTAATAATTCAACATTTAAAATGTTTTTTGCAGGATTTGGATAAATATTAATTCCGAATGCTGCTCCATCTGTTCCAAGGTTTTCACCATCGGTGTTGCCGCCTGCCGTATATGCTGTTTGACCAATATTTACCGTGTAGTCTTCCACTTCACCGTAACTAAACGATTCACAAGCTCCTTGAGCACTATTATACTTCATTGAAACTCGCATTCTTGTTGATCCTGCAGCTGCTGAACTAGGTACAGAAAAACTAGCGTTTAATGTTCCTGCACTGCTGGAAGAACCACTAACAACAGCTTCACTGCTCTCAAAAGTTCCGTTTTGGTTATAATCAATCCAAATTTTCCAGTATTCTGTATAACTAGAGCTAGCGAAACCAGCACTTATGTTAATAGTATTAGAGCCATACGGTACATTAGCAGACATACTTGTGAAATCTGCATAACCACCGTTGTTTCCAGTTGCATTGTCTAAGTTGTTCAATCTTACTAAGTCAATCCACTCATATGAAGAATTGTTTCCTTGTGAGTCACAATAGTCAACATTTGAAGGAGAACCAGTCGTTACATTTACACTATTAGAAGCTCCAGAAACATTTCCTGCTGCATCTTTTGCTTTAACACTAAACGTATAGTTGTTGTTGGCAGCTAATCCAGTAATTTGAGTCGATGTATTTACAGTTGTTCCTAATGAAGTGCTACCTTGAAATACTTCATACTCAGTAACACCAACATTATCTGAAGAAGCGTTCCAAGAAAGGTCTGCTGTTGTTTCAGTAATATTAGAAGCTGTCAAGCTTGTTGGAGCAGTTGGCGCTTCAGTATCAGCACCACTTCCATTTCCTTCAACACAAAACTGTGTAGCTTCAGAATTTCCAAAATCACCTCCGGAAACAATTGTTCCATCATCAGTTGATAAGGTGTATGAACCATTTCCATACGAACAGCAAATCCCGTCTCCGTATGCATCTGTAATGGTAAAGGTATAATCATCTACATCAAGATCTGAAAAAGTAACATTTACAGTAGAACCATCAGCGTTAGAACTTGAATAGCTTTCAGAATCTATTGTAGATCCCGAACCATCTTTTAAAGTCCAAGCTGTTTCTTCTGGGTAATTATCAAATGTAATTGATAAATACACATCGCCAGTTACACACTCGTCTGGTGGCGGTGGGTTTCCGCCGTCATAAGGCTCTCCAACACCTACCGCATGCCACGCATTGGTAACAGCGATTTCTTCAGCACTTCCAGCTCCATGTAAGTCAATGGCTGCTTGGATAGAACCTGCCCTAGCATCGTCGTATTGCGAGTTTGAGTTTAAGTAGACGGATAAATTTCTGTACGCAATAGAAGCTGCTGTATCCATTCCAATTGCTGAAACGCTATAGCTATCTCCATTGTCATTGGTTCCGTTACCTCCAGTACTTAGCAGGTAAAACCAAAAGTTTTGAACTCCTGAGTTGTAGTGAACACCACCATTATCGCCAGAACCTGAATACCAATTTGTACCTAGGTACGTATCCGGTTGGTTATAGATATTTGGATTGCTCATAGAACGCAACGCTCCACCACTTCCACCGGCACCAATGGCATCACCCATTAGCCAGTCATTATTTCCTTGCGCATAATTTTCAATAGATTCACCAAAAATATCAGAGAATGATTCGTTTAACGCTCCAGATTCATAGCTATATACTAGGTTGGCAGTATATTCGGTAACTCCGTGAGCAATTTCATGACCTACAATATCTAAAGATACTAAAGGACCATAATTTACACCATCACCGTCACCATAGGTCATACGGCTACCATCCCAAAAAGCGTTTACGTAATTAGAAGAATAGCTTACATACGAGCGAATTACAGCACCAGAACCATTGTATGAATTTCTGTTATGGTTTTGTGAAAAATATTTGTGAGTTTGTTCAGCTCCAAAATGCGCTTGAACACCAGTTGCATTACCATTAAAGATAGTGCTACCACTAGTAATATCACTAGCATTGTTGTAGTTGGTGCCGTTGTTTAAGTCAAAGGTTTGTATTCCATTACCATCTGCAGTTTGGCGTAAACGGTATTGGCCACCGTTACTATCTGCCGTAAAGGAAACATTCCCATTGTAAAGGCTGCTTCCTGATGCAGGTGTATTAGCGTGATGAATACGTTTGTTCTCCATTATAAAAACTCCTGTTTGTGCATCAATGTAAACATCGGCACGGTATAATGGAGCGGTAGCATAAATGTCAAACTTATACGCCAACCTATTGCTACTTGAAATATTATCAATAGCTGGAAAAACAACTAATTCGCCAGTAGGCTTTGTATAGTTGTTTGCCAAATTAGCCTCTTCTTTGTTCTCCCATAAATAGGTGTTTGCGCCAACATGAGCCAGTGCTCTGTTTAATGCTTGGGAGTTATTAAGTTTTGGGGATACGGAAACATCTTTAATTCGGAAGACGTTGTTACTCATCGCTACGATGGAACCATCCTTAGCGTGAATCTTACTCGAACTAAAAGCTACTTTTACGTTGTTGTAGTACTGTTGGTATTCGCGGTGAATGAAGCCCAACTCATCTACTTTTTCTGAAATTTTTGAAAGGGAATTACCTTCCGGTAATCGTAGTTGTTGCGAAAGTACTTGTTGTGAATTTCCAAGCGCTTTGTTTTCGGTTTGGTTAAAAACTTTAAGCTTTTTAATTGGCTTTTCAGGACTTTCCTGTGCAAAACCAATAAATGAAGCTAATAATAATGACCCTGCAATAGCAATGTCTTTATAATTGTTTCTCATAATTAGTGAATATTAGGGTTAATAATTAGGTTTATTATTTTAATATAATTGTGGGGATACGTATTGTGGGGCAATACGATGTTATGTTTTCTCGTATGTTATCTTAGATTTTGACCAATAAGAATGGTACAGAAATAGTATTGGAAAAGTATGTTGAAAATGTGCAGTAGAAGAAAAGGAAGAAACAATAGGATAAAGCAGAAGCGTAATAAGCGGAAAAAATGAATTAGAAAATAATCGAGGTGGGTGCTTTATCGTACGCTTTTCGTCTTTAACAGAATTAAAGAGATTTGTAGTTTTATAAAAAAGGTATTTTTTCGTCATAAACCGCAATAAAACAGATTAATTGTTAAAAATCTGACACCAATTAACCTAAAATATTAATAAAATCAAAATATAATCGACAAACTACACGATTAAAATTGTTAAAATTTGTAGGTAAAATCTGTAAACCCTAGTGTTTATATAGGATAAGAAAAAAATAGAAATAAAGTTAAAATTGGTACATTTGAATTAATGAATACCAATTTGCTTCTTTCCATTAACAATCTTTCTATTTCCTTCGGAAAAAAGAAAAATTTTGTTACCGTAATCCATGATATTTCTTTTTCAATTACTGAAAATGAAATAGTTGGGGTTGTGGGAGAATCTGGTTCAGGAAAATCTGTCACCGCCATGTCTATTATGGGGTTATTGCCTGTAAAGCAATCTCATGTAACGGGTGAGATCTTATTTCAGAAAAAAAATGTTTTAGAAACAAGTGCTAAAGAGTTTCGGAACATTCGTGGAAAAGAAATTGCCATGATTTTTCAAGAACCCATGAGTGCTTTAAACCCTTCTTTAACTTGTGGATTTCAAGTTTCAGAAATAGTACAACACCATTTAAACTATTCAGCTTCCGAAGCAAAAAAAGAAACGCTATCCCTTTTCGAAAAAGTAAAACTTCCAAGACCTAAAGAATTATATAATAGCTACCCACACCAAATAAGTGGTGGGCAAATGCAACGAGTCATGATTGCCATGGCCATTGCGTGTAAACCTAAATTACTTATTGCCGATGAGCCTACAACAGCTTTAGATGTTACCGTTCAAAAAGAAATTTTAATGTTGTTGAAAGAGTTGCAACAAGAAACGAGAATGAGTTTATTGTTCATTTCGCACGATTTAGCTTTGGTTTCAGAAATTGCAGACCGAGTAGTGGTTATGTACAAAGGTGATATTGTTGAAACAGGTAATGTAAACGAATTATTTAAAAGCCCAAAAGACGAGTACACCAAAGCTTTGCTGGCTTCTCGCCCAACTTTAGAAAAGCGTTTAGAAAAGCTACCTACCATTTCTTCTATTGCAGACAAGAGCTTTGAGCCAGTAGTTGAAACTTCTCAATCTCGTGCGAAAAGGCATAAAAAAATATATACCAAAACACCTTTGCTCGAAGTAAAGAACCTAGAAAAAGAGTATTACAGTAATGCTGGTTTTTTTAAGTCTAAACAAACGCTAAAAGCAGTAAATGACGTCAGCTTTGCCATTTTTGAAGGTGAAACTATGGGCTTAGTAGGTGAGTCTGGTTGCGGAAAATCTACCTTAGGTAAAACCATTTTACAATTAGAAAAAGCCACAAAAGGGCACATTTTATACCGCGGAAAAGAATTAACCCAATTAAAAGCTTCTGAAATACGAAAACTACGCAAGGAAATACAGCTTATTTTTCAAGACCCCTACTCGTCTTTAAATCCTCGGATTTTAATTGGTGAATCTATAACAGAGCCTATGAAAGTACACAACATTGGCGCTTCAAAAAAAGAACGGCAAGAAAAGGCAAAAAAATTATTAAGTCGTGTCGGGCTAGATGAATCATATTATTATAGATATCCACACGAACTTTCTGGCGGACAACGACAACGTGTGGGGATTGCTAGAACCATCGCTTTAGAACCCAAATTAGTTATTTGCGACGAGTCGGTTTCTGCATTGGATATTTCAGTGCAAGCGCAGGTTTTAAATTTGTTGAATGAACTAAAAGATGATTTTGGGTTTACATACCTATTTATCTCCCACGATTTGGCAGTTGTGAAATATATGGCCGATCAATTATTGGTTATGAACGAAGGGAAAATAGAAGAGTTAGGCGATGCAGATGAAATATATGCTAACCCACAAAAAGAATACACTCAAAAACTTATTGATGCTATCCCGAAGGGGATTTAGGTTTCGGGGCTTCGATACAATCCCGATTCTATCGGGATCACTCAGCCACCTTACATCTGATTTATTCTTAAAATTTTGAGCATAAAAAAACCCGTTCTAACCTCACAAAGAACGGGCTTAGTATATGAATCATTGCAGATTCGGGGCAAAATAAGTACCCATAACTACCAATTGGCAGTATTACATAAGCAAGAAAACTTTCTTGGCTACATACAGAACATTTCTAAGTAATGAAAATGTGTTCTTTAGGGAGTTAATTACGTTTTTCATAAGTAGACTTTTAGTTAGTTAGACAAAATTCGGGACTGCTAATATGAAAAATAAAATATATTAAATCGATTAAAAACATTTTAATTCGATAAAAAGCTTAAAATTTTAACATTTAAAGAAATTTTGAGTAAAGTATCTTATTTTTATATTAAAAAAAAGACCGATGTTTACACATCGGCCAATACTCTATAAAAATAGTTTTTTAGAATTTCATTTCGGGAATTTCTCCATTTACTACCAATTCACCTTCAGTGGCTTCTTTTATTTCATCGATACTCACACCTGGAGCGCGTTCCAATAAATGAAAAGCATTGTCTTTTATTTCAAGAACGGCAAGATTGGTAACAATCTTTCGTACACATTCCACCCCAGTTAACGGCAAGGTACATTCTTTTAATAGTTTTGAAGCACCGGCTCTATTAGTGTGCATCATGGCAACGATAATGTTTTCTGCTGAAGCAACTAAATCCATAGCTCCTCCCATTCCTTTTACCATTTTTCCAGGTATTTTCCAGTTGGCAATGTTCCCGTTTTGTGCCACTTCCATAGATCCTAAAATTGTTAAATCTACATGCTGCCCGCGTATCATGGAAAAACTCATGGCCGAGTCGAAAAAGGAAGCACCTGGCAATGCTGTAATAGTTTGTTTCCCGGCGTTTATCAAATCTGGGTCTTCTTCACCTTCTAAAGGGAAAGGTCCCATTCCTAAAATGCCATTTTCACTTTGAAATTCTACTTGAATATCATCCCGTACATAATTGGCAACCAATGTAGGAATACCAATACCAAGATTTACGTAATACCCATCTTTTACTTCTTTCGCTATGCGTTGTGCTATTTGTTCTTTAGATAATGACATTATTTCTTAGGTCTTACGGTTCGTTGTTCAATTCTCTTTTCATAATCTTTTCCTTGGAAAATTCGCTGTACAAATATTCCTGGAATATGTATTTGATTAGGGTCTAGTTCTCCAGCTGGCACTAACTCTTCCACCTCAGCAACTGTTATTTTGGCCGCACCACTCATATTTGCATTGAAATTTCGAGCAGTTCCCTTAAAAATAAGATTTCCTGCTTCATCTCCTTTCCAAGCTTTTATAAAAGCAAAATCGGCTTTAAAGGCCTTTTCCATTACATGCATTTTACCATCAAACTCTCGAGTTTCTTTTCCTTCGGCAACTTCAGTTCCATAACCAGCAGGAGTAAAAAATGCTGGAATACCGCTTTGGGCAGCTTGACAGCGCTGTGCTAAGGTTCCTTGCGGGATTAATTCAACCTCCATTTCGCCACTTAACATCTGGCGTTCAAATTCTTTGTTTTCACCTACATACGATGAAATCATTTTTTTTATTTGATGTTTTCTAAGCAATAATCCCAATCCAAAATCATCTACACCAGCATTATTAGATATACATGTTACATCTTGAATATTTAACCGAACTAATTCTTTGATAGCATTTTCAGGAATTCCGCTTAATCCAAAGCCACCTAGCATTAAAGTCATACTGTCTTTTATGCCCTTACAAGCTTCTTCAACATTTGAAACTGTTTTATTAATCATTATTTTTTATTTTTCAGAAAATTACAAAATTTGCTTCAAAAATACTTCGTAAGGGAGTGGCATTTTCAGAAATACAACAAAAAAACCGTTTCAGAATCTGAAACGGTTTTAATTATTTTTTAAATTTAGCTAGAAGTCAAACTCGTCTGGCACATCATCTACGTCTTGATTATCCTCTCTCCATTTAGCACAATCTGTTTCAATCGTGACACCCGAAGGACGTTTAAAGTTTTCATCAGAAACATTTAGCTCTTCATCAGCGAGGCATTTTTTCATATAAATAGCCCAAATAGGCAACGCCATAGTTGCTCCTTGACCGTAAGCGGTGCTTCTAAAATGAGTAGCACGATCTTCACCGCCAACCCAAACACCGGTTACAAGATTAGGTACAATCCCCATAAACCAACCATCACTATTATTTTGTGTAGTTCCGGTTTTTCCAGCGATTGGATTTTTAAAATCGTATGGATAGCCTGTAATGACATTTTTATACATATGACCTCCACGCCACGTTCCTCGCAGCCTACTACCCGACCCAGACTGCACCACTCCTTGCATCAAACTTACGGTAACGTAGGCAGTTTCATCACTGATTACATCTTTGGTTTCAGGAACATTTTGATATAAAACAGTACCATTTTTATCTTCTATACGTTGTATAAGCGTTGGTTTTACATACACACCTTCGTTGGCAAAAACACTATAAGCGCCTACCATTTCGTATAAAGAAACATCGGGCGTTCCTAAAGCTATGGAAGGAGCCGCCGGCATATTTTTAGTATCTACCCCCATTTTTGAAATTAATTCAATTACTGGTTTTGGGCCAACACGATCTATTAATCTAGCTGTTACGGTGTTTATTGAGCGCGCCAAGGCTTCTTTTAAGGTTACCATACCTCCATAGTCACCTCCTGCATTTCTTGGAGTCCAAGGTTTTAATAAACCATATTTTCCTTCTTCAATAGTATATTGTGTATTTGGAAGCGTATCACAAGGCGACATATGCATTTGGTCTATCGCCGTAGCATAAACAAAAGGTTTAAACGTCGAGCCAATTTGACGATGCCCTGTCTTTACCATATCGTACTTAAAATGCTTATAATTAACGCCTCCCACCCAAGCTTTTACTTCTCCTGTTTGTGGGGTCATCGACATTAAAGAGGCTCGTAAAAACCGTTTGTAATATCGAATGGAATCCATTGGCGTCATAATGGTATCGATAGCATTATTTTCGGCAGTCCAAGAAAAGATGCGCATTTGTGCTTTCTTTTTAAAACTGGCAATAATTTCTTCCTTATTCTTTCCTTGTTTCTCCATTTCTCGCCAACGATCGCTTCGTCGCATGGCCGATTTCATAATCTGTTCCGTTTCTTCTTCAGTAATATCGCGAAAAGGAGCTGTTTTATTTTTTTCGTTTTGGCTGTCAAATTCTTTCTGAAGATTTCTCATATGCATATCGACAGCTTCTTCTGCATATTCCTGCATTTTAGAATCTATAGTCGTATATACCTTTAAACCATCACTGTAAATATTGTATTGAGAGCCATCTGTTTTTGGGTTTTCCTTAATCCAATCTGACATAAAAGCACGTGCATACTCCCTAAAATAAGTTGCAATACCTTCATCGTGACCCTGTGGGGTGTATTTTATTTCAAGTGGTAAAGCTTGCAGTGAATCTTTTACGCTTTCTGTAATAAAATCGTACTTCTCCATTTGCGAAAGCACCACATTTCTACGGTTTTTTACACCTACTGGATTCCGTAATGGATTATAAAGTGAAGAGTTTTTAAACATCCCAACTAGCATAGCAGATTCAGCCGTGGTAAGTTCTGAAGGACTTTTATCGAAATAGATACTGGCTGCAGATTCAATACCAACCGCTTGATTAAGAAAATCGTACTCGTTAAAGTACATAGTTAATATTTCTTCTTTGGTGTAGCGGCGTTCTAAACGAGTAGAAATAACCCACTCTTTTATTTTTTGAAGCCCTCTTTCTAACTTATTATCTGAAACTTGTTCAGTAAAAAACAATTTGGCTAATTGTTGTGAAATTGTACTAGCACCACCTCTAGATCCTAAAAAAACAGCGGCTCTTACCGTTCCTTTTGCATCAATACCTGAGTGATCGTAATAGCGAGCATCTTCAGTTGCAATTAATGCGTTTATTAAATGATCGGGTAGTTCTTCATATTTAACTGGAGTTCGGTTTTCTTTATAAAACTTACCTAATGTTTTACCATCTGTAGAGATAATCTCGGTGGCCAGATTTTTTTCAGGGTTTTCAAGGCTGGTTTCATCAGGCAAGCTTCCGAAAAATCCCCACGAAGCGAAAAGGAAAACAAGAATTATCACTCCTATTCCAATACCAAATATTTTCCAAAAGGTTCTAATGTGTCTTCCGGTATCGTCTTTTTGTTTCTTCGGCTTTTTTTTCGAGGCCGATTTTTTAGCTTGTTGTTTTGCCATCTTATTATTGTTGCGATGCTTCTTCAATGCTGAAGCCAACATCTGTAATGCCTTCTAGTTTGGTAACGCCCTCAACATCGCCGTTATTGCGTACGGCTTGCATGATGCGAAGTTGATATGTGCCTTCTTCTGGAAACTTAACTTTTTCTTTAAACCAAAGTTTGCTGTCTTTTAAACTTCCAATGCCTTCGCCTAGCCATGCACCATCGGGTTCGGCCATTCTATACTCTAACGTATCTTGAATGGTCTTTCCATGCGGAAACTCCATTGAAACAATTAAAAAAAGGTTGTTAAAACGATAGTCGTTCGTATTCCTAAGATGTAAAAAGACATTGTACTGTTTTAACGAATCTAACTGCGGAATTGAAAACGCAATAGTATCGTTTTTATCCCAATAATTGGGTAGCGAATGGGTATCGCTCATAACAGCATCAGTGTTACAGGAGGCCAATAAACCTGCTACTGCAACTAAAAAAAGATTACGCATTCTTTTTTGAATTTCTATTTTTACTTCGATTTCTGTTTTTGTTACGGCTTTTACGACGTTTATTTCGCTTTTTCCCTTTTGGCTGATCAAAACGCGTTAAACTATCTTGCCCCACGACATTGCTGAACAGTTCTTTTTTCGATTCCTGAACCTCAACAACGTATTCTTCAAGGCTTGCAACTTTAGTGCCTTTTTTATTAAGCGCTATAATTTTATTTACATTTTCTACAGAAAGCTCCAGCCAGTTCATCCCTTCTTTTACATACGAAAACCACATTAACCCTTTAAAAATATCGGTTTTCTGGCAAATGGCAGGTCCTTTTTCAGTCTGTAACTTTACATCACTTTTCGGAAACTCTTTTAAGGCTTCTAAATAGGTGTCTAATTCGTAATTAAGACAACATTTCAGTTTGCCACATTGTCCGGCCAATTTTAATGGGTTTAATGACAGTTGTTGGTATCGAGCTGCTGAAGTGGTAACCGATCTAAAATCGGTTAACCAAGTAGAGCAACACAATTCACGACCACACGAGCCAATACCGCCTAAACGTGCTGCTTCCTGACGGAAACCAACTTGTTTCATTTCGATACGGGTATTGAATGTGCGGGCAAATTCTTTGATTAATTGTCTGAAATCTACACGCTCTTCGGCAGTATAATAGAAAATAGCTTTTGAACCGTCACCTTGGTATTCAATATCACTAATCTTCATTTTTAAGCCTAAGCGAATAGCAATCTCACGTGATTGCTTTTGAATACTAGGTTCTTTATCACGGCAACTCTGCCATTTATCAATATCTTTTTGAGAGGCTTTTCGGTATATTTTTGGGAGCGCATCCATATCTACGCGCTCATTTTTCTTTTTCATTTGTACACGAACCAGTTCGCCAGTAAGTGTAACAATCCCAATGTCATGACCTGGTGACGCCTCGGTAGCAACCACATCGCCCATGCTTAGGGTGAGGTTTTCGTTATTGTGATAAAAGTGTTTCCGTCCATTTTTAAAACGCACTTCCACTCCTTTAAAAGGTTCCATATCGGCAGGAAGTGACATATTGGAAAGCCAGTCAAACACCGTTAATTTATTACAGCCATCGGTACCGCAAGTTCCGTTGTTTTTGCATCCCTTTGGCTGTCCGTTGGCGCCTGTGGCACAGCTTGTACAGCCCATATTGTATATATATAGCTCATTTTCAAAAGAAAACGAGACGAAGATTAAACATTCTCTTGAAAAGTAAAGATACCAATAATTGAAGAACCTACTTCTTAAACTTTAGTTTTTCTGAACGACCTTTTTTAAAGATTTTGTTACTATTCGGAATGCCTTTTCGAAGCTCTTTCTGCTCATCATAAGGAAGCTGAATAACTTCTTTACACTCAGTGCTACAACAGGTTTCCATAGCTTCGGAACATGCTTCACATTGGATAAAAAGCAAGTGACACGCTTCGTTAGCACAATTTACATGTGTATCGCAAGGGGTGCCACACTGATGGCAATTGGCAATTATGTCTTCGGTAATTCGTTCCCCTCGACGGTGATCGAACACAAAGTTTTTACCAATAAATTTATTGTCCAAGCCTTTATTTTCCACTTGACGAGCGTATTCAATGATGCCGCCTTCAAGTTGATATACATTTTTAAATCCTTTGTGTTTGTAATAAGCACTGGCTTTTTCACATCGAATTCCACCAGTGCAATACATTACTAGGTTTTTATCTTCCTTATGGTCTTTTAAATCGGCTTCAATAATGTCCAGCGAATCGCGAAACGTATCTACATCAGGTGTTACGGCGCCTTGAAAGTGACCAATTTCACTTTCGTAGTGGTTCCTCATATCGACTAAAACCGTGTTGGGATCATCGATAAGTTTGTTGAAATTTTCAGCATCTACGTGCACGCCTTTGTTCGTTACATCAAAGGTTTCATCGTTTAAGCCATCTGCAACAATTTTTGGTCTAACCTTTACTTTCAGTTTTAAGAAAGATTTCAAATCGTGCTCAATGGCGATATTCAATCGAACGCCATTCAAGAAATAGATAGCGTCGATAAATTCTTTAAAACTTCCGAAGTTCTTGGCAGGTACTGAAAGTTGGGCGTTAATCCCTTCGTGTGCCACATAAATACGGCCTAGAACATCCAGCTCGTCCCAAGCGATAAACAAATGATTTCTGAAAAGTTCTGGATTGCCAATCTTGGCATATTGGTAAAAAGAGAGGGTCAAGCGGTCTTCGCCTGCTTGTTCCAATAAATCGGCCCGCTCTTTTGCACTTAAGGTGTTGTACAGTTGCATGCTATACTTTTTTTGAGTGAAAAGAATAATTTAAAAAATAGTGCGGCAAAAATAAGCAAACCCTTCGTTTTTGGCAATAAAAGAATGATGTTCATGATTTTTTGTATTTTAGTAGAGACTTCCCTCTTTAACCAACCGAATTGATTTTAATAGGATGAAAAAATTACTTTTTTTTCTCTGCTTGCTTATATCAACAAGTGCAATCTGTCAAGTAACGGCTATTCCCGATGAAAATTTTGAAGAAGCTCTAATTGACCAAGGTATAGATAGCGACGATACTATAAACGGGCAAGTTCTTACAAGTGATATTGAAAAAGTTGTAGAGCTTGATGTGTCATATTGGGGAATAGAGGACTTGACCGGGTTAGAAAATTTTACAGCCCTAGAAATTTTAGATGTTACAGCTAATTATTTGACAACACTTGATGTAAGCAATAATGTTGAATTAAAGGAACTTTATTGTGGTGAGGATTCAGTAGGTTTTACCATGAATTTTTTCTTCTTTGGACTTTAGCAACAATGTAAACCTTGAGATACTCTATGGTGAAAATTTAGATTTCGAACATTTAAATGTAAAAAATGGAAACAATGCTATACTAACTGTTACATTTCCTTGCGAATTTGAGGGAGAACCTTGTGAGTTAACAAAGCTAAATTGTGTTATGGTAGATGACGAAGCTGCGGCTAATAATCACGAACCACCTTATTCAAACTGGTTTATACAAGCCGATTATATATACTCTGAAGACTGCACTTTAGACAGTTCTTCTGAAAAAGAAAAAGTGCTTTCCATCTACCCCAACCCGGTAAAAGACAAACTGATTATAAAAAATACAAAATTTGAAACTTCACAATTAAGCCTAAGTACTTATACCATTCAAGGAAAAGCGGTAGTTTCAAAAAACATTCAATTTGAAAATGAAACCTCAATAGATGTTTCTGATTTATCTTCAGGGATGTATTTTATCAGTATAGAAGATAAAAATGGAAAAACGTCTACTCAAAAATTCATGAAATTTTGATGTCTTCTTCAGAATACAATTACCTTAAAAATAGTCATGTAGAATTCATTTCAGTTCTGTTAACAAAAAAATTAGTTTCAGGGTTTTTACTTTTGTAGTAAAAGCAAAGAAATAGTACCTTAGCCTACTGACTTATTTACAGCTAAAACACACACTATGAGCAAAGAAAAAGAAGCAAAATTAAAAGCGTTAAAGCTTACACTAGATAAAATGGATAAAACGTACGGAAAAGGTACGGTTATGAAAATGGGGGATGCTGCAGTACAAGAAGTAGATGTAATCCCAACAGGATCATTAGGACTTGATGTAGCATTAGGTGTAGGAGGATATCCAAGAGGAAGAGTAGTTGAAATATACGGTCCAGAATCTTCAGGTAAAACAACGTTAACCTTACACGCTATTGCTGAAGCACAAAAAAAAGGAGGTATCGCCGCTTTTATTGACGCAGAACACGCTTTTGATCGCTATTATGCCGAAAAACTAGGGGTTGACATTGAAAACTTGATAATTTCACAACCAGATAATGGGGAACAGGCATTAGAAGTTACCGATAACTTAATTAGAAGTGGTGCTATCGATATTATTGTAGTCGATTCAGTAGCGGCATTAACACCAAAAAGTGAGATTGAAGGTGAAATGGGTGATAGCAAAATGGGGCTTCACGCTCGGTTAATGTCACAAGCCTTGCGTAAACTAACTGGTTCTATTAGCAAGACTCAATGTACGGTTATATTTATCAATCAACTACGTGAAAAAATTGGGATAATGTTCGGTAATCCAGAAACCACAACTGGTGGTAACGCTCTTAAATTCTATTGCTCTGTTAGGCTTGATATTCGTCGTTCTACTCAAATTAAAGACTCAAACAGTGATGTACAAGGGAATAAAACCCGTGTAAAAGTTGTGAAAAATAAAGTAGCACCACCATTTAAAACGGCTGAATTTGACATTATGTACGGGAAAGGAATCTCTAAAGTAGGTGAGGTTGTCGATTTGGGTGTTGATTTTGAAATAATTAAAAAAAGTGGTTCTTGGTATAGCTACGACGAAACCAAATTAGGGCAAGGTCGTGACGCAGTTAAAACATTGCTTTTAGACAACCCAGAACTTATGGAAGAATTAGAAACCAAAATAAAAGACGCCATAAAAGCCCTTAAAGAATAAAAAGGTACATTCTACACGCAACCTTTTGGAAATTAGGGTATCTACAGTATGTAGGGCCTTGATTATTAGTATCGTTTGCACTGTAATTAAGTAATAACCATCAATAACCACGGTACCGCATTTTGACTTTAAACGAGCTCATACTAAAATGTAAGAAGCAGGACAGTAAGGCACAGGAAGCATTGTACAAACAATATTCCGGCATCTTATTTGCCATTTGTTTGCGGTATTCACCCAATAAAACCGAAGCCGAAGACAATTTACAAGACGCTTTTATTACCATTTTTAAAAAGATTGAGCAGTATAAAGCAAAAGGCTCTTTTGAAGGTTGGATAAAACGAGTAACCGTCAACACTGTACTTCAAAAATATCGTAAACAAAAGATTTACAATATAGATGATGAAGAACGAATAGAACAAGAAGACGAAGTAACAGTAGAAACAGAAACGGTACCGTTGGATTTTTTATTGAAAATTATCCAAGAATTACCAGATCGTTACAGACTAGTATTTACATTATACGTCTTGGATGATTATTCACATAAAGAAATAGCCGAAATGTTAGGAATTAGCGATGGCACGTCTAAATCTAACTTGGCAAGAGCAAGAGGAATTTTAAAGAATAAGATAGGCAACTATAACCCTTAAATTAACGTATATAAAGTAGAACTCCCCTCTATGAAAAACAAAAAGCACATAGACGAGCTTTTTAAAGAGCGTTTCAAAAACCATGAAATGACTCCACCTCCACACGTTTGGGATAATATTCAAGCAGAATTACAGGAAAAGAAAAAAGACCGGAAAGTAATTCCACTTTGGTGGAAACTAGGCGGTGTAGCTGCTTTATTGGCGTTGTTGTTCACTGTTGGAAATTCAGTTTTTAATACCGAAGAAACCAATAATAGCGTGGTAACTGAAGAAACCAACATTATTGAGAATTCTGAAATAGAAAAAGACGGAGAAGTTAAAACAGGAGAGGATATTTTTAATACTACACAAGTAGCTTCAGAAACAGAGAAAAGTACAGAGAAAACAGGGGACAATACACCGACCGAAAAACAATCTTCAGATACAAACAAGGCTTCAAACAACAACTTGAATTCACAACAAAACAATACATCTGCTGTTGCTGTTGAAAATACTTCGGAAGAAATCAAAAATCAAAAAAACTATAAGTCTTCTTCTGAAAAAACAAATATAATTACTGAAAAAAGCAATAGAAAATCTGACAAAAAGGCCGTTGCAATTGCTTCGAAAACGGATACTAAAAATTTAAAAGATAGTTCGAAAAACGATAGCAATACTGCCATCGCTTCTGAAAAAACTAGTTCAAACCAAACAAATCAACAACGGAAAAAAAGCACTGACCTAATCAATAAGGAGAAAAGTATTTCCGAAGAAAATAAAGTTGAAACGGCTACTGCTAAAACACAAAGTGATGTAATAAAAGAAACTGAAAAGAAATCTATCTTTGACGAAATTGAGGCCACTAAAAAAGTAGAAGAAGCTGTTGTTACATCAAAAAAACCACAAAATAGATGGGATGTAGCTCCTAACGTAGCACCTGTTTATTATAGTTCTCTTAATGGTGGGTCTTCAATAGATCCTGCATTTGCAGATAATTCACAAAACAGTGACGTTAATATTAGCTACGGTGTTCAAGTTGCGTATAATATTACAGATAGATTAAGCATACGTTCTGGTGTAAACAATGTAAATCTTGGTTATGCAACAGGAGGTATAGATGTGGGTACAGGTCCTGTGGCGTTTGGACTCAGAACAATTGATTACAATGGGAATGGAGAAATAGTCATTGCTGCTGACAAAGGAGCCTTGGAGAATATAAGTCCGATGGACGGATTTGGCTCTATCAACCCAAAATCTACCGGTGGAAGCGCTCAAATTATACAAGACATTAGTTATTATGAAGTACCTTTAGAAATAAAATACGCCCTTTTAAACAATCGCTTTGGCATTAATATGATTGGCGGGGTAAGTACACTCTTTTTAGGTAATAATGAGATTTCAGTTGAAGATGGCGGTTTTAGGAGTGTATTAGGAGAAGCTAACAACCTTAATTCATTAAGTTTCACTACGAATGTAGGAGTTGGTTTTGATTATAAAATTAGTAAAAGATTAAAGTTTAATGTTGAACCTATGTTTAAGTATCAACTTAATCCATACACAGACTCATCTGTAGGATTTAAACCATATTACATTGGCCTGTATAGCGGGTTGAGTTTTAAGTTTTAGGTTAGTGCCAATTTTTAAAGTTTAATTGGCACATTTTTTAGTTGGTTAGGTTTGGGTGATGCCAAACATGATTAAAGAAAACCGTTCTTCGCCATAGGACGGTTTTTTTATATCGTAGGATTAAGTAGCTCCTCTTCTATTATGCTATGTGTAGTATGGTTCAACATCCGCCTATCTTCCATACTTAATATTTTAGTGGGTAAGGTTTCTTGAACTTTCACCCGCATCTTACCTGGACTAGCTGATAAAAAAGAATAGGAAAACCTTTTTTTATTGTCATGGAACGTCATCGGTGCAATAGGAATTTGATGATTTATTGCCAAACGAAAAGCCCCATCTTTAAATGTATCCAAAACTATAGTGAGGTCGTCTGGAACACGACCCTCAGGAAAAATACAAACGCTTAACCCTTGATTCAATTTATCTTGTGCCCTTTTAAAAACTTCTAGCCGACTTTTGGGATTATTACGGTCTACCAAGATACATGTACGTTTATAGAAAAAGCCGAAAATGGGTATTTTAGACAATTCCTTTTTTCCTACAAATACAAATGGATTTCGGGTTACATACAGCATCAACATAATATCGGCCATCGAGGTGTGGTTCGCCACGAACATATAACTTTGTCCTTTTTTATATCGGGTTTCGCGTTTTATTTTAGGAATAAAACCCATCCCGAATAAAATAATGGTCGCCCACAACCGCGCCAAAGCAAAAAAGAACGGATACCACTTTTCACGGAGAATACTTATCAATAGTACTGGGAAGAGTATAATAATAGGTACCGAAAGAAGGATATAGAACCAAATACGGTATAAAAAAATTAAGAAGTAGTTTATTATTTTCATTCAAAGGCCAAAAGTAATGATTTGAGGCGTATCAAAAAGGTAAAAAAAGTACCTTTGCTGAAAATCGATTATTAATTAAAATAGATTCCCGTTTTTTCGGGAAATTATTATGTCTAGAATACTCACAGGAATACAAAGCACAGGAACGCCACACTTAGGAAATATTTTAGGAGCCATCAAACCTGCAATAAACATGGCAAACGACCCTAAAAATGAATCGTTTTTGTTTATTGCCGATATGCATTCCCTAACGCAAATAAAAGATGCTGAAACGTTACGAAACAACACCTACAGCGTTGCAGCAACCTGGTTAGCTTTTGGATTAGACATAAATAGAGTAGTTTTTTACCGTCAAAGTGATGTGCCACAAACAACAGAACTTTCTTGGTATTTAAGTTGCTTTTTTCCGTACCAACGATTAACACTAGCGCACTCTTTTAAAGACAAAGCTGATCGCTTGGAAGATGTAAATGCAGGTTTATTTACATACCCAATGTTAATGGCAGCCGATATTTTACTTTATGATGCCGAAGTTGTTCCCGTAGGAAAAGATCAATTGCAGCATATTGAAATGACGCGCGACGTCGCCTCCCGTTTCCATGCTAAAATGGGCGAAACTTTTGTGCTGCCTGAAGGGAAAATTCAAGAAAACACTAAGCTTATTCCCGGTACCGATGGTTCAAAAATGAGTAAATCGAACAATAACTTTATCAATATTTTTTTGCCTGATAAAAAACTTCGGAAGCAAATAATGAGTATTGATACTGACAGTACACCTTTAGAAGAACCGAAAAACCCAGATACGTGTAATGTGTTTGCACTTTATAAATTGTTAGGTTCCCCTGAACAAGTATCTGAAATGCGCGGTAATTACGAAAACGGTGGCTACGGCTACGGTCACGCCAAACAAGCCCTTTTTGAACTGATAACCGAAACCTTTTCTGAAGAACGCACTAAGTATAATCACTACATCAACAATTTAGATGAAATCGATGAAGCGTTAAAAGTTGGAGCCGAAAAAGCAGGAAAAGTAGCTGATGAGGTGTTGAAACGCGTTCGTAAAAAGGTAGGATACTAAATTAACTGAAACAATTTGCCCGGTAACGGCCGCACGACACCTTTTAACTCCATATTTAACAAAATAGTTGCGGCCTTAAAAGTAGGAATTTGGCATTCTAGCGCAATAATATCTAACAACTCTTTGTCCTTTTCCTTTAAAAAACGATAGACTTTTTTCTCTTCCTCGGTCAGTTCAACAAAAAGTTGAGTTTGCTGTGGTGTTTTGTCTTTATCTTCTACTTCCCATCCTAATTGGTAGATGAGGTCAGCAGCATTGGTTAGCAAATGTGCCTGTTGTGTTTTAATTAAGTTATTGCATCCTTGGCTTTGCTTATCGGTACTTCGGCCGGGTACTGCAAATACTTCTCGGTTATAAGAATTTGCAATATCAGCGGTAACAAGACTTCCCCCTTTTTCAGCAGACTCTATGACTATGGTAGCTTCAGATAAACCAGCAATGATACGGTTACGCTTTAAAAAATTGTTTCGGTCAAAAGGGTCATCGCTCCAAAATTCGGTGATAAAGCCGCCGTTTTTCTCCATGTTTGCAACATACTTTTTATGTACTTTTGGATAGATTTGATTTAACCCGTGTGCTAAACACGCGACGGTTTGCAATCCATTGTCCATTGCCGCTTTATGAGCGGTAATATCGACTCCATAGGCAAAGCCAGAAACAATAACTGGATTAAGTGGCGCTAATTTTTCAATTAATTGTTGACATAAAACACTTCCGTAGGTTGTTGCTTTTCGAGTACCCACGATACTAATAATTTTTTTGTTCTTTAAATCGATGTTTCCGCTATGGAAAAACAGAATCGGACCGTCCAAACAGTGTTTCAGGCGTTCGGGATAGGTTTTATCAAGAAAGTAACTGTATTTAATTTTTTCTTCTTCAATAAAACGGAGTTCAGCTTCAGCTTCTGTAAGTTGTTGATTTTCGTTGAGATCTTTCAGCTTAAAGGTCCCTATTCCATCTACTTTTAGCAAATTATGCTTTTTCTCTTTAAAAATAGCTTCCGCAGAACCTACGGCACGCAATAATTTTTTAGCAGACGTATCGCCCAAATTAGGAGTACGCTGTAAGGCAAGGGTGTAAAGTAATTCTTTTTGTGATAACATAAGGCTACATATGCAATCGGGGAGTAGTTAAAAATACACTTTTTTAAGTTGTTGATAAATTTTAAGCCGAGTAATTGATATACATGAAAATTTAATCTATGTTTGTTAGTATGCAACTAGCCACTTACATAAAAGACTTACTATATAGGTATGAGTGTGTTATCATTCCGGGGTTTGGTGCGTTTTTAACGCAATATCGTTCCGCTAGAATCGATGAAGAAACCAACACTTTTTATCCACCTGGAAAATCACTTTCATTTAACAGGCAGTTGCAAACCAATGATGGGTTATTGGCAAATTATGTTGCTTCAGTAGAAAACTGCAGTTATGAAACAGCTGTTCAAAAAATTCGAAATTTTACGGCCAACATATCCCTTCAACTTACAGAAGGTGAAACCGTTTTACTTAAAAACTTAGGTGAGTTTGGATTGAACGCTGAAAAGTCAATGCAATTTATCCCTTCGGAAACTGAAAATCTTAGTACTGCATCTTTTGGGTTAAGTGCGTATGTTTCAACAAAAGTAAACCGCGAAGAATATAAAGAAAAGGTTGAAACCCTTGAAGAAAAAGCACCTATCCATTTTACACCAGAGCGTCGCACAGCCAAACCGTATTTAAAATATGCTGCAATTGGCTTGATAGCACTTACTTTAGGTGGTTTTGGAGGTATGAAGCTATACGAAAGCCAAGTACAAAAACATAATTTTGCAGCAAAGCAAGAGGCCGACAGCCGTATAGAAAGCCAAATTCAAGAGGCGACTTTTGTTATAGAAAACCCATTACCAGCATTAAAAATTACCGTTCCAAAACAAACTGGAAAATATCATATCATTGCTGGAGCCTTCCGTATGGAAGAAAATGCCAAGAAAAAAATAGCACAACTTTCAGATAAAGGATTTTCTGCAAAACTGATTGGCGTCAACAAATATGGCCTACACCAAGTTGTGTACAGTAGTTTTGAAGACAGACGAGAAGCCCTGCAAGAACTGCGGACCATTAAACGTAATGAAAACGAAGCCGCTTGGTTATTAGTTAAGGATCTTTCTAACTAAATAATAACCCCTTTCTTTATTCCATTTCATTAAAAACGAATGTACCTTTGCAAAAATTTATTTTGCAATGGAATCTAGAACATCTTTAGAGTCAAGAACTATTATTACAGACCTAGTGCTTCCTAGTGAGACCAACCCTATTGGTAACATGTTTGGAGGTGAATTATTAGCTAGAATGGACCGTGCAGCTGGTATTGCTGCCCGTAGACATAGCCGTCGTGTTGTAGTAACAGCTTCGGTTAATCACGTAGCTTTTAATAAAATGATTCCGCTAGGAAGTGTTGTTACCGTAGAAGCTAAAGTGTCCCGAGCCTTTAAAAGCTCCATGGAAGTATTTATGGATGTTTGGATTGAAGACCGCGAAAGTGGTATGCGCAGTAAGGCTAATGAAGCTATTTACACTTTTGTAGCTGTAGATGAAATGGGAAGTCCAGTGCCAATTCCCCCTTTAAAACCAGAAACAGAACTGGAAAAAGAACGCTACGAAGCTGCTTTACGAAGAAGACAATTAAGTTTAGTCTTAGCAAAAAAGATGGATCCAAAAGATGCAACTGAGCTAAAAGCACTTTTTAAGTAAAGATGAAATTTTTGTAGAAATTAGAGAAAAACTGATTTGTTACTATTTATTGATTGTATCTTAGCTTTAATTCAGAAAAAGCGATCAATAATTACACATGAATCAATCAATTCATCCCACGTACGCTTCAATTTTTGAAAAAGATTTAATAGAAGAAATTGAACAAACTGCTGTCTTTAAAAAAATTCCCCAAGACACAACCTTAATTAATATTGGCGATTACGTAAAATCAATGCCTTTACTTCTCTCAGGTGCTATTAAAGTGCTTCGTGTAGATGATAACGGCGATGAATTATTAATGTACTTTTTAGAAACTGGTGACACCTGTGCCATGACCATGTCTTGCTGTTTGGGGCATACCAAAAGTGAAATTAAAGCAGTAGCCGAATTAGATACAGAGCTTTTAATGATTCCTGTACAAAAGATGGAGGAATGGACTGCTAAATATAAAAGTTGGAGAAACTTTGTATTTGAGAGCTATCATAGCCGTTTACAAGAATTATTACACACAGTAGATACCATTGCCTTTTTAAATATGGATGAACGTCTGTTGAAGTATTTAAAAGAAAAAGCTAAAGTTTCTGGTGATACTACGTTACACACTACGCACCAAGAAATTGCTTACGATTTAAACACCTCCAGAGTTGTGATATCAAGACTTTTAAAGAAACTGGAGACTATGAAAAAAATAAAGCTAAAGCGAAACAGCATAACATTACATTCCTTTTGATTGCTCTATGTAACATAAGATACGTTTGTAAAAAAGCATTTATCCTACTTTTGCCTAAAATCATTTCAGTTTAATGGATATCACTCAAATTTTAGGATATATTGGGGCTTTAGCAATTGGTATTGTTTTAGGTTTAATAGGTGGCGGAGGTTCAATTTTAACCGTTCCCGTACTTGTTTACTTACTGTATGTCAACCCTGTTACTGCAACAGCTTATTCTTTGTTTGTTGTAGGTGTTTCAGCTTTAGTGGGAGCTATTCGAAATATCCAAAAAGGATTGGTAGACTTTAAAACAGCTATCGTTTTTGCTATTCCCGCTTTTATAGCTGTCTACACCACTCGAAAATTTTTAGTACCAGCAATACCTGATCAACTTTTTGAAATTAATGGTTTTTTAGTAACTAAAAACATCGCTATCATGGTGTTTTTTGCTATAATCATGTTTGTGGCTGCCATTTCGATGATTAAATCAAACGGTAAAAAAATAACTTCTGAAACAACAGTTGTATATAATTACCCATTAATAATTATTGAAGGAATTGTAGTAGGACTATTAACAGGAGTCGTAGGTGCTGGCGGAGGTTTTCTTATTATTCCAGCGTTGGTTTTGTTAGCAAAACTACCCATGAAAAAAGCCGTAGCCACTTCTCTTCTTATTATTGCTATAAAATCGTTAATTGGTTTTATAGGCGATGTTGAAAACCTAGACATAGATTGGACTTTTCTATTAATTTTCACAACCATTTCAGTAGTTGGAATATTTGTAGGTACTTGGTTAAATAAGTTCATTGACGGTAAAAAACTGAAAAAAAGCTTTGGATGGTTTGTATTGGCGATGGCCTTATATATTGTTTTTAAAGAGTTCACTAAATAAAAAATGATGGAATCTTTAAATGAACCCTACTGGGAAAACCGTTATAAAAACAAGGATACAAAATGGGATATTGGGTATGTTTCCACACCGCTAAAAACTTATTTTGATCAACTTACCAATAAAAGCTTAAAAATCTTAATTCCTGGAGGTGGTAATTCATATGAAGCAGAATACCTTCATAATAAAGGCTTTACAGAAGTCTATGTAGTAGATGTTTCAGAAACTGCTCTACAAAACTTTAAAAAAAGAGTACCTACGTTTTCTTCTGAAAAATTACTACATCAAGACTTTTTTAAGTTAGAAGAAACATTCGATCTTATTATAGAACAAACTTTCTTTTGTGCACTTAATCCTTCCTTACGTGACGAGTATGTTTCAAAAATGCATCAATTGTTAAAACCAAAAGGGAAGCTAGTGGGTCTGCTTTTCAACTTTCCCTTGACCGAAGACGGGCCGCCTTTCGGCGGAAGTGAAGCCGAATATAAAAAACGGTTTTCACCTTTCTTTAAAATAAAGATTATGGAAACTGCTCATAATTCGATACCTGAAAGAAAGGGGAATGAACTGTTTGTCATGCTTCAGAAAAAATAAGCTGTATTTCTACTCGGTAGGTAACCAATGTTACTGATAGTAATTTGCTACTTGCGTATCTTTGTTATATAATTTAAAAAATAGGTGTTATGAAAATAAAACAGTTTGAATATAAGCCACTTTCGCATTATTCCTATGCTATTATAAGTGAAGGCAAGATGGCTTTAGTAGACCCAGAACGTAACCCGACGCAGTATTATAGGTTTGCCGAAGATAATAACGCACAAATTGTTGCCGTGTTTGAAACGCATCCGCACGCCGATTTTGTAAGTTCTCATATGCAAATCCATAAAGAAACAGGTGCAACTATTTATTCAAGTAAAAAAACAGCTGCAGACTATCCGCATACGTCTTTTGATGATGGCGATACTGTGAAAATGGGAAACATAACCTTTACTGCTATTAACACACCGGGGCATTCCCCAGATAGTATCACCGTGCAGGCTACCGAAGCTGATAATATTGCCTTATTTACTGGCGATACTTTATTTGTAGGCGATGTTGGTCGTCCAGATTTACGTGAAAAGGCAGGTCATTTAAAAGCGAAACGCGAAGAGTTAGCTAAGATGATGTTTAATACCATACAAACCAAATTCAAGCACTTACCAGATAACGCATATGTTTATCCCGCCCACGGTGCCGGTTCTCTTTGCGGAAAAGGCATGAGCGCCGATGCTTCTTCAAGTACTTTAGGTAACGAACGTATCGGTAATTGGGCTTTTAAAAATCAAACAGAAGAACAGTTTATCAACCATTTATTGAGTTCGCAACCATTTATTCCGCATTATTTTGGGTACAATGTCGCTATTAATAAAGAGGGTGCTAAAAATCTTTCTGAAAGTATAGGTGTCATTCCTTTACAACTTTCTGTTTCTGAAAAGAAAGGTGATATTTTAGTAATCGATACACGCGATGAAGCAACTTTTAAAAAGAAGCATCTACCCGAAAGCATTAACATTATGGCCACTTCCAAAACTTCTAAGTTTGAAACTTGGCTAGGCTCTATTGTTAAACCAGAAGAAGAATTTTACGTAGTTGTGAATTCCGTAGAAGAAGCAAATACATTACTCAACAGGATTGCAAAAATTGGCTATGAAAAGCAAGTTAAAGCAGTTGTAACATTAAGTAATGACGATTTAAAAAAATCATCAGAATTTAATATTTCAGATTTTAAAAACAATAAAGAAGCCTTTACAATTGTGGATATACGCAATGAAAGTGAAGTGGAAGAAGGAAAGATTTTTGAATCAGCATTGACGATCCCATTGCACCAATTGAGAGAACGTGTTTCTGAAATTCCAACGGAAAAACCTATTGTGGTTCATTGTGCAGGAGGTTATAGAAGTGCTGCTGGTAGTAGTATTCTGGAAACTGAACTTAAAAACACTACTGTATTCGATTTAAGTGATGCGGTAACTGAATTTAAAAACTAAATTCTATGGATTTAATATATGAGTCTTGGCCATGGTATGTCGCCGGCCCTTTAATTGCTTTGGTTATGTTTTTATTGCTCTTTGCAGGAAAGCAATTTGGCATGTCTTCAAACTTACGAACCATGTGTTCGGCAGGTGGAGCCGGAAAAGTAGCCGATTTTTTCAAATTTAATTGGAAAGAAGAGCGCTGGAATTTATTAGTTGTAGTTGGTGCCGTTATCGGTGGATTTATTGCCTCTCAATTTATGTCTAATAACACGGTTGAAATCAATCCAGAAATAGCCGAACAGCTTTCTAATGATTACCAAATTAATAGTGCTGGTAACGCCTATTTACCGCCTGAATTATTTTCAACCGAACAATTATCAAACCCATTTGTGTTAGGAGTTTTATTGGTTGGCGGTTTGTTGGTAGGCTTTGGCGCTCGCTATGCAGGCGGATGTACATCTGGTCATGCTATTTCAGGGTTAAGCAACTTGCAACTTCCTTCGTTAATAGCCGTAATCGGGTTTTTTATTGGTGGCTTAGTAATGATTCACGCCATTTTCCCCATAATATTTTAAAAGTATGAAACAGCTAGTTTATTTAAGTATTGGTATTTTCTTCGGAATTATAATGTACAAATCTGAAGCAGCTTCGTGGTTTCGAATTTATGAAATGTTTCAGTTTGGGTCTTTCCATATGTACGGAATTATAGGTTCTGCTTTGATTTTGGGAGTGATAGGGATTCAAGTAATAAAGAAGAGGAACCTCAAGGCGATTGGCAATCAAGAAATGAAGTTAACACCTAAAAAGAAAAGCTTTGCAAGATATGCAATTGGCGGAATTATTTTTGGCTTAGGTTGGGCATTGGCGGGTGCTTGTCCCGGTCCCATGTACGTTTTGGTTGGGTCAGGTTACCTTTCTATTTTGGTGGTAATTTTCGGGGCTTTGCTAGGCACGTTTTTATACGGACTCATAAAAGATAAATTGCCACATTAAGTTACATTTTAAAAATCCAATCCGCCGGATTCATACGTTTGGTGTTTTGGTAGATCAGAAATTTCATGGTGGTTTTTCCAGTAGCCGGGTTACTAAAAACAGTTCCTAGTTCTTGCTTAGTACCAACATTATCTCCCTTTTTAACGGTTACTCCCGCTAAATTGTTATACACTGTTATGTAGTTACCATGTTGTATATAAATCGCCTTGTTTGCTCCTTTTAACTGCTGTATTTCTAACACTACTCCTTTAAAAATAGCACGAGCTTTTGCTCCTTTTTCAGTTGCAATTTCCACACCGCTATTAAATGTGGTTACATTGGGCAGTTGCGGGTGCCTATGTTTACCATATTTTTTAACTACCACGCCACCTTTGGTAATAGGCCAAGGTAATTTTCCTTTGTTACTAGTGAAGTTAGCAGCCAGTTCTTTTGCTTCAGCATTTAACGCAAAAGTGGATTCTCGAGTATTGTCCACTTTGTTTCCGGAAGCTTTATTAGACTTTGCAATGGCTTCACGAATCAGCTTGTCTATCTGTCGATCAATCTCATCGGCTTTACGCTGTTTTTGCCTAATTTGTGTAGCAAACTTGCCTTCATCTTTTTTCAACGACGCTACAAGGGCTTGTTGATCTTTCTTTTCTTTAGCGAGTTCGTTTTTGGTTTTTCGGTTTTGCGCAATTAACTCCTCTTTTTTGCTTTTTTGAGAAATCAAATCTTTATTTAATTGCTGTAACTGTGCAGTTTTTTCTTTTATGCTTTCACCTTGCTCTTTGCGATGCTTGGCATATTGTTTCATATACTGCAAGCGTTTGTATGCTTGTAAAAAACTTTCCGAAGACAATAAAAACATCACCCGACTTTGCTGCGACTTACTTTTGTACGATTTATTAATCATCGCCGCATAATCTTCTTTCAGTTCTTTCAGTTCGGTTCTTAGATTGTCTATTTTGGTAAGGTTATCATTAATTTCACGGGTTAATAGATTGGCTTGTCTATTAGTAACGCGGATTAAATTTTCAGTAGCGCTAATACGTTGTTCCAAATCTTCCACTTGCGTCAACACCGATTTTTCTTCCTTTCGGGTTTTAAACAAAAGAGAATTGATTTGCTTAATCTCCTGTAGAATCGATTGGCGCTGTTCTTCTAATTCTTTTTGCTTTTCAGATTGGGCCGAAACGGTAGCCGCTAAAAACAAAAAGCACCCTAATAAAAGATATGTAGCAAAATTACTGCGCATTATAATTGAATTTTTTCATACCCATCCGGAATGTTAAACGGGAAGCCAATATTTACATCCAGGTCTATTTTTTTATAAATAACGTCAATATTTGTTTTACTATCTTTTTCAGAAGTATTTATTTTTATTTCTGAAGGATAGAAATCAGTTCCCACTTTTTGATAGTCCGTATAACGAACGCTTAACAGCCTATCATCACTTGGTTGCGAAAGACTTTCAGAAGCTATTTTGAAATTTTCAGGATTTAAAAACAGTGAATGAATAAAATTTTGAGGTTGAATATTAGGTTGCAATTTGTATTTATTTTGAACCACCGTAGATTTATAATCTGTCTTGTTAATATCAAAAATAGATTGCCCTAATAAAATTGCCTGCGCTTTTTCAAAATTAATTTCAGTTCCTAACCAATCGCTTAATAAAGCGTAATTGCCGTCAAAATAAGTGCCGCCGATGGTTTCATAGTATTGAACCCGATCTGGGGTAATGTTGGCTTTCACCAACGTAATTCCCAATAACGAAGCTTTTACCCAAATGGTTTTATCCTTTTCCATACGCAGACTGACCGTTACGCTTTGTTGGGTGTCATCATCTTTGTAGCTAACTTGAATACGGGCAGCCATTGTTTTAAATTCTGGCGATGCTGCTTCGTGTGAGGCAATAATATTTTTGACTGAAAGGTTTTCTTTGGCTTCTTTTGAACCTTTAACTTTTTTTGCTGCTCCACAAGAAGAAAGTACAAGTGCAAAGGCTATTAAAATATATTTGGTATAACTCATGTATTAATTTGTTAGCTTAATTTGAGCAGCTTTTTCTGCATACTCAGTCGCTTTTTGGGTATTTCCCTTTAGCGTATAAGCTTGTTGTAATTGTTTGTAAAAATCCTGCTCCATGGTTGTGTTGTCAAATAGATAATCCAAACCACTACTAAGGCTTTCAATGGCCTCATCTACATTTTTAAGGTTATTATGAGCCACTCCGTTGATTAAATACAACATCGGTTGGGCAGGGAATATTGCCAAGGCATTGGTACTTAATTTTTCAGCAGCATCATACTTTTTTAAATCTATTTGAAGCAATAAGGTGTTTTTTAATAAACTGAAATTATCCGGATCGCCTTCAATTCCTTTTTCATAAAAGGTTAAAGCGGTTTCCTTTTGCCCTTTCGAGTTGTAGTACCCGCCTAACTGTTCGTAAATTATACCTGTATTTGTTTCGCTGAAGTTTTCCACTACGTTTTCCAAATCGGATTCATATTGTGGGTTTTTCTCAACAAAACCTATAAAATCACTTAGCACTTTGTATTTGCTTTCTTTTTCTATTTCTGGAGCAGAAAAAACAATATTCATAGATTTAAATGCCTCTTCCGTATTATTTTCTTCTAAGTAGAATTTATACAACGCTACATGAACTTGTTTAGAATTTGGTTGATTTTTCAACAACTCTTTAGCAGTAGCAAAGGCCTTTTCAGTATTACCTTCTTCGCTATACAAGTAAATTAACCCTAAGTATTCCTGCTCTTTCTTTGGGTTTTTACTTATACGGGTTTCCAAGTTTTCAATTTGTCCTTCAGTATCGCCTGTTTGCCTGTATATTCGAGCACGAAGGGCATTCCGGTAGTCACTTTCGCCCAAAGTTTCGTCCAAATCGTCCAAAACTTCAATAGCTTTATCAAACTGACGTGTTCGAGAATATAAATTAGCTAAATCTTCTTTGTAGTCTTCATCAAACTCAGTAAGCTGCTTTACCAAAGGAATTGCTGCATCATAATCGTTTTTTTGATAATATAAATCGTACAACGACTCTAAAACGTCCAACCGTTTGGGTTCTGTTTTTAAAACTTGCTTAAAGCTTACTTCAGCTTCTTCAAATTGCTTGAGTTCGGTTAAGTTTTTGGCTTTTTCAAACGCAACGACAGCTTCTAGTTTTGGATCACCTTTAGCGGCTTTTTCAGCTTTCCGAAGTGCATCGAGTGCCAACTCATAATTTTCAATTCCTTTTTGCTTTAAGGCTTCAAAAAAGTTTTCCTGAAAGGCATCGGTCACATTTCCTAAATCGTCAGTAGGTTGTTCTTCCACGGGTTCAGTTTCTTGCGCAACAGCTTGCTTCGGAATGAAAAGAATTCCGAAGAAAATTAAAACGATATATAAAAACCTTAGTTTCAAATGTTATGCCTGGTCGAACGCAGTCGAGACCTCTTTATTTCCTAAGTAAATTATACCCTCGACTGCGCTCGAGGGGATTCTTTGCTTTTATTTCAATGCTGAATAATCACCAATACTCACGTTGGTAAACTTACCGTCAAACGTGGCGTGATTACCAATCATCGCGTTGTCCAAAGTAGCATTTTTAATCTTCGAATGTGTTTGGATTATACTATTTTTAACGGTACTATCTTCAATTACTGTGCCTTTACCGATTGATACATGCGGACCAACTGTACTATTTTTTAACACAACGCCTTCGCCGATAAAACAAGGCTCGATTACTTCTGAGTTTTCGTTGGTATGATTATCTGCTATTAGCTTTTCGCTAGTTTCGGCAATAAAGCCTAACATTTTCTTATTGGTAGCAACGGTTACTTCTTTATTACCACAGTCCATCCATTCATCAACGGTTCCGGTTTTAAACACTTTTCCATCTGCCATCATGCGCTTTATACCATCATTTATTTGGTATTCGCCTCCGTGAATAATGTTATTATCCAACACGTATTGAAGTTCTTGTTTTAAAACAGCTACGTCCTTGAAATAGTAAATACCTATAACGGCTTGGTCGCTTATAAATTCGGTTGGTTTTTCAACTAATTCGGTGATTTCTTCTTTGTCATTCAAGTTTACCACGCCGTACGCTTCCGGGTTTTCTACTTTTTTGGTCCAAATAACGCTATCGGCTTCTTTGTCTAGGTTGAAATCGGCTTTAATTAACGTATCAGCATACGCAATTACCGCTGGACCTTCCAATGATGGCTCGGCACACATAATAGCGTGACCTGTTCCTTTTGGGTCTAACTGACGGTAAATAGTAGGTTTTGCTCCTAAACCTTTGGCTAATTCTTCTAAACTTTCAACGACATCATCCCCGAAAAATGCAGGGTCGCCCAGTATAAAAGCGATTTCATCTACTTTTTCATCTAAAATTTCAGTAATCTCAGTCACCAGACGGTGCACAATTGGTTTTCCTGCCACCGGAATTAACGGTTTTGGTATGGTTAACGTATGTGGACGAAGCCGCGAACCACGTCCGGCCATTGGTACGATTATTTTCATGATTTTTTTGTTTGTGGGGAGATTTAGGTTTATAGTTATTTTATTATTTATTTAGTCCCGGTGCTACCAAAGCCACCGCTTCCACGGGATGTTTCTTCTAGCGTTTCTACTTCTTCCCAAACGGCACGTTCGTGTTTTGCGATAACCAATTGTGCAATACGCTCGCCGTTTTCAATGGTAAAATCCTCGTTGGAAAGATTCACAAGGATAACGCCAATTTCGCCTCGATAGTCTGCATCGATGGTTCCAGGGCTGTTTAAAACGGTAATCCCTTTTTTTGCAGCTAATCCGCTTCGTGGTCGTACTTGTGCTTCAAAACCAATGGGAAGCTCAATAAATAAACCGGTTTTAACGATAGCACGCTGTAATGGCTTTAAGGTTGAAGATTCTGAAACATTCGCCCGAAGATCCATTCCAGCTGAAGCTATGGTTTCATATGAAGGAATTGGATGTTCAGATTTGTTGATTATTTTAACTTTCATGGTTGATTGCTTATTTACTTTAATGCTGAAAAATAAATCGATATTGTCTTCTTGCTCAGAATAAATTCGAGTCGAAAGGTGAAATTACGAAATACCCAGCAAAAGTACTAAGCTGAACCTAAAAATGAACAAAGTATTGTGTTTATTCAGAAAAGTATAACAATTGAAACACACAGGGCTTTAATTAAACCCAATCTTTCGGGTTTTTTAAACGCTCAACCAGTTTTTCTTCTTCACTTCCTGGTTCCGGTTGATGATCATAGCGCCATTGTACGTGAGGTGGTAAACTCATTAAAATACTTTCAATACGGCCATTGGTCTTTAAACCGAAGAGCGTGCCTTTATCGTGTACCAAATTAAATTCTACATATCGACCACGTCTTATTTCTTGCCAATCGCGGTTTTCTTGAGTGTATTCAATATTTTTTCTTTTTTCAACTATAGGCACGTAGGCTTCTAGAAAACTATCTCCAACTTCAGTTACAAAGTTGTACCAGTCTTCCATGCTCATCGTTTCGGTTTTCTTTAAATAATCGAAAAACAAACCGCCAATTCCTCTGCCTTCACCTCTGTGGGCATTGTGAAAATATTCATCGCAACGAGCTTTGTATTTAGGGTAGAAATTGGGGTCGTGCTTATCACAAGCTGTTTTACTCACTTGATGAAAATGTTTGGCATCTTCTTCAAACAAATAATACGGGGTAAGGTCTTGCCCACCACCAAACCATTGATCAACGATGTTTCCTTTTTGGTCATACATTTCAAAATAACGCCAGTTGGCATGAACGGTTGGTACAAAAGGATTTTTAGGGTGTAACACCAAACTTAAACCGCAAGCAAAGAAGTTTGCATCTTTTACGCCAAAATAATTTTGCATGCTTTCAGGCAATTCGCCGTGTACTTCACTAATATTTACGCCGCCTTTTTCGAAAACAGTTCCGTTTTCAATCACTCGGGTACGACCGCCACCACCTTCTTTTCGAACCCAAGGGTCTTCTTTAAAAGTAGCCTTACCATCAATGGTTTCAAGTTTTGAAGTGATCGTGTCTTGTAGGTTTTTTATGTAGGTTACGAATTTTTCTTTCATATTAATTTTTTCTTTCTAATTCATATAATTCCATATCCAAAGGCGATTCACCTGGTGGTGTATATTCTTTTAGCAATGTTTTTTTCCAGATAAAACCTGTTTTTTCAGCAACACGAATACTGGCTAGATTCGATTTATGAACTATTATTTTTAATGTGGAGAGCTGTATTTCTGAAAAAGCAGTTTTTGATATCTCAATAATTGCTTTTGTCATAAGGCCTTTTCCTTCAAAATTTTCTCCTATACAATACGCTAGTTCTCCTTCTTTGTTATTCCAATCTATATCTTTTAAGATAACTAAACCAGCAACTAATTGTGAAGTAGTCTCTTTTATAGCAAGGGTAAATTCGATTTTATTTTTCTGTTCTTGGGCCTTTTTCTGAATATAGCTTTTAGCATCGAAAATAGATAAATTTTGAGCTAACGTTTTAGGAAAATACCGCTGAAACCGTTCTTTGTTTGCAACCATTAAACTAGAAAGAGACTCTGCGTCTTTTTCGGTTAAATAGGAAAGGTATGTCGTTTCAGAAACTCCCATATTATTTATTCTGAAGTGTTTCAGCATTTTTAAGTTGCTTACTTTCTTTTAACAGATTCACTGTTTCAGTACTTGCAGCGGTTACAGATAGTGGTAAGACTAAAATAATACCTACAACTGGTATTAAAAGCATCGCCATAAAAACAATTCCATTTCCAAGGGCAGTGCCTTTGTTTCTTTTTACAAATGAAATACTTTCTCTGTAGGTAAAATGCCGTTCTAGCGTATAATCCATATTTCCGAAGCCAGCATAGTAGGCTTGAACCAAAAAAAGTAAAACCGACGTGAAAATATTTACAATTGGAATTAAACTCAGTAGCAAAATTGGGATGGTAAAAAGCAGTTCCAACAGTAAATTACGGACGTTAATCCGTATTCCTCTCCAGAGTTGAGATGCATTTGTCGTGTTTCTATGCGTATGTATGGTTCCTAAAAAATGTTGTTCAATTTTTTCTGAAACGGGACTCATAAAAGGCGCACTTAACGCCATAATGATGTGTTTGTAGAGAATGAGGCCAATGGCAATGATGATTAAGGCTCCCAGTACATCGCTAATGGTTCTGAAGGTTTCAGCGCCCCATTCCCAAAACCAAATTTTTGAAATAAACGCACCAATATTATCGCTCAATCCCCACGCTAAAAAGCCAATCGCCGTAGCTGTTAACAAGCTTATTAAGATAGGTACGCCAAAATATTTCCATAACTTCAGTTTTGAAATTAGTTGAAACGTTTTAAAATAAGCTTTTATGGCGCTTACAATGTTTTTAAGCATGATTTGTTTTATAAAGGTTTTTTAATAAAAACTAACTCTTCTCTAAAAACTTCAATTTCGCTTGTTTTTGTCACTTTTTGAGCATTTTCTGCTCTTTTTTGAAGTAAATCAATCATTTTCTCTTCTGAAAGATCTAAAACTTCCTCAAAAAATTGGCGACCCATCTTATTGTTGTGTAGATCCATCGCAGTTTCCAAGGGGCTGTTTGGCGCTAATTTTTCGTGTAAATCGGTCACTTTTTCTGCCCACGCGATGCTCTTTTCAACATTCTGAAATTTTCTAAACGCTGCTTTTGCTATCAGAACATTCCACATCGCATGCCGAAACGCATTAGCAGGTCCATTTTTATGATGCGCTTTTCCATACAAATCACTACTGATTTGCATAGTTTTCTTAGTCGCATTCAGTGTAGGAAAAACTAAAAGAGGTTGTTTTATAAACACAACCGACAAATGCCACAACTGTTTGACACTTAGTTGACGGATGCGTTTTAGAACATTCATGATTCAGCCTTATACTCTTTAACCGCTTCAATAAAAGCACCAGCATTTTCTACTGGAATGTTAGGTAAAATACCGTGGCCTAAATTCACAATATACTTGTCTTTTCCGAAGTCATTGATCATTTGTGTGACCATCTTTTTAATTTCAGATGGCGGACTAAACAAACGCGTTGGGTCAAAGTTTCCTTGCAAGGTAATGTTTCCTCCTGTCAATTTTCTAGCTGTTTGTGGGTCGCACGTCCAATCAACACCTAAAGCAGATGCGCCACTCGCCGCCATCGTATCCAAAGCAAACCAACAGCCTTTTCCGAAGGCAATAACAGGGGCTTCGTCTTTTAAAGCATCGATAATCTGCTGGATGTACTTCCAACTAAATTCTTGATAATCGGTAGGCGATAACATACCGCCCCAGCTATCAAAAACCTGCACCGCATCAACGCCTGCCTTTACTTTTTCCTTTAAGTATGCAATTGTAGTATCGGTTATTCTTTGTAGTAAAGTGTGCGCAGCAACGGGTTGGGTGAAACAAAATTCTTTTGCTTTATCAAAGTTTTTCGACCCTTGACCTTGCACACAATAACATAAAATGGTCCAAGGACTTCCGGCAAAACCAATTAATGGAATTTCGTCGTCCAACTTTTCTTTGGTCATTTTAATGGCGTCCATCACGTACCCTAACGTATCTTGAATATCGGGAACAATAACGCTGTCTAGGTCTTTTTCGTTACGAATCGGGTTTGGAAGCCACGGGCCAACACCGGGTTTCATCTCTACCTCGATATTCATGGCTTGTGGGATAACTAAAATATCACAAAACAAAATAGCGGCATCCATTCCATATCTACGAATGGGTTGTACGGTAATTTCACTAGCAAGCTCAGGGGTTTGACAGCGTGTAAAAAAATCGTACTTGGCTTTAATTTCCATAAATTCAGGAAGGTAACGCCCTGCTTGTCGCATCATCCAAACCGGTGGGCGCTCTACTGTTTCCCCTTTTAAAGCCCGTAGGAATAAATCGTTTTTAATCATAATTTTTTAATGTTTTAACCGTTTTAGCAATCACACTTTCAACCGAAGTTGAATTAGAAATCACGACATTTTCGGTATATTTTTTTGCTTCTGCCGCTGTGGTTGTACCAATGCAAAATGCAGTTGAGTTTTTTAGTTTATTTTCTGAAACAAAACTTTGCACCGCACTAGGACTGAAAAACAAAACACCATCGAATTGACGCTGAAAGTGTTTCGAGTTTAATACTGTTTCGTAAGTTTCAATTTCTGAAAACATAATATTTTCTTCTTTTAAAGCCTTTGGAATGATATCGAGTCGTTTATTTCCGCAGAAAAAGTAAAATGTGTCATTTTTGTGGTTTTTAATCAAACAATCAGCCAATTCTGAACCATATTGAGTGGTTTTCACCACTTTTTGACCATATTCTTCTAAAAGTGCCTTTGTTTTTTCACCTACACAAAAGCAATTTTTAATTTCAGGAATTATATTTTTATTAGAAAAAACAGCTTTTACAGCATTTTTACTCGTAAAAATGGCATTTTCAATCTGCTTCGGAGCATTAAATGGTACAAACTCAATAGAAATGGCGTTGTATTCCACGAAAGTTAATCCAGAGTTTAAAAGCAACTCTTTTTGAGCAAGGGTAAACTTTTTTGTGGAAAGAATGGATTTCATAAGGCGTCTATTTTTCTATTTCAGACTTTATTACTTCCATTAATTCTTTTCCGCCGTTATCTAGGATTTCTTCAGCGCAGTTAATTCCTAAAGATTTGTAATCACTTTTTGAACATTGCTTGGCGACTTCTAACTTTGTTTGCCCGTCTAAAGAAAACAATACCCCTTTAAACTGAATGGTATCATCAATACACGTAGCCAATGCACCAATAGGAGCAGTACAACCGCCTTCTAATTTTTGTAAAAAAGAGCGTTCAATATAAGTGCAAATATCGGCTTCGGTATTATTTAATTTTGAAGTAGCTTCTATGCTAAATTCATCTTTTTCTAGGGCTACAATCACCATTGCGCCTTGGGCGGGAGCAGGTATCATCCAATCTAAAGATTCAAAGTTATTGGGCAATACGTTTATTCGTTCCAATCCAGCTTTTGCAAAAATGGCACCTTGCCAATTGTTGTCTTGAAGTTTTTGTAATCGAGTGTTTACATTTCCGCGTAAATCGACTACGGTATGGTTTGGATAGCGGTTAAGCCATTGCGCTTTTCGGCGAAGGCTACCTGTTGCTATCGTGCAAGGTTTTTCGGGATCAAAGTTGCCTTTTGTTGCAATAATATCAGTAGCAGTGGCTCTGGGAAGCACAGCAGTTTGCAAAATTCCTTTTGGTAAATGGGTAGGTACATCTTTCATGCTATGTACAGCGATATCCACCGTTCCATTGAGCATGGCAACGTCTAGGGTTTTGGTAAAAATACCCGTGATTCCCATTTCATATAGAGGTTGGTCTAATACCAAATCGCCTGTGGATTTTACGGGGACTAATTCAGTTTTATACCCAAAAGATTCTAGTTGAGATTGTACGGTTTTAGCTTGCCAAAGTGCTAATTCGCTGTCGCGGGTACCGATTCGGATGGTTTTATTCACGTTCGCTTTCTTCTAACTGAAACATAGTTTCCAGCATCTGTAGGTGTTCTTCTGTCGAACCATTTGCTTGCTTCAGGTGGTTTACAACTTGGGTTGTTATTTTTTGAATGATTCGGTCGCTGATAATTTCAGCTTGCTCTTCATTAAAATTATTTAGTTTTTTACGGTGGTAATCAATTTCACCCGCTTTAATTTCAGAAAGTTTTGTTTTTAAAGCTATTACCGTTGGTATAAAATGACGGTTACGCACCCAGATATTAAATTCAGATTCAATCTCGTATATTATTTCTTTTGCAACCGGTATCTGCTCGGCTCGGTGTTGTAAGGTTTGGTTGGTAACGGAAGATAATTCGTCCAAGTGTACCAATGTAACCAATTCGTTTTCTTTTACATCTTCTGAAACATTACGCGGAATAGAAAGATCTAAAATTAGTAGTGGTTTTTTCAAGAACAACAATTCTTTTGAAATAGTAGGTTGTTGCGCCCCTGTAGCGACAACCAATACATCGGTCTGTGCTAATTCGCTTTGTATATCGGCGTAATCCTTAACGATAAGATTGAACTTACCGGCAATTTTTTCAGCGCGTTCCTTGGTTCGGTTAATGAGTGTAATATGCTCATTCTTGGTGTGCTTTATTAAGTTTTCACAGGTATTTCTACCAATTTTGCCAGTCCCGAAGAGTAAAATATTCTTTTCTGAAACATAGGGTACATGTGCCATTATATACTGAACAGCAGCAAAACTCACCGAAGTAGCACCCGTTGAAATCTCGGTTTCATTTTTAATACGTTTACTGGCTTGAATCACGGCGTTAATCAATCGTTCCATATACGCATTGAGCAATCCTGCTTTTTTGGAACGGCGAAACCCAGTACGTAATTGACTTATAATCTCAAAATCACCTAAAATCTGACTATCTAAACCGGTACCTACATTAAATAAATGCGAAACAGCCTCACTATTTTTGTGGATGTAAGCTACTTTTTCAAACTCTTCAACAGTGCCATGTGTATGTTCGCACAATAATTTAATAAGCTGAAAAGGATGTTGCGCAAAACCATATAACTCGGTACGATTACACGTAGATATTACCGTTAGTGATGGAATACCGTCTTGTTTTGCCTGCTTTAGGATGTTTGCTTGCGCTGTGTCGTTGATACTAAAATGACCACGGATTTCAGCATCGGCCTTTTTATAATTAAGACCAATAGCATAAAAATTCCCTTCTGAAGTTGATAAAGGTGTTTTGTTAATTCTTTTCATACCTAACGGCGCAAATGTAAGGGCAATAACAATCAAAAAATAACGCTTGCGGTATCAATTATATCGGAGGGTGTTAATTTCTACTAAAATATGACATTTGTCATATAAATGCCCTAATTTCGCATTGTTCGAGCAGTAATTTTGTAATACTGTTTAGAACAATTCTAAATAAAGATTAAAAATTTTGTTATGATTTCTGAAAAAAATGTCGCTGAAAGTTTTTATGATGAAACACTTATCTCTGAAGGGTTTTATATTTTAAAATTTGACAATGAAACCAATGATAACCAGACTTTTAAACGAGAGATAGGTTCTAACTTTATTCAGTTTCATTTTTGCATTAAAGGGTCGGCTAGCTTTCTTTTTAATGAAGGGAATTACACATTACCACTTAGTGAGGAAAATTCACTATTACTATACAATCCACAACGAGATTTACCATTGCATATAAATGTTCCAGCTCATTCTTGGGTGATTTCGGTGTTACTTCCTATTGAAAAATTCCATGCGTTATTTTCAAATGAAGCAAATTATATCACTTTTTTAAGTGACGAAAATAAGGATAGGAAGTATTATAAAGATGCGGGTATATCGCCATCAATGGCTATTGTTCTAAATCAATTAATGAATTATAATTTACATCCTTCTGTAAAACCACTTTATTTTAAAGGGAAAGTCTATGAGTTATTAAGCCTTTATTTTAACAGACCAGCCGATTTGGATGTGGAGCAATGTCCTTTTTTAGCTGATGAAGATAATGTAACCAAAATAAAAAGAGCCAAACAGATTATTATCACCAATATGGCAGAACCGCCTACTTTACAAGAATTAGCTGACCAAATAAATTTACCTATCAATAAATTAAAAGAAGGTTTTAAACAAATTTATGGGGATTCAGTCTTTAGCTTTCTCTTCGATTATAAAATGGAAGTAGCTCGACAATTATTGGCGACCGGTTCTCATAACGTAAATGAAGTAGGTCTAAAAGTAGGCTACAGTGCTGCCAGCCATTTTATTTCTGCTTTTAAGAAAAAGTATGGTACCACACCTAAAAAATATTTGATGAGTCTTTCAGCATAAGAAACGTAAATAACTTCATAGTTTTTATATGTTTCAGGTGTTTGACAATTCACTTTAATACAAGTAATTTTGCAACAGAAATATTCAATATGAAAAAGGGAGTCCTCCTTGTAAATCTTGGTTCGCCAGATACAACCAAACCTAAAGATGTTAAAAAGTATTTGGATGAATTTTTAATGGACCCACGTGTAATTGACGTACCGCGATGGGCAAGAATATTAATTGTTCGAGGTATCATTTTAAATACTAGACCTAAAAAATCAGCCGAAGCCTATCAAAAAATTTGGTGGAAAGAAGGTTCGCCGTTGATTGTACTTTCTGAAAGACTTCAGAAAAAAGTACAAGACAAAGTAACACTCCCGGTATCTTTAGCCATGCGCTATGGAAGTATGACGCTAAAAAAAGGATTACAAGAATTAGTTGATCAAAATGTGGATGAAGTGTTGGTTATTCCCTTATATCCACAGTTTGCTATGGCAACCACCGAAACGATAAATGTAAAGGTAGAAGAACTTTGCAACGAATTTTTTCCGCAGCTAAAAACGGCATCGTTACCTGCATTTTACAACAAGCCAGAATATATTGAAGTACTTTCTAATAGCATTCAGGAACATATAAAAGGGTTGGATTACGAACACTTATTGTTTAGTTATCACGGCGTACCAGAACGGCACATTAGAAAAAGTGATATTACTAACAGCCATTGTAAAATAGATGGTACGTGTTGTGTTACTTCTTCAAAAGCACATCAATATTGCTACCGTCATCAATGTTACGAAACCACACGATTGGTTGCAGAAAAATTAGGCTTAACCGAAAATAGTTATTCGGTTTCCTTTCAATCTCGTTTAGGTTTTGACCCTTGGTTACAGCCTTACACAGACAGAACCATTGAACGTATGGGTAAGGCTGGTATTAAAAAAATGGCAGTTGTAACACCAGCTTTTGTAAGTGATTGTTTAGAAACATTAGAAGAAATCGCGATGGAAGGTGAAGAAATATTTCATGAAACAGGCGGAAAAGAGTTTACAACAGTCCCTTGTTTGAATGATCGGGACGACTTTGCTCAATTATTGGCTGGTTGGATTGATGAATGGCGAATTGTAGATGTGGATAAAGCAATTGCATAGAACTTAATTTAAACATTTAATGGCGTTACAAAACCGCTCGGCCAGTCTAGGTACAGAGCCCATTAGTAAGTTACTTATTAAACAATCGGTTCCGGCATCTATTGGTATTTTGGTAATGTCACTGAATATTCTTGTCGATACTATTTTCGTTGGAAACTGGATTGGCTCCATAGCAATAGCAGCGATTAATGTTGTGCTGCCTGTTTCATTTTTTATTGCCGCTTTAGGCATGTCGATTGGCATTGGAGGTTCATCAATAATTTCTAGGGCTCTAGGCGCCAACAATAGAGAAAGAGCCCTTAAAACCTTTGGTAATCAAATTACTCTTACCCTTTTAGTAACTATCTCAATGGCTGCATTGGGGCTTTATTTTGTAGATGAGCTCATTCCAGCTTTTGGAGGTAAAGGTGATATTTTTGAACCTGCAAAGGTTTATTATCAGATAGTACTTTATGGTGTCCCCATTTTAGGACTCTCCATGATGGGGAACAACGTACTACGCGCTGAGGGAAAGCCAAAAATAGCTATGATTGCCATGATTATTCCATCTGTAGGCAATCTGCTATTAGACTATATTTTGATTTATATCTTTGATATGGGAATGGCAGGTGCAGCATGGGCTTCAACCGCTTCCTACGTCTGTTCTTTTCTATTTATTTTATGGTTCTTTTTAAGTGACCGGTCTGAACTTCGCATAAGCTTTTCACATTTTGGACTCAATAAAGTTATTTTAAAAGAAATAAGCGCTCTTGGCTTCGTAACCTTGGCACGACAAGCGGTTGTAAGTATTACGTATTTATTAATGAATAATATACTCTTCAATATAGGAGGAGAAGCTTCAGTAACTATGTATGGTATTATAGGTCGTATGCTCATGTTTGCGTTGTTCCCTGTATTAGGAGTTACGCAAGGATTTTTACCAATTGCTGGGTATAATTATGGCGCTTATAAATTTCCGAGAGTTCGAGAAAGTATCAACAAAGCGATAAAATATGCTGGCTTACTTGCCTTGGTGATTTTTATTTTAATAATGGTCTTTCCCGAAGCTATCGTTTCCGTATTTACAACCGATCAAGTTATTTTAGCTGAAACGCCCTCGGCGATGCGCTGGGTATTTGCTGCCATACCTATAATTGCTATTCAATTAATTGGTTCGGCTTATTTTCAAGCGATTGGGAAGGCCACACCAGCCTTATTACTCACACTAACTAGACAAGGTTTTTTCTTTATTCCGTTAATTTTAATTTTACCTAACTTTTTTGGCGAATTAGGCGTTTGGATATCGTTCCCGATTGCCGATGTATTATCAACTATTGTAACTGGATATTTTCTGAATAAGGAAATTAGGAAAACATTGATTGGCTAATTTTTTGTAACTTTATACTATACAGACAACTAGCCATGAAAAAATTAGCACTACTTCTTTTAACCATTAGTGTATATACAGCTAATGCTCAAACTCCAGAAATATTTGAAAACTCTTGGAATTTAAGGTATTTAAAAATTGATGGAGAGAGGAATTATACCCCATTAGAGATTGAAAGCAATATAAACTTTGAAGGTAATGGTGTAGATTATTCTGTAATTGCAAATGGAGTGGAAAATGGTTTATTTGGAGATATTACTTTTTCCGGAGACACTTTTACCTTTACAAACATCAATATAAGTCTCCTTGATTGCGATACCGAAAATTGTTATTTTGAAGATATTTATTTTGGTGAGTTTTTAACCAATGAAACCTCTGATTTAAAAACCTTTACATACGATTATTTTGCTTCTTCACTATATAACTATAAAAGTTTGCGCTTAACTGATAGTGAAGGCAATATAGCATTTTATGTAAACACCCCCATTGGCATTCCCGATGAAGCTTTAATGAAAACCTGGTATCTACATTCGATGGATGCTGATCTTGGTGAGGATAGTGATTATATTGCCAATTACAACCCTCCTATTAGCCCTACCCTAACAATAAATCAAGATTTATCATTTACAGGAACCGGTTCCTGTAATGACTTTAGTGGGCAGTTTTTTTATACCAATGATAATTTTGATGGAGGTAGATTGATAGCTGCTAATTTTCAAGAAGATGGAGACACTTGTGAATACCACAATGGTTTTGAAAATTATTATTTTTCTCAGTTTATGGATGAAAATGCTGAGTTATATTTTTGGGTTGATGAAAATTCATCTACTGGAGAAGCCTATTTTTCTTTTGACCTAGCTCCTGGCTTTACGTTTAATTTTAGAAATTATCCCGTTTTAGCAACCAATGAAGAAACAGTCCTAAAATTTTATATGTATCCAAACCCTGTGGATGACAGGTTATTTATTAAAGCTACTAACGACAGTATAGATACCGTGCAGATTTTTGATTCTCTTGGCAAGCTAGTTATAAAAAGGTTTGGCATTCAAAATGGACTTACTGTTTCAAGCTTGGAAACCGGTATTTATTTTATTCAAATTAAATCATCAAAAGGACAAACTGTCAAAAAATTCATAAAAAAATAATTGCATCTATTACAAGAGGAAATTAAAAGTCAATATTTGGCTATCTTTGCCCCGATGGAATACAATTATATAAAAGCGCTACATCTAATATTCGTAATTACTTGGTTTGCAGGGTTATTCTACATCGTCCGGCTTTTTGTATATCAAATTGAAGCCACTGAAAAGCCTTCCCCTGAAAAGGAAATTCTAGGAAAGCAACTTAGCATCATGGCCAAAAGGCTATGGACCATCATAACATGGCCTTCGGCGATATTAGCTGTTGGGTTTGCTATCTGGCTTATTTCGTTACGTACATTTTATTTAACCGATGCCTGGATGCAAGTAAAACTCGGTTTTGTCTTTTTATTAATCCTATACCATTTAAAATGCCACCAAATTTATAAACAACTGCAAAAAGGAATTGTAAAACAATCTTCCAATTTTATGCGTTTGTTTAATGAGGGAGCTACCATTATCCTCTTTGCCATCATCTTTTTAGTAATGCTACGCAATGCCGTAAACTGGATTTATGGTGTCTTAGGTCTTATCGCCTTTTCGGTGTTGTTAATGTTAGGGTATCGGTTTTATAAACGGTTACGGGAAAACCGTAACTCTTAAACTGATAATACTTCATTCTCCTCCAATAGCGGCTCATTTCGAAGCTTTAAGAAAATCTGTGCTACGGTAATGGTATCTTTTTCGCAATAGATGATAATGCGATCTACATCCTTTTCTTCGTAATACACATCACGCACGTCACTACCGTCGATATCATCTTTTGGTGAAGGAATGCCCAATACGTGTGCCATTAACTTTAAAGAAGTGAAGGTTTTGTAGTCACCAAACTTCCACAATTCTAAGGTATCCAAATGAGGAACTTCCCACGGTTTTTTTCCGAAGAGGTTTAATTTAAACGGTAAACTTATTCCGTGAATAATCATCCGTCGGGCGATGTAGGGAAAATCGAATTCCTTTCCGTTGTGTGCACAAAGCACATGTTGCGGTTTATTAAAGTGAGTTTGTAGGAGCGTTTTAAACTCCCTAAGTAATGTTGCTTCTTCTCCGTGAAAGCTAGTCACCCGAAAATTGCGGACATCACCTTTCATTTTAAAATAACCTACCGAAATACAGACAATTTTTCCAAACTCCGCCCAAATGCCCGCACGATCGTAAAACTCTTCAGGAGTAAAATCCTCTTTTCGTTGATAGCGGGTTTTTTGCTCATATAACTGTTTGGCGGTCTCGTCCAAATTGTTGTAATCTTGATATTGCGGCACCGTTTCTATATCCAGAAACAAGACATGTTCTAGGTTTATTCGCGTAAGCATATTTCTGAAATTTTAGAATCGGGGAGAATTTAAAACTACAAAAAAATTACGAATTCGCACGTAGCATACTATACGCTTCTTCCATATACGTATAAAAATCCTTGCTGAAAGGATCGTCACCCTTTTTACCACGGTGATGCCCTAACCGAACAATTATAACGTCATCTTCTGGAATTACAATCACGTATTGGCCCAAAATGCCCCGCATGGCGAATACTTCTTTACCGTTGTGCTTATTGAGCCAAAATCCATAACCATATTCGGGACTTTCCTTAAATCGAGGTTGAATAGATTTCGCCACAAAAGCAGAGTCCAGTACTTGCTTTCCGTTCCACTTTCCGAAGTCTTTATAGAGCTTACCAAAACGGGCAAAATCGCGGGCGTTGGAACCAATGCAACAATAAGCTTTCACCAAACGATGATCTTCATCATCTACTTGCCATAAAGCTGGGTTTTCTGCTCCCATAGGTTGCCAAAAGCTTTGTTGTAAATAGGTTGCTAATTGCTTTCCAGTTGCTTTTTGAATCACCATCGCTAACAATTGAGTATTTCCACTCAAATATTTATACTTTTCTCCAGGTCTTTCTACCATTTTTAGATTGAGGATGGTTTCGGCTAGATTATCATCATAATAAGCACGAGCCGTGATTCCGAATGGGTTTTTGTACGATTCGTCCCAATTTAGACCAGACGCCATAGAAGAAAGATCTCCTACTGTTATATTAGTGTTTTTAAATTCAGGATAAAAGTCACCAACAGGTTGGTCTAAACTTTTAATGTACCCATCATTAATTGCTTTGCCCATCAAAGCAGAAACCACACTTTTTGCCATGGAAAACGAATTGGTTTGTGAAGAATCACTATAACCTTCGGCATAGTTTTCATACCAAATACTGTCGTTTTTAATGATTAAAAATGCAACCGTACCCAATGCTTCATTGGTTTGGATAAGTGTTTCAGTTGGCTCTACAGTATTGTAATCTTCGGCTTTAGGCCAAGGCTGCGGATTACTACTTGCTGAAATAGTTTCATTTTCAAAATACTTAAAGTCGTCTATAAAGGCTGTAGTATGACCGGTAAGATAAACCACCCGGATGCCTTTTAATACGTAATTATAATCGGTTAGGTATAAACCCAATACGATTACAGCTATGATGCCGAGGAGCCAAGAAAGGAATTTCTTCATTGAAAGTAAGTTTTCATTCACAATAATTCAACTTAATTATACTGTTATCAGCTAGTCTAATTTTAATTTTTTCGTTTTTTATTATATCTGCTATTTGTGTTGAATCCCTAATATCATCAAATAAAAACCTTCCTGTTCTGTAGACTAAATATATTCCGTCACTAGACTTTTTAATTCTAGACGAAGTATTTGAATCAATAGTGTCTTTTCCTTCCAAAAATAGTATTGTATCGTACTTTGGTTTCAATACATCTGCAAAAAGTACAGTTCCTGAAAGCTTTTCAATCGTTTTTTTATCTGTTATTTCTAAGTATACTGATTCAGTTAAACCACTCCCATTTTCTTTGGCTATATTAATTTTCCCAATTCTGTAACAACTTGTCGGCTCAGTCGAGCAGCTTAAAATTGAAAAAGAGATTAATAAAGTCAGAAATGATTTCATTGTTTAGACAGCCAAAATTACTTAAAGCTCAAATATAAAAGAAAAGATAGAAACTACTTGAAGTGTTTACTACGTTATACTTCTTATAGAAACAGGAAAGTAGAGAACCAATAATAGACATTTCAAACAAATCAATTAATATCTGAATATGTCTTGCTTCGTGAGTCTTTTAAGTCGTGATTCTTTTTTAAAACAATTCCCCCTGTTTAACCGGACTTTCGTGTTGCAGCAACCATTTTTTACGGTGTAAACCTCCTGCATAGCCAGTTAATGAACCATCACTGCCAATAACACGGTGGCAGGGAATAATAATAGAAATTGGATTTTTACCATTTGCTGAAGCTGCTGCACGAATCACTTTTGGATCGCCCAAGGCATTTGCCATTTTTTGGTAACTCGTCGTTTTACTAAAAGGAATTTCTTGTAATCGGCTCCACACTTTTTTCTGAAAATCGGTGCCTTGTGGATTTAATGGGATATCAAAACTTTGTCTAGCGCCATCAAAATATTCGGTTAGTTGTCGAAGTGTTTTTTGAAGCGGTTCAGAAAGTTGTTCTGAGGTAGCTTTTTCTGAAGAAATATCGTCATCTAAAAATAGTGCAGATGCCAAGCCAGAAGCATCGCCTTTCAGTTCCATCCAACCTATCGGACTTTTAAAATAGGCTATTTTCACGATGGATCTTGATCTTTAGTCTGCCCTTCATCTTGCTTAAACTCTTTTTCAGGAATATCACTGAGCTCAATCCCCATACGTTTAGCACGGCGTTCCCAATTTTTACGAGCTTGTACCTGCATATCCTCAATGGCATCGCTTTCATCCATAATTTCGAGACCCAAGAGGGTTTCAATAATGTCTTCCATCGTTACAACACCTATTGTATTTCCAAATTCATCAACAACCGAAGCGATGTGAACGCGTTGTTTAATAAAGGTTTCGAACAAGTCTGGAATGGGTTTATCGGCATCGACTACAAAAATCTCTCGTTTCAATTCCATTAATTGCATTTCCCCATGTTCTTCCACAATTTGCTCTAAAATATCATCTCGAAGTACAAAGCCGGTTATGTTATGTGTTTTTTCGCGATATACGGGAATTCTTGAAAATCGGAGGTTTTTATGTTGGGAGTGAAAATTTTTCAACGACATATCCTCGTTTTCCAGCGTTACTACTGGAAATGGTGTCATTACATCTTTCGCTTTAACCGATTTAAACACCAAGAGGTTTTTAATTACTGTGGTTTCATTTTCTTCAAAAACACCTTCTTCTTCCGCAGCATCGGTTATGGCGAGGAATTCTTCTCTACTCATCGTGCTTACATGTGCAGATTTTCCAATTAAACGCGTGGTAAGCATTAAGAGCCATAAAATTCCGGTGTATTTTAGCGGAAATATGATAATTTTTAAAAACTTAGCTGTAAAATTACCTAAGGATTTCCAATAAGTAGCTCCAATTGTTTTAGGTATAATTTCAGAAACAATTAAAATTAATCCAGTCATTATTGCAGATACAATACCTACCATCCCTCCAGAAGGCCATACTTTTTCGGCTTGAACTCCAACTAATATAGCTCCAACAGTATGTGCTATTGTATTAAGCGTTAAAATAGCAATAAGGGGTTTGTCGATGTCCTTCTTAAAATTAGCCAACGTGAGTGCATAACTTTTCCCTTCATTTTTTTTCATTTTAATGAAAGTAGGTGTAAAACTAAGCAAAGCTGCTTCCAAGATGGAGCAGAGAAATGAAAAGAAAATAGAAATTAAAGCGTACAGTATTAGTAAGGTCATTCCTTAAATATAAAATTTTGACTAAAATAAAAATTAAATTATCGTTTCTATTACAATGTAATGTTAATAACACAAAAAAAGGGGCAAAATCGCCCCTTTTTAAAAACAAATCTTACTCGGCACCCATTACATTTGCTGTTTAATTATTTTCTCCCAATGGCTGGCGCGGTTTAAGCAAATCTGTGCATCTGTTGAAGGAGATGAGTCATCATTTTCTTCGTAAAAGATAATTTCGTCTGTAGCAGATGGACTTTTCAACTCCAAAGCAACTCGGGATAGCGGTTGTTTACGTTCTTTAAATGTAGCAACTCTACACTCATTTACAGTACTTAAATCGACCGTTTTAAAGGTTTCTGCTAATTTATTTTTATAAGAGAACACCAATTTATGAACGTTCTCGTCCAGACCGATAAGTGTATTACCGATTACTTCGGATGTATTTATTGTTACTCCGTTTTGGGATGATAAATTTTGTAAACTCTTTTTAAGTTTTTTTTCAGTTGAACTGCTTTTTATAATTACGAATACGATAGGCACCATAAATATTAATAATATGAAGAGCCCAATAAGGGTGGAACTTGTTTCCATTCTTTTTTAAATTTTAAAGTTATTAAAATTGTGTCCCACTAGGATGCAAGACAACTCTTGCATTAATCGTTTAATTGGACACTACTGTTTTTAAGTGAAATAAGAAGTGTTTTGTTAAGTATAAAACACGTGTTTGCCTAGACTAACTATGTTTAGTCCGGCTGTTTACTGTTTCAAAAAAAGGAAACGTTCACCAAAAAAAATGGAAAGGGTATAACTGTTCTTGAATTCGCTTTTTAAGATTCCGTTGCGGAAAATAATTGAGCGTATTAGAAGTGTTGTAATTAGTAGCCTCTGTAAGTTCTAACGGCTGATAAAATAAAATAAACGGATTTACAGGTTCATCCGTTTGTTGATAGGATACCTCTATAACCGATACTTCATGAAAATAAAGTTGTTTCGAGAATGAATCGGCACTGAACCTCGTTTCTTTTGAGACTAAAGAAGTATGAGATGCACTTGAAACCGCAAAAGCATTACCCGAAATCAATAACAGACTTACGAGTAAAAAGAAATAGCTTATATGTGCTTTAAATGGTTTCACTAAGCAAAGGTATATAGAAATTGAATTGGAGGTGCCAAAATTGTATTAAAATTACTAGTTATTAAGACAGTAGCTTCACAACATCTTTGGCAAAATAACTAGCAATAATCTGAGCTCCAGCCCTTTTTATAGCTGTAATCTGTTCTAATACAACCGCATCGTGATCTAGCCAGCCTTTTTCAGCGGCAGCTTTTATCATCGCATATTCACCACTTACTTGATAAACAGCAACGGGAACATTTACAGTATTACGAATGTCACGTACAATGTCTAAATAACACAGTCCTGGTTTTACCATTACAATATCGGCTCCTTCTTCAATATCCATCAAGGTTTCTTTAATGGCTTCTTCCCGGTTGGCATAATCCATTTGATAACTGCTCTTATTTTTTGGGACATCTTTTTTATCTACTGGCGCAGAATCTAACGCATCACGGAATGGACCATAAAAAGCAGAAGCGTATTTAGCACTGTAACTCATAATTCCGGTATCGTGAAACCCTTCATCCTCCAATAGTGTTCGCATTTCAAAAATACGTCCGTCCATCATGTCGCTGGGTGCAACAAAATCGGCTCCTGATTTGGCATGAGATAAAGCCATTTCGGCTAAAATAGCTGAGGAATCGTCATTTAATATTTTCCCTTCTGAAACAATTCCATCGTGTCCAAAAATTGAATAGGGGTCTAAAGCAACGTCGGTCATCACCAACATTTCTGGCACCGAGTCTTTTACGGTTTTAATGGCGCGTTGCATTAATCCTTCAGCGTTCAAGGCTTCTGTTCCGCTATTATCTTTTAAGTTTTCGGGTACTTTCACAAACAGTAAAACCGATTTTAATCCTAAGCTCCATAGTTCCTTCACCTCTTTAGCCAGTAAATCTAAACTGTATCGGTAGTAATTTGGCATGGAAGCGATTTCTTCTTTCACTCCTTTTCCTTCAACTACAAAAAGAGGGACTAAAAAATCGTTTGGAGAAAGCGTGGTTTCCCTTACTAAGTTTCTAAGGGTTTCGGTAGTTCGTAATCTTCGGTTTCTTCGTAGTGGATACATATTCAAGTTATGAATTAAGAGTAGTGAGTTTACTCTATTATGAAAAATTCAGTTTTATACTTCGCAACTACCGCTTTAGGATGCTGCCGAATTCTTTCTTTTCAGAAAAGAAAACTAATAGCAAAAATACCAATAATAAGACATTACCTATAATTAAATCACGTTCAAATACGTAAAATGAAAGGACTGAAAATCCGGAGGCGAGCAATAAATATCCACCTATTCGCTTTATATCGTAAGGCACGGCGTAATTTCGTTGTCCGAAAAAATATGAAAGTAACATCATACTTCCGTAAGCAGCTAATGTCGCTATAGCTGAACCTTGATAACTGATTAATGGTATTAATAGAAAGTTCAACCCTAAGGTAACAATAGCACCAAAAACTGAAATATAAGCACCAAACTTGGTACGATCCGTCACTTTGTACCAGACGGAAAGGTTATGGTAAATACCCAAAAATAAGTTTGCCAATAAAATAAGAGGAACGATGGAAAGTGCTCCCCAATATTCGGACTCCGGGATTAAAATTCGCTTAAAAACATCAACATACACAATTACAAACAGTAGAATGATACTTCCGAAAATGGTGAAATACTTTGTGATAGTGGCGTAAGTCTGTTTTGCATTTTTACTTTCGGCGTGGTTAAAGAAAAACGGCTCGATCCCCAGTCGAAACGCAGTAGCGAAAAGCGTCATAAATACACCTAATTTATAACAAGCGGCATACACACCAACTTCAGCTTCTGCAATATTTTCTGGTAATAGATATTTCAGCAAAATTTTATCAAACGCTTCGTTTATTGAAAAAGCAATCCCCGCAATTAATACCGGGAAGGCGTATTTAAACATTCCTTTCCAAATGATTTTACTAAAACCAAATCCAATTTTAATGTATAATGGAAACAACACGACCAACGTAATGGCACTGGCGATTAAGTTTGCAATAAACACATAGGCAACTTTATTTTCTTCGGAATAAATTGTAGTCCAAAAAGAATCAGGTGTGTTTTCTGCCCAACCGGGAAGTACCAAAAAGAAAAAGAGGTTAAGCCCCAAATTTACGCAGACATTAAAAATTTTAATTACCGCATATTTCATGGGTTTTTCGTTTGCACGATACCATACAAAAGGCAAAACCGCTAAAGCATCTAAAGCCAGAATGAGCAATCCATACGTAACATATTCTGCTTTAAACTCAAGAAAATTCGCCAATGAATCATTAACAAGCAAGGTAATCGTCAAAAATAGAACAGTGGAAACGGTAAGCGAAGTCAATGCAGTGGACTGAACTAGCTTTTTCTGCTCAACGTGTTTATTAACGAACCTAAAAAAAGCGGTTTCCATACCGTAGGAAAGCAAGACGTTTCCTAAGATTAAAAACGCCATTAAAGAGGCATAGACGCCGTATTGTTTCGTGCCTAGCACCGTAACATACAAGGGCACCAAAACGATCGCCAACGCCCTAGGAAGGGCGGTGGCAAGACCATACACAAAAGTTTGCTTAAATAGTTTTTTGAAAACGCTCAATCTGTTCTGTTTTGAAGCGTAAAAGTATTGAAATTATTGCCGCTATCAATTAATCAAGCAACGATTCCTTAATTATCTGACGGGGCATTGCTCTGTGGATAGGCAAGCATTTCTTTTTGGCGCATATTGGCTATTTTATAATAATGGGTTGTGCCATTTTTTACATAGCTCACAACAGCATCGTTATCTGCCAACTCGAACGGAAACGATTTTGGTGGGGTATTTTGAGCTTCTTTTTTGGAGTCACTGTCCATAACAATATCACGGTTTGTTCTCTTTTTAAAATATCCAATATATTGCTTTCTGGCTTGTGGTGCGCTTTTAGCTTTTTCAGTTTTATTTCTGAAATAAATACTATCAATACGTACATCTTCTGTAAATTCTTTAAAAGTGATATGGACATTAGTGCCCGAACCACCATCTTGCACGCCGGCTACCCAATCTTGATAATACACATCATCAATGGTAAATGGAGCATCTTGCGTAAGTTTATAAGAAGTTGTTTGGCTGCTTCCACAGTTTGAAAAACTAAATAATACTAAGGAAACAGTGCAAAGAGCAATTATATTTTTAAATGGCCGCATAAGCTTATTTTTAATGTGAAGATAGGAAAATTATAGTTTATACCCTATACCAATAAACGCTGTTGCTCCGTCTGCAGCTTTTGCATCTATTGTCACATTTTGGGCTTTAAAATAAGGAATGGTAAGTTTTAGCATCCAATTTTCAGAAAAATTGTAGTTACCTCCAATACCTATGTTGAAGACGGTCAACGCGCTGTTTTCAATATATCCACGCGTTAAATCTTCAAATCCATAGCCGTAACCAATTTGTGCAAACACATTGAACTTATTTTTATTGAACGCATAATACTGCAAAGATGGAATTACACCGTAGGAATGGATAGTTGTTCCACTCTTATTTTCTAAAACAGTATTATTAGTTGTAAAAAAACTAATCCCTGCGGAAAGTTTAGGGATGATAAAAAACTCGGCTGTAGTCAATGCCATCAATCCTAGATCATCAGGGCCATCTTGAGTTATAAAAGGAGCTCCTTGAATGGAAAGGGAAATATCTCCTTTTTCATATTGTGAATACCCTGAAGTAAAAGAAATTAAAAGCAAGAGACTAAAAAGCAGTTTTTGAGATTTCATACAAATTGGTTTAGTTGTTTACTCAAAACTATCAAATAGTATTCCATTACCAAGAAATGACTACAACAAAAAAAGCCTTCCGAAATAAACGGAAGACTTTTCTGCACTAAGTAGGTATTATATTTTATCCCGCTAAGGCCTCAGCTTTCGATAAATTTGCTTTACAGCTAATCTATCCAGCAAGAGCCTCCGCTCCACCAACGATTTCTAAAATTTCGTTGGTAATTGAAGCTTGTCGCGCTTTGTTGTATTGTAATTTAAGGTCATCACGAAGGTCTTTCGCATTGTCTGTTGCTTTGTGCATCGCTGTCATTCGGGCACCATGCTCACTAGCTACACTATCGCGAATCGCTTTAAACAATTGTGTTTTTAAACTCTTCGGAATTAATTCTTCAACGATATCTTCTTTGTTTGGCTCAAAAATATAGTTAGGCGTTGCTTTTTGTGCTTCTGCTTCATCCATTTTAGGAGGAAGAATAGGCAAAAATTGCTCATTCATCACAATCTGCGTAGCTGCATTCTTAAACTTGTTGTAAACCAATACGATTTTATCGTATTGTCCATCAGCAAATTTTTGCATTAACATTTCAGCAATTTCAGAAACATTTTCAAACGAAAGATCATCAAAGATTTCATTGTTATTTGAGATAACAGTTTCCGTCTTCTTTAAGATATCGTTTCCTTTTTTACCAATTGTTACGTAATCTACTTGTTTTCCAGCATAGTTATCTGAAGCAATACGTTTTGAACCTTTGATAATATTACTATTAAATGCACCTGCCAAACCACGGTTAGAAGTAATCGCTACCACTAACACTTTGTTTACTTCGCGCTGATCTGAAAACTTACTTCCACTATCAGCATCTAGTGTTGCACTTAAATTTTGAAGCAACTCGGTTAGTTTATCAGCATAAGGACGCATCGCAGTGATGGCATCCTGTGCTTTTTTCAACTTTGCAGCCGATACCATTTTCATGGCGCTCGTAATCTGCATGGTTGACCCAACAGAGGTGATTCTACTTCTTATTTCCTTAAGATTTGCCATTCTTTTATAGAATTATTGAGTATTGAGTATTGAAATCAGATTTCTCAATACTCAATACTAAAATCTAACTACTTTTTATACTTTGCTGAAAGATCTTTTGCTACAGCCGTTAAGGTATCTGTTACTTCATCAGTTAACTTACCTGACTTTAACGTGTCTAACGCATCTCTATGCTTTGCATTAAGCAATTCAAGATAGTCTCTTTCAAATTCTTTTACTTTTTCTACAGGAACATCACGTAACAAGTTTTTAGAACCTGCATAAATAATTGCAATTTGATCTTCAACTGTAAATGGTGTGTTTTCTGGTTGTTTTAAGATCTCAACGTTACGCTTTCCTTTTTCAATTACATTTTTGGTAGCCGCATCAAGGTCTGAACCGAACTTAGCAAACGCTTCCAATTCACGGAAAGCAGCTTGATCCAGTTTAAGTGTACCTGATACTTTCTTCATTGATTTAATTTGAGCGTTACCACCCACACGAGATACAGAGATACCTACGTTAATTGCAGGACGAACACCAGAGTTAAATAAATCACCATCTAAGAAAATTTGACCATCGGTAATCGAAATTACGTTGGTTGGGATATATGCAGAAACATCACCCGCTTGTGTTTCAATAATTGGCAATGCTGTTAATGATCCACCACCTTTTACCATTGGTTTCAAGGTATCTGGAAGGTCATTCATTTCGCTAGCAATTTTATCATCATTGATAACTTTTGCTGCACGCTCTAATAATCTTGAGTGTAAGAAGAATACATCCCCTGGGTATGCTTCACGTCCTGGTGGACGACGAAGTAATAAAGATACTTCACGGTAAGCAACCGCTTGTTTTGATAAATCATCAAAAACAATTAAGGCTGGACGACCCGTATCACGGAAGTACTCACCAATTGCTGCACCTGCGAAAGGAGCATAAACCTGCATTGGCGCAGGATCTGATGCATTTGCTGCAACAATAGTTGTATATGCTAAAGCTCCAGCATCTTCTAATACTTGAGCAATGTTTGCTACGGTAGAAGCTTTCTGTCCTATAGCAACATAGATACAGTAAACTGGCTCACCAGCATCATAAAATTCTTTTTGGTTTAAGATGGTATCAATAGTAACTGTAGATTTACCAGTTTGACGGTCACCAATTACCAATTCACGCTGTCCACGACCTACCGGGATCATCGCATCAATAGATTTAATACCTGTTTGTAATGGCTCAGTTACCGGTTCACGATAAATTACACCTGGTGCTTTACGCTCCAATGGCATTTCGTAAGTTTCACCTTCAATAGGTCCTTTTCCATCAATTGGCTGACCAAGTGTGTTAACCACACGGCCAACAATACCTTCACCAACGTTGATAGATGCAATACGCTGTGTACGTTTTACAGTAGATCCTTCGCTAATTTCTTTAGAAGGTCCTAATAATACAACACCAACGTTATCTTCTTCAAGGTTCAAAACGATTCCTTCTAGACCGTCTTCAAACTCTACCAATTCACCGTATTCTGCGTTAGCAAGCCCATATACACGTGCAATACCATCACCTACGGTTAAAACAGTTCCTACTTCGTCAAGTGAAGCTGATGCTTCAAAACCTGAAAGTTGTTCCTTTAAAATTGCTGAAACTTCAGCTGGTTTTACTTCTGCCATCTTATTTAGATTTTAGCTTGAGAAATTTTCTCAACCCTTAATTTAATGTAAACTCTCTTTTTAATCTATTTAATTTGTTTGCGATACTCGCGTTGTATTGAAGATCGCCCACGCGAAGGATAAACCCACCAATGATCGACTCATCAATTATATTTTCAACCGTAACTTTATCGCTACCGGTCATTTCTTTTACTTTAGCCAATACTTTTGCTTCCAACTCTGAAGACAATGCCACTGCCGTTGTTACTTTGGCAACTTGTATACCTTGTTCTTCATTATATAGTTTCACATAGCTTTTGGCAACATCGCCCAATAAAGCGATACGTTGATTAGCTATCAAGACACTAACTAAGTTCTTGGTAACATCTGTTTGATTGCTAAAAATCTTTAGCAATACTTGCTTTTTATCCTCTGCTTTTATTACCGGACTCGTTAGCATATTACGAAGCTCTTCACTTCCTTCAATAGTAGCTTGAACGGATTGCATGTCACCAAACAAAACGTTTTCTGTTTTAGTTTCACTTGCATGCTGCAAGGCTGCTTTGGCGTATCGTATGGCTGCTCTGCTCATCTTATTACTAGTTTAAAGTAGCGTCACTTAACATTTCGTCAACCAATTCTAATTGCTCATTTTTGGAAGACAACTCTTTTTTCACAACTTTTTCAGCAATTTGAACTGAAAGTTCTGCTACATGGCTTTTCAATTCGGCCATAGCTGATTTCTTTTCGCTTTCAATAGCTGTTTGTGCTTGTGTAATCATTTTATTGGCTTCAGCTTGAGCTTCTTCCTTAGCATCTGAAATCATTTTTGTTTTGATCTCGCGTGCTTCTTTCATCATGCTATCTCGCTCATTTCTGGCTTCTTGAAGCAGTTTTTCGTTATCTGCTTTAAGGTTCGCCATTTCAAGCTTTGCTTTTTCAGCAGAATCCAATGCATTTTTAATGCCTTCTTCACGATCATTAACTGCGTTTAAAATTGGTCCCCAAGCAAACTTTCGAAGCAACAGTATTAAAGCAACAAAAATAAGTATTTGCCAAAAAAACAGTCCAAATGAAAATTGTTCTAATAATTTTTCCATTATCTAAAATTTCAAAAAAAATAATTTTTAATTTTTAATAACACAGTCGCTGTAACCAACCGTTACAGCCACTGTGTATGTAATTTATGCTGCGAATAAAGCAGCGAATCCGATACCTTCAATAAGCGCCGCTGCAATAAGCATTGCTGTTTGAATTTTACCAGAAGCTTCTGGTTGACGTGCAATCGCTTCCATAGCTTGACCACCGATTCTACCGATACCAAGACCTGCTCCGATTACAATTAAACCTGCTCCTACAATTGTTGGGATTTCCATAATATATATAATTAAAAATTAAACGTTCAAATTAATGTGATTCCTCGTTTGCCATACCAAAGTATAGCGCCGACAACATAGTAAATATATAAGCCTGTAAGGCTGCTACTAATAATTCTAATATTGCTAAACCAAATGCTAATCCGAAAGAAAGTGAACTTCCTAACCAGCTTTTAAATATAAACATCAATGCGATGATACTCATTAACACTACGTGTCCTGCAGTCATGTTTGCATACAAACGAATCATTAATGAAAATGGTTTAATAAACATTCCAAGTAATTCGATTGGTGCCAATACAATTCGCATTAGTTTAGGTACACCAGGCATCCAAAAAATGTGCGCCCAGTAATTTTTATTTGCTGTAAATGTTGTGATTAAAAAAGTAATTAAAGCCAGCCCAAAGGTTACAGCAATATTACCAGTAACATTCACTCCTAATGGAGTCATCCCTAATAAGTTTAAAAACCATATAAAGAAGAATATAGTTAACAAAAAGCTCATATACTTTTTATACTTCTTCTCTCCTATATTAGGTATGGCTATTTCGTCTCTAACAAAAAGAACAAGTGGCTCAAGGAAACGACCCACCCCTTTTGGAATGCTTCTATTTTTCTTATACGATTTTGCAAGCGTACGAAACAAGAAAAACATAAGTATTGAAACCAATAACATAGTTACTACGTTTTTGGTAATAGAAAAATCTAGTGGTTTGTCATTCGTAGCATGACCTTCCTCGTCATAATTTATATCACCCGCAGCATTGGTTTTATATATTTTTGAGTGATACAACTTGTAGTGATTACCATCAACCTCAGCCAATGTTTCACCGTGGTTAAATTTTGAAGAAGAGAATACTTTTAACCCATCATCAAAAAGAATAACAGGCAATGGAAAACCATAATACTTTCCTGCTTCTTCGTCAGAGAAGAACGTAAAATCATAAGAATCTAACAGGTGATGATTAATATACTCCTGTATCTTAGACTTTTTATCGCTGTCTTCTTGCTCGGTAAGCTCGTGGGTTTGAAGGTTTTCTTCAACATCTTGAGCATAGGCTGTAGTAAAACCTAATAAAACTACTACTACAAATAAAATCTTAACTATAAATGGCTTTTGCATAATACACAAATAGTGATGTCCTTAAAATCGGTGCAAAAATACAGTTATATATTTTATTGTAAAAACAATTTTAAGTCTTTTTTTAAAGTTATAAAGCCGTCAATATACTTGATTATTAAGCTGTTTGGAAAGATACATTACTTCTAAGGCTAAACAGACAGCGTAAGGGACAAAAAAAGTAACAAATTCAATGGTCTGCATAGTTCCGTCTGCTCTATATGTTGGGTAGAAAATAAGAAAGAAAAAAAGAAATTTTAAGCCACTACCTGCCATAAAAATAAAACCAGCTTGTGAAGATTTCTTATCTAACGCACGCTGTACTACAAATAAAATGATCCCAGCGAGGATAAAATTAACTATGTAAGAAAGTATTATAAGATTTTCAAAAAGAGGGAGGTTGCAGTAGTATAGTATTGCCACATGTATTGCAAATACTATTATTAATATACCTGCTAGAACAGCTAAAAATTTAAAACTCTTGGCCATTTTTATTTATTCAACCTATTCGTTTGTTGTACCACTAAATAAAGAGACAGACCTACCCCTAAGAGTGTTCCAATAATCACATATAGCTTGTTGCCATCGTTATATTCGGTATCGAGCCATAACCCTCCCTGAACAAAAAGATAGATTACCACGCCCATTTCAATAGCGATAGCACTAAGCACTGCCCACCGTCTTAAGCCATTATTTTTATTATCGCCCACGATTATTTAAGGGGTTCCGAAGACTTTTTAGCACGCTGTTGCCTGTCGTAAGGACTCGGCTTTGATGCTGGATCTTCTTTGAGCTTTGATTCAGGTTTAGGTTGGCTGTCTTTTTTGGAACCTTTCATTACACATGAAGCATTAAAAGTAGCTCCTGGCTCCACAGCTAATTTCCCTACGACTACCTCACCTTCAATAGTCGCAGTAGACTTTAATGACAATGTTCCTGAAACATCTAAATTACCTTCAAACTTTCCTTCAATATCGGCATTTTCACAAGTAAGGGTTCCTTTTATATAACCACTTTTACCCAACACCACTTTTGAAGGGGTTTTAATAGTGCCTTTAACAGTTCCGTCTATTCTAAAAAAGCCTTTTGAAATCACATCACCTTCTAGTGTTGTGCCTTCATTGATTCGGTTTTGTCCGCTACTGGGCTCTTGTCCGGTTCTTTCTTTTTTTTCTGAAAACATGGGTCTGGGTTTTTAGGTTTGTCTTTGCTATTCTACTGGCTCATCTTCATTATTTAAATAAGCATCTAAATTTTTATGAATCTGAATAATTTTATAGTTAGCCGTTGAAATTTCAAAAGAAGGTTTCGCTATTTTAAAATCTTTGTTTTCCTTTAAAACTTCTGCAAAATTACGTGCGCCTGTTTTGGTATTTAACCCATGGAGTACAACCAATTTGGTTTCTGGTGTATAATAATCCAGTGACGCATTCATATTAGTATATCGATAGGCATCAATGGCTTCAACTAACTTATCTTTTAATGCTTGTGCAGCTTCAGCTTCGGTACTATCAAATTTATAAATCAGCTTCCATTTTTTAGCTTCTTCATCGGGTACAAAGTCGCTGGATTCTATAGTACGCAAGGTTTTTCCGTAAATAAATTCAGCTTGTTGGCCTTCTTCGGAATTTGGATAATTTAATGCTATAAAATTCAATGCTTTTTTATAAGCTTCAAATCCTTGTTGGCGACCAATCGCTGTAGCTTTTAACAGCTCAAATTTAGGAACAATCTCGGTTCCTGTGTATTGCGAAATATAATCATCACTTTGTTCAATTACATATTCATATTTTGAAGCTTCAAAATCTTTATACAATTGCTTGTATTTAAATTCTGGACTAGACTCATCGGTTGCCAATGCAGTATTGGGATTGCGTAATATTTCAGCATAACGCGAATCTGGGTGATTGGTTATAATGTCATTTTTATATTTGCTTGCTAACGACTCGTTTTCCTGCTCGTTATAAATTTTATACAAATTATATTTAGATGGAAGAATTAATCGTTCTTCTGGATTGAAGGTTAGTAGTTTTTCAAGCCGTTCGATTGCAAGACCGTTTTCTTTGAATTTTTCTTTATAAATGAGTCCTAATTGATAATAAGCAAAGTCTCTATCTCCAACCAAGCTATCTATCACTTTTTGATCGGTTGGAATTTCTGCAATATAAGTTTGTGGATCAAAACGTTTGTTCCCCGTAATAACTTCAACTGGTTTAATTTCTTCTTCGGTTATTAATGACGTTTGTTTTTCAGAACGTCTCCAGTTGTCTTCCAGTTCTCGATCCCCCCAAACTTTTTGAAACTGCTGTTTTCCATAGGCAACTGTGGTTGAATTGTAAAAATAAAAGGTACTGTTGTTCTCATTAGGACCACCAGGACCAGCATTTTTAGTATAAAACTCGTTATTAGCGATGCTTTGCTGTTCTTTTACTCTAGCAATGGAATCTGCAACCGCCTTTTCTTTCAACTTTGTGGTGTAATCTGTAAAGTAAGCTAATTGTTCGGCTTCACTCATATTTGCAAAGCGAATAATACTATCATTCGTTGTAGCTATATCTTCATACTTTATTACATCGTCTAAGTTTTCACGCTTTTTTGTAATACGACGGTGTTTTTTTGTATTAACCTCAAGGTTGGTTAACGTACTGTCATAATACGCACCGGCTGTTTTATAATTAGTCGCGTCAAAATTGATAATCGCCAGCGTTTCGTAATTTTTAGACTGAAGGATTTTATCTGGTGAGTTTTCCTTGATAGATTTATTGTAATATCCAATAGCGGTTTGAATACTGTCTAAATTATAATAATATTCTCCAATTTGGTTATAGATTTTATCTAAAAAAGGACGATTCTCACGATTTTCAGCTAATTCATTCAATAATTCTAAAAAAGCTGTTTTGTCTTCGTTATCATAATCGAAATTCCTCGCTTTGGCTATGTAAGCGTTAATCATATACACTCGTGGCGATTTCCTATTAAGTTCAATCACTTGGTCAAAGGCCATATTGGCGCTATCACGCTCGCCTAAACGATTATAAAGTTGTCCTTTAATATAATTGTAACGTCCTTTTAGCTCGTTTTTCTGTACGTTTTCTGAAGCTATTTTCATATACGGCAACGCTTCAGCAATCGAGTCCATTTTTACGTAAGCTTCAGACATAATAGCAGCAACGTCTGCTAATTCCTCTTCATCCATTTCAATTTTTTCACGCTCAACATCTTCCAATAATTCTTGCAAACTCTCTAATGCTACTTCTTCATTGTCTAACCTAATATTTGCTTTTGCTTTCCACACATTAGCATTGGTAATATTATTACTAGTTGGATAACGATCTAGTATAAAGTTAAAAGCATCTAAAGAAGGGATAAACCTTCCATCAAAATAACGGGACTTGCCCAACAACATATATGCTTCGTCTGTTTGTGGGTTGTGTTCCTTGTTGTTTACATACACCGAATGCTTTTGTATGGCTTTCGCAGCTTTTTCTTCAGCACGGTTAAAGTTTGGATTTTTAGATTCTCCAGGTAAAGTTGAATTTTCATCAAGATCTAAGCGCTCAACAGGTAGAATTTCCCAATAGTTATCACGGTAGCCTGTGGCCAATTCCTCTTTGCCATCTTCAAAAGCTAGATTTCCATTGTACAAGGTGTTGTATTCTGCTGTTACCGCATGAAAATTACGACTTAAAAATGTGTTCTTTTTTCGTGAACAAGCTGCTAAAACAAATACAGCCAACAAGAAGAGAGTAGTTTTATATATGCCTTTCAAAATTATGTCAATTTATTATAATACTGTAACTTAAAAGCGTTGCTTTTAGTATGTAAAAGCAAGAAATAAGCTGTAAAAATAAGGTTCTTTTTGGTTTCTGTAGGCTTATAACGTTAAAAATTGGTTGTAATTGGCTTATTTCTATTCTTTAAAATATTTTCCTTTGTAAATTTGCAAAAAATTGAAATCTATGAGTGGCTTCTATTCGCTACCCGTTTCCGAAGTAAACAAGGAAACCCCTAACGCTGTATCGATTACTTTTACTATACCCGAAGATTTAAAAGAGACGTTTTCTTTTAAAGCGGGGCAGTATATAACTATAAAACATACAATTGATGGAACTGAGTTGCGCCGAGCGTACTCCATTTGTTGTACACCAGACAGCGGTAAGCTGAAGGTGGGCGTTAAAAAAGTGGAGAAAGGGCTGTTCTCCGTTTTTGCCAATACCAAATTAAAGGTAGGCGATACGCTGGAGGTATTTCCACCAGAAGGGAAGTTTGTTTTTGACCCCAAGGATGAAGAAACTGGTGAAATTTCAAATCATTACGCTGCTTTTGTAGCGGGAAGTGGAATTACCCCTGTACTTTCCATTGTGAAAACTGTTTTAAATGAAGTGCCAGACAGTACCTTTTTATTGGTCTACGGAAATCAATCGCTTCCTGAAACAATGTTTCATTCTGAAATATTAGAACTTCAAAAAAAATATAAAGACCGTTTATTTGTTGAATTTATATATAGCCGCAAGCTGGAAAATGACGCGCTATTTGGTCGTATAGAACGTTCAACTATTAATTTATTGCTTAAAAATAAATTTAAAGATCGAACCTTCAACTCTTTTTATCTGTGCGGGCCCGAACCAATGATTGATGAAGTTTCTTCAACTTTGAAAGAAAACGGCATCAATGAAAAGCAAATACTTTTTGAACTTTTCAATACAGCAGAAAAAGGACTGCTGACCAAAAAACACGATGGCGATACCAAAGTAACTATTACTCTTGATGACGAGGTGGAAACCTTTTCTATGCCACAGAAAAAATCAGTTCTCGAAGCGGCATTGGATCACGATTTAGATCCGCCTTATTCCTGCCAAGGTGGAATTTGTAGCACCTGTATTGCTCGAATTACAGAAGGAAAAGCTGAAATGCGCAAAAATCAAATTTTAACGGATGATGAAATAGCCGACGGATTGATTTTAACGTGTCAAGCGCATCCTACCACCGAAACATTGTCTGTGGATTATGATGATGTGTAATTTCGGCTTCGCTCAGCTACCGAACCTTCGGCTCCACTCAGTTCTAGCAAAATTTTAATATTAATTCTACGGAGTTAAAAAAGCTTAAAAATAGCTTCTACAACTGTTTTTGGTGAGATGGTTTTTATTGCATTTTCATATCCTTCGGGAAATTTGTTTCCATAGATTGAAGTAGGAATTAATAGAAATTGCTCTCTGTCTGCTGTCAACTGATTTACAGTGGGCTGATTAAAAGGCACAAAACCTGCAAACGGATGTGTTACACCCCAAAGCGTTATGACCGGAATACCATACATCGCCGCTAAATGACCGTTTCCACTGTCCATGGAGAGCATACCGTCCAAGTTCGAAATTAACGCTAGTTCTTCTTCAAAAGTCAATTGTCCGGCGACATTGGTTACTTGTGTAAAATCTGAAGCCAACTCATTTAAAAGCTCCTCCTCTTTTTTACCTCCACCAAATAGGAAAATTTTAAACTTTTCAGTTTTATGCAATTCTGAAATCACCTGTTTCATTAATTCTATCGGGTACATTTTACTTTCATGAGCCGCAAAAGGAGCAATCCCAATCGCTTTTTTGGTGTGTTGCCCTATTAAATTATGCAACCTCTTATTAAGCTGTTGCCTTTCTGGAAACGTATGCTTGGAAAGGTCTATCGGGAAACCTAATTTTTCAAAAACATCAGCATAGCGTTGGTGCGTTGTTTTTAACTGAGAAAACTCTTTGTTTTCTGAAGCTGTTAGTCGCCTTTTTTCTTCTCTGCCCTTATCGATTGTTGCTGCTTTTATTCCTTGTATCCGTAAATAATTAGAGATTATTTTTGAACGGATTACATTATGCAAATCGGCTACCGCATCTATTCCTTGAGATTTTGCCTTATTAGCCAATTTCAAAAGCCCAAAGCCCTTGTGCTTTCCATAAACATCAGCTTCTAAAAATTCTACAGTTGGCATGCTATTAAAAAAAGGCTTAAAATGCTTTTTTGAAACAACCGTAAGTTTTACTTCTGGGTATGTTTTGGCAAAAACCTGCAACACCGGAATAGTCATAGCCACGTCCCCCATTGCAGATAGGCGAATAACGAGAATGTGAGAGGGTTTGGGCATGTGGGTTTTTAATTTGGCACTGGGGCTTCGATATAATTTAATTCCTTGATGTTGCAAATCAAGGAATTAAATCACTCAGCCACCTTAGGTTTGGCACTTTGAATCCTTTTAATTCAAATTATTTTTCACCTCGAAGTACTGGGTTCAGCTCATCGTCATTGTACATTTTCATTTGCTTATATACTTTCATATACTTATCGCCATTGGCAATATCGTCTAATAACTGATTGATGGCCGTACTTAAGTCTACTCGCTGTTCTAATAGTACATTCAGCTTTGCTTTACAAGCCATTTGATGCTTTTGAGAAGCGTCTTCTCGATTGGCTTCTTCATTCATATGGTATACTTTCAATGCTAATATGGATAAACGGTCAATACCCCAAGCTGGACTCTCGGTGTTGATGTTCGCATTATCTTTTACAGTTACATCTTTAAATTTTTCTAGAAAATAACTATCAATATATTCTACCGTGTCGGTACGATCTTGGTTAGAAGCATCAATTTTACGCTTTAATAATAGCGCTCCTGCAGGGTCAATATTAGGATCACGAATAATATCTTCGTAATGCCACTGCACTGTATCAATCCAACATTTTCTGTATAATAAATGTTCAATTAAATCCGAATCTTTATCATAGGGATTGGTAAACGGTTGGTCCACCGTATCTATTTCGTGGTATTTATTGATTACTTCTTGAAATATTTTGTTGGCTTTGTCGCTGAACATAGGTTTATATTTTTTAAATCGGTGGTTTTGGTACAAATTTACAAAATGCTAAGGCAATTAGTACATTCACCTACTTTAATAACTGCAGGCGATTTCATTTTTGTGTCATCGGCTCACCCCGACTATGCTTAGTGAACACCGCTCAGACACTATTTTTATTTTTTTCCAAAATATGCAAATACTCAACCGTCGCACTGGCTTTATGGTTTCTATTTTCGGTTTTATCTGCTTTAAAGCGCTGATATGCTTTAGTTTCTAAGTTATATTTTCCGAACCGTTTCATAATTGTTTCCACATCTTCTCGGCTCATTAATCCTTCGTTATTGTAACTTAAAAAGATGTATTTAAATTGTGCATTTTCAATCAAATTGGTAAACGATTGTAGCACTTCTCCTTTTTTACAATAATTACTTTTGTAATACTCCCGTAGCCCCGTTTTTCCTTTAGGCACAAAGGTATCATATTTTGCAATAGTATTGAGTAGGTGATAGTTTGCACCGTATTGTCGGGCATTGTAAGGCGGATCTAGATATAAAATATCACCTTCAATTTCCTTAATCAATTTGTTGCTGTCTTTTTGAAAAACTTGATGTGGACCTTCCGTTTTCTGAAACGTTGCCGGTTTAATTACCATAATTTTTGCTGCGGAAGTCTTTATTTTTTTTAAGAATGCACCATAAACTGAAGCCGTATTAGCCACTTTATCGGCACTTTCCAATAATGAAGCCAATAAAAAATAATATTGGTTATCATCTATTTCTGAAGTTCCTCGCCAAGTTTCAATTTGGTGACGAGCGGCGTCTATTTTCTGTCCATTTTCTGAAGTAAAATACAGCCGTCCGGCTTTTCCCCCTTCGGAATAATTCTGAAATATAAATCCTTTTTGCCCTTTTAGGTTATTTAAAGTCGCGATTGCTGCTTCAGAGCTTAATTCAGTATGGTTTCCTATATAATTCCTATTCAACACATAACTGTAAAACTCCACATCGTTGGCGATTACTTGTTTTACGTGGGTTTTAAAAGTTCTACCTACAATTCCGGTACCAGCGAAGAGATCGCAGAATACTTTTTGCGACAAATCGTTTCCGCAGACTGCGGTAACTGTATCAAAAATAAAGGAAGATAGTTTGTGTTTGGAGCCTATGTAGTTCATTTTGTTACCCAAATAATTGCGCTCAACGCTTGTGAATTGTCTGCAAAAGTAAGGGAATGCAGCTTGTTAGGGTTAAAATTTAAAACATATTTTTCTATTTCAGTTTTAAGCAGAAAAAGATTAGCTTTTAGTTTCCAGTGTCCTCCATGTTCATCAAAAACTACAATAAAAAGTCTATTTTTTAAGTGATGTCGCTGTTGGGTACTTTGATTATCGTACAACCAGGTAATTAGTTCTTTTTCATGGTTTTTCGCATACGCTAAAGACTTTTTAAACTGTTTGGGAAAAACAGTGGTTTTATGATCAAATGGAATATTATGCATTGTAAAGTCGACCACACGATTTTTTGAATTTTTTGAAGGGATTACTCCGGGCAAGCTTGTGAATATGTGTTCAACTGCTATTGCGCTCCAAAAGTTATACCAACGGTTTATGGTGTAATTAAAAAGGTCGTGTTTATTCAACTTGTGTTTTTCAACTATTTTGGCCATTTGCGGCATCAATGCTTCCCAAGTTTTCGAGGTATAAATAAAGTTTGTGTAACTATCCCAAAGGTTGTTTTGTTTCCGACCCCATACATACGGGTATTGCAGGCGTTTTTGCAATTCGGTTTCCAAAATTTTTAGGTGAAGCGATTTCATATAAACAATAATACAATCGGTACCAGTACGACTAGCCAAAGTAATCCTTCTTTAAAACGAGCTTCCTGAACGTTTTCAATATAATTGGTTACAATAACCGATAACGGCGCGATGATGAAAAACAATTCGGCCCCAGTTTTTTGAGGACTAAACAGCGCTATCACCATACAAACAACCAATGTTAAAAGTAACAATACGGCATTCGGTTTTTCTTTTTTTGACAGGGAAGCGATTTTAATTAGCCTAAAAGGCAGCGCCCAGATTAAAAATGTGGCCATAATAGCCGCAGGGAGTAATATTTTAATGTTGTTGTAAGCAGAAAAATCTAAACTTACAGCGGGAATCCATTCAACTATCCATAAAAATGAATCGTCAACCATTAAATGAAACGATGTTGACAATATAAATATAGCAATAAAACCAATAAATGGGATAATGAACAATCTATGATTGGTTTCTGGTTTTTGTAGAATTGAAAAAAACAATGGTACAAAAAACAAAATACTCCAAAAATAAAACATGGCTGCAACGGTTATCCAAAGCGAGGCATCTAGTATTTTCCGTTCCGTGTTTTTTTCCGAAGAAAGGCTTGCTAACCTCCTAAATGCCATTAACAAAAACACGTTAGCAAGGAGTATGTTTCGATCCAGAAAAATGACGGGCAGCGTTATCAAAAAACACGTAAACAGTAGTACTGTATAGGTGTTTTTATAGGTAAGATCGTTTTTTCGAACAATAAAATCTAGTAAGAAAATAGCAAAGACAGCCCAGCCAATAAAAAAGAAACTAATAAGCAGTTGTGAAAGATCTAGTGGGTTTTTAACCTGTACCAAAGCCCCGAAAACATAGCCCAAAAAAATGACCATTCCGAAGATCACGAAATTAATAGGCTTAGATTTTCCAAAAAAACTTGTAAGCATAGCGGGTATTATCTATTTTTGCGGTATAAATATACAGATATGGAATTGAAAGATTTGTTTTACGGTATTGCAGATTTATTTGAAAATGTACTTTTTATACCATATGATGCACTACGCAGCTTAGAATTGGATAGCTGGTGGTTAGCTAATGCAATGAGCTGGATATTTATTATTATTGGTTTTGTTGCCTTTTTCTATTGGATGAAGCAACTTAAAATATTTAATAATAATGACGAAGAAGATCGTTCATCTACTTCACATTCTTACTTAGGATAAAGGTTTAGCTTAAATCGAAACCAATATCGGTTCGAAAGTACATCCTGTCAAAAGATAGTTTTTCTATGTTTTGGTAGGATTTTTTTAGTGCCTTTTTGTAATCTTCGTCTAGTGAAGTAACTGCTAACACTCTTCCGCCATTAGTAAGTGTTTTTCCATCTTTTGTTGTCGTTCCTGCGTGAAAAACTATAGCGTCGTGTACTGCATCAATTCCTTTTATTTCCTTTCCTTTTTCATACGCTTCAGGATACCCTCCAGAAACCGTCATAACTGTCGTAGCGGCACGATTGTCTATTTCTAAGTCTATCGTATTTAATTTTTGCTGAAAAGTTGCTTGTAATAATTTCCCTAAATCTGTTTTAATTCTTGGCAACACAACTTCGGTTTCGGGATCACCCATACGCACATTGTATTCTATAACATACGGTTCGTCATTCACCTTAATCAATCCAATAAAAACAAATCCTTTATAATCAATCTCTTCTTTCTGAAGTCCTTCAACCGTAGGTTTTACAATTCGCTCCTCAATTTTTTGCATTAAAACTTCGTCCACAAAAGGAACGGGCGAAATAGCACCCATCCCACCGGTATTCAGACCTTTGTCGCCTTCGCCAATACGTTTATAATCTTTAGCTGTTGGCAGTACTTTATAGTTTTTACCATCGGTTAACACAAAAACGCTCAGCTCGATTCCATCTAGAAATTCTTCTATAACGACTGTTTCACTAGCAGAGCCAAATTTTCCGCTCAACATATTTTCCAATTCGGTTTTTGCTTCTTCAATATCTTCCAATATCAAAACCCCTTTTCCAGCGGCAAGTCCATCCGCTTTTAACACATACGGTGGTTGTAACGTATCCAAAAACGCTTTTCCGGCTTGTAACGATTTTTTTGTAAAGCTTTCATACGCTGCGGTCGGGATGTTGTGCATCGCCATAAACTCTTTTGCACGTTCTTTACTGCCTTCCAATAAGGCTCCTCGCTTTGAAGGACCTATGAGCATTACGTCTTTTAAGGTTTCAGAAGCAGAAAAATAATCTGCTATTCCTTGTACCAACGGGTCTTCTGGCCCCACGACAACCATCTCAATATTATGGTTTACAACCGCATTTTCAATCGCTTTAAAATCGGTAACCTTAAGACTTAGATTGGTAGCAATCGCTTCGGTTCCGGCATTTCCGGGCGCTACAAACAATGCATCGCACAATTCACTTTTTTTAAGTTGATACGCAAATGTATGTTCGCGGCCACCAGAGCCTAATATTAAGATGTTCATAGGAAAGATTTTTTTCGACTTCAAAAATAATTGTTTGTAACTTGAAGCCCTAATTTTTTAGGTTGAATTTATTTGAAACTACATTACGGTTAAAAGGTTTTCCCATTCAGAAAGCAAAAAGGCGGTTACAGGAAATTCAGAGGATTTCAGAAACCGATTATAAAATCTATGTACAAGATACCCGGCAAAAGATGTTTGAATATCACCTGCGGGAAAATTTGTTTTATCAATCCTTTATTGGTGATATAGCAATTAAAAAGTGGGAAGATATTCCAATTTTGACTAAACGGGATGTGCAAATTCCTATAGAGAAAAGACTTTCGACAGGTTTTACTAAAAAAAATACTTATATAGGTAAAACGTCTGGTTCTAGTGGAACACCATTATTTTTTGCAAAGGATAAATTTTGCCACGCTATGACTTGGGCGGTAATTATCAACCGTTTTGGATGGCATGGAATTGATTTGGACGCTTCTTTTCAAGCACGTTTTTATGGTATTCCGTTAGATTTTAAAGGTTATCAAAAAGAACGATTAAAAGACAGGTTGAGCAATCGATACCGGTTCCCAATTTTTGATCTTTCTGAAGAAAAGCTAGAAGAATTTTTATCTGTTTTCCGAAAAAAAAAGTTTGATTACATTAATGGGCATACTAGCTCCATTGTCTTGTTTTCGAAATATCTTCAGAAAAAAAACTTGATATTAAAATCTGTTTGCCCCACGTTAAAAACCTGTATCGTGACCAGCGAAATGCTCTATGATACCGACAAAAAGTTATTGGAAAAGCAACTTGGTGTCCCTGTTGTAAACGAATATGGCGCAAGTGAGCTTGATTTATTGGCTTTTACTAATGCTGAAGGTGAATTTCAGGTGAACAATGAAACACTTTTTATTGAAATTTTAGATGAAAACGACCAAACTGTCGAGAATGGAAATCCCGGTCGCATTGTTGTTACCTCGTTATACAATAGAACCCATCCGTTTATACGATATGATGTTGGGGATTTAGGAATTCTTGATGAAAATTCTACTTTTAAAAAGCCTGTTTTAAAAAAGTTAATAGGTCGGTCTAACGATACTGCTGTTTTAAAAGGAGGAAAAACCGTGCCCGGTCATACATTTTATTATGTTACAAAAAGTATTGTAGAAGAAGACGGAAACGTAAAAGAGTTTATTGTAGAGCAGACCGCTTTAGATACGTTCACTATCGTGTATGTTTCAGAAGTAGCGCTTTCTACAAAAGACCTAAAAAAGATTGAAATAGCGCTTTCTAAATACGTTGGAGCCGACCTCAATATACATTATGAACGGGTAGGAGTACTAGATAGAAACAAACGTGGAAAATTGAAGCAGTTTATTTCTAAAATAGATGTGAGAAATGAGCCGTGATATTCTATTAATTACCAATTACTTTCCGCCTGAAAAAGGAGCAGCTCCCAACCGAATGCATACCTTGGCTAGTAACTTAACAAAAGCCAACTATAATGTCCATGTGGTCTGCCCAATGCCCAATTATCCTAAAGGAGCTATTTTTAAAGGTTTTGAAGGTAGTGTTTATAAAAAAGATTCAGAAACCGTGGGGACCATTCACCGATTGTGGTTGTGGCCCAGCAACTCGGAAAACAAATTTGTACGCTTGCTTTCTATGATTTCCTTTTCGGTGAGCCTTACTTTATTTTTTCTGTTTAAAAGAAGTCCGAAAAAAGTATTTATACAATACTCTCCTGTTTTTGTTGGGTTTACCGCTGTTTTTTGGTCATGGTTGTTCGGTAAAAAACGAATTTTAAATGTTTCAGATCTTTGGCCTTTGGCAGGTTTGGAAATGGGTTTATTGAAAAAAGGGTTGTATTATACCATTTTGGAATGGATGGAGCGGTTTTGCTACAAAAAATCCCATTTGATTATTGGACAATCTGAAGAAATTCTTACGCACGTAAATACAAAATGTAATACTCCTCTTTTTTTATACCGAAATATCCCGGACTTCAACCCTCCCGCTATTACTGAAACCTCTGTTGAAAAACCTATTACACTCGTTTATGCAGGTCTATTAGGTGTAGCACAAGGATTGGCTGAAGTTTGTAAAAAAATAGAACTACCCAAATTTGTTGAGCTCCATATGTATGGTGCCGGACCAGAGGAAGAGATAATTTCAAAAATCAACAAAAAGAACATTTGTTATCACGGTGAAATAGAAAGAGCCGAACTGCATAAAACACTGCAGCAATATGATATAGCTTTTATACCACTTACCAATAGGATTTATGGCTCGGTGCCTTCAAAATTATTTGAATATACCCGGTTGGGACTTCCTGTAGCTTATTTTGCTGGTGGTGAAGGAGGGACCTTGGTAGAAACCCACAGACTAGGTTGGAACATACCCGTTTCAGATTTTAATGCTTTTCAGAAATTTATTTCTGAATTATCTATACTAGAATTAGAGCGTTTTGGTAAAGAAAAGGTACAAGAAAAAGCAATTGACGCATTTAATTTTCAGAAACAGTTTGATAAGCTTACAAAAGCAGTAAGCGAACTTTAATATGCTTTTTTATCTCCTTTAATGGCGTTGTAGATAGTCTGGAATACAATTTTAATATCTAAAAACAATGACCAGTTCTCTAGATAGAAAATATCGTACTTAACACGGTTAATGATATCATTTTCGGTTTCTACTTCCCCCCGGTAACCACTTACCTGAGCTAAACCTGTAATACCAGGTTTAATAAAATGGCGTACCATAAACTTATCAATCCTCCCAGCATACATATGCGTATGGCTTACCATGTGCGGTCTTGGACCTGCAACGGACATATCGCCTTTTAATACGTTTATAAATTGAGGAAGTTCGTCTATACTAGTTTTACGAATAATCCTACCAACACTGGTTACTCTTGCATCACCTTTACTTATTTGATGCAGGTTTGCCATTGGATTGGGTTTCATAGACCTAAACTTATAACAGAAAAATTCTTTGTAATCTAGCCCATTTCTTTTTTGTTTGAAAAAGACAGGACCTTTTGATTCTAGTTTTATGAGTATAGCTAATATAGGTGTTAACCAAGAAAGAACACCAACTATTACAAGTAGAGATAAAATAATATCGAAACTTCTTTTTATAAATTGGTTAAAGGGCTCGTCCATAGGTATTTTACGCAGGGATAAAATGGGCAAGACTCCATAATAACTAAAATCTAGTTTTTTACTATATATTTCTTTATTATCAGGTAAAAACTTCAGTGTTTTAAGATTATTATCTACATAATCAATTAACTGAATAAGATCTGTATTATTCACTTCGGCTACTGAAGAATATATTTCGTCAATATTATTTTCGTTAATATATTCAATGCAATCTTCAACTGTTGTTTTTTGCGGTCCTTTTAGATTGAATGTTTTATCAAGGTGATACCCATACTCCGGGTTGTCTGAAAAAAATTTACGTAACTGATCAGTCTTTTTATTCAAACCTATGATTACTACTTTCCTTCTGTTTCCACCGGTTAACAATCTATACCTTTTAAGTAAAAAATAAATTGTAAATTTTACAACTGTTATACATGCCATCACCAAAAGCACATAATTTACCACGGCAACAGCACTTTTATTTTCGGTGTTGAAAATACCAAAATAAGCAAACACAATCAAGAAGAAAACGATGAGCTGTTTCCCTATCAGTGACATAATTTTCGAAACATGAGTGAAGCGATATATTTCGTAAAAACTAGACTTTAACGAAAGGATGATCCACCCCATAGTTACAAACGCAATAAAGTTAATGATATCATAAGTTTCAGAAAAGAAATAAAACGCCCATAGATGAATGATCAACAGATCAATCACATAGGTTATTGGCCTTAAATAGCCCGAATATCTTCCACTTTTAAAAATCATCATTATTTTCTAATGTGTTCTGAAAAATCTTTATGTTCACTTTTCAACAATTCTTCTTTTGAAAACTCCTTAAAATATTCATAGGTGGTTTTAAGTCCTTCTTCTCTAGATATTTTGGGTTCCCAACCCAATATGTCTTTTGCTTTTGTAATATCTGGTTGCCGTTGCATTGGATCATCTTTTGGCAAGGATTTGAACACAATTTTCTGTTGGGTTCCGGTCAATTTTATAATTTCTTCGGCAAAGTCTAAAATACTTATTTCATGCGGGTTACCAATATTAACGGGCAACGAATAATCACTCATTAATAATTTAAAAAGCCCTTCTACCTGATCATCAACATAACAAAAAGAACGAGTTTGCGAACCATCACCAAATACAGTTAAATCTTCACCGCGCAGCGCTTGCCCTAAAAATGCTGGAATAACACGACCATCGTTTAATCTCATTCTGGGACCGTAGGTATTAAAAATGCGGGCAATTCTAGTTTCTAGACCATGAAACCGATGATACGCCATGGTAATGGATTCCTGAAAGCGTTTTGCTTCATCATAAACACCCCTAGGGCCAATGGTATTTACATTACCGTAGTATTCCTCATTTTGAGGGTGTACTAACGGATCGCCATATACTTCGGAAGTGGAGGCTATTAAAATGCGGGCATTTTTTTCTTTAGCTAAACCAAGTAGGTTATGTGTACCCAATGATCCCACTTTTAAAGTTTGAATTGGAATTTTTAAATAATCTATTGGACTAGCCGGAGACGCAAAATGTAAAATGTAATCTATTTTTCCCGGAACGTGTACAAACTTAGTAACATCATGGTGATAAAAATGAAAGTTTTTATTTTGAAAAAGATGTTCAATATTTTTTAAATCACCAGTAATGAGATTGTCCATGCCTATTACTTCAAATCCTTCTGCAATAAATCGATCGCATAGATGAGAGCCCAAAAAACCTGCGGCACCGGTAATTAATATCTTTTTTTTCATTTTTTAATTTCTTCCTATTGAAATATATTTAAACCCTTCTTTCTTTAGATCATCAACATTGTAAAGGTTTCTTCCATCAAAAATGGTTGGGTTCTTCAACTCATGCTTTATTCTACTGAAATCTGGCGTTCTGAAAATACTCCATTCGGTGCAAATTAATAATATTTCGGCTCCTTCTAAAGCTTCGTACATCGAATCTGCATAGTTTAGTTTATCTCCAAATTGTTTTTGAATGTTTGGCATTGCTTCAGGATCAAAAACAGTTAGCTTGGCGCCTTTTCCAAGCAGTCCATTCATCATATCGATGGCTGGTGCTTCGCGAACATCATCTGTTTCGGGTTTGAATGCTAAGCCCCAAATAGCGATTTGCTTTCCTTGTAAATCACCTTTGAAATAATCTTCAATTTTTGGAAGCAGAATTGTTTTTTGGTTTTTATTTACTTCAATAACCGAATTCAAAATCTTAAAGTCATAGTTTTCATTCTTTCCAGCTTTCTGAAGTGCTTTCACATCTTTTGGGAAACAAGACCCACCATAGCCAATACCCGGGAATAAAAAACGTTTGCCAATACGGGAGTCGGTACCCATCCCTGCGCGTACTTTATCAACATCAGCTCCCACTTTTTCGCAATAGTTAGCTATTTCGTTCATAAATGTAATTTTGGTTGCCAAAAATGAATTAGCTGCATATTTGGTTAGTTCGGCAGACTTTTCGTCCATTACAATAATGGGGTTTCCAGAACGCACAAATGGAGCATATAGTTTTTGCATTAACTGAGTTGCTTTTTCACTACTGGATCCAATTACGATCCGTTCAGGCTTTAAAAAGTCATCTACCGCAAAACCTTCTCTTAAAAATTCAGGGTTTGAAACTACATCAAAATCGCAGCTAGCATTTTCGGCAATTACCGCTTTTACTTTTTCAGCTGTTCCAACAGGCACCGTGCTTTTATCGACAATTACTTTATAGGTTTTTATTTTCTGCCCTATTTCTTCAGCAACATTCAAAACATAGGAAAGATCGGCAGATCCGTCTTCATCTTCGGGGGTGGGTAATGCTAAAAATACGATCTGGCCGTGTTCTAACCCTTCGTCTAGGGAAGTTGTAAATTGAAGACGATTTGCTTCTATATTACGTTCAAAAAGCACATCAAGATGTGGTTCGTAAATAGGGACTGTACCATTACGCATAGTATCGACCTTTTCTTTGTCAATGTCTACACAAACTACTTCATTTCCAGTTTCGGCGAGGCAAGTTCCTGTAACGAGACCTACATACCCAGTTCCTACAACTGTTATTTTCATAATTTAATGTCTTAATTTTAAGAGTGCAAAAATACGATTTACTAGCATTTTAACCCTCATTTATGGTTTTGTTTTGCGCAACCATTTTATTGGACAACAACACAATAAGTATAAACCCAATATAATACGCTCCAATTTGTCTATGAAACACGTTTTCAAACATACAATAGGCTACCAACGAAAGTAATGAAGCAATGGGGAAATAATTATTTCTATTTTTTATAAAAAGAGCAATTATGAGAGCACTGAACAATAAAACCCCAATTAATCCAGCACTAATATAAAAATCTAAAAATTGGTTGTGTGTATTATATCTTTTGGTTGTAAAATTTTGTCTTTTTTCCGAGTTTACTATATTTTCATAACAAAGAATTAACTGATCTTTGGCATTATAAAAGCCAATTCCTGTCAAGTTAACCCCTTCTTTTTTGGCTATTTTCCACCCACATTCCCAAGTTTCTGAGCGGAGCTCCCAAGTCATTGTATTAGTTACTAAACTGGTCAACATGGATGGTTCTTTATCATCTTTATGGGTGAACCCAACATAAAAAAGAGTTCCTAAAATTGCTACAAAAAGCACTAGAATTGGAATACGAACCTGCTTTTTTGTACCGTACAGTTGGCGTAGTAAAAGCAAGAAAACCAACAATAATAAGGCGACTTTTGTACCTATTAAGAACACGAACAGCATGTTGATAATGATATTAGCCAAATAGTACCTGTTTTTAGGGTGGAATTTAGGTCGCATTAAGCTATACGACACCAAGATACTCAAAACGGCTAAAAGGCCTAAGTATAGCCTATCTACCAATAATGCTTCGATAATCATCGGCGAGTTACCAAAATGAAAATCATTTAATGTATTTGTTAATATTATAATATTGATTACCGAAAAAATAATAGCGGCCATCGAGGAAAAGATGATTGCTTTTTTTATTTTATCAAAATCATTTACAGGGATGTAAAGTAAAACTAACCCGACCGCAATTAGTACTTTTTTTATGATGCTAAAATCTTCTCCCAACGTTCCTGATAAAAAAGCATTTACCATTAAATAACCAAAAAAGAGAAGTAAAACAAGAATAAGGGAACGGTCAATTTTTTTGAAATCTTCTTTTTTAACTATAATAGGAAATACAATAACCAAAATACCTAACAAGATATTGGGCAATGCCCGTACATAATCTTCAAAAGGAATAGTTACAAATAGCAATAAATATATGTACGGATAAATTGCAGAAAGTAGAATTTTCATATACCTATAAACTATTCAAATTAAAAGACGAAAGATAAAAAACAAAAATACAATAACCCTGTTCTCGATACTAATTTGTGTCCTCAATGGGGTCACAAATTCACTCGCACTTACAAAATAACTAATTCTTACCTCAGTTTAATAAAACACCTACAATTTTTTTGTAAGAAAAATAAATGGATTCTTACAAATCAATGAACTATCTATGGCTTATCTATGGAGTATCCTTGGCGTGACTATGGAGTCTTTCGGCTCTGTCAGACCGGGTCTATTTATTACTGAAAAACTTTTCTCTAAACACCAGCATTATAAACTTAGTATTTCCTACTAAATACCTTTTCCACATTCGTTTGGGTTCTTGTAAAAATCGGTAAAACCACTCTAAACCAGATTTTTGCATCCATTGAGGAGCCCGTTTTGTTTTTCCGGAAATGACATCGAAACTGCCACCTACACCCATTTTAAAATTTACACCTTTTAAAATTTCTTTATTTTGATATAAAAATCGCTCTTGAATGGGAGAGGTTATGCCAACAAAAAGGATATTGGCACCGCTTTTAGATATTTGTTCTGCGATTTCTGGTTCATCTTCTAGTTTAAAATACCCATTTCTGTAACCAGCAATTAATGTTGAATTAAATTCATTTGAAAACTTTTCTTTAACCTTTTTTACAACTTCTTCTTTTGCTCCAAATAAAAAGATTTTAAATCCATTTTTATGAGCCATTTCAGCCAAGTTATGAACTAAATCTATCCCAGCAACACGTTCTTTTAAAGGTTTATTTAAAAAATTGGAGGCCCAAATAATAGCCTGCCCATCTGCTTGTATCACATCGCTATCGGCGACGTATTTTTGCATGTTGGGGTCGCCTTTAATTTGGATTATCTTCCCAGCGTTAATATCGGTAAGATTTATACTTTTATGGGTTTCTATGGTTTCTTTTACAAGCGATATTGTTTCTGCCATGGACAGATCTACAATCTCGGTATTAAGTATATTTATTTTTGGTATTTGATTACTCATTGTATTTCTATCCCTGATTATTTTCTAATAAACTACTATATGCATTCTCGTATTGGTGGGCATTATGTATCCAACTCTTGTTTTCAACAACATACGTTAAAGCTGTATTAATTATATTTTTTTTCTCATTCTCTTTTAAATGAGCAACTTTTATAATTGTTTCTTTTAGACTATTTTTATCTTCCGCTTTAAAGATAAAACCATTTTTATTGTTAGTCAATAACTCTAAAATCCCACCAACATCGCTCCCAATCACAATTTTATGGTACGCCATCGCTTCTAATGGCTTTAAAGGAGTTACTGCGTTGGTTACATCATTACTCAACCTAGGATTTATAATAACGTCTATTTTTGAAAAAGCTTTATTTACTTCACTTGGATGAATACTTCCTTTAAATTGTATATTTTTTAAATCTGGCCGTTTTTTAATAGTTTCAACTATGTTTTTCTCGCTAATCCCTGTTCCGTAAATAATAAGTTTGTTATAAAAACCTTCATCTGCCAACTCTTGAAAGCTTTCAATTAAAAACTCTATTCCTTCATATGCTGTAAGGGTTCCAATATATCCAAATACGGGAGTTTCTCTTTCAACTGGAATGGGTATTCTCTTTTCCTTAATTAATTGTGTGTTTACAGCATTATTAACAATACTACTATTAGCAAATGAATGGCCTAGTGAAATAAAATATTCTTTTAATTTTTCATTTAAAAATACAGCGTGATCAGCTCTTTTAAGCGTAAAGATTTCTGCTTTTAGCAAAAAGGTTTCAATAGTGGTTTCCAACCGCGTTTTTTTGCCAAATTTTTTCTGAAACATCCATAGCGATCTAAATTCATATACAACCGGCAGTCCTGTAAGCTTTCCAATTATCAAGGTTGGAATACCACAAAAGAACATGGCGTGGGCATGAAGTATGTCAGGTTTTTCCTTTTTTACTGTTTTGTAAAGCGAAAAGCTAAAGGTTAGTATTGAAAATAACTTTGCAAGTTGATGAAACACACTTTTTTTTTCATCAGAAATAGAAGAAACCTTTTTTCTAGAAGTGCGGATATACCTAATACCATCTATAACATCTTCTTTTTCGCCTGAAATAGAGTGCTGAAAAGGAGATGTAATCGCTGAAACAACTATGCCTATAGACTTTTGAGAGAAAAGTATATCCCTACTTCTAATACTTGATCCAGAGACTTGTGGTAGTGATTGATATAAAATATGTAATACCCTCACCTTGTCAAGTTAAAGTTAAAAGAAAGTAATAGTACCATATTTAAAAAATATGTTCGTTTAGTTTAATACTTTTGGCAAAGTTAATTATTTATGAAGGCTATGGAAAGATTTCTACATTTAAAAAAAGATACAATATCCCTTTTACTTTTATTGGTGTTTGTGTTAACGATACCTTTAAAAAACAACCTTAATAGCATCAGTATTATTTTGTTGGGGGTTTACAGCCTAATTGTGTTTTTACAAACTAAACAGTTTAAAAAATCTCTTTTTATTAAATTACTACCACTCATTTTGTTTTTTATACTGTCGTTATTAAGTATTTTTTATTCTGAAGATAAAGGATATGCAATAGATTTGGTAGTGAGGTTATTGCCCTTTTTAATCTTTCCTTTTGTTTTTTCTATCCTTTCTGTTTCAAAAAAACAACTTGTAGTTGTTTTAAAAAGTTTTATCCTGTGGATGACCCTCGTTTGTTTATACTCTCACAGTATGGTGCTGTATAAGCTATTTGAAAATAATGACATCTTATTTAATCTATTCAACAATCATTATTCGTATATGAGCTTGGCAAATGACACTATTGGCCTACATACCACGTATTATGCCTATTATGTATTGATTGCCATTGTTTTTTTGGTGTATTTTTTATTTCAGGAAAAAAGAACTTTATATAGGTCGCTTTATTTTTTACTGTTACTCTATTTATCTTTTTTTATATTTCATTTATCCACACGAACCCCAATTGCAGTTTTATTTCTATTCTTTAACTTTTCCATCCTGTATTACTTTTTTAAACAGAAAAAAACAGGGAAAGGGATTGCACTATTACTACTGCTATACATTGTGACCAGTATTACAGTCTATAATGTTAGAACGACACGCTATCGGTTTCAACAATTGTTTGGATTTACTTATTATAATGGATTACATCAAGATGATGGAGAAAATAAATTAATACAGTGGGAAGCCGCCATACATGCTAATAAAAATATAGTTTTTGGAAATGGCATTGGAGATGCTGATGCGTCTATTTTTAAATCTTACATTGATTTTAGCAAAAAAACATTTGCAGAACGGGAATATAACGCTCACAACCAATTTATACAAACGTATGTAAGTTTGGGCTTGGTTGGGGTAGTTTTACTATTGCTTATCTTTTTGTTTTATTGTAGAGCGTTTTATAAACAGTCATTTTTTATTGGCTATACCATAATGGTACTAACTTTTTTCCTATTTCAAACGGAGTCTTATCTAGTACGACATAACGGAATTGTCATGTTTGTTTTTTTAATTTGTATTTTTATAAACTACTCATCTTTAAACAATAAAGAGCTAAATACCTAGTAACGTATTATTGCAGACTAAAATTAACATTGGTTACACGTTCTAATCTCTACGTTTTTAACAGTTACCGGTCCTATATCACGATACTATTTATTGTATGCTTTATGATCTAAAATGTATTGAGTAGATGAGTTTTTATAAACAGAAAGCACACTTTTGATTGCTGCTTTTGAATAATAGGCTTCATTCCATAAAACCATGATAGTATCATTAAATTCCAATTTAAAGCTGCCTTGATGGTCAAAACTAATGCAGTAGTGCCTAATTCAAACGCAGTAGTATCTGGTGCGACTTGACGGAATTGGTATTTTTTTGTATATTCATAATGGAGTATGCTCCATATATGAAAATATCAACATACTTTTTAAACTTAAATTTTTATGAAAAAAATACTAGTTACCCTATTGCTCATTTCTATACAAGCGTTCTCTCAACCTGGTGATTTAGACACTAGTTTTGCCGATAATGGCATATTTGAGTTAAATACTTTTAAAGAAGCCATTCATATCACTACAGATCCGCAAGAGAATATTATCTGTACTGCTGTTACAGAATCTGATGAGTACGCTGTGCTCAAACTTACGCCAAATGGCGAAGTTGACACAAATTTTGGTAATAATGGATCAGTATTTTTTGACCATATAATTAAGAAGACCCTTACGTTAAGTACTGGTAAAATATTGGTGCTTGGCAGGAATTCCCTAAATGGAGATTATTTTGCAACTGTAACCATGCTCAATAGTGATGGTTCTATTAATAATACATTTGGAATTAACGGCACTTTTTCTGAAATTATTGTGGATAGTTCAGATTACTCAAAAGTATTAGAATTGTTTGAATATGAAAATGGGTATTTAATTGCTTGTAGAGAGCTTTTTAATGGCTCAATATTTATTAAGTTATTACCTAATGGCACCTTAGACACTGCTTATGGTAATAACGGAAAATTTATAATACCCTCTAATTATAGCCCAGATAATGTATCAGATTTTACAATAGATGCTAATAATAATGTATACTCATGTGGTTATAGACCGGGTTATGAACATCATGGGTTTCTAATTACAAAAATAAATGCCCAAGGAGAGTTGGATAGTAATTTTGGAGATAATGGAAACGTTTTTATAAATGTATCTGGGGATAATAATTGGGCCAATTCAATTAAAATATTCGAAAATAGCTTGTATATCATTGGTCAAGGAAGTAGTTCTGAGGGTTCTTCGTGGCTCTCTATTAGCAAATTAAATGCAGAAAACGGGGACTTGGAAACTTCTTTTGGAAGTTATGGTGATGGTATAATATATTTAGACGGTAGTGGTAGTTTAGGTGGAGGGAATGATTTCTTAATTCAAGAAAATGGAAAACTAATCCTATCGGGAACTACCGATTTAAATTTTGGTCAAATTAAACGTACAAAAATTTTTAGAGTTAATGAAGACGGAACTTTAAATTATAGAAATGTTTTTGATTTCTATTATACATATTTCTCATTGGCCTTTCATCAAGGAACTGACGCTTTTCTAGCTGCTGGGCGAACTTATTATTATCCAAGTAATCTCTTAATATCAAAGTTTAATGTAGGAAGTTTAGGGGTTGAAGACATTACAGGTGGTAATACAATTAAAATATACCCTAATCCTACAAAAAAGTACTTCGAGATTGAATCTAAACATAAGATTACCAAAGTGGAACTATACAATGTTTTAGGAGAAAAGATACACACCTTTAAAAACACCCAACACTTTGATGTTTCACGATTTGCCTCAGGACTATATGTGGTAAAATTAGAATCTGAAAATAGTGTTGTTTCTAAAAAATTAGTTATTAAATAATCTTAGACAAATACGCTATTCGTCATTAAAACATAACAATGAAAAATTTTTATTTTTTTACAATTCTATTATTCTCAGTAAATGTTGTTCAAGCACAAATTGTAAATATTCCTGACGCAAACTTTAAAAATGCATTAGTAAATACAAATTGTGTAGATACAAATGGAAATGGAGCTGGAGATATAGATGCAGATACGAATAATGATGGCGAAATACAAGAAAGTGAAGCCGAAGCTGTAATAAGGCTAAATGTTGATTGGCAGAATATTTCTTCTTTGGAGGGAATACAAAGCTTTACGAATATTATGGATTTACGCTGTCGTGATAACCTGTTAACCAGCTTAAATCAAAATCTAAACCCAAATATTGAAATACTGTATATAGGCAGTAACCAATTAACTAGTTTGGATATAAGTCAATACTCAAATCTGAAACGACTTTCGTGCTATAGAAACCCATTAACAAATTTAGACATAAGTCAGAACCCGAATCTCGAAAATTTATCTTGTAATAATACTCAATTAAGTTATTTAGATATAAGCCAAAACCCGAACCTTAAAGATTTAAGATGTGCATATAATCAATTAAGCAATTTAAATATAAGTCAAAACCCGAATCTTGAAGTTTTAAATTGCATTGGCAACCAACTAACGAATTTAGATTTATCGCAAAACCCAAATCTTATAGATTTATATTGTGCTGACAACCTTTTATCTAGTTTAAACTTATCACAAAACCCCGATCTTGAGTATTTAAATTGCGGTGATAACCAATTAAGTAGTCTAGACGTAACACAAAACCCAAATCTTGAAGATTTATCTTGCTGGACAAACCAATTAACGAATTTAGATCTATCACAAAACCCGAACCTTGAAGATTTAGATTGCAGCAATAATCAATTAACGAATTTATATCTATCGCAAAACCCAAATCTTGAAAGTTTATATTGTAATAATAATGAATTGACAAATTTAGATTTATCACAAAATCCAAATCTTGAGAGATTAAATTGTTATTCTAACCAATTAACCAGTTTAAATCTAACACAAAGCCATAGTCTTAGAAATATTTATTGTAATTCTAACCAATTAACTAGTCTAGACCTATCACAAAACTATAATGTTCAATATATAAATTGTTCTAATAACTTATTAACCAGTTTAAATATTAGAAATGGGAATAATCAAGATTTATATCTTATGAATTCTAGATATAATACTAATTTATCATGTATCACTGTAGATAACCTTACCTACGCTTATAATCAAAATTGTTCACAAACTTCTGAACTTGGTTGGTGTAAAGATGAATGGACTGGATACAATGAAAACAGCAATGATGAATGTATTTTAGGTATAACTGAATTAAAGAATATCGAAGTAAACATTTATCCCAACCCTGTTAAAAATATTTTATATGTAAATTATGAATCTCCAATAGACCAAATAAAAATCTACACTTTACATGGACAGTCATTATATGAAACAAGAAAAACCCAAATAGATGTTTCTTTACTTTCACCTGGTCTTTATCTTGCTTCAATATTAATTGATGGAAAAAAAATTGTAAAAAAGTTTATCAAAAACTAGTAATACACTGGCTCGGTTTGGAATGTGTCTCAATTCATTTTTTGCAGAAAAAAGTATCGCTTAAAATATATCAGTAGAAGAAATTTTTTCTAAGTTTAAGTAATTCCCAATAAAAGAGAATTCCTTAATCTGTAAGTCAATAAATTACTTTTGTTTTGACAACAAAGGATTAAAAGGAATTACAAACATTAATAAAATCCATAGAAAGTTATATTGATATATAAATGCATTTGTAATTGAAATAAATAAAATAAAAATAAAATAAAATAAAGCTGTTTTAGATTTTAGATAATTGTTTAAAAACATAAAAAGAATAAAGAAAAACAATATTGAAAAAACACCAAATTTAGCGTAGAGTGTCAAGTAGAGGTTATCAATATAAATATTGAAGTTTTTAATATTTTCTCGCCACTCAAACCAAGGTATAAAAAAGACAAAACCTAATCCTTTTCCCACAATAAACTCAGAAAAATTGAAGGATTTCGCCGCATCTATAAAAGGTGAAAATCTATTTAACAAAGCATATTCAATATACTCAGGCTCCAATAATTTTTTAAATCTAAACAAAGGCGACTCTTCAGCAGCCCTTAAAACCATATAAATCAATCCAGAAAGAAACACTGTAACTATTGAAAAAAACAAAATAATTCTTTTTATAGAAGCCCTTAGTAGAAAGTATATTACCACAACCAATAATGCTGCGAATATTAATGTTCTGTTTCCTGTGTATAATAGTGGTATAATTGAAAAGACCACTTCTTTTATTTTTGGTTTTATTCTATTTAAAATTAGGAATAGTAGGTAAAATAAGCCAAAGTAAGCCCCTAAGGTTTCTAGTCTAGTTTCTTCAAATTTATAATAAGGATCATCGGTTAAAGAAAGATGTATTTGATACCTTACCATTAAGTAAAAGAAAACAGAGCAAACAATAAAATTTAAAATCAAGACCCAATTACAAAATTTTCTTGTCAGTATTTTTGAAAGTCGTTCTTTGTAATGTTCAATGAAAAAATAGGCTAAGATTATAAGTATAAATGGCTTAATATCTTTTAAAACATTGATTGCTTCTACAGAGTTTTTATCTACAAATAATAAAAAATGGATACAGTAAAAAAATAACATGGAAAAGACAATAGTAGTTCCTTGTAATACTTTCTTGTTAATATTATTTTTGGCTGCTTTTAAAAGAAAAATAATGCAAACTCCAATAAAAAAATAGTAATAGATAGATACTTGAAATATAATATGAAAATTTGTTGTAAACTTTGTTATAGGCAATAATACAGTAAGAAGAATAAAGGATTTTAAACCAAAATCCTTAAATGTAAAGTTGCATACCGAAATTATACCTAATACAAAGTAAAGTGCCGATAAAACAATGTAAATTTTAGTTTCCATGCGTTGGTTTTAACCTAAGACTCCCCAAAACTATCAATAAATATAATGCTATGGGTGCATTGTTAAAAAAAGTTCCTGAAAGCATGGCAATAATCAGTAAAAATACTATTTGTAGCCTTCCAAAGGGTATCAAGTATTTAAAATTTATAATATGTTTAAAATAAAAGAACAGATAAATTATAGTTCCTATAATTCCAAAAAAAAGAAATACATCAAACAATTCAAATTCTACACGATAGGGTACAAAATCGGTTCCACCAAATAGGTAATTGGCCCAACTCCATTTCTCTTCAATAAGCGGCACAAAGTTGTCTCGCAATTTCTCGTTTCTGTACGACGTTAAAGCAGTAATCAAGCCGTCTTCTTTATATACTGAAAAAATAGTTTGAAAAACACTTGAAAGAGCGTTGAAGATATACTTTCTGATAAGAAAAATAACTAGCAAGATACCAGAGCATGCTATATAAAACCACTTATTTTTATACATTTTTTTAACGATAAAAACATGTGCCGCTGTAAGCACAAAAAACAACATCAACGCCTTTGTGCCCGTTAAAAAACATATTATACTCACTAGTATTAGTTCTGCCAATTTCGTTTTGTCTTTCAAAAACTGATTGGTAAAATAGGTGAGCGCTAAGGCATAGAAAAAAGTTGAAATACTGGGTACCATAAACAGCCCGTTATACCCAAACCGAAACGAATAGGTTTGAAAAAGCGAAATGTTGAATACAATGCCCATAATAATAAGTAGGCTATTTAAGAGTACTATTTTTTCATAGACTTTAAAAAAAAGACTGTCCGGGGGGGCTTTAAAGCCTTTAATAAAAAACAAGCTGATTATAAAAACAAAGACATATCTACTAAAAAATATCAGGTTGCCAAAAAAATGTATTCCAAATTGGTTGTTGTTAAACGTGTATTGACCTACTATAAAAAAGAGAGACATCCCTATTAAAAATAATAGTAACTGTTTCCTGTTCTTGGTAAGATTAAGAAAGGCAAACACAACGGCAAGCACAATAAAAGCACCTTTTACTAAAGCACTGTAATTATGAAACGGTAAACCAGCGTGATAAACAATCTTCGTTACGGCTTCCGATAAAAAGAAAAGTACTAATACAAGGGTGATTTGCAAGTGTTTTTCAGTAGCTACTTTTTTTAAAAGTGTTGTCATGGTTTATAATTTAAGGATTACCTAAGCTGAGTTACCTGCTAGCAGCGATTTTTATAAGGAGGTCATTATTTAAAACACATTCAGTTTTTTTTAAGTAATATTTAGAAACACATAGACGGCCAATTTGGGTTCAGGTTTCATATAACACTTATTTAAATTGCTTTTTTAAATTATAAATGAATATTCCGGTACGTGAAATCCAAAAGAGTAAAAAGGCCAACGCCACTAGCTCTATTGATGTAAACATTCTATAAAAAAGAGCTCCTATGATTGCTATAAAAATCAGGGATTGTAAATTGGCATTCTTTATGGTTTTAATATCTGCCCTTGCACCAAACAAGGCCGAAAACAAACTATAGTTTAATTTAACAATTCCAGTTGCTAGAAAAATTATAATTAAATATACGTTGTCATTAATATTAATGTAAGGTAATACGCCTATTTTATTTACCAATATCGCACCCAAAATGATTAAGACTCCTAAAATAAGTCCTAAAATATTAATTTGTGTCAATTTTTTATTTAATTGCTTTAGAGAGCCCTCTTTTTTAAAAGCCACTAATTCTTTAAATCCTACATAACCTTGTATCAATGAATAAGGAAATAAAAATAATGTTGCTAAAAAAAAATATTCCCCCAACAATTCGGCACCAAACTGACTTTTAACAATAAACCGATCGCTATAGCCAATAAAAGTGATTGTTAATAACGAAATGAAAAAATGAAAGCCAAATAAATATAACTTTAGAGGACTTTGTTTATTTAAAAAGTTAAAAGAAATCGTTTTAAATGTATAGAATATTTGAAATATAAATACCCCTATCAAACTGTATGTCAATATTTTTACAAATAGTTCTATATTGTTTATGTGTTTCCATAAAAAGATAATACATAGTATAAACAATAAAATTTTCCAACTATTTAAAAAAAGTTGAGAGGTTGTAAAGTTAGTATTCAACCTATACACGTTAAATAAAAACATGGAAAGTGTGATGCTAATTGTTGCAAAGAGAAAATAAGCGTATGGGAGGTTTATGTCCGAAAATGTAGTTTGAAAAAAATAAGAGCCTACAATACCAAATAACAGCCAAACAAAAAATAATAATCCACATAAGGTTTTATCGGTTTGAATAACCCCTTGTTTTTTAACTTCAGAAATACGTAAAAAAACCTGCTCAAAACCCAATAGCCCAAAGGAGCTAATAACTTGAAAAAAGGTGATTAAAATAGAGTACTCTCCATACGCTTTAGGACTCAAGATATTTTTAAGCAATATATTTGCTGCAAACACCGCAAAAGCTCCTATAACAATGACAAGGAAGGAACTGTGTTTTTTTGCAAGGTTTTTAAGTTGTATCATTTTTTTCTTTCAATATATTATTTTCTCTCTACTAAAAAGATATATCGTTAATTATAAGTGGGTCTCCTACCACTCCTTTATAACCATCTGCATCATACAAGAAAAACTTCAACTCTTCTATATTATTAATCTCACTATCAAACCGAAAGGTAACACTGTTTTTTCCTTGATCTTTTAAATAAAAATCGGCAAGATCAAAGTTTCTACCATTTTCTTTACTGATACTCTTTAGTAACATTGTATCGGAAACTCTTGGCCGAATATGTACACCAACTTTATATTTGTTTAATACTTCTCTTATTTCATAATAATCTTTAAATAAAATTGTACCAAAATAAGTTTCGTTTATTTTTTTTATTTTCAGTTCATTAATCACTATGTTATCTTTTAAATTGGCTTTATAAGGCAAAGAAAAAGTTTTAATAGAATTGGGGGAATATTTTGAATTAAACTCATTTAATTTTATTTTTTCAATTTCGGACGTTTTATAGTTAGGGTTTTGAAGAATGTAATTTTTAGCTATGTAGTCCGCTATAAAATGACTTGCTTTATAAGCACCATATGAATTAAGATGAAGAGGATCACTAAAATCATAAAACTCCAAATTCATTTCATTGTAGTAGTTATTAAGGTTCAAATAGGGTACATTTAATTGAGAGCACACTCTATTTAAAGCATCAAAAAAAGGATAATCTTCATATCTTGCTCTCAAATATGGAGAGGTTATAACTAATACCTTAATTCCATTTTCATTTGCTATATTAACGAACTCTTTAATGGTTTTTCTGTCTATTTTTGAAATTAGTTTTTTTGATAAGTTTGTGTCTATTTCGATATTTTTAAAAGTTTTGAACTTTTCATTATTCTCACTCAAAACATAATCTCTTCCGAAAAACCCATTGTAATAAGAATAGTGTGGATTGTTCAAAGAGTCTTCCCTATTTAATTGTAAAAAATTGAGTTTATTCCAACTTCTGTGATTCCTAATTAGTGGAGAATACACTCCTAAAAATTCTTTTTTGTCATACGTTTTTATCGTTTTTTTCAATTTCTTAATTGAAAAATTTGAAATGTGATCTAATGCTCTTAATTGAAATCCTTGAACTTTATTCTCCTTTGGGTATTTTAATGAGGGTTCATAAATTTCTACAATTGCTAATTTTGGTTTCGAATGTTTTATTACTTTTTCAAACACCAAATTTGTGATTGGCAACCGTTGTCCGTCGGAACCCAAATTATATGTTACAAGTTTAGTCTCGTTGTTAATTATAAGAGGGTTATAAGCAGTATAGACATGTGAGCTACCTAAAAATAGAATATCTATATCGTCCTTTTTAGATACCTTCCTAAAATCATTAAAAGTATTATTATAAATATGGTGCGTACTAAATACTTTATTCAAATAAATAAATCCCACCACCAAGAAAACAACAAAAACTAGTATTTGAACTATTCTTTTTTTCATATTTAAAACTGAAAGTAAATAAATTCTGAAACACTATCATTACCATACACACCAAATATTATAATGCTAAAAATAATAACAGTATAAGTAGCATATCTCAGAATAAAATTGGATTTGTTCAATAATTTTAAAGCTCCATATTTTCTGTGTAATGCATCAAAAATTAAGAGTAATACAATAACTACAATTGCTAAAATAAATTCGTCTTTTGGTAGTCCCAAATTGGTGCTATCAAATTGTTTTAAGTTAACGTTTAAAAGGTTCTTTATAATATAAACACTATCGGCAAAACTGTTAGCCCTAAAAAATATCCACGCAACACAAACAATAACAAACGTACTTATTGTAAAAAAGAATGCTGGTATAAAATGGTCTCTTTTAATTTTCAACTTATAGTATCCAAAAGCTTTCTCCATTACAATGATAATCCCGTGTATCGCGCCCCAAATAATAAATGTAATGGCAGCTCCATGCCAAAGGCCGCTGATAACAAATACTAAAAATAGGTTTAGATAGGTTCTGTACTCCCCATTTCTACTTCCTCCTAAAGGAATATACACATAGTCCCTAAACCATGTTGATAATGATATGTGCCAGCGTCGCCAAAAATCGGTAATCGATTTTGCAAAATAGGGCGTATCAAAGTTTTTCATTAAATCAAATCCTATTGTCCTAGAAATACCAATGGCAATATCGCTATATCCTGAAAAATCACAATAAATTTGAAATGCGAAAAAGATAGTTGCAATAATTAAATCCTGACCACTGTGCCCTGTAGGATTATTATAAACCTCATTAACTAAAATAGCCAACCTATCAGCAATAACCATTTTTTTAAACAAACCTAAAGCCATCAACAACAATCCACTTTTAACAGCTTTATAATTAAAAGAATATGTTTTATGAAATTGAGGTAATAAATGAGATGCCCTTTCAATTGGTCCTGCCACTAATTGAGGAAAAAATGCTACAAACGTAAAAAAGGAAAGCGCATCATTGGTGGGTTTTATTTTTTCCCTGTAAATATCAATGGTATAACTTAAGGTCTGAAATGTATAAAAGCTAATCCCTACGGGCAATATAATATTCAAGCTAAATGATTCTAAACTTCCGCCAAAAAAGCGAAATGAGTTGACAAACGAATCAATAAAAAAGTTGGTATACTTAAAATAGGCCAACAAGCCAAGGTTTACACCAAGACTGATGAATAAAAAAGTTTTTTTAATCGATTTTTTTGAAGCTTTATAAATAAGCTTACCTATGGTATAATCTACCATAGAACTGAAGATAATTAAAAACAAAAAACGCCAATCCCACCACCCATAGAATAAATAACTAGCGGCAAGAAGAAAGATATTCCGTAACGTTAATTTTTTTGCTACTATCCAATAGAGTAAGAAGAATAGCGGAAAAAATATAGCAAAATCAATGGAGTTAAAAAGCAAGCTTGCGTAATTTAATTATACAATCAATTTTGTTTTTGCCTCACCCCACAAAAATCCAACACCTCTTTTGAAGCATCTATATCAAGCGTTTTAAATGCTGTATGCGCTACTAAAAACACAATAATATCAGCTTGATTTATCGCATCAGAAACAGTCGTTAAATCGCGTGTATCACCTTCTTTTAGGTTAGGCTCTACATCTAAGGTTGAAAAAGCTTCTTTCCTTAGAGTTTCAGCTACGTATAGTGCTGGAGATTCCCGTAAATCGTCAATATCAGGTTTAAAAGCAAGGCCCATACAGGCAATTTTGGCGTCGCGATCATTTTCAATCTTAAAAGCCAATGCTTTATTCTTTATCTTTTCGAGTACCCACTCGGTTTTGTAATTGTTGGTTTCACGCGATTTTTTAATCAGGCCACTTTCTTCTGGAAATTCCGAAACAATAAACCAAGGATCTACCGCAATACAATGTCCCCCCACACCTGTACCAGGCTTTAAAATATTAACTCGCGGGTGTTTATTGGCCAAATTAATCATCTCCCAAACGTTGATACCCGCTTTGTCACAAATTACTGAAAGTTCGTTGGCGAAGGCAATTTGGTTGTCACGAGAAGCATTTTCCACCAGTTTTACCATTTCGGCAGTTTTGGCATTGGTTGCGTGAAGCTCGCCTACTACAAAATGTTTATAAAAAGCAATGGCTTTTTCCGTAGCATCTTTATTAATACCTCCAATGGCACGATCGTTATGTTTTAATTCGTGCAGCACATTACCAGGCAATACACGTTCCGGACAATACGCTATGTGAATGTGTCCTTTTAGGTCGGGACGTTCTTCAAAAATGAGTTTTTGTACCTTCTCAGTGGTTCCAACTGGACTAGTAGACTCCAATATCACCAATGCACCTTTTTTTAAAGTAGGAATTAAGTTTTTAGTTGCAGAGAGCACATAGCTTAAATCAGGTACGTGATTGTCTTTAAAAGGCGTGGGAACAGCTATTAAATACACATCTGCTTCCACTGGTTTTGTGGCTGCTTTTAAATGGTTTTCTTTTACCACGTGATGCACAAGCCCATCCAAATCGGGCTCTACAATATGTATTTTTCCTTGATTTATAGTTTTAACCACATCTTCGCGAATGTCAACGCCAGTTACTTTTAGACCTCTACTCGCTATCAAAGCGGCTGTGGGAAGGCCTATGTATCCCAACCCCATCATCACTACGCTTGGTTTATGTTCCATGTTTTATAGTTCTTTTATATATGAAATTATGCGTTGCGTTGATTTTCCATCCCCGTAAGGATTGTGACGCAAGCTCATTCCATTATAATATTCTTGATCGTTTAGTAATTTATGTGTTTCAGTAGTTATTTTATCTGAATCGGTACCAACAAGAAATACCGTACCTTCTTCTACTGCTTCGGGTCGCTCGGTGGTAGTTCTAGTTACTAATACCGGTTTACCTAAACTAGGGGCTTCTTCTTGTATACCGCCGCTATCGGTAATGATTAAATATGATTTTTCCATTAGCCATATAAAAGCAGGGTAGGCTAACGGTTGTACCAAAATAATGTTGTCCACTCCAGCTAATAACTCATGGACGGGACCTTTTACATTTGGATTTAAATGAACTGGATAAATTATTTGAACGTCTTTATTTGCTAGAGCTATTTCTTTCAGCGCTTTGCATATATTCAACAAGCCCTCTCCATGATTTTCCCGGCGATGCCCCGTTACTAAAATTATCTTTTTTTCAAGATTTAATTTCTCTTTCAGCATTTCAATTTCGTCATCCTTGAAATTTGCTGCATTTACTTTGTCGATTCCGTATAGCAAAGCGTCAATAACTGTGTTTCCCGTGACTAAAATATTTTTTTCTGAAGTATTTTCAGTCAATAAATTTTCTTTGGAAAGATTTGTAGGAGCAAAGTGATAGTTGGCTATTTTTCCCGTTAATTGTCTATTAAACTCTTCTGGGAAAGGATATTGTCTATCAAAGGTTCGTAAACCTGCTTCTACGTGACACACTTTTGCACCGCTGTAAAAACCTGCAATACCGACTGCCATAGACGTGGTGGTATCGCCGTGCACATATACATAATCAGGCTGAAAATCTTCCAAAACAGGTTTCATCCCTTCAATAATGGTAGCGGTCAAGCTGTAGAGATTTTGGTTCGGTTTCATCACATCAAGATCGTAATCGGGGGTAATTTCGAAAAAATCTAACACCTGGTCTAGCATTTCACGGTGCTGAGCCGTTACGCATACTTTAGTTTCAAACTCCGAAGTACTTAAAAACTCCAACACTAAAGGAGCCATTTTTATAGCTTCAGGACGTGTTCCAAATACAATTAGGTTTTTTTTCTTCATAATCAGTTTTTCAAAATAGTTTTGAGGCTTTCTTTCCAATGCTTTTTTTGCACGTTTATATTTTTTACTGTTTTTTCAGTATTCAGCACACTGTACTTGGGCCGTGCTGCAAAAGTAGGATAATGGTCTGTTTTGGCAAGTTTTATCGCATGATTTTGATTGGAATAGTCAATAATGGCTTTGGCAAAATCGTACCAAGTAGCTTCCCCAGTATTGCTATAATGATATAAACCGTATTTTTTGTTTTCTGAAGCAATAACTTGCAATAATACACTTGCCAAATCATTGGCATTGGTAGGAGCTCCTGTTTGCTCGGTCGTGATACTAATTGCTTTCCGCTCCTTGGCGAACTTAAGAATGGAGTTTAAAAAATTATGTCCGTAGGTAGAATATAACCACGAGGTTCTAAATATGAAATACTTGATGCAAGTCTCTTGAATGTATTGTTCTCCTTTCCATTTTGAAGCACCATATACATTAATCGGATTCGTGGCATCGCTTTCTATATACGGGGTTGTTTTCTTTCCGTCAAAAACATAATCTGTCGAAATGTGGATTAATGTGGCTTTGGAGGCTTTACAGGTCAATGCTAAATTTTTTACAGTTTCTGCATTGCTGTTAAACGCTTTTTTTTCTTCGCTTTCAGCTTTTTCAACATTTGTATAGGCTGCGGTATTGATGCAGTAATCAAATTTCTTTTCTGAAAAAAGAGCGGTAACCGCAGCTTGATCTTCAATATCAAGTTGGTTTCGCGAAGCAAAGAAAAAATTTAGTTGTGGATATTTCTCTGAGGCATCTTGTAAACACCTTCCCAATTGTCCGTTTGCACCTGTTACTAATACGCTTATCATAAAATCGCTTCCTTAAATGCGGGAAGTTGTTTATCTTTTTCTGAAATGATTAAATCCTCTTTAGGCAGATGCCAGTCTAGCGCTAAGGTTGCGTCATTATAGATAATTCCTCCTTCTGAAGTTTTATCATAAAAATTATCACATTTATAGGCAAAAACAGAAGTTTCAGAAAGTGTGATAAAACCATGTGCAAAACCTCTAGGAACAAATAATTGTTTTTGTTCTACATCGTCAAGAATTACGCTGATGTGTTTTCCGAAAGTTTCAGAATCTTTTCTGATATCAACAATAATATCCAGAACTTTCCCTTTTACCACACGAACCAATTTGCTTTGTGCCATAGGCCCTCGTTGAAAATGTAAGCCTCTCAAAACACCATACGTAGAAACAGATTGATTGTCCTGAACAAAATCGATATTCAGGCTCGTTGCTTCTTTAAAGGTTTGTTTATTATAAGTTTCAGAAAAAAAACCCCTTTCATCTTCAAAAATATGGGGCTTTAAGATAAAACAGTCTTTTAGTATTGTTTGTTGTAGTTCCAAATTAATCAAGTTGCATTAAGTGATTCCCGTATCCGCTTTTTAGTAATGGTTGGGCAAGTTTTATTAATTGATCTTTATCAATGTAGCCCATCTCGTAAGCAGCTTCTTCAATAGCGCCAATTTTTAACCCTTGCCGTTCTTCGATCACTTCCACAAATTGAGCGGCTTGCATTAAAGAGGCAAATGTACCAGTGTCTAGCCAAGCCGTCCCTTTATCTAATATGCTAACACTTAATTTTCCTTGATTTAGGTAAGCGTTGTTCACATCAGTGATTTCTAGTTCACCTCGATCGCTAGGTTTTATGCTTGCTGCTATCTCAACAACGCTGTTATCATAAAAATAAATACCCGGTACCGCGTAATTAGATTTTGCTTGTTTTGGTTTCTCTTCAATAGAAAGTGCTGTTCCGTTTTTATCGAATTCTACCACGCCATACCGTTCGGGATCGTGCACGTGATAGGCGTAAATAATACCACCATCAGGGTTATTATTGGATTGTAATAGTTCTTTTAATCCGCTTCCGTAGAAAATATTATCGCCTAATATTAAAGCTACTTTTTCTTTACCTATAAACTCTTTTCCTATTATAAATGCTTCGGCAAGGCCATTGGGCTCATCTTGTACTGCATATTGGAAATCACAGCCGTATTTTGAACCATCACCCAATAGCTTTTCAAACAATGGCAAATCTTCAGGTGTCGAAATAATTAATATTTCACGTATTCCTGCGTGCATAAGGGTTGACAAAGGATAGTAAATCATGGGTTTATCATAAACCGGCATCAACTGTTTGCTTACAGCAAGCGTTAATGGGTGTAAGCGTGTTCCTGAACCTCCCGCCAATATGATTCCTTTCATAATCTATCTGTATTTTTTAAATACCATTCAATGGTCTTTTTTATACCGCTTTCAAAATTTTCTTCTGCTTTCCAACCCAATTCATTTTCAATTTTTGAAGCATCTATGGCATATCTAAAATCGTGTCCCGGTCTATCGGTCACAAAAGTGATTTGTTTTTTATAGGAAACATCATTTGGTTTCAAATTATCTAAAATATCACAAATAGTATGTGCGATGTATAGATTTTCTCGTTCATTCCGACCGCCAATGTTATAGGTTTCCCCAAGTTTGCCTTTTTCTAAAGCTAATTCAATGCCTTTGCAATGATCTTCTACATATAACCAATCACGTACGTTTTTACCGTCGCCATAAATTGGGATGGGTTCGCCTGAAATGGCTTTCCTAATGATTGTAGGAATTAATTTCTCTTTATGTTGGTTGGGTCCATAGTTATTAGAGCAATTTGTAGTTACAACTGGCATGCCATAGGTGTGGAAATAACTTCTTACAATAAAATCTGAGGATGCTTTTGATGCACTATACGGACTATTAGGAGCATAAGGTGTTTGCTCGGTAAACAACCCTGTTTTTCCTAAGGTTCCATATACCTCATCGGTGGAAACGTGAAGAAAGCGAGCCTTTTTAAAGGATTCTTTTAACCGGTTTGGTCCTTCCATCCAGGTGGTATAAGCTTGGTGTAATAAGTTAAAGGTTCCATTTATATTAGTTTCAATAAAAGCTGCCGGGCCGGTAATGGAATTATCTACATGCGATTCTGCCGCAAAATGAATCACTTTTTGAAATTGGTGTTTTTCAAAAAGTGTTTTCAAAAACTTTTTATCGCAAATATCCCCTTCGATAAAATGATAGTTTGGAAGCTGCGAAACAGTCTCTAAATTTTTTAAATTACCAGCATAGGTAAGCTTGTCAAGCACAAAAACTTCGTTACTTGTGTTGTTAAGGTAATACTGGGTAAAAATAGACCCAATAAAACCTGCCCCTCCGGTAATCAGTATATTATCGTTATTCAAAATATTTTTTTAGATTAATCTAAATGATTTTTAACAAGGTTTTCTTTATTATATCCGCTATATATTTTGTTTTTCAGCATCTTCTTTTTGGGCTAATTTTTTAGCATAGTTAAAAGCTCTTATTAGCAATGCAAACAATAAGAAAAGGAGTATTAACAGAATAGGATATACAATCATTTTATTACCTAATATTCCAGAGTATTTTTCAATAAGATTTGATTTGTTTACCAACACTGTAATATCGTTAGAGAGCACCAAATTCTCCCTAAGTTCTTCATTGGTAAGTAATAATTGATTTTTCTTTTCAATTACTCCTGTTAAATCTTTATCAAGTATTACTTGATTTGAACTAACACCAGAGACTTGCTGAGCTCCATATGCATTTAATATAGCATTTATTTGAGAGATGGTTTCTTCATTGGTCTCAATTTTATTGATAATAATGGCTACCGCTTCCTTTTTAAGTGATGTAAGAAGCTTATTATCATTAATGTAGCTTATAACATTATCTATAGCTTCGTGTGTAGCTTTTGAAGATAAATCAATTTCCAAATTATGATATAAGTAGTCTTTATTAAAGGACTCGCTTAAATTATTTTCTCCTTCAAATTCATAACTCTCAATTAATAGTCCTAACGTTCTGTTGTCAGTACCATATATCTCAGTTAAGTCATTAAAATTTACAACCGGTTTAATTTCTACTTTTTTAAGTAACGATTTTTCCTTCCATAGGCCTGATTTTTCAAGGAACAATGAATCGTTATTTTTAATCTTATCATTTAACAAATCGATAGCGTCATACACGTAACTCCCTGTATTAAAGTTAATACGAATTAAGGCATTTGCCTCTTTAGAGTTTTCAACATCCTTCTGTAAAAAGTATCCCGCTAAAACCCCTACGATAATAAGCGCTAATAGAATAATCCAGTTTTTGAGTAAAAAAATGATAAAACGATAGGCAGCAATAAAGCATTTTTTAAAAAAATTGCCTACTAAACTAAAGAGATAAAATAAATCTATTTCTTCGGAAGAATTGGTGGTTTGATTGCTCATAATCTATAGCGTATTATTGGTCTAAAATTTGTTTTATAATTTTTTCAGTAATTAAATAGGTCGGTTTTACACCACTAGTGCCTAATCCACCGGAAGCTAATGTGCTTCCTGTTTCTAAAGGGTTGTCCGATGCGTAATACGCATATCGCACTTGTACTTTCGAGCTAATGCTTCCCCTTATTTTAGCTGCCGCCTGGATGGCTTTTTGATAATGTGCTCCTTCCATTTCTAGCCCTATTACATTCCAGGTAGATTCGTGGAAAAAACGCAACACATCTCTGTTTTGAAGCGATGTCCCTAAAACTGTTATCATCGCTCCAGTACATACGTTTACATTTTCCTCTCTAAAATCTGATATATTCAGTTGGTTATCAAATGGATAATTATCTGCTGTCCCTTCAAATACGTGAGCTGAAGGAATCATAATATCACCTTTTCCTCCTTCTAAAATACCTGCTTTCCCCATAATCGAAACCGAAGCTACATTTAAAAAATGTGAATTACCTGTACTGTCTTGGTAAGGTTTCAGCAACTCATCCATTGTTTCATAAGCTTGTTCACCAAAGGCATAGTCCATTACGATAATAACAGGTTTATCCTTTGTTTCAACTTCTTTAGCATTATATAATGAATCCGGAAATTTATCCGAATCAAACACCTGTACATCAATGTTGGCCCCACTATCATCATCAATAAACGTCATTCCGTTTTTTAAGGCCATTTTGGTCACTTTATCACGTAATTTCCCGTTGGCTGGGTTACTTAAAGATTCAAAAAGTTGTAAAGGTTGCTTCTTTTTTGCTTCTGAAGTTAAAGCGGAGTTTGCATACAACGTATTCATAACACTGTGCATATTCGCACTTATAACGTGTAGTGGTCTTTTCAATAGATCTTTACCCTCAAGAGCTTGCTTAATTTTTAAGGCCCATTTTTCTCCATGAATATGATGCCCCAACCGTTCCCGCAATACAGGACTGAAGGTAATAATACGTTTATTGTTATTAACCACCTCATCAAGGGCTAATTTTCCTAAATAATAGATGATGTTTAAAAATCGATGTGGATCTTCTTTTGTCGCAAACTGTGGATATACATCATTTACTTCTTCAAAAGTTCTACCCAAAAAGTTTGCGGTATGTGTTAACGCTATTTCCTTTTCTTCTTTAGTTAATTCATCTTTTTTCTGAATAGCTTGCTCAAGTTTTGTCCAATCACGAATTACTTTCCCTTTTTCATCGATCATGATATGTTTCATAATCTTGTGAGATTCAACATATAGAAAAGTAAGGTGTGTGAGTACATCATAGATTTCTGATCGTCCCCGCGTTACTTCTATATTCATTTGCTCTTCATCAATACGATAACAGTTTCTGCGTCTTTTTGAAGGGATAATGGTTTTAAAATGCGAGTTTTTATAGCCTTCATCACTGGTCAAATTAATGAATCGACATTCTTCAATTCCTGTGGGAAGCCTATCTATTACGTATAACAGACCTTGTAATTCTATTTTATCTTCGGAAATAGAACCGTAAATTTCTGGACGGAGCGTTAACAATGATTCTCGCAAAGTTTCACCAGAAACTCCCATAGGTTTATAGAACCCTCGATTAAATAAGTGGCGCATCGTTATATACAATCGTTCTATAGCGCTAGTGCTTTCTTGGGCGCGAGTTCTATTATGTGGCTTCAATTTTCTCATTGCTGCAAATATACATTAATTTCAATCTTGTAAAGAAATGAGTTGTTCAGCGATTTTTCGGTCGTTAGCAAGCCTCGGCAATTTATTTTGGCCTCCTAATTTTCCTTGCGATTTCATATACTGAGTGAAACTATCTTTTTTAAGTTGACGAATTTGAAGAGGTTGCAATATTTTCCCTTCAATTAAATCAAGATAATACGAATTTTGTTGTTGCATCGCTTTATTTATGGTATTTTCTATTTTCTGAAGTGATTCAGGCTCGCTTTCAAACTCGATAAACCATTCGTGATACGGTAACCCTTCTTCTGGATTGGTTTGCGGAGCGACTGTAAATTCTGAAATGGAAAACCCATGTTGCTTTATCGCTTCTTGCATAGCTTGTTCTACTTCTTTCCCAATCACATGTTCTCCAAATGCCGAAATAAAATGTTTAATCCTTCCTGAAACAATTACCCGATACGGTTTTGTGGAAGTAAACTGAATAGTATCACCCACGTTATAGGCCCATAACCCTGCGTTGGTTGAAACAACCATTACATAATTAACACCTATTTTCACATCACCAATAGTAAGCCGATCGGGGTTTTCATCGAAAAAGTGTTCGGCTTCAATAAATTCATAAAAAATACCTGAATCGAGTAGTAACAACATCCCATTGGCATCTTGCTTATCTTGAAAGGCAAAAAACCCTTCCGAAGCAGGAAAAAGTTCAATACTATCTACTTTTCGCCCTATCAATGATTCAAATTTGGCTCGGTACGGCTCGTAATTTACACCGCCGTAAATAAACAATTGAAAGTTTTTAAAAAGATCGCCCACGTCTTTTCCGGTATTTGCTCGTAATCGCTCAAAATACATCTGTACCCAAGACGGAATACCACTTATCACAGTCATATTCTCTGCTTTGGTTTCTTCTACAATGGCATCGACTTTAGTTTCCCAATCGTCTATACAATTGGTCTCCCAGCTTGGCATGCGGTTTTTTTGAAGGTATGCAGGAACATAATGCGCCACAATACCAGAAAGCCTTCCTAGTTTAATCCCATTTTTTTCTGTCATTTCGGGGCTTCCTTGTAAAAAAATCATTTTTCCATCTACAAAATCGGCGTTTCCGGTTTCGTGTATGTAGCTAAGGATAGCGTTCCGGGCGGCTTCCACGTGATGTGGCATTGATTCTTTGGTTATAGGGATGTATTTCGCTCCGCTAGTAGTTCCGGAGGTTTTAGCGAAATAGAGTGGTTTGCCGGGCCATAAAATATTTTCTTCACCTAACACAACCCGATCTACATACGGTTTTAGTTCTTCGTAATCCCGAATGGGAACTTTTTGTGCATAATCGGCAGGGGATTGAATAGCATCAAAATTATGATCTTTTCCAAAGGCGGTGTTTTTTGCTTCAGAAATAAGGGTTTTAAATACTTTTTGCTGGGTCTTTACCGGATTTTGTGACCATTTTCTAATTTTGGAAACAACAATTTTTGCGAAAATTTTAGCTGCTAAGGATTTTATAAACATAATTTGCTATTCAAAATCTATAAAATTTGTTGGGTTGATAGGGTAACCGTCACGCCATAGCTCGAAATGGAGGTGCGGACCTGTAGTGAGTTCTCCTGTGCTGCCTACTGTAGATATTACCTCCCCCGCTTTTACAAATTCTCCTTGTTCTTTGGTCAAAGAGGCATTGTGTTTGTAAACGGAGAGCAAATCGTTGCGGTGTTTAATGAGCATAACATAGCCCGTTTCGGCAGTCCATTCGGCAAAAATTACCGTTCCATCTGCAATGGCCTTTACTGGAGCGTTTTTAACCGTAACAATATCAACGGCATAATGTTTTTCAGCTGGATTGTAAACTTGAGAAATTCTCCCTTTCACAGGGGCAAACAGTACGTAGTTTATCCCCGAATCACTCAACAATGGATTGTATTTATCTTCTTGCGACACTTTTTCTCGTAATAATGAATCTTCTTTTGAGGCAGATAAATCTACTTCCGAAGCATCCACACTAGCGGCATTGAGAATAGAATCTTTATTAAAATGAACCGTTTTAACGTCACCTGTGAGGACTTTTCGTATCGAAGCAAGGTATTGGTTATTTATGTCTAGTTCGCGCTGTATAGAGTCTGTTTTGTAGGTTAAACGAGTGGCACGTTGCTTCAATTTGGTTGAAGAATAGCCTGGAATGTATTCCCGAAGGGGTGTAAAAGCAATTAATACGGTGGTTCCGGCAATTAAAAGTAAAGCAGAAATAACACTAAATACAAATACATTTAACCGGTTTAACTTAAAGGAGAAGCGTTCTTCAAATGTGTCCTCATTAAGCACAACCAACCGGTATTTGTGCAACAGCTTCTTTTTTATCTTTTTTGTTCTTTTTTCTTTTTTAGCCATGGTATCAACTTGCTAGTACAAATATAAAACAATCTTGCGCCCTCCTGCACTAAACTTATACTGAAAACGTTTTATGTAAGGAATTCTTGTTACCTTTGCCTTATAAAATTTTATATGATGATTGCACTCTTTTTACCCCTTGCTATAGGCCCTTGGCAAATTGTTTTAATAGTATTGGTCGTTTTGCTATTGTTTGGCGGACGTAAAATACCAGAATTAATGCGAGGTCTGGGTAGCGGAATTAAAGAATTTAAGGACGCTTCTAAAGACGAAAATGAAGAAACTAAACACGTAGAGGACAAAAATTAATCCTTCTCTAGTATTAAAAAATTAAAAACCCGCTGCTTTTTATGAAAGTAGCGGGTTTTTAGTTAATGTCTCTTTTAACTTAGTTAGTAAGCTTCGCAGATCGTAAAATAGACTCCAACTCAAACTGTAAATCCCTTTTTTCTACGGACGGTGCGTATGTAAATCCTTCCAGTATTAAATACCGGTCGCGTTCTTCATCTTTTATAGCAAAATTTACAAAAGGACCTCCCATAAAGGCACCTTTCACTTCCCAAGTACCTTTCGTCTCGTAAGCAAAATGGCCATCTATTTCAGATTTAAAAAGATAGGGAGCGTAGGCATCTTCAGTTATAAAACGGCCTTCATCTTCGACAGGTAAATAGCCACCGCCAATCGAGTCGCGCATTTTAATAATCTGGCTTACTGCCATACTATCATTAGTTATAGTATTCAATGGCACTGTGTAGATTAAAATATTTGTTGTTCCAGATTTTAAGTTTTTCCGCAACCAATAAAAATCATCGCTTGAATTGGCAAGGCGATAGGCAGAAGGAACTTTTAAACTAACTCCGAATCGCTCTTTAAGTGAATCAGTGTCCATCATTGATACCTTGGTACGGCGTTGGCGTTCTTTTATTTCTGAAGCGTGAAAGGCTTCAATTATTTGTTCGTGTTTTTGCTCAATTAATTTGATTAATTCTTCTTCTGAAGTAGCAGTGATAATAGCACCTACTTGTGGTCTAGCATATTCATTTTTGGCAATTTTCACTTTGCTTTCCTTTCCTAAACTCACGTGAAGAAAAATACGATTGGTTCGAGCAAAATCGGTAAAAGTTGAAACCGGCATTTGGTTCATCGTAAACAAAGGCTCGTCTTGAGGTAAACCGTCGGTTGGAGCTGCAAAATACGTTCTTATTTCTTCCCCAACAGGACCATTCCATAAATCGTTGTCGATAACAACTTGTAAGTTATTAATGTTTCCAACGGAATTAGGGCGATACGAAGTGTCCTTTTTCCCTGAGTCGTTGCAAGAGAATAGTATAAAAACCGCTAGAAAAGCGATGTACATTGTTTTCATAATAGTGTTTTTGTTGGTTCTTTAGCCTTTTTGAATTTTTAATTTCATTCCTGGCTTTAAGTTAGTACCACTAATATCGTTCCAATTTTTAATTTTTTCAACGGTAACTCCAGGAAATTTTTGAGATATGCTCCATAATGAGTCTCCATTTCTAACCGTATATAGCTTCACATTATTAGTTGAAGCAGTTGTTTTTGAAGATCCGCCTACTGGTTTTCGGGGGTGAATTGTTAAACGTTGCCCCACTCGCAACCTGTTGCTTCTAAGGCCGTTCCATCGTTTTATTTGACTCACGCCCACACCGTATCGTTCAGCAATTTTACCTAGATAATCACCGCTTCGTACTCGATATCGAATACGTTCTGGGTGGTCCTTTACATCGTCTAAAGGCTTTTCACGTTCGTTTAATTTTTTTTCAGCGTACGCATAAATCGCCTCTTCATGAGTTACAAATTTTCCTATTTGATCAATAGGAAGGCGTAGCACATAGTTTTCATCTTTAATAACAGGGATAATTCCTAATTTATACGATGGATTTAAATACTCAATTTCTTCCTTTGGAATAGATGTAATTTCAGCAATTTGATCAAAAGTTATCATCTTCTTTACCTTAACAGTATCAGTAGCAATAAAGGGAACCTGTGGACCAGAACTTTTTAAACCAAGTTCATCAGCATATTCAAAAATATACATGGTTGCTAAGAAAGCTGGTACATACCCCGCCGTTTCACGTGGAAGATAACTGCGAATATTCCAGTAGTTTCTCTTGCCTCCAGAACGACGAATCGCTTTTGCTACATTTCCGGGACCTGAATTATAAGCCGCTAATGCAAGATCCCAATCTTCTAAACTATTATATAAACTGAAAAGATATTTGCTAGCTGCTTCAGTAGCCATAGTAGGGTCTGAACGCTCATCCACATAAGAGTTTACGTCTAAACCGAACATTTTACCCGTGCTAAACATAAATTGCCAAAGACCTGTTGCTCCTACCCGAGAAACCGCTCGAGGATCTAAAGCAGATTCTACTATAGCGAGGTATTTCATTTCTAAAGGCAAACCATACCGGTCCAACTGTTCCTCAAACATAGGAAAGTAATAATCACTTAACGACATCAGTCTGGATAGGCTGTTTCGGCGATTTTTTAAGTAGCCGTTTATCACCCTTTCTAAGGATGTATTATATTCTACATTAAAAGGAGTACGGGCATTTAATTCGGCCAAACGTTGTTTTAAAACTTCGGTAGGAACCTCCTTATAAGGAAGCGGATCGTAGGTTTGGTTTTGGACCGTACCATACATTTCTTCAAAACGACCAGTGGAAAATAACTCTTGCAACCAAAGACTATCCACTTTTCTGGCATTTGCCATATCTTCTAATGAAAAAACCATCGTATCTTTCACTTGAGTGGCAACGACAGTTTTAGGTAAATCTCCAGTTATTTTTTGTACGGTTATAGAATCTATTACTTGTAGATTTTTTTTCTTGAGAGAATCGATTGGTTTATCTTGAGCATACGAAGTACATAATCCGAATACTAATATGCTTGAAACAAAAAGGAGTTTTTTCATAGTCTTAATAGCCTGGGGTTAAGCTTAAAATATTATTAAAAATACACAAAAGGAAAAAATGGACAACTAATTTTAATATTTATTCCTTTGTTTTAACGATTTTGATAGAGTTTTATTCTCTAATGGCTTTAATTCCGGGAAGGGTTTTTCCTTCTAGCATTTCAAGCATAGCACCACCTCCGGTAGATACATAGCTTACCTTATCAGAGAAGTTAAACTTTTTTACTGCAGCTACCGAATCACCTCCACCTACAAGTGAAAATGCACCATTTTTGGTAGCTTCGGCAATAGCGTTACCTAGATTAATGGTTCCTTTAGCAAAAGGTTCCATTTCAAAAACACCGGCGGGACCGTTCCAAAGTATGGTTTTAGACTCTGAAATAACGGAAGCAAATAATTCATTCGATTTAGGACCAGCATCTAAGCCCATCCATCCTTCAGGAATCGTATCGATGTCACTAACATCGGTCGTTGCCATTTCAGAAAAACTATCGGCAATAATAGCATCGGACGGTAAATGTATAGCTACACCTTTATCTTTTGCTTTTTTCAGGATTTCAAGTGCCAATTCTTGTTTGTCTTCTTCCACTAAGGAAGCACCCACCTTTCCGCCTTGGGCTTTTACAAAAGTAAATGCCATGCCACCACCTATAATTAGATGATCAATTTTATCTAAAATGTTTTCAATTACAGTAATCTTTGAAGAAACTTTAGCCCCACCGATTATGGCAGTCACAGGAGGTTTTCCGTCAGTCAATACTTTATTTACATTTTCGATTTCTGAAGCTAACAGTAATCCAAAACATTTATTTTCCGGAAAAAACTCAGCTATCACAGCAGTTGAAGCATGAGCTCGGTGCGCAGTTCCAAAGGCATCATTTACGTAATAGTCGCCTAATTTGGCTAATTTTTCAGCAAAAGTACGATCCCCTTGTTTTTCTTCATCGTGATACCGAAGGTTTTCAAGCAATAAAATTTCACCAGATTTTAAATTCTCAACAGCTTGTTCTACTGTTTCTCCAATACAGTCATTTACAAACTTTACGGTTACTCCTAGAGTATTAGTCGCGGCATCTACCACGTGCTGTAAAGAAAATTCTGCTTCTTTGTTTTTCGGGCGACCTAAATGCGACATTAAAATACAACTTCCTTCATCTTCCAAAACGTTAATTATAGTTGGTTTTGCAGCTTCAATCCGGGTAATATCTGTTACTTCGTGGTCATCATTTAACGGTACATTAAAATCTACACGAATTAATACCCTTTTTCCTTTAAAGTTTACATCTTTTACTGTTTTCATACTTGAAATTTTACAGTTGCAAATATAGTTTTTTAAACGGCAATGCTGAAACGATTAACAGGGCATACTTCTGTGGTTATTTTGTTTAAAATTTCCGAAGAAAAAATATGTAGCTTTGCGTATGGATTTTTCAGAACTTATTGGTCAAAAACACCTGCAATCCCACTTGCTTACCACGATTGAAAATGGGCGTATTCCACACGCTCAGCTCTTTATAGGCAAGGCTGGAACGGGTGTCTTACCTGCAGCAATAGCGTATGCTGGCGCAATTTTATGCACCAATTATGAACAAGATTCAGCTGCTTATAACAAATGTTCCCAACAGATAGCAAAGCTAGCACATCCAGACCTGCATTTTGTGTATCCGGTTAACACCAATGACAAGGTAAAAAAACATCCAGTTTCCGATAATTTTAGTGAAGAATGGCGGGAGTTTATGAAAGAAAATCCTTACGGATCACTGTTTCAATGGCTTCAAAAATTAGGAATTGAAAAGAAACAAGGGACTATTAAGGTTGATGAAGCAGCCGATATAATGAAAAAGCTGTCATTGAAAGCCTATGAAGGCGGCCATAAAGTGATGATTATTTGGATGGCCGAAAAAATGAATACCCAATGTGCCAATAAAATTCTAAAATTAATAGAAGAACCGCCTAAAAAGACTGTGCTTTTGTTGCTGTGTGAAGATGAACAACAAATTATGGGGACCATACAGTCTCGTTGTCAAAAACTTAACTTTCCTCTACTTTCTGAAGAGGATATTGCTACCTTTTTAACCCAAAAAAAAGGACTTGAGCAAAATAATGCCTTAAAAATAGCTCACCGCGCCAATGGTGATGTTAACCGAGCCTTACAGCTAAGTGAAGAAGGGGGTGACGATTCAGATTTTGAGCGCCTCTTTATTGAGTGGGTACGTACCGCTTTTAAGGCTAAAGGAAATAAAAAAGCCATTAACGATTTGTTGAGTTGGAGTGAAAAAATAGCTGGTTTGGGACGTGAAACACAGAAGAAGTTTCTTATATATTGTATTGAAGTGTTTCGCCAAGCTTTACTGAAAAATTACAAAGCAGATGATTTATTGTTTTTTGAAGCAGAAGACCCCAAATTTTCTCTCGAAAAGTTTGCTCCTTTCGTACACCAAAATAACATTTTCGAAATTACCAAAGCATTAGAAGATGCAACTTATCATATTAAACGGAATGGAAATGCCAAAATCATCTTTACAGATTTATCCATCTCCCTAACGCGACTTATTCATAAGAAAGAGCTTGTATAATTATTTTCTATTTTAATTTATCTTTATGATAATTAGGGCTTATTAGTTCTGAATCAAAATTAAAGGGTTTTAAACACGAAAGAGAAAAAACAAGCTAATAAAGCCTATGTTTCATAAAAACACGCTTAAACAGCCTCTATTTTGCTTATTTCGCTTTTTTGAAGCAATATATATGAGAAGAATACTCTTTTGAAGACCAAGCGCGGATATTTGACCATAATCCAATAAAAAAGGCGCGGATAGAAAAAGAATTTTCAGTTTTATATTTTTCTGAAAGCAGACTCACATAAAACGAATCGAAAATCATTGGTTTCGTAGAGGTCAATTTTATTTCTTCAGAAAAAAGTTTAATCATACTCTCCTTTGAAAAATGCCAAAGATGTCTCGGCACATCATAAGCCGCCCAAAACTCTTTGTAAAATTTTGCGTCGAAGGATTTATAATTTGGCACTGCAATTAAAAGCGTCCCTCCAGGTTTTAATAAATTTTCAATTTCCTTAATTGATTCTTGTAAATTAGGAAGGTGTTCTAAAACATGCCAAAGGGTAATGACATCAAATTTTTGATTTGAAAATTCTGTATAGGAATCTTTTAAATTAACCCCTTTTTGTTCTGAAATGGAACGAGCTTTTTCGTTGGGTTCTGCACCATAAATTTTCCAGCCTTTTTCTGAAGCAACTTTTAAAAACTCTCCAGTACCTGCTCCAATATCTAAAACAGATCCTGTCCCTTTATTCAATTTTGTAATAAGTTGCACTTTCTTTTTAAGCGCTCTTTGTTTTACTTTTTGATACAAAAAAGGAAGCAAGCCTTTTTCAGAATCAGTGTGCGAAATGTAGGCATCGCTTTCGTAATAATCAGGAAGATTTTCTGCAGTAGGTTGTGGTGTCGTCACCAACATATTGAATTCTGAATCATATACCAACCGAAAAGATTCCCCCGAAACAAGGAAATCTTTTGTTGTTATATACACTGGCTTTTTGGTGTTTTTCAAATGGAATATTTTTATTTTAATCTATTAGCACACTTCGGCTCCGCTCAGTGTACGATATATCGTTTAGGTTAAAAAGGTTGCTGAGCGGAGCCGAAGCACCGATGTGTTCCACGTGGAACACACACGCTACCGTCCCATATAAACAAGCATTACTGAAATATCATTTGGCGAAACCCCACTTATTCTTGAAGCTTGCGAAACCGTTGCTGGTTGAATTGTTTTAAGCTTTTCCATTGCTTCATAGGATAACGATTTCAATTTTGTGTAATCAAAGTTTTCTGGAATTTTAATCCCTTCTAATCTGTTTAATTTATCTGCATTATTCTTTTCCTTTTCAATATATCCTGCATACTTAATTTGAATTTCCGCTTGTTCTAATACTTCAAAATCTAAATTATTATTTTGAATATACTCTTCAACCTGTTCAATTTTTCGCATATCATTCATATCGATTTCTGGTCTAGAAAACATCTTTACCATCTTATCGCTTTGTTTTACTTCAGCAGAGTTGTTATCCTTCAAAATAGGATTTGCAACTTCATCACTTACACTAGTGGCTTTAAAAAATTGAACGAAATTTTCAGATTGCTCTTTCTTCTCTTCCATTTTACGAAGCCGTTTTTCAGAAGCTAAACCTATTTCATAAGACTTAGGCGTTAATCTAAAATCGGCATTATCTTGTCTAAGCAATGTTCTATATTCAGCACGAGATGTAAACATTCTATACGGCTCTTCTGTGCCTTTAGTAATAAGATCGTCTATTAAAACGCCTATGTATGCTTCATTACGTTTTAAAATAAATGGATCTTTTTCGTAGGTTGTTAGGTGTGCATTAATACCTGCCATCATTCCTTGACAAGCTGCTTCTTCATATCCTGTAGTTCCATTAATTTGCCCAGCGAAAAATAACCCTGAAACCAACTTAGTTTCCATGGTATGTTTTAATTGTGTAGGTGGAAAATAATCATACTCGATTGCATATCCTGGACGGAAAAACTTGACATTTTGGAAACCATCACATTCTCGCAATGCTTTAAATTGAATATCTTCTGGCAAGGAAGTTGAAAATCCGTTTACATAATACTCTACCGTATTCCAACCTTCTGGTTCTACAAACATTTGGTGTCGATCTTTATCGGCAAAGCGATTTATTTTATCTTCGATAGAAGGACAGTATCGAGGCCCTACACTATCAATCGAACCATTAAACATCGGCGAGCGATCAAACCCTTCTCGAAGAATATCATGAACCAACACACTAGTGTGCGACATATAACAATCGCGTTGTTTAGTCAAAGGTTTGGTTTCGTCTGAATAGGAAAATTTTTCAGGAATAGCATCTCCAGGCTGAACAGACATTTTAGAAAAATCTAACGAACGCCCATCAACTCTTGGTGGGGTTCCAGTTTTCATTCTACCAGATTCAAACCCTAAATCGATAAGGTCTTTTGTGATTCCGGTAGCAGCTCTTTCTCCTGCTCTACCACCTCCAAATTGTTTTTCTCCAATATGGATTAATCCGTTTAAAAAAGTTCCGTTGGTCAACACAACCGATTTTGATTTTACTTCTAAACCCAACGAAGTTTTTACTCCAACAACTTTACCGTCTTCTACTAAAATACCTGAAACCATTTCTTGATAGAAATCTAAGTTTGGAGTTTGTTCGAGCATCAAACGCCAAGTTTCTGAAAACATCATTCGGTCACTTTGAACTCTTGGACTCCACATCGCTGGCCCTTTGGATTTATTCAACATCTTAAATTGGATCGCAGATTTATCTGACACAATTCCGCTATAGCCACCAAGCGCATCTATCTCCCGAACAATTTGACCTTTTGCAATTCCACCCATAGCTGGGTTGCAAGACATCTGGGCAATGTTTTGCAAATTCATGGTAATCAACAATGTTTTTGACCCCAAATTAGCGGCAGCGGCGGCAGCTTCAGAACCTGCGTGACCCGCACCAACTACTATAACATCATATTCCTTTTCAAACATAAATTATCTTTTATTTTCCATTGTTCCACGTGGAACACTTCGACTGCGTTTATCCTGAACCCTTCGATAAAATCAGAACAAGCTTTTATCTAAGGGCTCAGTGTACCACATTAAAATCAGTGTTCTTTTTTAAATGGGCGCAAAGATAGCTAAATTGCTTATAATCAGCAACTTAATTATATAATTATTTGTAAATCAACGTTCTACAGAAAAGAGCGCTTTTCTAAGGCTTCATTTTCCTTAGTACGCATAAGCGAAGCTTCATCATCGGTTTTGTCTTTATAGCCACAATAGTGTAGGATTCCGTGGATAATGACCCGGTGTAATTCATCTTGAAACGAAACCGAATATGTTTTTGCATTTTCCTTTACACGTTCTACAGAAATATAAATTTCTCCGTGAATTTGTTTTCCTAACGAATTGTCGAAACTGATAATATCAGTCAAAGTATCGTGATCTAAAAACTGAACATTTAACTTATGTAAATAAGCGTCATCACAAAAAACGTAAACAATCTCACCTTCTTTATAATTTTCAGTAGAAATTATTAATGAAATCCAGTCTGAAATTTCCTGATTATGTTCTAACTCAAAATTCGTTTCAGAATAAAATTCAATCATTCGTTTGCTTAAAATAAGTTTGTACTTTTTCTTTAAATTGTGGTTGCAAAGGTAGTGCTTCCCTGTTTAAAATTTCAGTTGTGTTAAAGTACTTTTTAATTGCTTCAGGTGATAAGCGTAGGTTGTTGGAAAATTGCTTTCTATTGGTTTCAGATTCTCTTCTATTTTCTTCTCCTTGTTCAAAAGAAGCTTTATCCAATTTTAATAATTGATGCTGTAAATTGAGCATTCGCTGAAGCGTTTGTTGATTAAATCCTTTTTCTAGCAACTGTTGTTCTACACCCTCCATTTCGCGAAGCAATTCGCCTGCTTTTCCTTTTAGTCCTTCTTTGTTTAATCGGTCTTCCAATTGTTGCCTAAGCATTTGCTGTTGCTTGTAGATTTCATACAATTTTTCACTGGATTGTTCGCTATTTCCATTTCCAGACTTTCCGTCTTGTTGGCCTTGACTTCCACCTTCACCTCCTTCGCCTCCTTCACCACTTCCTTCTCCTTGGCCTTCACCTTCTCCTTTACCTTCTCCCTCTCCTTGACCCTCTTTTTTTCCTTTATCACCACCTTGTTGACCTTCCATTCCTTCTTTCATTTGTTCGGAAAGGCTTTCTTGTTTTTTAATGATATCTGGAAGTTGAAAGCCTTTTCCGTCGCCTTGGCCGTTGCCTTGGCCTTGTCCCTGTCCCTGACCTTGACCAGAAGCATTCATCTGCATTTGATTTTGCATATTGTTCAATAATTCACTCAACATGATAGCAAGTTCATTGGCTCCAGTTACCGTGTATTGTTGGCTTGAAACACCTTGTCGCATTTGGTTTTGTGCTAAACGATCAAGAGATTTATCAATATTGTATTGAATTTCGGTAAGCGTACTATTTATTTTACCGCTAATCATAGGCTGGCGTAACGAAAGGGCAAAAATACTATCATCCACATGTTCAAAATTAAGTTTAAGGTCGTTTTGAATATTTAATTTTTTTCCGAAGACAGGACTACCATAATCGATGGTTTTAAACTCTTCCATTAAATCTTCTTGCCCAAAGGAAAACACGATTAAATTATCTAAGATTTGCCGAAGCATTTTTACATCTTCTTCAATGGTTTCCATTTGTCCAGCTTGCATTTGCATCTGCATTTGCTTGCCCATTTCTTTCATCTTTTCACCCGCTTTTTGCTGACTTTTTTGAGCATCTTGCTTTTGTTGTTGTTCTAATTTTTCAGAAGCATTTTGTTGTTCTTTATCAACTACTTTCTCCCCTATTTCATCTTTAGGAAGGTCCATCGGTTCTTTTAAATCTTCATTATCTTTTTCTAATTGCTTTTTCTCTTCTTTATACTCCTCAAACTTTTTGTTAAGCTCTTCTTGAGCTTCTTTGGTGTTTTCTTCTTCTGGGGCTTTTGAAAGGTTCTCTTGCTCTTCACCCAATTTATAAAGATCTTCAGCTAGCTTTTCGGCTTTTTTGGTGACATAGTAACGCTTTGTTAACTCTACCAATTGCTCCAAATTCTTTTCTTGATTTTTATTTTGCTTGGCAAGTTTTTCTAATTTTTCAGTTAAATCTTCTTTCTGAATTTTATTCTGCAGCTTTTCCAATTCATCCAACAGCTTTTCATTCTCTTTTAGGCGTTCTTCATTTTCTCGTAAACGGTCTTCCAATTGTTCTTTAAAAGGATCATCTTTCTCTTGGGGTTGGAAATTTTCAAGATTCTCCTTCATTTCTTTTGAAAAATTCTTCATCATCTGCTCTTGTTGTTTTTGCCGTTTGATGAAATTTTCCAGTTTCTTTTTATCGTTCCAATTCAGTTCTTTCTTTTCTTTTTGGGTTTTAGACAACTCTTCCAAGCTTTTATCCTGCTCTTTCATTTTTTCCAATGTCTTGTCCAAGTCCTTAATATTGGCATCTTGTTGTTTCAATTGTTCGTTCTGTAGTTCACCATCGGTTAATTTTCTGAAGGAATACACACCAGATTTACTAGATTTGAAATTATGAATAGCATCGTTGTCAAATACTTCAAAATAATAGTCATACGCTACACCTTCCTCTAATGGCAATTGCCCCGGAAATGTATATACAAACTGGTCAAAATTGCTCTTGTTAAGTGAAAGCGGTTCCTTTTTGGCCTTTTCTTCTTCTCCGGTTGGGTAATAGACCAAACGCAGTTTTGTCAATCCGTAATCATCACTTACACGGCCTAAAAAATAAACCAATTGAGTGTCGGTACTGTCTTGTTTGGACTGAACATCAATTTCAGGGAATTCGTCTTTAATTACACCTAATGTGAAAGATAGATTTTCGTAGTTTTTCAGGTTTTCGTTGGAAGTCGTTATCGCGTAATCCAACTTAGAGTATATGTTTTTCTGAAAGTTGAATTGTTGTTTTTCTTCAGCAAAACCATAGATGGTATCGGCCGTTTTTAAATTGACTTGTTGAGTGTTTTTAGTTGCCACTTGCCAAGTAACTTGTGTGCCTTCAGGAATGGTCGCATTGCCCGTGCTTTTTAAGGTTTCATCTTGCTTTCCGGTATAGGAAGGATAATTTAAAATCATTTCAAAACCAAGTAATGACGGAGTTTTAACGACATCAAGTGTATAACTTCTAGATTGAACTTTATTGGCTTTTAGGTTGAAATCAATCGGCTCCAAGGATTGTGAAAAAGTATATTCAAACAAACCGGGTGCTGTTTGTTGTAGGTAATAGGTTTCGTTATTAAATTCAATACTTGCGTTCTGCGGTATGACGGTTCCTTGCGTTCTTATTTTTAGCGTATAATTTTTACTTTCTATTGCTAAAAGGTTATCATTTAACACCACAAAATTAAACGGTGCCGGCGGTTCATAAGCCGTATCGTAATTTACAACCCGCTGGTAGCTGCTGGAAAAAAGATCTTTTTCACCCAATAAACTAATCACTATAAATATGAGCACTGGAATGGCTGCATATTTCAAATATTTGGCGTTCTTTTTGAAATCAACTGCCGTTTGAAACGGGATAGGTTGTAATTCGGAAGCTTTTTGATCAATACTCGCTGCTAATAACTCACTTTCGTGTTGGTTTCTGTTCAACTGAATTACATTTAACAACTTATCGCTCACATTTGGGAAGTGATTTCCAATAATTGCAGAAGCTTCTTCGTATGAAATTCCATTCTGAAATTTTAGTAATTTGGCTAACGGAAACGCAATAAAACGAATAAAAAGTGTGATTTCAACAGCTATAAAAACCCAAAACAAAATAGTTCTGCCTAATGGGCTAAGCCATAAAAAATATTCAACAAGTAGCGTAAGTAATAAGTAAAGCAAGCCAATAGCAAAGAACAAAATAGCGCCTTTTATCAATTCATTGGTGTAGAATTTTTTAATGAATTGTTCCAGCTTTTGCTGAATGATATTGAAGGTGCTCATAGTACTTACAATCGTTTTATATAGAACTCCTAAAAATACAATTTTATTTCAAGACTTCTGTGAGCTAGTTTACTATCAAAAATTGCTCCAATATTAAAGTAAAATCAAGTGTTTTGTCACTTAAAGAGGTTATTCTACAATCATTTTAAAAGTTGACTTCGAATTAGCTGTCTGCACCTTTACAAAATATACTCCTGCCGAAATATTTTCTTGAACAAAAACTTCCTTCATATTCGAAAACTGTAATTCACTTATTCGTTTACCTGAGACATCTGTGATATGTACTGAAATCGACTCAAAATTTTCAGAAAACTTGATAAAAAAGTCACCATTATTGGGATTGGGGTAAAAAATTAATTCATTTTTATCCATTGGTTCTGAAACAGTTAAATCAGGATTATATTTAAAGGCATGAATTTGTCCTACGCTTGTGTTTCCATCGTCAGGATCCCCAACCACCAATATATTGCCAGTATCATTCATATCAATACTAAATGCGAAAAAAGATGATTGTTGATTGGGAGGAAAAACTGAGTTTCCATAATTTGTCCATTCATTGTTTTCAAATTTACTTATCACTACTTGGGAACCAAACTTACTCGATATATCACTCATAGCAACTATATTTCCTTCTGCGTTTAAAGAAATTGAACCACCAAAGAAGTTAGTATCTTCTCTACCTTCAAAAGACAATCCTTTTAATGTCCAGTTCTCATCAATAAACTCATGTACATTAACTTGTCCTACCCAATTATTTTGATTATCGAGATGCCTCCAAGTACCAATTGCAATAACATCACCAACTTCATTTAAATCAATGCCGTTATTTCCTGGGGAATAAGCTGTTCCTATATAATCATCTTGTTGTTTGCCTAAAATAGAGCTACCCAAAAGCTGCCATTCCCCATTTTGAAATTCAAATATCTTTACTTGCCCTGCATTGATTATTATTTCATCATTATCTGGTGCTGCAACAGCTATTCTATTTCCTTCTCCGTTAATTGCTACTGAGGACCCAAACCTATCTTCTATAACATCACCTATGAGATTATCGCCTTTTTGTATCCATTCGTTATTAATAAACTCATAAGCCTTAACATATCCTTCTGAAGGTTCAGGAGCTCCACATACAATAACATTCCCATTCCCATTCATGTCAACTGTTTGTCCAAATTCATCATCTACAAACTCACTTGTAATATCTTCGCCTATTTGCACCCAAGTATTATTCTCTAATTCAAAAACCATGACCTTTCCTTCACCATTAAGAACGTAAGTACCAGCAACAAACCTATTACCTTCATTATTCATAGCTACCATACCTCTTAAGTTTACTCCATTTAATAGCGTTACATCGTCTCCAATTTGTACCCAATCTTCATTCACAAAATGATAAACTTTGGCAATAAGTTGATTAGATGGGCTTGAACCGTATCTTAAAAACACCATCCTATCACCAATACCACTAACTGCAGTAGTATAACCTATTTGATTTTGATTTGAATCGCCAAAAATTGTTTGTCCTAGAAGTTGCCATTGAGCATAAGTAAAGTTTGAAATAAGCAAAATTGTTAATAGTACTATTTTTTTCATTGGTATTGATTTTTAAGTGCAAAAGATACAAATTCCCACAAAACTTTCTCTTACAGATTCATTACCTTTGCCAACCTAATAAAATTTACAATCCATGGCTCAAAAAACTCGTGTACGTTTTGCTCCAAGTCCTACAGGACCGTTACATATTGGTGGTGTTCGCACTGCTTTATTCAATTATTTGTTTGCTAAAAAACACGATGGTGATTTTGTGTTGCGTATAGAAGATACCGACCAAACTCGTTACGTTGAAGGTGCTGAAAAATATATAATTGAAGCCTTAGATTGGTTAAATATTCCTTTTGATGAAGGTCCTCAAAAAGATGGAGGTTTCGGTCCGTATCGTCAAAGTGAACGCAAGCATTTGTACAGAGAATATGCCGATAAGTTGCTCGCTTCAGAGAATGCTTATTATGCTTTTGATACCCCTGAAGAGTTAAATAAACACCGTAAAAACCACGAAACCGAAGGAAAAACCTTTATCTATAATTGGCACAACCGATTAAAACTGAAAAACTCTTTATCGCTTTCAAAAGAAGAAGTTCAGCAAAAACTAGATGCCGGCGAAGATTATGTAATTCGGTTTAAATCACCGGAAAACGAGTCGCTTCATTTAAAAGACATAATTCGTGGCGGCATGCAGATTGACACCAATATTCTAGACGATAAAGTATTGTTTAAAAGTGATGGGATGCCTACGTATCATTTGGCAAATATTGTAGATGATCATTTAATGGAAATCACACACGTAATTCGTGGTGAAGAGTGGTTACCTTCCTTGGCACTTCACGTTTTGTTATATAGAGCATTTGGTTGGGAAGCGCCTAAATTCGCACATTTACCGCTTATTATGAAACCAGTTGGTAAAGGTAAATTAAGCAAACGTGATGGAGATAAGATGGGCTTCCCGGTATTTCCTTTAGAGTGGAAAACTGCTGAAGGCGACACGTTTTCTGGTTATAGAGAAGACGGATATCGGGCTGAAGCCGTTATCAATATGTTAGCTTTTTTAGGTTGGAACCCGGGAACAGAACAAGAGCTTTTTAGCTTGGAAGAATTGGTTCAAGCGTTCGATTTAGACCGTGTAAACAAAGCTGGTGCGAAGTTCGATCCTGAAAAAACAAAATGGTTTCAACACCATTATTTACAAGAAGTTGATAACGGTATTTTAGCCGGACAATTTAAAGAGTTATTGAATAATAAAGGAATTGAAACCTCTCTTCCAATTGAAACAATCACTGCTTTACTAAAAGAGCGCGCTACGTTTGTAGAAGATATTTGGGATCAAGGAAGCTTTTTCTTTGTCACTCCAGAAACGTACGATGAAAAAGCAGCTAAAAAAGCCTTTAAAGAAGGTACATCAGAACTGCTTCAAAACGTTATTTCACTTATGAAGGAAGTGGAAGATTTTTCCGCTGCCAATGTATCTGATAAAGTAAAAGGTTGGATTACTGATAATGAAATAGGCTTCGGAAAAGTGATGATGCCATTACGCTTATCGTTAGTTGGTGAAATGAAAGGTCCCGATGTGTTTGTAATCGCTTCACTTCTTGGAAAAGAAGAAAGTATTAAACGCATTGAAAAGGCGATTTATAGTATGTAAGTAAAGATTTTAGAGAGCACACCCCTCCTCTCATCGAGATGACTTAAAAATAAAGTACAGCTGAGAGGATAATAGTAGAGCTATTTCCCTTAACATCTTCTATTTCAGATATATCCTTATCATTCAAATTGTTAAGCATATTAGTAAGGCCATATTGGTAGTGAGCACCTAATCTAAAACTTTTTAACCCAGCAGTAAGGCCACCCATAAGCCTAAAATTAAATGTTGAAATTTCTTGTATATCTTGTGCTCTAACAGTGGTATAGCCGTCTAGAATATAGTCTTCATAGGCATTGTCATCGATTTCCATTTTTCCATTGACATTTAAAATTGGTCCAAATTCAAGGCTTAAATGATGTTCAACAATATTATAACTCGCAAGAAAATTTATTTGAGCTGCCAAAATGGAATACTTAATATATTGAGAGTCGGTTAAATTACTTCCTAAAACTTCAATATTGGATTGTGTAAAATTTATTCCGTAGATAAGGTCAAAGCTATTTCTAAAAGAACCTCTAGTAGTAAAACCTGCTGAAAAACCTTGTCCCTGCTTCGTTGTAAGGTCTGAAGTGTTTATATCAAACAACGTTAGACCCCCATTGATTCCTAAACGGTTATATTCATTAAAATTACGTTGAGCCGTAAGTTGTTGAAAAGAAAATACTAGTACGGTAACAATAAAGAGGTTTTTAATACTCATAGTGTGGTAAATTTATATAAGCTAAAAGTAGCTTTATTTTTGTATCTTCAACTAATTATTCAATTAAAAAAAATTAACTAATGGGTGGCTTACTTCTTTTAATACCGATTATTATTATCGGTTTTTTTATTATGCTTTCGGGCATATTCACTGTAAAACAACAAACTGCAGCAATTGTAGAACGTTTTGGAAAGTTTTTAAGTATTAGAAATTCAGGATTACATTTTAAAATTCCAGTTTTCGATAAAATTTCAGGTAGAATTAACCTAAAAATTCAACAATTAGATGTTCTAGTGGAAACTAAAACAAAAGATGATGTGTTTGTAAGGCTTAAAATTTCAGTGCAATTTCAAGTTATTAAAGAAAAAGTATACGATGCTTTTTATAGACTTGAAAATCCACATGATCAAATTACATCTTACGTTTTTGATGTAGTTCGTGCTGAAGTACCAAAGATGAAATTAGACGATGTTTTTGAACGTAAAGATGATATTGCCATTGCTGTAAAAGAAGAATTGAACGATGCGATGATTGATTATGGGTACGATATTATTAAAACATTAGTAACTGATATTGATCCCGATGTACAGGTGAAAGCGGCTATGAACCGTATTAATGCTTCAGAACGTGAAAAGGTAGCAGCAGAGTATGAAGCGGAAGCAGAACGTATTAAAATCGTTGCCAAAGCACGTGCAGAGGCTGAAAGTAAGCGTTTGCAAGGACAAGGTATTGCAGATCAACGTCGCGAAATTGCGCGCGGTCTAGAAGAAAGTGTAGATGTTTTAAATAATGTGGGGATTAATTCGCAAGAAGCTTCGGCATTAATTGTGGTTACACAACATTACGACACTTTACAATCTATTGGAGAAGAAACAAATACCAACTTGATTTTGCTACCTAACTCGCCTCAGGCCGGAAGTAATATGTTGAACGATATGATAGCTTCGTTTGTAGCCAGTAATCAAATAGGAGAAGAAATGAAAAAGCAAAATGAAGCGAAGGGAATAACTCCTAAAAAACGAAAAAAACGTACGCCACCACCAGCTGATAACATTGACGATGTAGAATTCTAAAATATAAAAAGCCGCTAAAATTTAGCGGCTTTCTTTTTTTATAAAGTGAAAAACTATTTAATAGTCTTTATCTTCTACTTCTTTCACTTTTTTGACACCTAAAATACTGTTAGCAATTTTTACCACCAACGCTTTTTGAGCAATTGATCCAACCATGTTTGCTATCATATTTAATGGAGAAAAACTATCTCTAAAGGTTTCTTTAGTAGTATTAGTGCTAAGCTTGAGTTCTTCTTTATCTATTTGAGATTTAAGTTTTAAATATTTTAAATCTCTATCAATCTCTTCAAAAGTACTGTAATGTTTCATTCTTGATGATTTTCAATAGTTTCTTTAAAATTCTCTGCTTCTTTTTTTACCTGTTTCTCAACCGTAACTTTATCTGAATCATCATCATACAATAATTTAGAAAATTTTATTAGTAAACTACGTTCTATTATTTTTCTTCCAAAAAATGCTAGAAACAATGTTACCAATCCATAAAATCCCCCCACGATTAAAAACCCTGCAAAACTACTTTCCATAACAATACCTAACCACAAGGCGACGCCAATGGAAATAAATAGAAGTACGAATAAGAAAAAACTACCAAATACCAATAAATTAACAAGAGATATGGCACCTTTCATAGATGATTTAAACAAACGGAGCTTATAATACTCCGCCGTACTAGTTCCGTACTCTTGAAGTTTATCGCTTACGGTATGTAAACTTTCTGTAAGACGGTCAAAAGCCATATTATGATGTTGCTTTTTTGGCTTTAGTTTTTGCTTTTTCTTTCTCGGTTTCCAATTGTAATTTTGCGTTTTGCTTACGAAGTGTTTCTAATTTGTCCTCCATAGCCAATAATATATCATCTGCTTTGTAACTAGCTGAAGATAATGTTGATTCAAGTTTTTCCTCGAAGTTTAAACGTGCTTTTTGAGCTTTTTCGCTAAGGCTACTTGAGGTTTCTTTAACTTGTTTATCTAATTGCTTACGAGCTTTTTTAGCTTCTTTACTAATTTGCTTTCGAGTTTTAGAACCTTTATCTGGAGCGTATAATATTCCAATTCCTGCTCCAATTGCTGCTCCTGTTAATAAAGCCAAGAGTGTTTGTCCTGTGTTAGATGCCATAGTATATGTTTATTAGTTAATGTTTATAAAAACAAAGTTACGGAAGTAGCATTATAGTTGCTGTTAACAACCGGTTAATACTCAAAAAATTACTAATAAAGTATTCTTAAAATAGGTTTTTTATTGCCAAAAACTCTTAATTTTTACTTGTTATTATATGCAAAAGGTTAAAACAAGGTGTTGTATTTAATTCATTCAATTGTTTTACATTTGCCGCCTATGCATTTTCTTAAGATAATAAAAAATGTGCTGATTTCAGTGCTGAAAATAGTACTGTTTTTTGTTTTTCCAATATTGGTAGTTTGGGTAAGCTGTTACTTTTTAATTCCTCAATTAAAATTTTATTTAAAAGAAGTTATAGGGTTTACAGTTATGACCCTGTTTTTAATTTGCATCGTACTCCTTCTACCAAAGTTTCTAAGAAAAGGCTTTAGTTTCTTTTCAATCATTTTATTATCATTTCTGGCATTCGTAAAAATTAGTTTTTATCATCATTATGGTGTAAAATTAAGCGCCTCTGCCTTGTTTGTTATTTTTGAAACCAATAATACCGAAGCATCGGAGTTTTTATATTACTACTTAGATACATATACGTTGGCTTTAGCTATGCTTATGCTTCTATTTATAGCTGTTATATCTTTCTTTTTGTTTTCAAAAAGAAGTTTTTTCAGTGTTTACCAAAAGCCTTTTCAGGTACAAATAAGACCTATAGTTTTATTTGTAGTGCCTTTAGCAGTTATTGGTCTTTCAGTTTACTTTATAAATAGAACTTTTGCTGAAGAAAACATACTTTATAAAAGCTATAATGCTTATAATGAATACAAAGCAACTAAAAAAGTGTTGAAAGGACAACTGGCTAAAAAAAGCAGTGAAAATCTCAATATTATAAGCACCTCAGAAAATCAACAAACCTACATTGTAATTATTGGTGAATCTACAACACGTAGACATCTACAGTTATATGGCTATAGCAGAGAAACAAACCCTAAATTATCTGCAATCAAAGATAATTTATTGATATTTGACAGTGTTATCAGTCCAAACGTGCATACCATACTTTCACTTGAGAAAATTTGCACGCTTTCCAACTTTAAAGAACCCAATAAAAAGAAAAACGGATCTATTGTGCAATTAGCCAACCAAGCCGGTTTTAAAACCTATTGGATTTCGAACCAAAGACCTGTAGGTATTCATGAAAGTATTCCTACTTTAATTTCTGGTGCTGCAACGGTAAAAAATTACGTAGCGACCGATAATTATTCCGAATCAATTTATGACGAAGCGTTACTACCTTACATAAACAAAGCGATAAACGACAAAGAAAAAAAGAAGGTCATTTTTGTGCATCTAATTGGTACACATAGTAGGTATGGTTATCGTTACCCTAAAAATAAAACGTATTTTAAAGATAATCCTAACACTACATTTAGTAAAACAGCAAACGCCGTCGAGACCATAAATGAATATGATAATGCTGTAAGATACAACGATTCAATCGTCAATGCTGTTATAAAAATGACGCAACGTAAAGAAGAAAATAGTTACGTGCTTTATTTTTCAGATCACGGTGATGATGTTTTTGATACTAGCCAAACGTTTTTGGGCCATAACGAGTTTCATGGCACCAAACCTATGTACGAGGTGCCTTTTATTTTTTGGGCTTCAGAAAGCTATAAAAAGAACCATTCCTTCTTCGGAAGAAGAGAAGAAATTACCACTAGAAAATATAATTTGGAAGATTTTATCCATACATTTTCCCACCTTAGTGATATCGATTTTGATAAAAAGGACTTAAGCCGAAGCATTTTCAGTAAAACATTTAAATCACGACCCAGAATAATTAAAAAAGGCGAAGATTATGATGCGCGGTAAAAAAATAAAAATCATCTTGTTTTCCATACTTGGGTTGGTTGTGTTACGGTATGCTTATAAATTCAGTCCTTATAAAATTGAATTTTTAGGACATTACGATAAAGTTTGGGCGCACCGAGTAAACTCGACCGATAAACTCAATTCCGCTACTACTTTTTTTAAAGGAATTGAACTAGATTTAGTGTACCAAAAACAAACTAATAGTTTTGATGTAAACCATCCGCCTGCAAAAAGTATCGATTTAACTTTTACCGATTATCTTTCCACTTTAAAACCCGATGAAAAACCTTATTTGTGGTTAGATATTAAAAATTTAAATGCTGAAAACGCAACATCAATTCACGAAAAACTCACTTCTATTTTTTCTTCTTTAAACTATCCTTTTGAAACGATTTTAGTTGAAACCAAACACCCCGAAGCACTCGCCATTTTTCAACAATCTGGGTTTATGACAAGTTATTACTTGCCTTACGAAATGTATAAAAAAGAATCGCAGGCTTTAAAAACAGATATTTCAACCGTGAAAGAATTTTTAGCTACCGATACTTTGGTAGGTATTTCGGCTAGTTATAAGGATTATGAAGTTTTAAAAAATCACTTTCCTAAACGTACAAAGTACCTTTGGGCCACAGGAGCTTGTACAGTATGTGATTATACTGAAATACGAGAATTGTTGAACGACACCACAGTAAAAGTAGTGTTGAGCACCTTTAGATCATTTAAAGGAAATAGATAGCTACTTCTTGTCTATTTTCCCCCAAGAATCACGTAATGGAACCGTACGGTTGAAAACGATTTTTTTTTCGGAAGTATCTTTATCCACAACAAAATATCCTAATCGCTGAAATTGAACTTTATCCTCAACTTCCAGGTTTTTTAAACTTGGCTCCGCATACGCTGTGATAACTTCTAAAGAATTTGGATTTATAAACTCCATAAAATCTTTTTCCTTGTCAGCATCTGGTGAAGCTACAGTAAACAAACGATCGTATAGTCTAACTTCTACAGGAAGTGCTTCCTTTACTGAAACCCAATGTAACGTTCCTTTTACTTTACGTTTTGAAGCTTCAGAACCACTTCCACTTTTACTGTCAGGATCGTAGGTACAATGTATTTCGGTGATATTTCCTTCAGCATCCTTTACAACGCTTTCTCCTTTGATGATATAGGCATTTTTTAAACGAACTTCTTTGTTTAGCGTTAATCTGAAGAATTTTCTATTGGCTTCTTCTTTAAAATCTTCTTTTTCAATATACAATTCACGCGAAAAAGGAACCTCTCGATAGCCAGCACTTTCATCTTCTTGATTGTTTTCAGCTTCAAGCATTTCAGTTTGGCCTTCAGGATAATTGGTAATCACTAATTTTATAGGATTTAAAACTGCCATCACACGAGGCGCTCGTTTATTAAGATCTTCACGTACGTTAAATTCTAAATGCGAAACATCAATTACGTTCTCCCGTTTCCCTACGCCAATACTATCTACGAAGTTTTTAATAGATTCTGGCGTGTAACCACGTCTTCTCAATCCTGAAATGGTAGGCATTCTTGGGTCATCCCAACTATCAACAACACCTTCTTCTACTAATTTTGCCAATTTACGTTTACTCACCACCGTATGGCTTAAGTTTCTCCGGGCAAATTCTCGTTGCTTAGGGCGTAACGTGTCTTTTTCGTGTACTTGGTCCAAGAACCAATCGTAAAGCTCTCTATGGGGTAGAAATTCAAGTGTACACAATGAATGTGATACGCGCTCTATGTAATCACTCTCTCCGTGCGTCCAATCGTACATTGGGAAAATTTTCCAATCGGTACCCGTTCTATGGTGACTTTTATGCAACACGCGGTACATAACCGGGTCGCGCATCAACATATTTCCTGAAGTCATATCTATTTTAGCACGCAACGTATGTTTACCTTCTCCTAGTTCGCCATTTTTCATTTTTTCGAAAAGATCTAAACTTTCTTCTACTGGACGATTTCTGAAAGGACTTTCTATTCCTGGTGAATTTGGTGTTCCTTTTTGTTCAGCAATTTGCTCAGACGTTTGGGAATCTACGTACGCTTTCCCGTCTTTAATTAATTGCACTGCCCAATCGTATAATTCCTGAAAATAATCTGATGCATATCGCTCTTCCGCCCATTCAAAACCTAACCAAGAAATGTCACGTTTAATAGCGTCAACAAATTCTTGCTCTTCTTTTGCTGGGTTTGTATCGTCAAAACGTAGATTTACCGGTGCTTTGTAGCGTTCGCCTAGACCAAAATTTAAACAAATGGAAGAAGCATGACCAATATGCAAATACCCATTTGGTTCTGGTGGGAAACGAAACCGAAGTTCGTCTTGGATATGCGTTGTTGTTAAATCTTCTTCTATTATATGCTCGATAAAATTAAGCGGTGCTTCTTCTTTTGCCATGATTGGTATATTGTTCCTATACAAGGAATTATAACTAGTTAAATGTAAATAGAATTTATTGGTTAGCCTATTTATAAATAGGCAAGTAGCAAAGGTAAAAAAAGTATCTTTGCAAAAACAATTTGCATGAGTACAATACGCTTAAAGAATATCCGAATTTTTGCTAATCACGGTTGCCTTACTGAAGAAGAAAAGATAGGCAGTGACTACATTGTAAACTTAGAAGTTAGTGCAAATCTATCAAAAGCAGCTAAAACTGACGAGTTAGGCGATACTGTAGACTATGTTCATCTTCAAAAAATAGTGAGAGAACAAATGGCAATTCGCTCCAAACTATTAGAACAAGTAGGCCAGCGTATTATTGATACTATATTAAATGAAATTGAATTAGTTGATGCTGTGAGTGTTCGAGTCTCAAAAATAAATCCTCCTATTGGTGGTGATATTGCCGAAGTAAGTGTTACAATGTCCTCTTCTCGCTAATTTCAATTTAAACTAGGAAAATTCAGTTTAATTTTTTTACATTTGCAAACCTTACTGGCATCGTGGCCGAGTGGCTAGGCAGAGGTCTGCAAAACCTTGTACAGCGGTTCGAATCCGCTCGATGCCTCAACAAAACCTTCTTTCTTACTAGATTGAAGGTTTTTTTATTGAATAGGGTCTTCTACCGGGGGAATAGGTTTTTCTAATGGATGCTTCGGACCTGGAATTTTATCTAAATTGGATTGCATTTCATCAGGAAAAATTCCTTGTAATAATAATGCTACGCCAAAGCCTGCAATTAAAATACTCACCCATTTTTTTGTTTTAATAATAAAACGGGGTGTCATTTTATTTTTGAGCTTTTTAGCTAATGTAATTTTTAATAGATCGGTACAGAAAAAGGTGATCAACACGGTTAATAGGAAGAAAAATACACCGTTGTCAGAATTAGTTAAGGCATTTGCCATAATAATAGTACCTATCCAACCTGCTAGCACACCAAAGTTTACAAAATTCAGTAAAAAACCTTTTAAAAATAAACTTCCTAGTTTCTTTTTAACCTTGACTCCGTAATGTTCTCGTACTATTTTAAAAAAGGAACGGTTGGTACGGATGTATGATATAATTCCGTAGGCTATTAAAACAGCGCCTCCAAAGATTAATAATCCTGGATCATCTTTTACTTTATCCAAGATTTTACTAGTACTAAAATAAGCTATGACAATAAAGACAATATCTGCGAAGATTGCTCCTAAATCAAAGAACACTCCTGCTTTAAAACCTTTAGTAATACTGGTTTCAATGAGTGTAAAAAAGACAGGGCCTACTGCAAAAGCAAGTAGGAACCCGTAAAAAGCTGCGTATCCAATACCATCAAACATAGTATTGTAAAAGTACAAATAAGTTTATAGTTGAAAACGCTTTAGCTAACTATTAATCCACAATACGGATAGTACCGCCTGCAAAACTCTTTTTCTTTACTTCTTTAGGGTTTCCATACACGGTAACATCGCCGCCTGCAGTTACTTTTATATTTGCTTTTTCACTAGCGTTGATTTCAGCTTCGCCAGCTGCAAACAATTTTAAGTTGGTATCTTGTGTTTGTAAATCCATTGCTTCAATGATACCACCCGTTCTAATAGTAATATCTTGTGATTTTGCTAATCCTGAAGCTTCAATTATTCCGCCAGTTACGGCTTTCATTTCAACATAATTTACTTTTAAACCTACTCGAATCTTTGCTCCTTCTTGCGACCGTAATTCAATTTTATTTTGAGTTATTGCTTCATTAGCAACAATTATAGCTCCTTCATTGGCATCGATTATATCAACATCAGTGTAGTGAACTTCAACAAAGGTTTCTTCTCCATCAAAACGTTCGTCTAATTGCATTCGGATTTTTAATTTTCCGTTGTCATTGATAATCTTAACACTTTCGGTGTTTTCACCTTTGATAACAACTTTGTTTTCTTCTGAAGGAATTAAATTTACTTCAATTAAATCGAATACTTTTAATTCATCAAAATCACCTATATTTTTCTCAACCATACGTTGAGAAAAGGCTGAAAAGGTTATGAACGCGATAAGAATTGTAGATACTAATTTCATAATTAAGTGGTTTGGTTTTTTATAAAGAGTAGCTTATAATTGAAATGTTACACTTACTTTTCAATTTCTTTTTTACTACCCAACATCGTAAAATCTAAATGCTTTCTAACTAAGTCTGCATTTTTCACTTTTACATAAACCTCGTCTCCTAATGTGTATTTGTTGTGAGTTCGCTGACCAACTACTGCAAATTCATCTTTATCGAATACATAATGATCGTCACGTAAATCACTTAAACGAACCATTCCTTCACATTTATTGGAAACTATTTCAATATAAATTCCCCATTCGGTCACACCTGAAATTACACCTAAGAAATCTTCATCTTCGTGGTCTAACATGTATTTAACCTGCATGTATTTTATACTGTCACGTTCTGCATTTGTGGCAAGATTTTCCATTTCGCTGGAATGACCACATTTATCTTCGTATTCATCTTGGTTGGCTGATTTATTTTTATCTAAATAAGACTGTAGCAACCTATGTACCATCACATCTGGATACCTACGAATTGGCGATGTAAAGTGTGTATAATAATCGAACGCTAAACCATAATGACCAATGTTATTTGTGGTATAAACCGCTTTACTCATCGTTCTAATTGCTAAAACATCGACCAAGTTTTGTTCTTTTTTTCCAACGACATCTTTCAATAATTTATTGATAGAATTGGCAGTTTTTTTAGGATCTCTAGTATCCAGTTTATAACCAAAACGCTGGATAATTCGTTCCAGAGCGGCGATTTTCTCATCATCTGGCTCGGCATGTACACGGTATACAAATGTTTTTGGCGGATTTTGTTTTCCTATAAATTCGGCAACGCTACGGTTGGCAAGCAACATAAACTCTTCAATTAGTTTATTTGCATCTTTACTTTCCTTGAAATAAACGCCTTCCGGTTCGTTGTTTTCATCCAATTTGAATTTTACCTCTACTTTATCAAACGAAATAGCTCCTTGACGCATCCTATCTGTACGTAATATTTTAGCTAATCGATCCATTTCTAAAATTGCCGAAGCAATATTTGAATCTACCGTATATTCTTTATCAGTAATGGAAATGTTAGCCGGTATTTCGTGTTCTTTAGCTTCTGGATTTTCAATAACGTGCTGTGCTTCTTCATACGCAAAACGAGCATCACTATAGGTTACCGTTCGTCCAAACCACTGGTTTTTAACCTTCGCTTGATTATCTATTTCAAAAACAGCTGAAAACGTATATTTTTCTTCGTTAGGGCGAAGCGAACACGCATTGTTTGATAATACTTCAGGAAGCATCGGTACCACGCGATCTACTAAATACACTGAGGTTGCACGTTCATAAGCTTCATCGTCTAAAACGGTTCCAGGTTTTAAGTAATGTGAAACATCGGCAATGTGAATTCCTATTTCATAATTACCATTTTCTAATTTCTGAAAAGATAACGCATCATCAAAATCCTTAGCATCTTTTGGGTCAATGGTAAAAGTTAACACATCGCGCATATCACGACGTTTATTTATTTCGTCTTCTTGAATGGATGTATCTAATTGATTAGCATATTCTTCCACTTCATGTGGAAATTCATACGGCAATCCGTATTGTGCTAAAATGGAATGAATTTCAGTATGGTGTTCCCCAGGCATTCCCAACACCTTTTTAACTTGACCTAATGGCGAATCTGCTTTTTCGGGCCAATCGATAATTTCAACTAATACTTTTTCACCACCTTTTGCTTCTCCAATGTTACTTTTCGGAACAAAAATATCGGTATACATACTGCTATCGTTGATTTCAACAAAAGCAAAATTTTCGTGAATATCGATGGTTCCAACAAACTCAGTTTTCTTACGTTGTATAATATTGGTTATTTCACCTTCAGCTTTACCACGTTTTTTACGTTTAAAAACATAGACTTCAACCACATCTCCATTTAAGGCTTTGTTTAGATTTTTATTACTAACAAAAATATCATCTTCAAGATCGTCAACTATAATATATCCTTGTCCACGGCTGGTAATATCGACCACACCCGTGTAGTAATTTTTAGAAGGGGCAATAACATACTTTCCTCGTTCCACTTCGTTGATGGTTCCTTTAGCAGTTAATTGCTTTATTTTTTTGGTAATTTGGTTACGGCTGTTAGGATCATCTAATCCTAATTTAGCCGCTATTTGTTTGTAGTTATAAGGTTTGGAATTCGCTTTTCGTAGTATTTTTATAATGCTTTCTCCAAGCCCTTTTATTTTATTGTTTTTCTTCTTCGTTTTTCTTTTTGGCATTGTTTTATTTTAATTAATGTAAATGTACTATTATTAAGATAATAGCGTGTTTCCTTTAGGAAAGATTTAGTACCTTAGTAAGGCTTCAAAAAAGCAATTTTTAAGCTATGGAAAACTTTATAACCGTTGCTACTTTCACCTATCAAAGTGAATATGCTGTTCTCGCTTTACTTTTAGAACAGCATGACATACCGCATGTTTTTTTAAACGAAACCATGGCGAGTGTTTTTCCTTTTTACTCTAACGCAATTGGCGGGATTCGTTTGCAAGTGCACAAGCAAGACGCAGCGCGAGCTCGAGAAATCATCAAAGATTTTGATAACACTTCAAAAATGAGAATCGTTTAATTTTAAAGTTTTCAACCTTATTAACAATATAATATTCATCTTTTTTCTTTTTTAAAATTTTAAAATAAATAATGATGGTTATTATAGTGTGTTAATATGTAGCATAACTTTTTGAAGTTTTATTTTGATTTTAAGTTATAGGTTATTTTGTACAGGTTGTTAACATAGTTTTAAGAATGTTTTCTTCTGAAAAATAAAAGAATAGGCACAATAATTAACAGCTGTCAACAATCCATGTTAACAACGTATTTTTAATATGTATTTCTGAAATATCTGTTTGAAACTTACTTTTCGATGCTGATAACTCGGTCAAAAAAGATGAAGTTAAAATTTGCTTTTGAAATATTAAAAAGCATATGGAATTTATAATCCAATTTCACAACTTTTTTTCTTGCTAAACTATTAACAAATGTAAACACAGTTGTTAACTATAAAGTGAACTGAAGTTTAATAAAACGTAAACAATTGATTTTTAATTATAACCGTTTTATTATGTAATAATACAATTATCTTTGTATTAAAATAAACACCATGAAAATAGCAATAGGAAACGATCACGCAGGCACAGATTACAAAAATACCATTTCAAATTATTTACAATCAGAAGGTTACGAAGTTATTAACTACGGTACCGATAGTGAAGAAAGTGTAGATTATCCAGACTTTGTTCACCCAGTTGCAGACGATGTAGAAAACGAAAAAGTAGATTTTGGTATCATTATCTGCGGTAGCGGTAACGGTGCAAATATGACTGCTAATAAACATCAAAAAGTACGTTCAGCTTTATGTTGGACCAAAGAAATTACAGCGTTGGCTAGAGAGCATAACGATGCAAATGTATTAAGTATTCCAGCTCGTTTTACAAGCGAACCACAAGCATTGGAAATGGTAAAAACGTTTCTTACAACAAAATTTGAAGGCGGTCGCCACCAACGTCGTGTTGAAAAGATAGCTTGTTCATAACCGGCTACTTTTTTTATGTCTAATTCACCTACACATACACACGATCATAACAGTTTAAAAGGAAGAAAGCTGTTACTAACAATTGTTTTAAACATTGTAATAACCGTATCGCAAGTAATAGGTGGGTTAATTTCTGGTAGTCTTTCCTTGTTAAGTGATGCGCTGCACAATTTTAGTGACGTCACTTCACTGGTTATAAGTTATGTGGCAGATAGATATTCAAAAAAAGAAGCTTCTTTCGATAAAACATTTGGTTATAAACGTGCTGAAATTATTGCCGCTTTTGTAAATGCCGCTACACTTTTAGTAGTGGCGGTTTACCTTATTTATGAAGCTATAAAACGATTTATAAATCCGCAAGAAATAGAAAGCAGTTTAGTTATTTGGCTGGCTGTGTTGGGGATTGTAGCGAATGGTTTTAGTGTGTTATTACTTCGTAAGGATTCGAAAGAGAATATGAATATGCGTTCGGCGTATATACATTTGTTTACCGATATGTCTGCTTCAGTAGCCGTTCTAATAGGTGGTTTATTAATGAAATATTTCGGGTGGTTTTGGGTAGATAGTGCGCTTACTGTTTTAATTGCTGTTTATTTATTAGTGATGGGTATCGATTTACTTAAAAACTCCTTCAATGTATTAATGTTGTTTACGCCCAAGGATATTAAACTGGAACGTATCAGTAAAAAAATAACGACTATTTCTGAAGTAAAAAGCATCCATCATATTCACGTATGGCAGCTTAATGAACAAGAAACACATCTTGAAGCACATATGGAATTTTCTAAAGATTTAACCCTTTCAGAATTTGATGCTATCTTAGAAAAAGTAGAAAAAATACTGTTTGATGACTTCGGAATCAATCACGTAAATATTCAACCAGAATTTCAAAAAGACGATCCGAAAGAAATTATTGTTCAGGATTAAAAAACAACTTAATGGAAATTACTATCAAAAAATTTGAAGACCTATCTATATATGAACTGCACGATATATTACAGCTTCGTTCTGAAGTATTTGTCGTAGAACAAGATTGCGTATATCAAGATATTGATGGGAAAGACGCAAAAGCCCTACATATTATTGGAAAAAAAGAAGGAAAAATAATTGCGTACACCCGTTGTTTTCCACAAGGATTTTATTTTGAAGAAGCTGCTATTGGAAGAGTTGTTGTAGCTAAAGATCAGCGAAAATTTAGCTATGGTCACGACATTATGGAAGCTTCAAAAAAGGCCATAAAAAAAAAGTATCATACCGAAAACATAAAGCTTTCGGCTCAACAATATTTAATTAAATTTTACCAATCTCATGGTTTTGAACCCATTGGCGAAGGATACTTAGAAGATGGTATTCCGCATATTGCGATGATTACAGCTTAATTAAAATCCTGCAGGAAGTGCTGCTGTTCCTGTTGCACTACCACCTAAGTTTACAACGCGGTTAGTAATTTGTTTAGCAATAAAGCGATTTCTATAAATAATAAGATTGAGATACATATCTACATTAATAACTTCGGTACTATTTCTGAATCCACCATTGTTAATAACAGCTTTAATAAACCAAGTATTGGTGGCCGGGCTTTTATAAGCATATATTTGATATCCCTCTACATAATCATCACCATTGTCACTGTACGAAACGACACTTGTTGCATTAGTTCCGTTTTCTAGAAAATAATATCCTTGTACGGTTACTAAGTAATGCTCTGTAGATATTTTAGTATCATAAAAAGTAATACCTGGATCACCCACATTTTCAAAAATAAATTGAGCGTAATTTATAGGGCCATATTTGCTTATTTCTATATCGTACTGGGCAATTTGAAGGTCTGTTTTTTGTATAAGAAGATTAGACCCTCTTATTATTCCAAAATCTCCAGGATTTTCTAAATACAGTTTCTTTTCAACACGAACATCTCCATTAACATCTAATGTAGCTTGTGGATTTTGGGTTTTAATACCCACTTGACCTTCCATAATAAAGGAAAGTAAGTGCATAGCTAAAAAGGGTACATAAGTAGGTTTAATTTTCATATAAGGGGGGCTTTTATAAAAATAAAATTAATTTAAATCGGGGACTGATGAGGCAGTCCCAGTATTTGAACCATTTAAGTTTGTATTTATAACAGGTAGGTTTTTAAAATAAGACTTATCATACACTATTAATGTGACTTTATAACTTACAGAACCAGAAGTTATATCTAAAAAGCGATTTCGTATTTCAATATGCCAAGTTCCATCATTTTCAAACGTTCTAACTACAAAGGTTCCTATGGAGTTAGCATTGGTACTGGTCTGCTTTCGTACAGCATCTCCAATGTATTGAAAATTTGAAACCCCTACAATATACTTGCTCGTGTCATATTGAAGGTTTACGTCGGTCATATTATCTCCTTCTAAATTGGTGAATTCATAATTCACAATATTAATAGGCGCTACATTTAAGCTATCTACATTAAGTATGTTTACTTCACCAACGGGAGAAGAGTTTGTCAATCTAGTAACCAGTTTAAAATTTTCATCGGTAGCAGTAACTACAGGTAAAGAAGGGGTAATTTTAAATTCATCTTGCACCAACATTGACCCATTTACATGCAAATCTGCTTGTGGGTTAATTGTTCCTATTCCTACTTGCGCAAAGAAAGGTGATATGGTAAAAAGGAAATATAGAAGTACTACTTGTTTCATAATTTAATTGATTATAGGGGAAGGAGCACTACCACTGGTATTACCTCCTAACGGAATTCGAACCTCGCCGAGTTGTTTCGACAAATCTTTCGAATAAATTAAAGTTGTAATTACCCAGGTTCCTAATTCTGCAGCATCTACATTATTAGCTGAAGGATAATCTGAAATAATATGCCACGTCCCATTTTCAATATAAGCGGACGTATATGGGATTGAAGCATAAGTGCCAATATCCAATTCTCGATCGTAATAGGAAGAAATAGTATTCATTACAAAATTGTCTGAATCTACGCCCGTATCAAAGTTTAATATCCAGTCTTCATTAGGGTTGTAAATTTCATACACTTGAATATACCCTAAGGCGGCTCCAGTGGGGTTACTTACGTCTAAGGTACGAACTGAGTTTCCAGCATCTTGTACCAGAAATGTAGAGGTATCATCATCCTGTAGCGCATTTATCTCTATAACCTCTATAGATTCTTGAATAAGCATACCTCCAGCAACCTCAAGTTTTACTCTGGGGGATGTCGTGCCTATACCTACCGCTCCATCTTGAGCTTCCGCTACAAATGAGGCAGCTAAGAAAAAGTAAAGAGAAATGTTTTTAATCCAATTCATTTTAAAATATAAATATTAGACAAAAGAACACTTTTTATCGATAAAATGCAAGTTTTATATTACTTATGTCTCTGATTATTAAAATAATAAGTATTTTGTAAGTCTTTTCTCTCAATAATTATGCCAAATACACCATGTTTATGAATAATAGATGGACCTTAAACAAATTTAAATTATAATAAAGTTGTGTTACTGTATCTATTTTGAGTAATTTTTGAAGAATACCGTAATCTATTATAGGGTAAAAAGAAGGTGTAATCCTATTTTTAGAGGAAATACTGTTGTTTGGGTAAATTCATAGTATTGTTTGTGGAAGGAGCATGCTTTTATTAATACAAAAAATCACTGCATTTTCTATCATTTGATAGTTTAGCAGTGATTTTTCAAGGTTTACATTTTACTAACAACCTTATATACGTAGTATAAGGACTAGTATAAATATGGTGTTACAGCTTAATCAGCTTTTTTTCCATATTTAAATGATCTAGCATTTCATTAGTAAATTTATAATGCCCCCGTCTTGTAATAATTTTAAAACGCTCGTTTCGCATACGAGTTAATACGTCTAAAAAGCGCCACTTGGACTTTAATAAATTTGTTCTATCAGACTTTAAGCTTACTTCAAAGTAGTGCTTAATTCCTGCTCGTTCCGCTACAATATCTGGGGTGATGCTTATATCACTTCCTTTTTTATTGTACGACTTAGGGGTCTCATAGCCTTCAATATCGGCTTTAATGTTCTCAAATCCTTTGTTTTCTAAATACGTAACGGATTCTTTAAGAACGTCGTCGTTTTCCTGCTTGTCTCTTTGTACCATAACCCATATTATACGAAAATTTAAGCAGTATCTCTATTAAAAATATGTTAATAAGATGTTTTAATGAGGTTCTTTTCCTTTAGAAACAACTGTTTTGTTGAAAGGAATTCCCAATTGTGTGAAGATATTCTCATCGTCTGTATGGTCTGCTAAATCTACTCCGTATTGAATTTTCTTGGTATCGTCATAGACAAATGTGCCGAACAAGCGATCCCAAATAGAAAACATATTCCCAAAGTTGCTATCTGTCCAGGGAAGTTGGTAATGATGATGAAACTTGTGCATATTGGGTGTTACGAATAGATAGCTTATACTTTTGTCCAACCAAGCCGGTAAACTGATGTTGGCGTGCGTCCAATACGTGAATAGTACGCTTAAAATACGGTAAAATAGATAGAAAGCGATTGGCATTCCCATAATCACGACTGCAATAAGAGCGAAGGTTTCGCGAATAATAAAATCGAACGGATGATGGCGAGTTCCAGTCGTGGCATCAACGTGTTTATCACTATGGTGCACGATATGTAACCGCCACATAGCCGGAACTTTGTGCAACAAATAATGCACGCCGTATTGTGCGATAAAATCTAAAACTAAAAGTGAAAATAGCAACTCAACCCAGATGGGTGCTTCAAAAAGATGTAATAAACCAAATTGTGAATCATTCAACCAAATAAATACTGCAGCGGTTGCAATACCAAAAACGGCATTGATAACCATCACAAAACCTAATAAAATAAGATTGGTTTTGGCGTGTTTCCACTTCTTGTATTTTAAGTTTATTAAACTGTAATATCCTTCTAGAACCCAAAATAGCGCTAACACAAAAAATACCCAGCCGGCTTTCATCCAGATAGGCATGCTTTCAAAAAAGGTTAAGAAGTCTTGCATTGAAATAAATATACAGTTCTATTGGTTTCGACTACTAGGTGGTTGAGTGGTTTTTTCATCGTTAAAAACAATGGAAAATTGTATCGAAACCACCATTCATATAAATTACTTTAAAATTTTCTCATATCGATTTCCTTCAGTAAGAACTGAAACAGCTTCTAAAATTTCAGGATTGTGATTTAGGTGATAGTTGTACATTCCTTCTCGGTAAAAATAACGCTTTAAAATTTCGTCGCTTAACAACGATTTTATTTCGGCTTTTTTAGAAACTAATGCTTTTTCTTTGGCTTTATCAATAGAAGTCATTAATTGGTTGTACCCTTGCTGAATTTCATCTTTAAGATCATCATCTTCCGCTCTTCGTAAGGCTTCAGCAAATTCTTTTTCGGTTTCAGTTTCATATTCAAAACCGTTTTTCTTTAAATAAGTCACAAAATTTTGGAAATCACTATCGGTAAATTCAAATGTATTGTAATCTTCTAATTGATGTGAGTAGTAATATTGTGTCGCATAATCGAAAATCGCCATATCTTTTAGCAAGGCTGTAGTAATGGGGCTAAATTTTGCCGTTTCCACTTCCACATCTGGCATAATTCCGCCGCCATCGTACACCGTTCTACCTCCTTTTGTTTTAAACTCGTTATACTCTTCGGTATCTACTCGAATTGGATCGCCATTTTCGTCACGGTTCCAATAATCTAACGCTTGAATACAACGACCGCTTGGTGTGTAATAACGAGATATTGTCACTTTTAATTGGGTGCCGTAGGTAAGCTTTTTAGGGCGTTGTACAAGGCCTTTTCCAAAACTACGGGCTCCAACTACCACAGCACGATCTAAGTCTTGCAAACCACCGGAAACAATCTCACTGGCCGATGCGCTACGACCATTAACCAATACCACCAACGGAATTTCTGTATCTACAGGATCAAATTGTGTTTTATACACTTTGTTGTATTTTTCAATTACCGATTTTGTGGTGGTGATCACTTCGCCTTTATTCACAAATAAATTAACTACGTTAATCGCTTCGTTTAAGAGTCCACCAGGATTTCCACGAAGATCTAAAATCAATTTATTGGCGCCCTGTAGTTTTAAATCTTCTAAAGCAGATTTGGTTTCTTGGGTTGTTTTTCGGTTGAATTTACTCAAAACAATATAACCGATGTTATCATCTAACAATTTATAAAACGGCACCGCTTCTATTCCCACTTTTTCACGTTTAAGCATCGTGGTTTGTGTTTTTCCTTGGCGGTTATAAGTGATTTCAACTGAACTACCTTTTGAACCTTTTAAGAGCTCTCCAGCGTCACCATCAAAACCTGCAACGGGTGTCGTGCCAATTTTAACGAGTTCGTCACCAGCTTTTAACCCAGCTTTGTCGGCCGGGTACCCTTCAAAAGGTTCAATGATGGTAATTTTATCTTTCGTGGTTTTAACCGAAGCTCCAATCCCGGTATAGGTACCTGAATTTTGTATGCGGCCATCTTCTACCTCCTGTTCGTTCCAATACACGGTGTATGGATCGAGATCTTCCAGCATTCCGTTAATGGCTTTATCCATTAAAGTTGCGGGTGTTACTTCGTCTACATAGTTCATGTTTAGTTCTTTGTAGAGTGTGGTGAAGATTTCTATTTGTTTGGCAATTTCAAAGAAATCACTTTTAAAGCTCACCGTTGTAAACATGATAACCACGGCGATTATTGGGATAAAGATTTTCTTTTTCATGATTTTTATTTTAAAAATGGCTAACGCAGGCAGCAAAAGCAGTTACCGTTTAAATATACACAAACCTTTTCGCTTTACTAGAAAGCAAGCAAGTAGTCTTGAATTTCGTTAAAAATTCTGCTGTAAGTGAGTCTACAGATTGCTATAAGTAGGTATTAATACTACTATTAGCTAGTAAACCAATAGAAAATAAGTAACGCAATTAATAATGGAATTAGTATTAAGACAACTTCGATTTTACGATTCTTTTTTGCTTTACTTCTTATCTCACTCTTTATTCTTTTCAATTTAGCAGAATTAACTTTTTCAAAATCAATTTTGTCATTGTCTTTCGATCTAATGATAGTATCACCCTTTATTCGACCGTCCTTTCTTCTTCGAAAATCCTCTTGCCGAGCTTTATGTGCGTTAAGTCTTCCTCCTTCTATTGGCATTTTTATTGATTCATTAATCGTCTATGATAATTTATTTGCCCAAGATGATACGTTAAATGAGTAGTTAAATGAACTAATAAATATTCAGTCGATTCTATTTTTGAAAACTTCATAACAGGATACTCTTTTTTCAAATCTTCGTTTGTAATTGAGGCAAGTGAATTCTTAACCATTTTTATGGTATCCTTTATACCATCAATCAATTCTTGTCTTGAAACATTTTTTTGAGTAAACTCAAGTTCTCTATTCCTTACGTAGCCTGTTTTTCCTATTTCTTTTCCAATAAAGGTGTGCAAGTTTCCTATTACATGTAGCGTTAAATTCCCTGCTGAATTAGCAATGTTTTTTTCTACTCGCCAAATAGTTTCTTCATTTTTATAAAGCTCTATTTCAGTAATTAACTTGTTTAAGTCTCTTTCAAAAAATGATAGTAATGCGTCTGTATTCATTTAAATAAGTTGCTTTTATGAAATTGCTGTTAATAGCTAGTTTAAAAAACTGAATTATTACCTTCTATAGGATACGAAATTAGCCTACTTTTTTATTTATCAGCTTTGTATTTTTCGTAATATTCTCTATGTAAATATTTTTTTATTGGAGCATATGGCATTTTAAACCATTTATAGCTCTTATCTAAGTTCCAACCATTAATTTCAGATATTGGAACTTTAAAATTTTTAATGATAAAGTTCAAATTTGTTTCACAATCAAATAACATTATACTGTCCTTTCTAATAATAAAGCATTTATTGCTTTTAGGTATTTTTTGAAAGAAATCTTTTCGGCGTATTTGCTTATTAATTTCACAGTCATTTCCAATAGAAAATGAAGCACTATCTTTTTTAAAAGAAATATATCTTCTATCAGAGTTTTCGAATTTAATATTAAGTCCGCAACCTTTCCAAAGATCTGTTTTTTCTACAATTCCGATTTTTTTATTTTGATATTTTTTCAAATAAACCTCTCTCATAGATGGATTATCCCATGGTCTCTCCATGAGCAAGAGAAATGCCAAAAATAAAATTGGTAATCCAATTAGAAGTTTTATTCCAGGAATTTTGTTCAATTGGGATTTTTGTTGTTAACGGCTCGTATATGAAAAGTAGCGCTGAAAATAAGCGATAACTTTTCGGATTATACACAAGCCGAATTTTTAAATTTACTAATTATTTTATTTTTGGGAATTTGTCAAATTTAAAAATTTGGCGACTTTCCAAAAATGCCCAAGCCTTAGTGTTAGCAATGACTCGCGCTATTTTTTATAGCATCGATGAAAAAGCAGTGGATCCAGTATCTTTAAAGTT
>TARA_R110000823_G_scaffold25619_2_pt1 | contig 184632 bp, 173 predicted proteins | sample TARA_R110000823 | Tara Oceans TARA_R110000823 (sample SAMEA4397722) | marine metagenome | biome: Polar Biome; feature: [DCM] deep chlorophyll maximum layer (ENVO:01000326); material: water (ENVO:00002006), including particulate matter (ENVO:01000060) such as... | depth 20 m | reverse complement strand
CCAAAACACTCGCTTTACTCGCGGGCCACACTGACCCGAGATTCATTAGAGTCTCGGGTTTTTTTATGGGTTGCTGGACGTGGAATCCACTAGGCGATGCCCTATGGCAAGACCCACAGCACTCGCTATGCTCGCGGGGCCAGCTTTGGCTCGCGGGGCGTTGTCCCGCTTACGCTGCGCTACAGCGCTCCTCAACCCTCTAAATTAATAGGCTTAGCGCTATAGTCTTGGTTTTGGCGCAGGGTGTTCAAGTCTTTCATGTGAGTGTCAATTTGAGAGAGGGTGCTTTCTTCATACGTCGTAGCTTTCAGTATCGGTAATAAAAGTAACTCGATGCTTGAGCAAATACGACTGACTTCCATGAAATTTAGAATAGCTGATGTGCCAGCTACTGAGTGAACTGTCCGGTGCAGATTGTAGATATCATCTGTGGGCTGGGGGCTGTTTTGAAGTGTTTGCCAGACGCCAAGTATATCCTTGATTTTTTGGTCAAGTTTGAGAATATAATTACGTTGTAGTTCTGCTAACTGCGCATCTACAGAGCCCGAATTGCTACTATCGTTTTGACTCATAATAATTCCGCCATATAGTTCTTATTTCTTCGCCCAGTGTCATAGGGTTAAATGGTTTAGTGATTACGGCTGCGGCTCCCATAGATTTTAACTTTTGAATTTCTTCAATTTGCGCTTTCGCTGTTATAAATACAATCGGGGTTTCAATGAATTCTGGGAGTTCGCGCACTTTCTTTAGCAGTTGGGGGCCGTCCATTCCTGGCATCATCACATCCAACAAAATCAGTTGTGGCATAAAGCTAGTGATTACTTTTAAGGCTTCAGTTCCATTTGGGGAAATTTCCACCGAGAAGCCCGCGACTTGCGTTAGAGCAATATTAGCAACTACACGTATATCCGGTTCGTCCTCAACATACATTAGACGAGAAAGTTCTGGTGGATTACTCACTGGGCTTCTCCGTTTCTGGATTGGCTTTCTGTAGATCAATATAAAAGGTACTTCCTTCATCAAGTTCAGAAATGAAGGACAGCTCACCTTGGTGCTGTTCTACAATAGCTTTTGAAATGTGTAAGCCGAGGCCGGTGCCACTGATGGCGCGTTTGTCCGACGTGTCGGCTTGAGTAAATTTTTCAAATACGCGGCTTTTAAATTCCAATGGGATGCCGAGGCCCTTATCAGTTACCGCAATACGAATTTTGTCTTTGATGACGGTAGCGCTAATTTCAACTACGGAATTTTCATTAGAAAATTTTGCAGCATTAGACATTAAGTTGCTCATTACCTGCATCATGCGATCGGGGTCTGCATCGATGTAGATCGGATCTGGGCACTCAGTTAGTATAAATTTAACATGATGTTTTTTTGCGTAGGCTTGATTGTCAAATATTGCGGTATCTAAAAACGGCTTAACTCGTAGTTTTATACGATTAAACTGCATTTTTTCTGATTCAATTTTTGATATATCTAAAATGTCATTGATGAGTAGTAGTAATCGGTCACTGTTTTTCTGTGCAATCTGAATTAGCGTATCTGCTTGGTCTGAATTAGCTTCGATTGCCCCGCCTATAATTAAATCCAGTGATGCTTTAATTGATGTGAGTGGGGTGCGAAGTTCATGGCTCACGGTTGCGATAAATTCGTCTTTAATTTGCTGTTCGTGTACGCGATGCATTGCGCTGCGCAGTTTTTCTTCGGTTTCTTTGCGTTCGGAGATGTCGCGGACAATCCCGGTGAACATGCGCTGACCACTCACTTCCATTTCACTTATTGCAAGTTCCAAGGGGAAGGTGCTGCCATTCTTCCGCAACCCAGTAACTTCCCTGCCGATGCCGATTATCTTTTTCTCACCGGTACTTAAATAATTATCTAAATATTGATCGTGCTCAGCGCGATAGGGGTTGGGCATTAGCATGGAGACATTTTTACCCGCTAATTCTTGTAATTTGTAACCGAATATTTTTTCTGCCGCAGGGTTAACGGTTTCAATCAGGCCCCGATCACTAATTGTAATCACACCGTCTACGATGGTATCGAGAATGGCTTTGGTGCGAGCTAATAGTTCTCTTAGTTTTTCCTCGGTATTCTTACGTTCAGAAATGTCTCGGACGATCCCGGTGAACATGCGCTGGCCATTTACTTCCATTTCGCTTATTGCGAGTTCTAGTGGGAAGGTTGTTCCATCGAGTCGCATTCCGGTGACTTCTCGGCCAATGCCGATTATTTTTTTATCGCCGGTGCTGAGATAGTTTTGAAGGTAGCCATCATGCCCTTGACTATAGTTGGAGGGCATGAGCATAGACACATTCTTCCCGATAAGCTGTGCTTTATTGTAGCCGAATATATTTTCTGCCGCAGGGTTAACTGTTTCGATTAAGCCTCGATCACTGATCGTGATGACACCGTCGACGATCGTGTCTACGATCGCTTTCGTACGAGCTAGGAGATCATTAACTGCATCTTTATCGTTCATGTTAGGTCACTGCCGTGTGAGCTTTTCGTAATTATATAAGCGTTAAAGTAACGGACTCTTGAGTCTAGATTTTTAGCGAGTACTGAGGAACTGGGAAATATACTTAGATTCGCCTTAACTATTTGATAGATAGGGATAAAAGAGATATTTAGAGGCGCGTTTAGGTTGTTTTGAAGCCTTAATCATTTTACCTGCTGTTTTGCGAGCTTACGTGCAAGTGTCCGTCGGTGCATACCTAATCGTCTAGCAGTCTCGGAAATATTGAACCCAGTTTCCGCTAAGGTCTCGTGTATCCGCTCCCATTCGAGGGTTTTAATGGAGGTCGCCCGGCCACGAATTTCGACTTCCACGTTACCTTCTGCGCTGTTAAAAGCGGCCTCAATGTCGTCGGTGTTTGAGGGTTTGGCGAGATAGTGACAGGCACCGAGTTTTACGGCTTCTACTGCAGTTGCAATACTGGCGTAGCCAGTGAGTACGACAATGAGCATGTCTACGTCGTGTTTATGCAATGCCTGTACGCAGGCTAGTCCAGATGCCTCGCCATCTAGTTTAAGATCAACAACGGCGTAGCGAGGTGAATATTTTTCTAAAAGCGTCTGAGCACCCTCTAGGCTATTAGTACTGATTACCGTATAGCCACGTCGCTCGAATGAGCGTCCAAGTGTACGTGCGAAGGCTTCATCATCTTCAATAAGTAGTAGTTTTTTGCTGGGGTTTTTTATCTCATCAGTCATATTGTTAGGCCTCCTTTAAATGGAGTGCTTCTATTGGTAGACGAAGGTTTATTTCTGCGCCACCTTCACTTCTGTTTCGAGCCTTAACTTGGCCACCTAATATGCGCGCCACATTAAAGACCAGGAATAAGCCCAGACCACTTCCTGGTCTGCCTTTTGTCGATTGATACGGCTGGCCTAGGCGGTTGAAAATGTCCTTGGCAAAACCGGGGCCACGATCTATAACACGAATAAGAAGCATGTTGTCTTCACGATACACCTCCAGTCCGACCCAGTCTGGGGATGCTTCTAAGGCGTTGTCGAGGAGGTTGTAAATGGTTTGTTTTAATACCGTATCGGAAGCGATGTCGACATCCTCTCCAAAATGGTTCCCAAAGCTAAATTCACCGATTTTTCGAGTCGACGCCCATTCGCTGCTTAAATCGTCAAAAAATTCCCAGACGCTGGTTTCGCCCGAGGATTCGCCGCGGGTTTCGCCCGCGGACATTAGTATACCGCTGACAATGGTTTTGCAACGCTGCACTTGGGTTTGCATTTCGGTAATTTCTTCTTCGAGACCTTTGTCGGCTTGTAGCGCTGGCATATGACGCCAATCGCCAAGAATAACCGCTATGGTGGCCAGCGGCGTACCCAGCTCGTGGGCGGCGCCGGAGGCGAGTAAACCCATGCGTAAGATATGTTCTTCCTCTGCGGCGCGCTGGCGCAGCTCGGCAAGACGTGCGTCGTGTTCGCGGTGAGTGCGGTTGATGCGATTAATAAACACCACTAAAAGCGCAGCGTTTAAAACGAGGCAAATTAACATCCCTTCAACGTAATAGCTGTGTATCCCTAGGTGGTAATCTTGGGGCAAATCAAGTGGCCGACCCGCTTCAGCGAGCCACAGGAAGCACAGCGTGGATATGCCCAGCAGTGCCCATGCGTAAGAGGGGGCTAATAGCACGGCGGCTAAACCAACCTGCAAGAGATAGAGAAAGACGAACGGGTTGGTTGCGCCGCCGCTAAGATAAAGCTGGACCGTCAGTGTGCCCATGTCTACCAAAAGGCCGATGAATAACTCCGCGGTTTTGACGCGGTGTCTAAACCGAAGTGCTACCTCATTCAGAGCGTTAAACAGGACGAGCCCAGCTAGCACTCCAAGCATGATTTGTATTGGCAGTTCTACGCCAAAGCCATAGTGGGTAACGAGAATGGTGAGCAATTGCCCCAGTACTGCCAGCCATCTAAGCTGCACTAGCTGGCGCATATGCTTACCGAGGGTGTCAGTATCTGTGCTCGGCGAATAGCTGCTTAAAAGGGTTTCGTCGCTCATAGCTGTACACGCATTTTGATAGGTAAATTTGGGTGATTACACAGTATAACGTTGCCTGCGTATAAGTCGCAGTATGCATCAACGTGAAGGTGCTTTGCGTTCTTCCCGTACAACAATTATGGCGGCGACAATGATCAGAAGTGCTAGGCTAAACCAGGTTATGGCGTACACCAGGTGGCTGTTGTGAAAGCTAATAACAGTGAGTCCGCCAACGGGATGTTGGCTGCCTTGTTGATGTGCTTGGCTGGTCTCATGGCTTTTTTCGGCATCAATAAAGTACGGGGCCGCGTACAAGTTTTGCATGTTTGCAATCGCTGCCACGTCACGTGAGTACCAGCGATTAGCGTTTGAATCGTTATCTCGTAGGGCGCTGCCCTTGGGTTCGCTTATTCGTAAAAGGCCGATGAGATCTTGCTGTTCAGTCGGTGGCGGTTTGGCTTGAACCCCTTGATTGATGAATCCGCGATTTATTAATACGATACTGCCATCGCTTCGCCGAAAAGGCGTGATCACCCAGTAGCCACTGCCCAGCTCTGTTGCGGCGACAACAAGGGTGTCTTTATCACTGATAAAATTGCCTGTCACCGATACGCGGCGATACTCGTCTGATTCGCTACTAATGTCTTGCCAGTATTCCGCCGTGGGTGCGGATTCTGGCGATGCGTGAGCTCGTGCATCAACCCTTTGAATAAGATCTAACTTCCACGCTCTCCGCTCCAGCTGCCAATTGCCGAGAAAAATAAAGCCAGCGAAGATCAGGAGCCCTATGGCGATAGTAGTCACTTTTTTAAGCAATGAGGGCATCGCCATGGTTGATTTACTCGCAGCTGTGTCGCGTGAACTATGTGCTGCCCATCATGCCCGGCATCATGTTCGCGTTCATGTGGTACATCACCCACAGGGAACCTGCGAGCGTGATAAACAGTAAGACGATGGTGAAAATCAGCGAGAGCATATTCCAACCGCCTTCTGAGTGAAAATTCATGTGCAGAAAGTAAATCATGTGCACAAGAATTTGCACTAAGGCAAATCCCAATATAACCACGACGGTTGCATTGCGAGAGCTGAGTACATCCGCCATGACTAGCCAGAAGGGAATTGCGGTGAGAATGACCGAGGCGATAAAGCCGATCATATAGCCGCTGAACGTGCTGTGCGGCCCTTCTTCGTCATGGTGGTCTAGGCTGTGTTGATTGTGTTCGCTCATGACATTGACCCGATTAAATAGACAATGGTAAATACGCCAATCCAGACGACGTCGAGGAAATGCCAAAACATGGATAGGCAAAATAGGCGGCGGCGGTTCGGTACAGTAAGTCCGTGTTTACGAAGTTGAAGCAGCAGAGTAATTAACCAAATAATGCCGAAGGTCACATGTAGGCCGTGGGTGCCGACCAATGTAAAAAAAGCTGACCAATATGCGCTGCGCTGTGGCGTGGCCCCTTCATGAATTAAATGATAAAACTCAAAGAGTTCTAATCCCAGAAACGCGGCACCGAATACCCCAGTAGTCGCTAACCAAATCATCGTCCCTTTTAGTTTTCCCTGCTGCATTTGCAACATGGCGAAACCATAGGTGATCGAGGAAAACAGTAGGAAGCTGGTATTCAGCGCAACGAGTGGCAGGTCAAACAGCTCAGCGCCAGTCGGACCACCAGCGTAACTTTGGCTAAGTACGCTATATGTTGCAAAGAGCGCTGCGAAGATCAGGCAATCGCTCATTAAGTACAGCCAAAATCCCAATAAAGTGCCGTTGGCAACGTGATGCTCGTCGCGCACTAGAAAATCAAAATGGTCCGGCGCCGCCGGTACTGCGCTTGAATGAGACATCTTAGGCAAGCACCTCGCTTCGTTTTGCTTCAAATTCAGCCTCAATTTTTTCTACTTCCTCAACCGGGATGTAGTAGTCACGCTTGTAATTGAAGGTATGAACAATAATTGTAATTATCAGAGCGGCAAATGACAGTCCGCCAAGTAGCCACATATGCCAGATCATCGCAAAACCAAACACCGCACTGATGCCGGCGATAACTATACCGGCTGCGGTATTTTTGGGCATGTGGATAGGCATAAAGCCGGTGTTGGGTCGTACAAAACCGTTCGCTTTCATCTGCCACCATGCGTCGTTGTCATATACTCGTGGAGTAAATGCAAAGTTGTACTGAGGTGGCGGTGACGAAGTTGACCACTCTAAGGTACGGCCATTCCAAGGGTCACCACTTTCGTCGCGCAGTGAATCACGCTTTTTGTAGCTGACGTAGAGCTGGATCAAGAAGCAGGCGATACCGATACCAATTAATACTGCGCCACCCAGGGCTATTTGGAACCAGATTTGTATTGACGGATCGTCGAAGTGGCTCATGCGTCGTGTTACGCCCATGAAGCCCAGCAGATACAGCGGCATAAAAGCGAGGTAGAAGCCGATGAACCAGCACCAGAAGGACGCCTTGCCCCAGAACGGATCTAGTTTGTAGCCCGTTACTTTGGGATACCAGTAAGTGATTGCAGCAAAGGTGCCGAACACGACGCCACCGATGATGACATTGTGGAAATGCGCAATCAGAAACAGGCTGTTGTGCAGGACAAAGTCCGCCGGTGGAACGGCTAATAACACCCCAGTCATGCCGCCGACAACAAAGGTCACCATAAAGCCGACGGTCCACAACATGGGTACATCAAATACGATGCGGCCACGGTACATAGTGAATAACCAGTTAAATATCTTGGCACCGGTGGGTATTGAGATAATCATCGTGGTGATGCCGAAGAAGCTATTCACCGTCGCCCCAGAGCCCATCGTAAAGAAGTGATGTAGCCAGACTAGATACGACAGAATAGTGATGACGAGCGTGGCGTAAACCATCGACGAGTATCCGAACAGACGTTTACCGCTGTAGGTCGAAACGATTTCTGAGAACACACCAAAGATTGGCAAAATTAGAATGTAAACTTCTGGGTGACCCCAAATCCAAATTAGATTCACGTACATCATGGCGTTGCCGCCAAGATCGTTGGTGAAGAAGTTCATGCCCAAGTAGCGATCTAGTGACAGCAAGGTCATGACCGCGGTAAGTACCGGGAAGGCCGCCACAATTAAAATGTTAGTACACAGGGCCGTCCACACGAACACCGGCATTTTCATCATATTCATGCCGGGTGCGCGCATTTTCACAATGGTTACTACAAAGTTGATGCCAGACAACAGCGTGCCGACCCCGGCTATCTGCAAGGACCAAATATAATAGTCGACCCCCACGCCGGGGCTTTGCAATATGCCGGTTAAGGGGGGATAAGCGAGCCACCCGGATTTGGCGAATTCGCCGATAAATAGCGATACCATTACTAAGCCAGCGCCCGCTGCCGTCATCCAAAAACTTAAATTGTTCAAGAAGGGAAACGCAACATCCCGCGCGCCAATCTGCAGCGGCACAATATAGTTCATTAGGCCAACAACGAAGGGCATGGCCACGAAGAAGATCATGATCACGCCGTGGGCGGTAAAGATTTGATCGTAGTGGTGGGGCGGTAAATAGCCAGTCGCGTCGCCAAATGCCATAGCTTGATGGATACGCATCATGATGGCGTCGGCAAAGCCGCGCAGCAACATCACGATACCTAAAATCATATACATCACGCCGATGCGTTTGTGATCGATGCTTGTGATCCATTCGCGCCACAAATAGCCCCATACTTTGTAATAAGTGAGTGCGCCGACAAGCGCGCCGCCGCCTATCGCGACAACGATAAACGTCGCCAATAGAATGGGGTCATGAAGAGGGATTGACTCCCAGCTGAGTCGACCGAATATCAGCTTGCTTAGTTCGAACTGTTCAGACATGAAAATTACCGATGCCCACGGGGCATTGTCAGTGAATGGAACAAACGCGTGGCGATTAAATTGGTTGTGGCAAATAATCTATTGAGCATGATGACCCTCGTGCTGCGCCTTAGAGCTAGCCGAAGAATCGTGGTCTTTGTGATGAGGTGACATCCAATCCTTCATACAAGCGGAGCCGGCATCTACACAGCGGTTGAGAATGGCGTCGTACAGCTCGGGCGCAACGCTTCTGTAATAGTGAACAGGATTCTTTTCGCTAGGTTTTTCAAGCACCTTGTAAACAGGGCGGCTAAGTTCATTGCCTTCGGTTTTAACCTTGGTAACCCATTCATCAAAGTTTTCTTCGCTCATGCCAAGAAACTTAAAACGCATATGGCTAAAGCCTTCGCCTGAGTAATTGGCAGAGAAGCCGTCATAACTGCCGACTTCATTGATTACCGCGTGTAGTTGGGTTTCCATGCCGCCCATAGCATAGATTTGTCCTGCCAGAGCGGGAATGTAAAACGAGTTCATCATGGTGGTCGATGTGATTTTAAACTTGATCGGGCGGTCAACCGGTGCCGCCAGCTGATTGACGACAGCGATACCTTGTTCCGGGTAGAAGAAAAGCCATTTCCAGTCCATGGCCACTACCTCTACGATCAAGGGTTCAACACCTTCAGGAACGGGCTTGCCCTCGCTTATGCGATCCAGTGGGCGATAGGGGTCAAGTTGGTGAGTGCTCACCCATGTGAGTGCGCCCAAGGCGATAATGATGGCCAGCGGTGCCGCCCAAATAACTAACTCCAGACTGGTGGAGTGATCCCAGTCTGGGGAGTAGGTGGCGTCTTTATTACTTGAACGATAGCGCCAAGCGAATATCAGCGTGAGTGCGATGACGGGCACGACCACAATTAGCATGAGTATAGTTGCCCATACAATCAGGTTTGCCTGTTGAGCGGCGATATCGCCAGAGGGCGACATCACTACCGTATCGCAGCCTGATAGCAACACAATAATGGCTGTGAAAAAAATATTGCGCAGAGTTCTGTGAATCGACATCGCCACTCGCAAGTCCAGAGATTAGGTGAGGTTGCGAACTCTAAGCTAATTGCGTGGGCGATAGAATTGGACAATTTGTCCTATGGCTGGCTCGTCGCAATAAGAGTAGGCTTTCCGCCATTACTAAATTTGGATGAAATTTGCGCCATGTCCAGTACCGCTAAACCCATGACGAATAACAACGCTAGCACCGCCGAAATGCAAAACCCCGAGAGGCATTCTTCCGTTGCTCCCGGTGAAATTGCCATCGGTGTGGTCATAGGCCGCGCATCAGAGCATTTCGACTTTTTTGTGTTCGGTATCGCCTGCGTGCTGGTATTTCCCGGCGTGTTTTTCCCCTTTGTAAGTAGCTTAGAGGGCATGCTTTACGGTTTCGCTATCTTCTCCATGGCGTTTGTGGCTAGGCCATTTGGCACTGCCCTGTTTATGAATATCCAGCGTCGCTGGGGCCGCAGTGTAAAACTCACAACATCACTATTTCTATTAGGCACGGCTACTGCAGGTATCGCCTTTTTGCCTGGCTACAATACCTTGGGCGGCGCGTCGATATTCTTACTTGCTATGTTTCGGATCTTGCAGGGCTTTGCTTTGGGCGGGTCGTGGGATGGTTTGCCATCGCTACTGGTTTTAAATGCCCCAAAAGCTAAGCGCAGCTGGTATGCCATGATTGGCCAGCTCGGTGCGCCAATCGGTTTTTTAATCGCTAATTTATTATTCTTATACTTAATTAACAGCGTCAGCAGCGAAGACTTTCAAGCCTGGGCTTGGCGTTATCCTTTCTTTGTGGCGTTCGCAATAAATGTCGTCGCGCTGTTTGCTCGTTTGCGCTTAGTGCTAACCGAAGAGTATACGCAGGCACTAGAGGAGAGCGAGCTAGAGCCAATTAGCACCCGTGAAATGCTAGATAAGCAAGGGCCAAATATTTTTCTGGGGGCCTTTGCCGCGCTGGCAAGTTATGCACTTTTTCATATCGTAACCATATTCCCCTTATCGTGGATTTTACTCGGTGAGTCTCAGCTAATTGGCAAGGTTCTTGTTGTTCAGGTGTTTGGCGCCTGCATTGGTATTGTCGCCACTATTCTTTCTGGCGTGATTGCTGACCGTATTGGTAAACGGACAACCGTGTCCTTAATGGCCGTCTTGATTGGGATTTTTGCACTGTTTGCACCGATGCTGATGGGTGGTACGCCGGTCATGCAAGATGCCTTTATATTAATTGGCTTTGCACTGCTGGGTATTTCTTATGGACAGGCGTCTGGCACGGTAACCGCGAATTTTGAACGCCGTTTCCGCTATGCAGGTGCTGCATTAACTTCAGATTTAGCATGGTTGTTTGGCGCCGCTTTTGCACCATTGATTGCACTTGGATTGTCGGTGCATTTCGGTCTTATGGCGGTAAGCCTATATTTGATCTCCGGTGCCCTTTGTACGCTATTGGCTCTGCGTATCAATAAGCACTTGGAAGCCACTGATTAGTCATACATAGCTAGTTGGAAAAGCCGCGATATCTATGAGATAGCCACGTAAAAGCCAGCAAAATCTTGGCGTGAGTGGCTATTAAACGTCGGTCTACGATATTTTTCGCGAGCTTCTTCTCAGAAAGTCTAACTCTTTCTTCAGGTATTCAATTTTTTCGTCAATGCTGGGCTTGCGGGCCGGTTCGAGAGCGGATTGGTGTTTCAGATTTAGAAAGTCCTGAGCGCTTAGCGCCGGCTCCGGGCAATTGCTACTAACACGCCCAAACCTTGCAGGGGCGCCGCAGTCACTCTTCGCAATCAGTGACATTGGCGGGTTAAAGTTGCCGACAAAGCTGTCTTTTTCATTACGCATTGCTTAACTCTCCCTAATCAGTATTTCTATCTTTCGCTCTCTCAATAGAGTGCGGCGCTTATCTAGCTGTTGTCCTCGTTGTGTGTGATCTTCTTGTCATCAATGGCTTCTTGATTGCGAACTCTGCAATTAAAACTACTTCAAAAAGGGATGCTACCGTCAACGTGTTAATTTTTAATGAATATTGGTTCAAGACAAAATTGTCCTTGTGTACTAGTAAATTAGGTTAAAGATAAATAAATGCGGCGGTAGTGTGATTTCTTGCGGAATCGACGAAGGTAATTTAAGGGGGCAGGGTTCTAGAGCGTGGTCAATGAGGGTAGTTACTAGCCAGACGTAAGGAGTTGAAATGGGTTATTCGGGAGTCTATTTATTGTCGCCTAGGGCAAGGCCCGCGAAGCGCGTTTACTATAATTTGTTTAAATCAGCTAGACTAAGCGCAGATAAGGACGAGTGTCCGTTGTAGCTAGAGTTGTAGCTAGAAATGGTGGGCCCACCAGGACTTGAACCTGGGACCTGCCGATTATGAGTCGGATGCTCTAACCAACTGAGCTATGGGCCCTAATTTCTAGTGTCGTCAAAAAACGTGCGCGCATTATAGAGCGCGGTGGCTAGGTTGGCCAGTGTTTGACGATATTCACTGAATAGAAATGACTAGGGTTTATGGTTTTTTTGGGATTAAATTCGATAATCTCGTACAGATTTTAGGGAGGCGATACTTGAGTAATCGCGATCGTATTTTTAAAGCGTATTTGGACGACCAGCGCCAGTCGTTACAAGCGCCCTTGGCGTCCGTGCAGGCATTCACTGAGTCACTGTTGGAGTTGCCCGTTATTTCGGCTTCTTCTGAGATGAAAGCTGATGTGAAGAAGATTGCTAAGGCCGCGGTGACCATGATCAAAATGCTGGAGTCGATTTCCGCTTTTTCAGCAGATTCCCAAACCGAGCTTTCCCGTCTGCGGCACGATTTACGCAATGCGATTGGCCTTGTCGATGGCTATGGCGATATGTTGCTCGAAGATTGTGAAGATGAGGAGGCTGCAGAGTATATTCGCCAAATTCGTCACCAGTCCCGCCTGTTTCAGGGGCGTTTAGAGCAGTTTAAGTTGGGTGATGACGACAAGGCGGCTTCAGACCCGATAGCGGCTATTTTTAAAAGTTTTAAGCGCGGCATTATCCGTGATGATCAAGAGCATATGGCCGCCAGTATTTTGGTGGTGGATGACAACGACAGTAGTCGCGATCTACTTGCCCACCAATTACAGCGTCAAAATTACATGGTGATAGAGGCCGCCAGCGGTGAGCGTTGCTTGGAGATTATGCGCAGCGCCCAACCAGATTTGGTGTTGCTCGACCTAGTGATGCCGGACATGAACGGCTATGAGGTGCTTCAGGTCATTCGCAATGATGAGGCCCTGCGTCGAATACCGGTCGTTGTGGTAAGCGGCATGCAAGATGAAGAGGGGGCGGTGCGCTGTATTGACGCGGGTGCTAGCGATTATCTCCTCAAGCCGGTGAACGCGACCTTATTAAAGGCGAGAATTCGAGCATTGCTAGAGGCCAAGGGCTGGCGGGACCGCGAACGGGAATACCTTGCTGAGCTTGAAAAAAGTCAGCGATTTATTCGCAAGATATTTGGTCGATACCTCTCTGACGAAATTGTTCAACGTTTGCTTGATGACAATGATGGTTTGCAATTAGGTGGCGAGCTGCGCCAAGTGACGATTTTAATGGCAGATATTCGCGGTTTCTCTGCTTTGAGCCAACAGCTCGGGCCTGAGCAGTGCGTAAAATTGCTGAATAACTACTTTGCTGCGATGACTGAAGTAGTTCAGCGTTTCAGAGGTACAGTCGACGAGTTTGTGGGTGATGGCATCTTGGTGATTTTTGGCGCACCGCTCAGCGATAAAGATGATTGTGATCGAGCGATAGCGTGTGCGGTGGCGATGCAGCTTGCGATTAAAGACGTGAATACGCGCAATCGCGCTGACAATTTGCCTGAAATCACCATGGGGATTGGTTTGAATACCGGCGATGTGGTGGCGGGAAATGTCGGTTCTGAAATCCGATCTAAATACGGGGTGGTGGGTCATAACGTTAATCTGACTGGGCGTATTGAATCATGCACGGTGGGTGGGCAAATATTGGCCTCGCCGGCGACGATAGCTGCCGCCTCGACTCAGGTATTGTCCGGCGATAAGGTAACCGTATCGCTCAAGGGTATGGGTGACGCGGTTGCATTGACGGAAATTTTGGGCGTTGGAATGCCCTATGATTTAGTACTGCCGCAGCCAGTGGATAAGTGGCAGGTATCAAAGAATCAAATTCAGCTGCAGCTCACCTTGATGGCGGGTAAACAAACTGCGTCGAAGCAATATGTAGTTCATGTTGATGCGCGCTCGGGTGACCGATTGCGGGTTACCAGTACCGAGCCTTTACCGATGTTGGTCGATGTGAGTATCGACGACTTTGACGTTGCGTGTTACGCAAAGGTAACGGCCCAGAGTGCAGACTCCGAATTTGAATATGTTTTAACACTGACGTCGACAAGTTCAGATTTACAAAGCGCGCTAAAAGGCGCATTTGATGAATAAGGTATGGGTGCTGTAATGCCGACGATATTACTTGTCGAAGATAATGAAATGAACCGCGATATGTTGAGTCGTCGTTTAAAACGCAAAGGCTACGAGGTGCTGTTGGCGATTGATGGCCAACAAGGGATTGATATGTGCCTTTCGGTCAGACCAGATTTAATGCTTTTAGACATGAGTTTACCGGTAAAAGATGGCTGGCAAGTCGCGCGAGAAATGAAGGCAAGTGAGTCGCTGCAAACGATTCCTATCATCGCACTAACCGCACATGCGATGGCCGATGATCGTCAGCGTGCCTTGTTGGCGGGCTGCGATGATTATGATACCAAGCCGGTTGACCTGCCTCGATTGCTTGGCAAGATTGAGCATCTACTCGGTGTTAGCGAATGAGTTTTACCCGCCGTTTAACATTTTCTTTTGTCGCTATTTTGGTGCTGTCGCTTGGCAGTGTATTAATTCAAGTATGGGGTAACGATACGCGGCGCAGGAATGTGTGGTTGTTGCAACACGTGATTCGTACCCAGTCGGAGCTAAACGACTTTAGTCAGCGCATGTATAGCGCCCATCGCAAAATTTTGGTGGTCGATGCCTTAGCAGAATCCGGTGCCCAAAATGCGGTGACTGAGGTGGAGCGCGGCGAGTTGCTTGCTGGTATTGATGTACTGGCCGCCCTTGAGAAGGAGTTAAACAGGGATTTACAAGAATACTTGGAAGCGGGGCGTTACGAGCCTTTAGGTGCCGCTGAATTGCTTGAACATTGGCGGGAGTTTCTACAGGCGAATGCTGGGCCGCATGGCGAAGACTTGCAGCGAGAATACGAGGCGTTAAGTTCACGTATCAGCGCGAATGAATGGTATCTCTTAACACGTTCCGATGAAATCAATGCGGGCTTGCGTGAAGTCGTTAGTATGACCAATAAGGTGGCCTTGGCGGTGTTTTTACTGGCGCTAATTACCACATTTGTTCTCGGCTATTACATGACGCGCTATACCCGGCGCGCGATTCGGCAGCTGCAAAAGGGCACGTCCGAGTGGGGGCAGGGTAATTTTGATTACAGCATCGCTGATATGGGGCATGACGAATTTGGTCAGCTGGCAAATTCATTTAATGATATGGCCTCAAGTCTTCGGCAAGCGATGGGGCGAGTGCGAGAGGCGAGCCGGCGCGCGGATGCGGCCAACCAAGCAAAGAGTGGGTTTCTGGCCAATATGAGCCATGAGCTGCGTACGCCGATGAATGCCATTATTGGCTATTCTGAAATGCTCTTAGAGGAAATTGCAGAAGAAGAGCAGCTTTCAGTAAATGATTTACAGCCTGATCTGGAGAAAATTCAATTAGCGGGTAAGCACCTGCTGACTCTGATTAATGATGTGTTAGATATTTCTAAAATTGAATCTGGTCGGATGGCGGTCTTCTGGGAAGATGTCGCTTTAGATGCTGTATTGCGTGATGTTGAAATCACGGTTGCGCCATTGATGGAGAAGAATGGCAATACCCTACATTGTGATTTCGATTTGCACGATGAACGGATTCGCACCGACGTGACGCGCCTGCGACAAATACTATTGAATTTGCTGAGTAACGCGGCAAAGTTTACCCGCGCCGGCGATGTGTATCTTAGCGTGGCTGAGCAGAGGGAAGATGGCCAAGATTATTTAATGGCAGAGGTTAGAGATACCGGCATTGGTATGAGTGAAGAGCAGTTGGGCCGAGTTTTTGATGCGTTTGTGCAGGCCGATTTGTCCACCACAAAACAATATGGCGGCTCGGGTTTAGGTCTAACAATTTCGCGTAAATTCGCCGAGCTGCTAGGTGGCACTATCACGGCAAGCAGTGAGCTGGGGAAGGGTTCTACCTTCAAACTAAAACTACCTGTGGGTGATGGCGATGGGGCTAAGGTAGCTTTAGAGAAAAATGCCAGCGGCGATATCTTAGTTATAGATGACGACTTTGCGGCTTTGGATTTAAGTCACAGGGCACTGAGTCGAGAGGGGTATCACGTGCGGACCGCCTCGTCTGGTGCTGAGGGGCTGGAAATGGCGAGGCAACACCGACCAGATTTGATTGTACTCGATGTAATGATGCCGGGCTTGGACGGCTGGCAAGTGCTGCACAGCATACGTGGCGATGCGGTGCTTGGTAGCGTGCCGGTATTAATGTTGTCGATGTTGAATGAGCATGATCTCGGTTTACTGCTTGGTGCCAGTGGTTATTTGGTGAAACCAGTAGAAAGTGCTGAGCTAGCGGCGGTGGTGCGCGACCTGCTACCGGCAACGGCGGTGGGCAATATGCTGCTTATAGAGGAGGGCGATACGCTGGCTCAGGTCATTGAACAGCTTCCCGGGGCCGAGCATTGGAAAATTTATCACAGTGGTGATTTAACGCGGGTGGCTGAATTGCTAACCGAGTTGCCGTGGCAGTTGATTGTGATGGGCCCGCATAGCGATAGCGGTCAAGTCACTCGATTGGTCGCGCATCTGCGCACTGAGCATTGGCGCACTGTACCGATGTTGATGGCACAAACCGAGGCGGAAATGCTTAGTTTACGTGGTCAATTAGGCGCGTACTTGGATCGCGACGAGTAAAGACCTCTTCGACTTTATTGCAGGGTAAGCTGGCGCAATTTTTCGATAGCGCGCTGCAGGTTAAATGTCTCGTTCAGCAACTGTTGTTGCTTGGCCTCTGCCTTTTCGCGCAGGGCTATTTCTCGATTTAAATCTAATCTCTGTTCTAGACAAAGCTTAGCGCTGAGAAGAAACATATCTAAGCTCGGCTTGTTTTGTGGCCAGCGCATCATTTGTTGGTATAAGCGATCCATAGTTGCGGTCGCTAAGGCCAAATTAAACATCGGGCTGTTTGGGTGTAAATAAACCAGTGTTAGGCCGGCGAGTGACTCTTGGATAGTATTTTGGTCAGTGCTTTCTTTGAGCAGCGCTTGAAAATCAGTTTCCGCCGCCGCAAATTGCTGCAAATTAAGCTGCTGCAGTGCCTGTGCAACACTGCTCGTTTGCCGGCTGGTGTCTATAGCGGGTGGTGTAAATTGAAATGAGTCATTCTGAGGCGGGGCTGTTTGGCAGCCAGTGATTAGGCTGACAAAAACAAGATAAAAGCTTGCGGTGCTTAGCAGGCGAGTTGCGTTAGCTAGCATCGTAGGGTTTCCATTTAAATGTTGAGAGCCGAGTTTGCCTTTGGTGCTTGGCAAGCTCGGCTCTTATCACCGGACTTATTCGTCTAGGAAGCTGCGCAGGTGATCTGAGCGAGTTGGGTGACGCAATTTACGTAAGGCCTTCGCTTCGATCTGACGAATACGCTCGCGCGTTACGTCGAACTGCTTGCCCACCTCTTCTAGGGTATGGTCGGTGTTCATATCGATACCAAAACGCATGCGCAAGACTTTTGCTTCGCGGGCGGTAAGTCCCGATAAGACATCTTTAGTCGCTTCACGCAAACCTTCGCCAGTGGCAGATTCAATGGGTGAAGAGATGGTGCTGTCTTCGATGAAATCGCCCAGATGTGAATCTTCATCGTCACCGATGGGGGTTTCCATTGAGATAGGTTCTTTGGCGATTTTAAGTACTTTACGTACTTTGTCTTCCGGCATTTCCATGCGCTCGCCAAGTTCTTCTGGTGTGGGTTCGCGACCCATTTCCTGAAGCATTTGGCGCGAGATGCGATTCAGCTTGTTGATCGTTTCAATCATATGCACTGGGATACGGATAGTGCGCGCCTGATCCGCTATAGAGCGAGTAATGGCCTGACGTATCCACCACGTTGCATAGGTAGAGAATTTGTAGCCGCGACGGTATTCAAATTTATCTACCGCTTTCATCAGGCCAATATTGCCTTCCTGAATTAAGTCGAGGAACTGCAAGCCGCGGTTGGTGTATTTTTTCGCGATTGAGATAACCAAACGCAGGTTGGCCTCAACCATTTCTTTCTTGGCGCGACGGGCGCGCGCTTCACCGATAGATACGCGACGGTTGATTTCTTTAATATCAGAAATCGTCAGGTCCTGGCGCTCTTCAATGTAGGCTATTTTGTTTTGAATGCGGCGGATAACGTCGCTGTAGTCGGCGAGCTTAGCGTGCTTCTTCAGAAGCTCGTCAGCCCACTTTAGATTGGCTTCATTGCCTTGGAAGCTGCGAATAAACTCTTTGCGATCAATGCCGACGTTTTTTACGCAAATGGTCATGATCTCGCGTTCCATTGAGCGAATAGAGCTCAATGTGGTGCGAACTTCTTCAATCAAAGGATCGAACATGCTAGGTGTGAGCTTGAAGAACTTAAATAGCTCGCCTAGGGCGTTTAATTCTTTGGCAGTTTGCTTGCTGTAACGACCGTGCTCGGCAATCGATTTTTCGACTTTGTCGGATTGTTTCTGCAGGGCGGCAAAGCGGATTTTTGCTTCTTCTGGATCTGGGCCAGAGACGGCGTCTTCGTCATCATCGCTGGCTTCTGCCGCGGCAGCAGCTTGAGCCTGTGGCGAGGGCACATTGTCTGCGGGGTCTAAATAGCCGCTCATAATGTCGCCTAGGCGGCGCTCTTCAGCAACAACCTTGTTGTATTCGCCCAATACGCCTGTGACAACGCCTGGGTAGAATGCAAGTGCGGCCATGACTTCACGGATGCCTTCTTCGATCCGTTTTGCGATGACGATCTCGCCTTCGCGGGTTAGAAGTTCAACCGTACCCATTTCACGCATATACATGCGCACTGGGTCAGTGGTGCGGCCGGTTTCGGTCTCAACGGCGGCCAGGGCTGCGGCGGCCTCTGCGGCGGCGATATCATCTGGCGAGTCACTACCGGCCATGATCAGGGTGTCTTCATCAGGCGCGTGTTCAAACACCTGAATACCCATGTCGTTGATCATTTGGATGATTTCTTCGACCTGATCCGGATCAGAGATGTCTTCCGGTAAGTGGTCGTTAACCTCAGAGTACGTTAGATAACCCTGCTCCTTGCCTTTGGCAATGAGTTGTTTGAGGCGCGATTGATGCTTTGAGTCACTCATTCTTTCAAATTACTCGTTAGGTGCAGGTTAAAAAATAGCCGCGAATTATACTCTATTTACCCTTGGTACGACCAGTAAATTCCGGACTTGTTCTGGTAAATGACGTTTCGTCGCTGTTGTTTGGCGCTGTAAAAATCAGTTACTAGTGTGTGGGCACTGTCAGATTGCGGTTCTATAAACGGTGCTTTTGCTTTAAAAGCTGTTGAATCGCAAGCAACTGCTGTTTATCTGTTTCGCTAAGTTCAGGGTAGTTCGGGCTAGCTGGTTTGTCGACTTCATTACCGCTACGTAATTTATCGACATGGTTGCGCAGTACTTGAGTCGATTTTTGAGTTTCGAGGTGTGCCAAAGTGTCGAAAAATGCAGCTTCGGCCTTTTCGTCGTTTAATTCTGTGCCGAGTAGCTCAATTGTTTTGAGTGCCTCGGTCATAACCTCGTATTCGGGTTGGCCATACCAGTGACCTAACAGCATTGCTGTGCTGGAGTCTGGCCGCTTGCGCAGCAGTGCAATTGTGTTATTGAGTAGCGTTGCCGCAGCGGAATCTTCACTGTTATTTATGTTTGCTGGCCCCGTTGCTGCGCCGCGGGGGTTGAACAGCAGCATAGCCAGTGCGAACAGCAGCGGATCGCGATGTGAGCCTGGTAGTTTGGCTGTGAGCTTTTGTGTACTGCGACGTTGTTCGGGTGCGGCAGGTGTGGTGACTTCAGGCGGAGTCGGCGCCGGCACATCGTCGAGTAGTTGGTCTATTGACTGACGGCTAAGGCCGGTGCGATTTGCCAGTGAGTCAAGCATGAGCTGGCGGAATACGCCGTCTGGTAAGAGCTGCAGCCCCGGTAGCGCTAATTTGCTTAGGCGCGCTTTGCCTTCCAGTGTATCTGGGTCGGTTTGTTCATGGAGTGATTCAAAAAAATAGCGTTCCAGTGGCGCGGCATTGGCGAGCAGTTTTTGAAATCCGGCGGCGCCATCTCGGTTTACGACGCTGTCTGGATCGTCGCCCTCCGGTAAAAATAAAAATCGAATCCGGCGGCCGTCTTCCATGACGGGAAGTGCGTTTTCAAGTGCTCGCTCTGCGGCCTTGCGTCCAGCGGCGTCACCGTCAAAACAGAATATGAGTTCGCTCGCGTAGCGGAACGCTGTGCGTAGGTGCTCGGTGTTGCTAGCTGTGCCAAGGGTGGCGATGCCGGTCATGATGCCGTGCTGGGCAAGTGCGACCACATCCATATAACCCTCTACCACCAGCAGTTGTTCGAGGTGGCGATTATTTTGGCGCGCCTGATACAGGCCGTAAAGTTCTTTGCCTTTATGGAAAATGTCGGTTTCAGGGGAGTTCAGGTACTTGGGTTTGTCGTCACCTAATACCCGGCCGCCGAAGGCGATGACGCGGCCGCGATTGTCGCTGATGGGGAACATGATGCGGTCGCGGAACCGGTCATAGAGTTTGCCGTCTTCTTTTTCAATTAGCATGCCGGCATCGATCAGCTGCTGTTTGTGCTCCTCGGTGTCGCCAAAGGTTTTTAGTAAGTTGTCCCAGCCTGGCGGGGCAAAGCCAATATTGAAGTCGCGGGCGATGCGGCCGCTTAGGCCGCGACGCTTTAGGTAGTCAATCGCGCGCTGTGATTGCGGGTCTGAGCGAAGCTGCTTTTGATAATAAGCCGACACCTGCTCCATCAGATCGTAAATGGTTTTGCGGCGTTCTTGTTTTACCTGTTGCTGCGGACTGAGTTCCTCGCGGGGAACCTCCAGTCCGGCAATGTGGGCGAGATTGTCGACGGCGCTGGGAAAATCCTGGCGCTCGTAATCCATAATAAAGCCGACGGCATTGCCGCCCGCGCCACAGCCAAAGCAGTAGTAAAATTGTTTGTCTGGATTAACGCTAAATGAGGGCGTTTTTTCTTCGTGGAAAGGGCAGCGGGCACTGTAATTCTTGCCGGTTTTCTTGAGCGATACGCGGCGATTTATGACGTCAACGATATCGACTCGGGAGAGCAGATCGTCGATAAAATATTGGGGGATACGTCCTTTTGCGGCCACGTTAGTGTTTCCGGAGCAGAAGTTGAGTGAGCGTATCAGTCGGTGTTGGTGTTGGCAATTGCCTGGAGCTTAGGCCAGTAGCGCTTTAATCTTCTGGCTAACGGCACCCATGTCGGCGCGGCCCTGAACCTGGGGTTTGAGTACAGCAACAACCTTGCCCATGTCTTTAACCGCTTCGGCGCCGCTGCTGATGATGGCTTCTTTAATGAGGCCTTCTAGCTCTTCGTCGCTCAAGGGGGTGGGCATATAAGATTGGATGACGCCCATTTCAAAGCGTTCTTGCTCTGCTAGGTCTTCACGGCCAGCATTTTCATACTGGCTGATCGAGTCACGGCGTTGCTTACACATTTTGTCGAGCACAGCCAGAACGCGCGCATCATCAATATCAATGCGCTCGTCGACTTCAATGCGTTTTATTTCTGCGAGTATGAGTCGCACGGCATTCAATGTCGCTTTGTCTTTGGCTCGCATCGCGGTTTTCATCGCGTCTGTGAGTGTTTGTTTAAGCGTTTGATCTGCCATGGGCTCGCAGAGTTTCCTTTATAGAAGGAGGGGTGTAGCTAAAGCGCAAAGGCGCTACTAAGACTCTTTAAAGGAGTGTCTTAGTAGAGGCGTTGTTGCTTTTTGTTGTCGCGTGATACTTTTTTAGCGTGACGCTTAACAGCGGCTGCTGCTTGGCGCTTACGAACAGAAGTTGGCTTCTCGTAGAATTCACGACGACGAACTTCTGCTAATACGCCTGCTTTCTCGCAAGAACGCTTAAAACGGCGTAGGGCGATATCAAATGGTTCGTTTTCTTTGAGTTTGACTGAAGGCATTCGTTAAACCTGTCCTAATCAATGTGCAAAATTTGCTGTTTGCACCGCTAAATTGAAAGCGGCACTCCAAGGGCGCTGAATTCTATACTCTGTTGTGGCAAAAAGCAAAGCCATTAAGGCGATTACTGGTGCGAATCCAACTGAGCCAGTATCATGCGCCCTCAATTAGTGTGGGATGTCTGAAAGTGCGTGTTTTGGGACTGGAAACCTCCTGTGATGAAACAGGTGTGGCGATATACGATTCTGAGCGGGGTTTGCTTGCTGAGGCTCTTTATAGCCAGATAGCGCTGCACGCTGAATTTGGCGGTGTGGTGCCGGAACTAGCATCGCGCGATCACGTGCGCAAACTGCTGCCGCTGGTGCGTGAGGTCTTGGAAAAGGCCGGTATGCGTGGCAGCGATTTAGATGGCGTCGCATTTACCAATGGCCCAGGGTTAGCGGGAGCGTTAATGGTGGGGGCTTGTGCCGGTCGCGCTATGGCATACGGCTGGGGGATTCCCGCTGTTGCGGTGCATCATATGGAAGGGCATTTATTGGCTCCGATGCTTGAGGAGAATGCGCCGAGCTTTCCATTTATTGCATTACTTGTTTCCGGTGGCCATACCCAGCTGGTGCGCGTTGACGGCATAGGTCGATACCGTATTCTGGGTGAATCACTCGATGACGCCGCGGGCGAGGCTTTTGACAAGGCCGCAAAAATGCTCGGTTTGGGGTATCCCGGCGGGCCGCAGGTAGCGAAGGCGGCAGAGCGCGGAATCGTCGGCCGCTACACATTTCCGCGGCCAATGGTAAATCGCCCGGGCTTAGATTTTAGTTTTAGCGGTTTGAAAACATTTACCTTAAATACCGTCGCTGCCAGCAAAGAGGCAGGGACGTATAATGAGCAGGATCAGGCAGACATCGCAGTCGCGTTTCAAGAGGCGGTAGTCGATACCTTGGTGATTAAATGCACCCGAGCACTGGTTCAAGAGAATTTAAGCACCTTAGTGATGGCCGGTGGTGTGAGTGCCAATAAAGTGCTGCGTGAACGTTTGGCGCAGAAGTTGGCTAAATCAGGTGGCCGTGTATTTTATCCACGCCCAGAATTTTGTACCGATAACGGTGCGATGATCGCGTATGCGGGGCATTGTCGATTGCGGGCCGGCCAACACGAAGATTTAGGCGTTTCAATACGGCCCCGCTGGCCGATGACCGAATTAACTCCAGTCTGATTTATTCCGTGTCGGGCAAAGGGCAGTTTATGGATATTGTGTATATACGTGGTTTGCAAGCCGATGCGGTTATCGGTATTTACGATTTTGAGCGCGCCCACCGCCAGAGCTTGGTGTTGGATCTTGAGCTGGGCACCGACATTCGTCCCGCAGCGGCGGGCGACGATATTAGTCTCACCTTAAATTATAAAGCCGTCACTGAAACCGTTGAGCGTTTTGTAAAAGAGAGCGATTTTGCCTTAGTCGAGACCTTGGCTCAGCGCTGTGCAGAAATGATTATGAATGAATTCAAGGTGCCCTGGTTGCGCCTGAGCTTGAGTAAGCCCGGTGCGATGCGCCAAGCGCAGGATGTTGGGATTATTATTGAGCGTGGTCAGCGCTAATTATGTCCGAGGTTTTTTTAAGCTTGGGTAGTAATACCAGCCGTTACCGGCATATGACCATTGCGCTCGATACCCTCAGTCAGCATTTCGGCCCATTGATGTTGTCCCGTGTTTATGAAAGCGAGTCGGTGGGTTTTCAAGGCACGCTTTTTTTAAATATGGCGGTGGGGTTTTCTACTGACATACCCTTGGCTGACTTGGCTGCGCAGCTGCGCGACATTGAGTTAAGCAATGGCCGCTTGCCGAACGCGCCTAAGTTTAGTCCGCGCACCTTAGATATTGATATTTTAAGTTATGGTGAGCTCACTGGCTGTCACAGCGGCATCGAGCTGCCCCGCGATGAGGTTCTCTACAATGCCTTTGTACTATTGCCGCTCACCGAGATAGCGCCAGATCATTGCCATCCTATTGATGGGCGCAGCTACCGTGATTTATGGGCTGCTTATTCCTCCGATCAAAAATTGTGGGCAGTACCATTTCAGTGGCGGGGTCGCAATATTTCTGCGGACTAGGCATTCAGTTCTGTCAGACGCTTTAGGCGCGCTGCTCGCAGTTCCTGCCCTAATGCGGGGCCTGTAAAGCCCTTGGCGATTAAGTCCGCTGCTTGAATTTCCCGCAATGCGCTAGCGGCGTCTAGCAATGGTCTTAGGCGCTGTTCGTCAGGCAAACGCAATGTTGCTGCGGCGACAAATGAATCTAATAGCTGCGGGCGTCGCGTGTAATCAAAATTTTCCAGCAATGCTAGCCAATCTTCAGCCGTATTCAGTTTTGGCAGTGGGATATTGGCGGCGCAGCGTTCGGCCAGCCACGCGGCACTATTACTAGCGCGCAATTCGCGACATAGGGTTCGACATTGCTCTGCATCTAAGTCGCTACAGCTTATAGCGAAGCGAGTATCCGCATCGGCACCTGCTTCAGCGGCTTTTGCCAAACTGTTTAATGTTGCCGTGCTTAACGCCGGAGGCCACATCGGAAATAGCGCATGTAGGGCGCGGCACGTGAGTAAAACCTTAAAAAATACCTCGGGTGATTTCTCGTTTAGTGCCTTGTATAACTCTACCCAAATACGCTCGGCGGCGATGGTCGCAAGCTCGCCGTTATCGCTCATTTCTCGCATTAAGACTTGGGTTTCGTCTGCGACTGTAAAGCCGAGGTGAGCGTAGCGTGCGGCGAAGCGTGCAACCCGTAAAATACGCAGTGGGTCTTCACTAAAAGCCGGCGATACATGACGAAGCAGGCGATTATGTAGATCTTGCATGCCGCCGTAGGGGTCAATGATCTCGCCGCTGTCATCTTCAGCTATCGCATTAATGGTTAGGTCGCGGCGACTGAGATCCTCTTCAAGGGTGATGTCAGGGCTGAAATCGCAGGTGAAGCCGTGATAACCGACGCCAGATTTTCTCTCCGTGCGAGCTAGGGCATATTCTTCCTTGGACTTGGGGTGCAAAAAAACCGGAAAGTCTTTGCCAACTTGTTGAAAGCCCTGGTCGAGCAAATCTTCTGGGCGTGCACCCACTACCACCCAATCCCGTTCGTGAAAGGGGTAGTCTAATAATTTGTCGCGCACGGCGCCGCCGACGAGGTAGGTTTTCATGGTGCAGAGTTCGGTGTTGGGTATTTGCAGGGAGTATAGCAAAAGGGCGAGTTGCATGGGGGCGCTGGATACTGGATGCGAAAGTCGGGCGTCGGAAGTCTGGTGTCTGACGAAAAATCAAAAGCAGTCACAGCGAGTTTCTGAATGAGCAAAGCGAATGCCCTTAGCGTCCGACTTCAGGCCCCCAATGTCCGACATGCTCAAGCAAGCATCTCCCGTATCCCCTCAAGCTTCCAGCATTTAGCAAGAACACCGATGAAGCTCCCCGCTGTCCATATCCAGCATCGTCATGTGGCGGCCCCAAACGCAGCCGCTGTCTAGCGCAATGATATCGCTGCGATTGGTTTCGCACTCCAGTGCTGCCCAGTGGCCGAAGATGAGTGTTTCGCTGCGGCTGCCTTCGGCTTGCCATTCAAACCATGGCCGGTAGGGTGCTGGAATGTCGGCGGCTATGCCTTTGAAACTGAGTTCCAGTTTGCCCGTGGCATCGCAAATACGCATGCGGGTTAAATGATTGGTGATGGCGCGCAGGCGATCGTAGCCGGTAAGGCTGTCGTCCCAAGTTAGTGGCTCATCGCCGTACATATTGCGAAAGAAGTCGTCTACATGGGGGCTTTGTAATACCGTTTCGACTTCGCGGCTAAGCGCGAGCGCTTGTTCGCTAGTCCACGCGCTGGGAATGCCGGCGTGGCTCATTAGGTAGCGGCCATCGTCTGATTTACGCACCAAGGCCTGCTGCAGTAGCCAGTGCATGAGCTCGTCACAGTCTGGGGCGTTTAGCAGCGCTTGGAGGGTGGGGTGGCGTCCGCGCTCGGTGGTGCCGCGGGCTAAGGCAATGCAGTGGAGGTCGTGATTGCCAAGGGTAATGTGCAGTGATTCTTTGATGTTATAAAGATAGCGCAGCGTATCGAGGGAGTCCGGGCCGCGATTAATGAGGTCGCCAACCAGCCAGAGCTGGTCGCGCTGAGGATTAAAGCTAACTTGATCTAACAGGCATTGCAGGGGCGCTAGGCAGCCCTGCAAGTCACCTACCGCGTATCGGCCCACGCGAGCGCCTTAGTGTAATGCCGATGGGCGTGCGAGTGAGAAAATGCCAATAGGCGCGATAAATGGACGACCAGAAGCACTAATCATTTCGTAGCTGCCTTCCATGGTGCCAACGGCGGTGTCGATGACCGCTCCCGATGTGTAGCTAAAGGATTCGCCAGGGCCAATCAAGGGTTGTTTGCCAATGACCCCTTCGCCTTGTACTTCCTGAACCTGATTGTCGCCGTCAGTAATAATCCAGTGCCGATTTAATAGGCGAACAGCCTCTTCGCCGGTATTGCGAATTGTAATGGTGTAGGCAAAGGCAAAGCGTTGCTGTGCGGGCTCTGATTGGTCGGGTAGAAATTGACTCTCTACCTGGATTTCTACTGGTTCTGATTCGGTCATGATGTGCTCCGCAAATTACTCGCTGTTGCTGTCCACCGCATTGGCGATGGCAACATAGTCCGCTAAGCCCAGTTGTTCAGGACGAAGGCCGGAGTCGATACCCAAGCTTTCTATCGCCTCGCTATCGATAACCCCTTTTAAGGTATTGCGCAAGGTTTTTCGGCGCTGGTTGAAAGCGCTGCGCAAGACCGTTTGCAGGGTGTCGACATTGTTCGCTGGGCACGGTGGTGTTTCGTAGGGCGTTAGTCTAACGATGGCGGATTGTACCTTGGGACGGGGGGTAAAAGCTTCCGGTGGCACATCAAATAGCGATTCTACTTCACAAAAATATTGGGCCATGATACCGAGTCGCCCGTAGGTCTTGCTGCCGGGCTGAGCGGCGAGCCGATCTACCACTTCTTTTTGCAGCATAAAATGCATGTCAGCAATGCAGTTATGGGCGGTAAGTAGGTGGAAAATGAGCGGCGTAGAGATGTTGTAGGGCAGATTGCCGACCACGCGCAGCTTGTCGCCCGCAGCTAAGGCGGTAAAGTCGAATTTGAGCGCGTCACCCTGATGAATTCGGAAATTAGTTTCGCCGCCGAATTTTCCCTCAAGAATCGGAATAAGGTCGCGGTCTAACTCAATCACGTCAAGTTGGCAGCCGGAGGCAAGAATTGACTCGGTGATCGCGCCTTGGCCGGGACCGATTTCTAGTACACGCTGATGTTCTAGTGGACTAACGGCGCGCACGATGCGGCGAATAATGCCTTGATCATTGAGAAAATTCTGACCAAAGCGTTTGCGCGCTTGGTGCTGTGGAGGTGATTGCATTAAAGACTATTCCTGCTGCTGTGCTCCGCCATTGAGATGGCGGTGGTGAGCGCGGCATAGAAACTGCCGCCGTCGGCGCGGCCGCTACCGGCTAAATCCAGTGCGGTGCCGTGGTCGACTGAAGTGCGAACAATCGGCAGGCCAAGAGTGATATTTACGGCTCGGCCAAATCCTTGATACTTAAGTACCGGCAGGCCCTGGTCGTGGTACATCGCCAGCACCGCGTCGCAGTGCTCAAGATGATGTGGCGTAAATGCGGTGTCTGCGGGTAAGGGGCCGCTTAAGTGCCAGCCGCGTGTTCGCAGTTGCTCCAGGCAGGGAATAATCGTATCGATTTCTTCTCTGCCCATATGGCCACCTTCGCCGGCGTGGGGGTTTAGTCCTAGTACCAAAATGCGCGGCTGCTGGCAGCCAAACTGCTGCAGTAGTGCACCGTGTAAAATTTCGGTGACGCGTTGCAGGTTGTCGCTGGTGATAGCGGCGGGAACGGCGCTCAGCGGCAAATGCGTGGTGACTAGCGCGACGCGCAGTTGCTCGGTGGCGAGCATCATGACCACTTTATCGACATGGCAGCGCTTAGCCAAAAACTCGGTATGACCGCTAAAGGGAATGCCGGCGTCGTTAATAATCGATTTTTGCACAGGCCCAGTGACCAGTGCTTGGCAGTCGCCGTTCTTACATGCGTCGGTTGCGCGGCGCAGCGTTTCCACTACGTAATGAGCATTGTCGACATTGAGAATACCGGCTTCAGCGGGGCTGTGGCAGGGAATACTCACCACGCGCAAATGGCCGCTGCGATGGGCTTGCGGCGCTGCGCTAAAGTCGGCTTCGCTTATTTGTAAGGGCAGGCCGATATCAGCGGCACGCTGAATTAACAAAGCGGGGTCGGCAAAGGCAATTAGTTCGGCGTTACAATCTTGTTGGGCGAGCTTAACTAAAAGCTCAGGTCCGACCCCGGCAGGTTCGCCGGGGGTAATGGCAATACGTAATGGCATTAAATTTTGATGTCGACAAAGGCTTCGCTGCGGATTTTACGAAGCCATATATCAAGCTCATCGGCGTATTTGCGCTCGTGCAATGCATTGCGAGCGATTTGCTTGCGCATATCATTGGTCACGTCCTTGGTGCGGCGCTCAATCACTTTGATAACATGCCAGCCGAATTGGCTCGCTACCGGTACATGAATTTCGCCGGGGCTGGTTTCGTCCATTGCCTTTTGGAACTCAGGGACGAGTTGCCCGGGGGTGGTCCAGCCGAGGTCGCCGCCTTCTTGGGCAGAGCCGATATCTTCGGAATATTCTTTAGCTAACTCGCGGAAGTCTTCGCCATTTAAAGCGCGCTGACGCAATTGTTTAGCGAGAGCAATAGTTTGTGCTTCATCGCGAATCGCAGAGGGTTTGAGCAGAATATGGCTGGCACGAGTCTGTTTAACCAGTTGTTTTACGCCGCGGCTTTCCAAGAGTTTGATGATATGGAAACCGCTGGCGCTTTGCAGTGGCTCTGATACATCGCCATCGGTCATTTTTGACGCTACACCTTTAAACAAGGCGGGAAGCTCAGTGCCTTTGCGCCAGCCAAGATCGCTGATGCTGATGTCGGTGTTCGCGTTGTCGACATCTTTACCGGAGCGCAGTTTTGCGCTTAGGGCTTTGGCCCTGTTTTCAGCCGCTTTGCGCTCGGCGTCGGTAGCTTCTGAGCTAACCGGAATAAGAATATGAGAGAAATGGAATTCTGGCGACGTGACCTCTTTGCCTTCTGAGGATTGCAGGTAGTTTTGAATTTCCTGCTCCGTTACTTGAATGCGTTGGTTCACATTGCCCATTTGCACGCGCTGGAGAATCATTTCACGGCCAATTTGTTCGCGAACCGCGAGATAGGATGCACCGCTCGACGTCAACGCCTGTTGGAATTGCGACAGGGTCATATTGTTGTTAGCGGCAATGCGTGCAACCGCTGCGTTGAGCTCTTCGTCTTCAATTCGCAAGCCGTAGCGGTTTGCCATTTGCATCTGAATATTTTCGAGCACCAGTAAGTCGAGAATTTCTTTACGGAGCTCGTCTTCTGGCGGTGCTTGTTTGCCCGTCCGCGCAATATTGGCCTTGATACTATCTAGGCGTTCATCGAGTTCGCTGGCGAGAATGATGTCGTCATCGACGATGGCCACCACTTTATCTAGCCATTTGGTTTCGGCCTGGGTGAGTGGTGCAAGTGCTATTAGTAGCACGGCGGTGAAAGCTTTTAGTAAGCGCATATTATTCATCAGATAAGTAGCCAAAAATACTGTCCTTTAAAACACTGGTGACTGCGGTGCCTAGGCCCCCGAGTCCTTTTAACTGAAATTCGATCAACACGGCCGAGTTGTTTTGAGTCCCGGTATTGCCTGTGCTACTTAGGTTAGACCCGATGTCGTTGTCGGGTTCCAAGGCCCGCTGATAAACAATACGGGTCAGCCAGCAGCAATTTTGGTATTCCGCACCAATCAGATTCTCGACAGGTCTATTGTCTTCAAAATCGTACTGGGTTTTGGCGTACAGCTTCCACTGGTCGTTTAGCGGCAAGCTTATTGAGACATCGCCTTGCTTAACATCGTTCTCTAAACCGCCAAGGGTATTCCCCTCGCGGCGGAATGTATAACCGGCATTAAATAAGGCGCCGCTATCGCTGCGCTGATGGTAGCTTAGATTGGTCTGATTGAGCACCCCTTGGCGAGCATCATACAAAACATCGACGCTCAGCCAGCGATAGTCGTCGGGCAGAATGCGAATTTGGCCGGCTAAATCTGAATTATTGCTTTTCCGCACATTGTCGCCGGGTAGCTGCACTCGCCCGTCGTCAAAATAGTGTAGCTGGCCAAGGCTAGCGGTAAGTACTTCGCGGCCAGCTTCGTTATTGATAAAACGGCTACTGACACCAACGGCGACCTGGTTGGCGTCATCCAAGCGGTCGTGACCAGTGAAGCGCGTGTCGCGAAATAGCTGCTGATAAGTAAAAGTCAGGGCTGAGCTGTCAAAGTCGGGCTGATCGCTTTGGTCAACGTACTCTGAGTAGCGATAAAACAGTCGTGGCTCAAGGGTTTGAGTCCAGTCTTGATCGGTGATGCTGAGATCTCGTTCAAAGTACAAGCCGCTGTCTAAGGTAAATTGACTACTATTGGCGCTAAGCTGGTTGTCGATGCCAACTAAGTCGGCGTCCTCGAGCTCATAGGCCACATGGCGGCTTTTGAAGGCGGGTTCAACAAAGCCCCAGCGCCAACGCATGGGCAGGCTGGCACCGGCAGTGCCAAACAGGCGCTGTCCGGTTATTTTGTTGCCGCCTTCGCTAAGCTTGTCGCGGTGATCGAACTGGGTGTATTCAAACTCCATGCTGGGTTCTAGCTGGAAGTTTTTGGCTGGCGATTGGTAGTTTAGGCGCAGCTGTGGCAATTTTTGATAGGGGTCTTCCACCGCCGCAATAGTCTGGTAGCGTTGAACTTCTATACGGCCGCTCCAGTCGTCTGAATTATAGTTTACTGCGGCTTGCTGATTGAGGTGGCTGCTGCGTTTGACGGCTAAATTGGCCAGTCCGAGGTCGCGGAAATACTCGTCATCGCTGACTTTGGTGAAGTCTATCTCGGTGCCCCAGCGCTCATTCATATAGCCGTTTTCACTAATACCCAGCAACCAGCGGTCGATCTCATCTCGCTTGTCATTGGGCAGGTAGCTGGTGTTGACAGCCCACTCACTGTATTTGTTTAAGTAGCGTAATTCGGTTTCAAGCGCTTCACCGCGCTGCTCAATAAACCGCGGGGTGATAATCGCGTCATAGTTCGGTGCAAGGTTTAGATAGTAAGGAGTTGAGATGTCTAGGCTGCTGTCGGCAAAGCCAATTGACGGGAATAAAAAGCCAGTAGCGCGGCGCTCGTCAACGGGGAAGTTCAGATACGGACTGTAAAATACTGGAATGTCATAGACTCGGATACTGGTGCCGCGGGCAACTCCTCGACCACTGTCGTAATCTAAATCAATACTGTCGGCGTGCAGGGACCATGTTTCATTGTCGGGGGTGCACTGCGTGTAACTTGCTTGTTCTAGTTCAAAGCGGGAGTAATCTGGCCGCGCAATTCGGCCTGCTGTGCCGCGGGCGCCGGTGTCAAAACTTAGAATCTCTGCTTGTTCCAGCGAGCCTAGGCCTTTGTTTGTGTCAATTTGGGCGAACTCACCGCGCAACATAATACCGGGTTGGCGCAATACCACATTGTCACGCAGCAGCACCGTATTATTGCTGCGATTATATTGTGCGTAGCCGGCATCTAGGCTTAGGTCGCCTTTACGCAGTTGCACGTCGCCGGTCATAGTCGCTTTAGTGCCGACTGACTCTATGGTGTCGGCAGACACGTTTAGAGGCGCTTTTAGCGGTGATTGGTCTGAGCCCTGCCAGTTTCGTGTTGGCTCTATGAATCTACCTTGGCAGCCCGGGCTTAGTCCACATTTAGAGGCGTCGCTAAGGTGGGAGTTAGGTACCCAGTGCCAGTGCTGGTAATACAGTGGTAATTCAGACGTGTCGGTATTAAGTGCTGAGGCGTCAGTACTGCCACAATCTGCGCTGGTATTAACCTGTGCTATCGCCGCCCCGGATAGGGTGGTGAGAAGGGAGATTAGGAGTAGACGAAACACTGGCATCGGTTAGTGATTTTATTCTGGCGATGGAGCCCGGATTGGCGAAGGTGGATAATAAAGCATTCTCTGCTAGGATGCCCGCCTGAGTGCATAAAAGGCGAAAAAACGCTCCTCAAATATCGCTCAACAGGCTCATTGACGGAATAATATATGGATCAAATTTTAAGCGAGCTGCATGCTTGGTGCCTTCAGCAGCTGGACTTGTCTGCCGGCGATGCAGCCAATGAGCTGGATGTCGTGTCCGGTGACGCGAGTTTTCGCCGTTATTATCGACTGTCGTTGAAGGCTGGTGGCACTGTCATCGCTGTTCATGCACCGCCAGATAAAGAAGACAATTTATCCTTTGCAACAGTGCAGGCCTTATTGAGTGAGCACGGTGCGCGCGTACCTAAACTACTGGCTTGGGACGAAGCACGGGGCTTTTTGCTGCAGGAAGATTTTGGTGATCAGTTACTGTGCCCGTTGCTGGTGAACAGTGCGGCGGCGGATCATTATTATCGTCGCGCCTTCCGCGTGTTATTGGCAATGCAGGCTATTCCTAGCAATGCTCACAAATTGCCGCTTTACGACAGCGCGCGGCTACATACCGAAATGGGTCTCTTCCCTGAATGGTTTGTGGAGGGCCTTTTGCAATACCGCTTAAACGCCGATGAGCGGGCGCTATTGAATAATGTGTTTGAAAAATTGAGCCTGCGTGCCCTACAGCAGGCGCAGGTGGTGGTGCACCGCGACTTTCATAGTCGCAATCTCATGGTCTTGCCGGATGAAAGCCTCGGCATGATCGATTTTCAGGACGCGGTGCAAGGGCCAATTACATACGACTTAGTGTCTTTGGTGCGCGACTGCTATATCAGTTGGTCGCCGGAACAAGTCGACGATTGGATAGCGGTGTATCGGCAAATGGCTATGCGATCAGGGTTGCTGGGCAATATTAGCGAGTCCGATTTTTTACAGGACGTTGACTGGATGGGCTTGCAGCGCCATATCAAGGTGCTGGGTATTTTTGCCCGTTTGCATCTGCGCGATGGTAAATCGGCGTATCTGGACGATTTGCCCCTGGTTATCACTTACACCTTGAGCGTGGCGAGTCAATATCCTGAGTTCGAGCCGTTTTGTGCCTGGTTTGAAGACAAGTTAATTCCCCTTATCGTCAATCAAGCTTGGTTTAAGGAGCTTGAGTTGTGAAAGCGATGATACTCGCTGCAGGCTTGGGCACACGGATGCGCCCGTTGACGGACCATACGCCAAAGCCCTTGTTGCGCGCGGGCGGTAAAGCCTTAATTGACTACCATATTGAGAAATTAGCCGCAGCGGGCATCACTGATATAGTGGTCAACTGCTCGTGGCTGGCAGACCAGCTGGAAACCTACTTGGGTGATGGCAGTCGTTATGGTGTTCGTATTTTTGTCTCCCGCGAAGAAGAGCCTCTGGAAACCGGCGGTGGCATTGTGCAGGCTTTGCCGCTGCTGAGCGGCGACAATAATGATGCCCCCTTTTTACTAGTGAACGGCGATATTTGGACGGATTTTGATTTCGCGACATTAATGAGCTGTAAGCCGGAAGCGGGACACTTGGTGATGATAAAAAATCCATCACATAATCCGCAGGGCGACTTTGTCCTCAGTAGGAATGGCCTACTTACAGAAAAGCCGGACAGTGCGGTGGCCAATAATACGACCACTTTTTCGGGCATCAGTGTGTGGCGACCTTCAGTGTTTAGTGAGTTTAGTCTTGGCCGGCGTGCATTGAAGCCCGTGATGGTGGCGGCGATATTAAGGCAGGCCCTGAGTGGGCAACTGTATGAGGGCCACTGGTGGGATATTGGTACCCCTGATCGTCTGGCGGCGCTGGATGCGTTTTTAAGTGCTTAGAGTGGTGGCTGATTCTGTGGGCAAATGGTCGTAAAATGCTAGGCATTGAATTCACGTATTTGTGCTTAACGGCGCGGATAATATTTACATAGTCAAACAAGCGGAAATGAATATGACAGATTATTGGATAGCACCTTCTATATTGTCGGCAAACTTTGCGTGTCTGGGCGCGGAGGTTGACGCGGTGCTGGAAGCGGGTGCGGACATCGTCCATTTCGACGTGATGGATAATCACTATGTGCCTAATTTAACCATCGGGCCAATGGTATGCAAAGCACTGCGTAAACACGGTGTAAAAGCACCAATCGATGTGCATTTAATGGTGTCGCCAGTTGATCGTATGATTGCTGATTTCGCCGAAGCAGGGGCTAGCATAATTACCTTTCACCCAGATGCTTCAACCCACGTTGACCGTTCACTGCAGATGATTCGCGATGCGGGTTGCAAAGCCGGTTTGGTTTTAAATCCTGCGGTCGGCCCTGAGGTTTTGAAATATGTCATGGATAAACTCGACATGATTTTACTGATGTCGGTTAATCCGGGATTTGGTGGGCAAAGTTTTATCCCGTCAACGATAGATAAGATAAAGGAAGTGCGGGCACTTATCGACGCCTCGGGTCGCGATATCCGCTTAGAGGTCGACGGCGGAATTTCAGCTAAAAATATCGCAGAAATTGCCGCGGCAGGGGCAGACACTTTTGTAGCGGGTTCTGCTATTTTTAATGGTGGCGCTTATGCCGACGTCATTGAAAAAATGAGAAGTGAACTCGCTAGCGTATGAAGACACTGCAGGGCCTGCTCGAAGGTCGCGAATTAAAAGCAATTTTATTTGATTTAGACGGCACACTCATAGATAGCGTGCCGGATTTGGCGGCCGCACTAGATGCAAGTTTAGAACAGCTTTATTACACTCCCGCAGGTCTTGCGCGCACGCGGTCGTGGGTTGGCAATGGCGCGCTTAAATTAGTGCAGCGCGCTTTGGCCAACGCCTTAGAAATTCCAGAAAATTCGGTAAGCCCATCTTTAATTGATCAATTGCTCGCGGTGTTTTTTGACCATTACGGTGAGCATAGTTGTGAGCAAACGGTGTTGTATGATGGTGTGTATAACGCCTTATCAAACTGGCATCAGCAGGGCGTGCGGATGGCCTGTGTGACCAATAAGCCTGCTCGTTTTAGCGACCCTATTCTGACTCATTTTGATCTGCAACAGTTTATGCCCGTGCTGGTTGGCGGTGACACCTTGGCGGTGCGCAAGCCTGATCCTGCCCCACTATTGTTGGCGTGTGAGCAGCTTGGCGTTGATGTGGCGAACACGGTAATGGTGGGTGACTCAGTCAACGACGTAAGGGCTGCTCGGGCGGCAGGTATGCCAGTTGCTTGCGTGAGCTATGGTTATAACCATGGCGCCCCCGTTGCCGATGCAAACCCTGATTTGTTAGTTGATAACTTCTTCGATTTAGTTCGCTCTTAACTGCCTTATTAATTTTCACTAATGAGAAAGTTTGCCGTCAATTCAACTACATTAGCGATACTCCAATATGAGTAGTGTTTTTTGCCCCGCCCTGTTTATTGCCGCACCGTCGTCGGGGCAGGGTAAAACCACTATCACGGCGGCGATTGCTCGTTATCATAGTCAGCAGGGGCGTCAGGTTCGCATTTTCAAAATGGGGCCGGATTATCTTGACCCGCAAATTCTAGAGCAAGCCTCTGGCCACCCCGTCGTGCAATTAGACTTGTGGATGGCGGGGGAGGACTACTGTCGCGATCAGTTTTATCAGGCAGCTGAAACTGCTGATTTAATTTTAGTCGAAGGCGCGATGGGGATGTTTGACGGCGAGCCGTCTAGTGCGGATTTAGCCGCGACGTTTAATATTCCAGTGGCATTGCTGATGGATGTTAAGGGCATGGCGCAGACCGCCGCCGCCCTTGCAACAGGATTGGCGAATTATCGCTATGATGTCCGTGTGCTTGGCTTGATCGCAAATAACTGCGCTTCTGATCGGCACCGTCAACTGATAGCAGATGCTTTGCCCGCACATTTACCTTTATTGGCAACAATGAGTCGTGACCCTGAAATTAGTTTGCCGGAGCGTCATTTAGGTTTGGTGCAAGCGAGTGAAGTGCGCGACGAACTAGAGGAATGTTTTAATAAAGCAGCGGCAATGATTGCTCAGGGTGCGCTTGCCACATTGCCCGCGCCGGTGGAGTTCAGCTCTCGTGAACTGCCAGTTGTTGCACCGCTACTTTTGGGGCAGCGCATTGCCATTGCGCGTGACGATGCCTTTAGTTTTATTTACGCCGCCAATCTGCAAATGCTGAAAGATATGGGTGCGGAGTTGATGTATTTTTCCCCTTTGCAGGATCAGCAATTACCAGACGCAGATGTGTTGTGGTTGCCAGGTGGCTACCCCGAATTACACGCCAGCGCCCTGGCTGAGAACGGTGCGATGCGATCGCAAATCCGCGATTTTTATTTGGCGGATAAGGTTATTTTGGCGGAGTGCGGTGGTTTTATGTATTGCCTAGAAAGCCTGCGTGATCTGAGTGGAAATAGCTTTGAGATGCTCGGGCTGTTGAGCGGTCAAGCGGCGATGCGAGATCGCGGTGGTTGTCAAGGAATGCAAACCGCGGTGTTGCCCGAGGGAGATATTCGCGCCCACGCCCATCATCGTTCCGCATCTAATAATACGCCGGATCCGATTGGCTGTGGTCGCCGACAGCGCCATCCAGCGCCGGGCGAAGAAATTTACCGCAGCCGTGGTTTGACCGCGTCGTACTTACATTTATTTTTTCCGTCTAATCCCACCGCGATAGCCACCTTATTTAATTCAAAGCGTAAACCTGAATCCGCGTGATTTCTCTGGCTGCGCAAATATAGGGTCAGGCTGGTTTGTTGAGCATCTCATCGCACCAGCCTGTATTCGGTTTAGTTTTGATTTATTTTGCTACCCTTTAGCGAGGTATTTGTCGGGCTCTTAACAATAATATCTGAAGAGCCCCGTATGTCTAATACAGTACCTGAGATGATGATGTTGCCATTCTTCTTCATAGTGATCGAAGATTGTCCACTTTGCAGGGTAAGTTCATCGCCTGAATTTATGACCAGCTTTTTAGCCGTTGCCATCGTTAAATCGCGCCGAGAATTGATGCTTAAACTGCCGCCATTGTCTTGCAGGCTCGGGCTTGCGACACCGCGCTCAACCTGCATATCTGAAACCACCCGAAGTGTGCCATCGGCTTCCCTTTGTATAATACTTTTAAGTGCATCGAGTTCCTTGCGAAGCTGGATAATTTGCTTTTGGAGATCATCGTCTCTTGCGCTGCTGGAAGTATCAGCTGCTACGGCAGCACTTGCCATTGTTACGCTCAAGCCAAAGCCTATGACGAGTATTAATCCTTTAACGGTAGTCATTATTTTCTTCTCGCTGTGTGTGGTATCTGTTGATGGGCTTCATATATTTGCCAGTGGATGATTCTAGACTTGCTGTCTGAATCATAGATGAACGGCGACGGTTTGGTAGCGTCCCAGATAAAATTGTCATAAATCTGTCTTCAAAAAGCCCTCTGTTTGTCACTTTTAAGTCCTAATCTTGCCACAAATGCATAAAGAGGATGCATGAGCGTGGAAACAAGGAATAGATACAAAACGATTTGGCTATCCGATATTCATCTCGGCTTTAAAGATTGTCGAGCTGACTACCTTCTCAATTTTCTCAACAGTGTTGAATGCGAGACGCTTTATCTTGTTGGTGATGTTGTAGATCTATGGGCGCTCAAGCGCACCTTTCACTGGCCAGCAAGCCACTATGATGTGGTTAGAGCTTTGTTTGCCAAAGCCAGTGAGGGCACGCGGGTTGTCTATATTCCCGGTAACCACGACGAGCCGATGCGCGATTATGTTGGCCACATCCTCGGTCCTATTGAAATCAAGCGCGAGGCAATCCATACCACGGTAAGCGGTAAACGCTTATTGATGTTCCATGGCGACTGTCTAGACGAGCATATCTTACTAAGCAAATGGGAGAATCTTATTGGTGACGCTGCCTATGATTTTCTGTTGTTTTTAAATCGCTGGGCTAATTTTTTCCGTCGCCGTTTTGGGCGCAATTACTGGTCGCTGGCTACGTACATAAAACAACGTATTCCCAACGCTCGGCAGGTCATTACCGTGTTTGAAGATGCGGCAGTTAAAGAGGCCGCGCGACGAGGTCTCGATGGTGTTATATGCGGGCATATACATCAGCCCGCCTTAAAGAAAATAAAAGGTCTGTTGTACTGCAACGACGGTGATTGGATTGAAAACTGTACCTTGTTGGGTGAAACCCACGAAGGAAATTTAGAATTGGTGCAGTGGACGGAACATCAAACCTTATTGCAAAGCATGACAGGCAATGGCGGCCCGGTGAAAGCGGAAATTCTCCCGCTGCGGCGTGCTGGGTAATAATCAGGAGTAAATATCATGATTTCCGTTGATGCTGTGATTGATGAGCAATTCCCTAAAATTTCCAAGGGCAATCCGCGTATAAGGCGAACGCTGTCAGCCCTATTAAAATATCTTTTTCACGAGGCGGAATTTAAGCAGTTTGAAAAAGATTTCCCCTATGTTCAGGGCTTGGACTTTATTGAAAAAGGACTGGATTATTTTGATTTTGGCTACGCAGTAAGCGCGTTAGATAAAGAGCGTATTCCCGTTAGCGGCAGAGTTGTCATCATTTCGAACCATCCCATTGGCAGTCTCGATGGTCTCGCTTTGCTCAAGTTGGTGTCGGAAGTACGCGGCGACGTTAAAGTCATTGCGAACGAGTTGCTATATGCCATCAAGCCGCTGCGGTCATTGCTGCTTCCCGTCGACAATATGAGCGGTAAGCGCAATCGCAAAGAAAATTTGCAGGCAATTCACAGTCATCTGAGCGGCGAAGGTGCGGTTATTATTTTTCCCGCTGGCGAGGTTTCTCGTTTTAGTCCGGCGGGTATTCGCGATGGTCGTTGGCGCAATGGATTTATTAAATTTGCGAGTAAAGCTAAGGCGCCTATTTTGCCTGTGCATATCAATGCGCGAAATTCGGTATTCTTCTATGCCCTGTCATTGCTTGCGAAACCGCTGTCGACCCTGTGGCTTATTAGGGAGATGTTCAAACAGAATAATCGCACCGTACGGGTGACTATTGGGCCTGCGATAGAGGCGGATGTATACGAAAAGTTACCATTGACCGCACCAGCTAAAGTACGTTTGTTTAAAAAACATATCTATAAACTCGGTCGAAGAAAACGCGGTGGTGAACCCTGTTTTATGCCGGTTGCGCAGGCAGTAGCTCACCCAGAGGATCGTCAGGAGTTGCGGCGCGCTATTCGCAAGTGTGATCATTTAGGCAGCACCCGTGACGGCATGGAAATTTATTGCTATCAGTACAGTGGTGACTGCACGGTGATGCGTGAAATTGGCCGTCTTCGTGAAGTGAGTTTTCGGGCGGTGGGTGAAGGTACCGGCCGCCGTCGCGACGTAGATGCATTTGATGCCTACTATGATCACATCGTGCTTTGGGACGAGAATCAACTCGAATTGGTCGGCGCTTATCGCTTAAAGCGCGTGACGGATTTAGCTGACGGCCAAACCCTGTACAGCGAATCGCTTTTCGAATATCAGATACCTTATGCTGAAGAGTATTTCGAGTGCGGAGCAGAGTTAGGGCGCAGCTTTGTTCAGCCGCGCTACTGGGGGCGAAACGGTCTGGATTACTTGTGGCAGGGTTTGGGTACCTATCTTCGCCGCTACCCTGAAGTGCGCTATTTGTTTGGCCCTGTTAGCTTGAGTGATAGTTTACCCCGCGGCGCCAAAGATTTATTGATTCAGTTTTATCAGCGCCACTTCCCCGCAACTCAGCCTTGGGCGAATGCCAATAGTCCCTATAAAAGTGAGTTAACGGAGACCGTATTTAGCGGCGACGACTACCGCACCGAGTTTGCACAGTTAAAAGATCAGTTGGCGGCAATGGGCTGCGCTGTACCTACCTTGTACAAGCAATATACGGAACTGTGTGACGAAGATGGCGTGAGTTTTACCGCGTTTAATGTTGACCCTGACTTCGCAGACTGCATTGACGGCCTGGTCTTGGTAGACCTGCAAAAAATGAAACCAGCGCGTCGCAAGCGCTATCTGGGTGAAGACTTTGCGGAGGCACGCGCGGATAAAGTGGCGTGAAACATCAAGCGCTAAGCTAGCTAAGGCTTTTCCTTCGCTAGCTTTTAAAAGTCCTCCAGGTCTTCAAATATTGCTTGCGATTTATTCAGCGCAGCAAGCGATCTGCTTGAAGCTGGCGAGCAAGTAGTCAGCGTCATCAATCGGTAGGTCATGCCCAGCCGTGTCATGCAGTCTTAGCGGCCAGTGATATTTCTCTGCCAGATGCTCACTACATTGATACGACACCATTCTATCCGCGCGACTGCTAATGAAGTGACCGCAGGAATGTGCGAGGCGTTCCTTTGACGGTGAGTAAAAGCGTGATGCCGCAATAAGCTGGCGTATCACATTGCGTTTACTTGCCGGGTGGCGGGCGCGTATTTGGCACCACTGTTCGAGCAGTGCCGCATGGCTGGATTTATTATTGCTCACCATATTGAGTATTGCGCGCTCTTGCTTGCGCGGTGACAAAGCAAATAGCGCGTAAAGTGTTGCAGGCAGCGCGCTGGGTTTTAAGCGTTTAAAGAGGCCACAGTCTGCGCTGCTAGTGCTAATGAATATAACCTTGGCGATATTATTCGGCGACGTCGCCAGCCAATCTAGCGCCACCATGCCACCTAGTGACAGTGCAACAATGCCGAATGTTGAATTGTTATTGGCGAGCTCTGAGGGAAGTCGCTGCTGAATGTCGCGGCGTATTTCCGACATGGTGAGGGGCGACTTGCGCAGGTGCTCGCTACCGAATCCGGGTAGATCAACAGCGTGACAATACCAGCCGAGTTCCCTTTCACAGCGTTTTATAAACTCACCCCAATGAGCTTGCTCCCGGCTCAGACCGCGAAGAAATAGCCAGTGCTTAATGTCGGCGTTGGCGTTCATAGTTGGCGATACCAGAGGCTTTGTGCCATTTGCTGCATCTCCCGCTCCTGTTCGCCTTTGGGTTGCCAGTGCTCGATGTTTCTTGCCGCAGCCAGTAGAAAGTCAATTAATAGCAGATGACCGCGCAGAACTCTAGCGTGGCGGTGAGGAACGGTGGGGTTGAATAATCCGGCAAAACTAAACAGTTGTTGGGGATGTTTTTTAACCCACAACCACGATCCCATTTCGAGGGTGAGTGGCAGTAAGGTAATTCCGTCGGCGCGACATTGTCGATGAAAGTAATCCCAAATATCACCGTGACTAAGGTAGTGCATGGCTTGCGGACCAAACACATAATTGTGATGGGGGAAGTTGCGCTCCCACAGTAATTTCAGCGCGACATAGCTGCCGATGTCGTCGATGGGTTGACGGCGATAGGCATAGGGAATCCACAGATGATCTTGAAAGCCAAATCCGGAATGAAAGTCGACGACAATACTGGGACGATCTACCTGGCAATAGCGTTTAATAATATTTTGCAGGGCAACAAATTCGCTTTCGAAATCGGCTCCGCGTTTTCCTCTGTACCAGGGAATAGCTTTTGATATGCGCTGACCGCCGACTAAAAAGGGAACCTTGTCCTCTGCGTCAATAGGAGCGTGGCGATTTAAGTCGATGCCGTTTGGGTTGCAGCGGGAGTCTTGCAACATGCCGCCGGGATTAACTATTGGCACTGCGACTATGGCGATCTCGCTTTCAAATTGCGATCGCCAATGGCTATCCCAGCGGCACCGTTCTATTACTGTTTCTAGCCACGCTAACAGAACTTGAGTGCCTATGCGCTCTACGCCGTGGATGCCGGCGGTGAGCAGCAGGCAGTGCTTTGCAATGTTTGGGTTGCCAATGGTGAGCGATACCACGGGTAAGGTAAATTCATCGACGTCAACGAGAGCTTCGGTGCGGGTGGTAATTAAATCGCCAGCTTGTCGGCAAAGCTGTTCGGTGGAAAGCAGCTCAGAAAGCCGGTGGCGAAGACGGCCACGGCAGTCGTCCATAACGCTGGTGAAATCTGGGAAATCCGGCCCGTACGAGGCGGCGTCCGTATGATTTGCTATGTCCTCTATACGGGCTTGTTCTTTATATCTCATGGTCGGTATCAGCCTGTCGCGGCAATCTTGTCGGCGGGCCGACCAGTTTGTTCCCAAAGCTCTGACACCAGTCTTGAGCTGTCATGCCACTCGCCGCTCAATAGCCAGTCGCAAATCGCCGCGGCGACATCGGGATAGTGCGCGGCGGTTTGCGCGGGGATATTAGCGAGCCAGTTTTCAATATGCTGTGCTGAGAAGTCATACATAACGGTTGCCACGCCGAGTTGTTGCAGGGCGGCGGCGTTACCTAATTGTTCTGACTGTCCCGCTACGGGTTTTGCGAGGGCCGGAATTCCCATATGCAGGCATTCACTAATTAATTCAAATCCAGCATTGCAGATTACGCCTTTGGCTTGGCATAGATTATGTTTGAAATCGTGTAGGCTAGTTGGTCTAAGGCTTATATTTGCGCGCTCCTCACGCTGTAATTGAGGCGCGAATTGAATAAATTTTTGACTGGGAAATGTCGCGAGTGCTGCACTGACTAGTTGCTGGTCTTCAAAGGGCAGGTACACGACGATGTGTGCCGGTGAGCCACAAGGCTGGCGAATTTCGGCGGGATTGATTATCGGCGGCGCGATATTGGCGTTAAACGCATCCCAGTGTAATCCCAAGCGGTATTGAGTCGGTGCAAAGAATTTCATAATAAGGCGGTTGCGAAGGTCGACACCGCTTTGAGGTACATCCGGGTAGCCAAATGCGTACTGGTGGCCAATTCCGATGACAGGCTTTTTCTTTAGACGGCCGGCCCAGGCGGTGACGGGTTCAAAATCGGTAATGATTGCATCGTAAGAGCTGATATCGAGTTTGCGAACATCCCCAATAAACGTCAGCGGTTTGGTTTGGAGTAGGGTTTGTATTGCGCTAATGCTACCTTTGTTTGTCGCGAAACTGAGACCATCTCGGAGTTGGTAGTCGCCGAAAATCTCCATATCGAAATACTGATCGGCAGCACGGCCAGAGAATAGATATTCAACGTCTATATTTTTTTCGGAAAAGTGTTTGGCCAACATGCGGGCGCGGGAAATATGGCCATTGCCGGTTCCCTGCACTCCGTACAGGAGTTTCATAATGGATCTCCCATGATGGGCTTGCTACCACTGGGCTCACTGCGCGAGGGAAGTGAAGGTGGAGAGTGATAGATGTCGTTTTGCGACGGTATGATGGCCGCGCGCATGATATGAAAATTGGTGTTAGACCGCTGTGACAATCGAATGTCCCAGATGCGCGATGCCAATACCTAAGCTTGCGCCGGCGAGGGTGTCGGTGGGGAAATGCACGCCGAGGATTACCCGCGAGGCGCCCACGGCAACTGCCCACAAGAAAAGTGGAGTACCGATAACCCCGAAAAATAACACGGTCATGGTCGCTAGTAAAAAGGCGGCTGCGGTGTGGCCAGAGGGAAAGCTGAATTCGTCTGAGGCAATAATGGCGGCACTAAAAGCCGGAATGGCGGCGGGCGGTCGCTTTCTGCGGCAGGTGTTTTTTAGCACCCAGTAAATGGGCAGCCATGCGGCAAAACTGATCATAACCGCACTAAAATAGCTTAGACCTTGGCTCGCCCCCATCACGTAAAGACAAAGGGGAAGGCCAAGTTGGGCGTAGCCGTCGCCGGTTTTTGATACACTTCGGGCTACACGAGACAACTGTTGCTGGTGGCGGGTATTTACGCAAGCCAGAAACATTCGCACATCGAACTGATTTATCGACTGTATTAAGCGCATAGTTTTATCCTCACATCTGAAACCATACGCTGATGTGTTTTCAATATTGTGACAAATGTATTGCAGTTTTAAGACAGTGTTGAATGAGCTTTGGGCTTGTATTAGTGTCTAAACACTTCCAGAGCTGACAAATGAGGCAGATGTATCCTAGGCATTTTCAATTAACAAAATGCTACCCCGATGATGGCGGCTAGTAAGTACTTCGCAGGGGATTAGTTCGGCAAAAAAGTCGTCGATGCACGCTTCGGCTACCGCTAAGAAAGGTGGCCGGTGAGGGTCTGCAATAATGATTTTTTCAACACCGGCATCAACGGCGCGGTGAATTAAATCGAAGACTTCTTCACTCATCTCATCCCAAAAGCAAATGTCGCTGGCAATGATAACGTCGTACTGAGCTAAAGTGTCTGCATCTAGGGCTTCGAAGCGGGCACATTGAGTGTTTATGTTTACCGCATTGTGCTGCGCTAGCAGCGATAAGTAGGGAAAGACAGCGGGATCGGCATCGACGGCAGTTACCGTGGCTTGAAGATGCTTGGCGCAATATATGCTTGCTAGCCCCCATCCGCAGCCCAGGTCGAGCACTTTACTTGCAGCAGGTAGTGGTTTTTTTTGTAAATAGTCGATAAGCAGATAGGCACTGCCCCACAGTTTATTGCCGTGCAGCTGGGTCGCGTGCGTGGCCCGCTTTAGGCGGCGCATATCGGGGTGTGAGGCGAGTAGAGTTCGCACTCCAAAATAGTCTCGGGTCTGGATTGGTGACGTATTGGGCATGGGTGTGTCCTACTAAAGTCTGGCTTGCTTATGTTGTATAGCGTCGGTGACGATATACAGAGCCGCGATCTTAATTGTGAAAAGAATGTATTACCATGATCACCATCAAGATATTCCTTAGCTCACTCATGCTGAGTAGCTATGTTTACGGATTTAACGGACGGGTTCTGTGACGAAATTTGATTACGACGTTTTAGTATTGGGTAGTGGCCCCGCCGGAGAAAGCGCTGCTCTGAATGCCATGAAGCACGGGCATCGGGTGGCGGTGGTGGAGGCGCAAGACGCCGTCGGTGGTGCTTGTACCCATCAAGGTACTATTCCATCAAAGGCCTTACGGCATATGGTGCGGCAGGCTATTAGATACAATACCACGCCAGCGTTTCGCGATATTGGTGACGCGCGAACATTAAGTTATCCCCGTCTACTTAGTCATGCCAATGAAGTCATTTCGCGGCAGGTGGATATGCGCAGTCGCTTCTACTACCGCAATCAGATTCGTCTTATTTTTGGCCGCGGCCACTTTGTTGATAAGAATACTGTTGAAGTGGTGACGGATGAGGGACAGGTGGAATCCTTTACCGCGAGTAGTGTGGTAATAGCCACTGGCTCGCGGCCCTACCGCCCGGCAAATATCGACTTTTCTCACCCTCGGATCTATGACAGCGATACCATTCTGAAAATGACCAACACCCCGAATAAAATCATTGTTTATGGAGCGGGTGTTATCGGCTGCGAATACGCGTCAATTTTTTCCGGTATTGGCATCAAAATCGAGTTAATCAATGGTCGGGATCGTCTATTGGAGTTTTTAGACGACGAAATTTCCGATGCCTTGAGTTATCAACTTCGGAATATGGGGGTGATGATCCGCCACCGCGAAGTGTATAAATCGGTTGTGGCTAGCGACAAGGGCGTCGAAGTATTGCTGGAGTCTGGTAAGCGTATCCACGCCGATGCGCTCCTTTGGTGTAATGGTCGAAGCGGTAATACCAATCAATTAGGTTTGGATCAGATTGGTCTGGAAACAGATCATCGCGGTCAGTTAATTGTGGACGAGCATTACCAAACCACTGTGCCGGGCATTTTCGCTGCTGGAGACGTCATCGGCTGGCCGAGCTTGGCGAGTGCCGCTTACGACCAAGGGCGTTCAGCGGCGGCATCAGCCCGCGGCAAAGAGCAGTGTCGTTTTGTGGATGACGTGCCAACAGGCATTTACACACTGCCTGAAATTAGCTCGGTGGGGCAGACTGAACGCGAGCTGACCGAAGCGAAAATTCCTTACGAGGTGGGTCGCGCATTTTTTAAAGATACCGCCCGCGGCCAGATAAGTGGTGAGACGGTTGGAATGCTTAAACTGCTCTTTCACCCCGAGACCTTGGAAATTCTCGGTATTCATTGCTTTGGTGCCGAAGCGGCGGAAATTATCCATATCGGTCAGGCAATAATGAAACAGCAGAACGGCGGCAATACCCTGCGCTATTTTGTGACCACTACGTTTAATTACCCAACCATGGCTGAAGCCTACCGAACGGCGGCGCTGAACGGCCTAAATCGCTTGTAGTGCGCCGGATTTGCTAAGCCTTCGGCCATCTTTGCGCCAGTAACGTGTTTTGCTAGTGGTTTGGTAAGGTCGCTGTTAAGAAAATATTTACGCTATAGGTATAAATTTTTATTGACAGAAATTCGAGTTCGTCATAAATAGTGCCCTGAACAACCACGGTTAGCCGAGGGGTTCATTCTGTATCTACGATGTACTGGAGTGGGCAAGTAATGGCAAATGACCTAGCCGATGATGATATTGACGATGTCCTTGAAGACGATTCAGCCCCTGATTTTGAGGAGCGGCGACTTATGGGTGGAGGCGATAGCAGTATTCGTCGCAAAATTGAAGAGCGTTTAGAGCGCAAACGCCTGATGGATGAATTGGATCTATTGGACGATTTCGACCTTTAAAGCCTTTCTTTCACTGCTAGATAGTGAAATCTCTGTTTGTACGCCACGTTCTGTGGCGTTTTCCTTGCTAATTTCTTGAGTTATCGACTCGGTATGGCAGTCTATATTGCTGATTTTGAGTCGCGGTTATAACATGCAGAGATAATTTGCATGTAATAGCTACCGGCGTTAGGGTTAAGTCATTGCTGAGACTGGTCTTCTGGCCCCAGTGATGGCAGCAGGAAAATCCCCTTGCGTGATAAATAAAACAGGAATGAGTAATGAATTGGAAAGCCTTATCTGCAGTAGTGGTGATCGTCGCCGTCGCCGGGTTTGTCTGGTACGTCTTAGATCGTTCGGTGAATAGTGAGTATAACGAGCCGGTAGTTGAGACGGTCGATGACGCAGCCGCCAAAAAGAAGGTGAAGGAGACACTGGCGGTAGAGTCGGAGTCTGATTACAAAGAAAAGGCGGCTTCGGCGCCTGAGCCACCTGTGGCTATCGATGGCAGCGATGAGCAACTGCGCTCTGCGGCAGCGACTTTGTCGGCACCGTTGGCCGAATGGATGCAGCCTGATGAGCAAGTTCGGAAATGGGTTTCTGTGGTCGATCAACTTGCTACTTACCGATTCCCGACCAAGCATCTGCCGCTGGTGTATAACAAAGAGCCTTTCTTGGCAGTTAAGACAGAAAAAGGCTTCCAGAACGACCCAGGAAACTTCAAGCGTTGGGATGGCCTAGTCAATACGGTAACGGCGGTGGAGCCGAAAAACTTGGCGATTTACTATAAAAAATGGTCGCCATTTTTAGAGGGCAGCTACAATGAATTGGGTAACCCCCAATCTTTTGACAACCAGTTGCGCACGATGATTGAACATTTGCTGATGGTAGAGCCTATTCCCGAAGATGCCGCCCTGAAGCAACCCAAGGTGCTGTATGAATACGTTGATCCAGTTTTAGAGAATGCGGATCCGCTAAGTAAATGGATGTGGCGCCTCGGGCCGGAAAACATGAAGAAACTGCAGGATTGGCTGCGAGAGTTAGAAAGTTTTCTTTAGTATTTTCGAGCTAAATCCTTTCTCTTTTTCGCCATCCGTTTGGATGGCGAAAATCGTTTTACACTTGGTTACACTTCTGCTCCTGAAACCACTCTTATAATAATTCTATGCAGCAGGTGAATAAATATGCCGGTAAGCCCCGTTGATTTAAATAATACCAATATCCTAATTACTGGCCCAACAGGGCAAGTCGCCGCACCGATCGTGGATGCGCTTAGTAAGATTGCCAATGTCACGGCGCTGGCGCGTTTTAGTAAAGATAGCGATAAAGCGGCGCTAGAGTCGCGTGGTATCAAGGTTATTCGCGCCGATCTGGCTGATAAGAGCAGCTTACAAGCCTGCCCTGATGAGTTTGACTATGTATTGAATTTGGCTGTGGTCAAATCGGGTAACTTTGCCTACGATCTCGCCGCAAATGGCGAAGGAGTGGGGTATCTAATGGCTCGCTGCAAAAGTGCTAAGGCTTTTTTGCACTTCTCGTCCACCGCGGTATATGAATACGCGGGTCACTCTCCGCGCAAAGAATCAGATCCATTAGGTGATAATCATCGCGCCATGTTCCCCACGTACAGTATTGCTAAAATTGCGGCAGAAACGGTGTGCCGTTTCGCCGCGAAGCAATTTTCTATCCCCACCACGATTGCCCGTCTCAGTGTGCCTTACGGTAATAATGGCGGATGGCCCTATTTTCACATGCTGATGATGAAGGAGAATATCCCTATTGATATTCATCCCGAAGGACCAAATACCTACAATCTGTTGCATGCCGAAGATTACATTGAAAAGATCCCGTATTTATTGGCTGCCGCGAGTACTGATGTCACCACGACCAACTTTGGTGGTTCTCAGGCGGTAAGTATTGAGGAGTGGTGCGGGTATATAACCGAGCTGACTGGGTTTGCACCAAAGTTTAACGAGAAAGCCTCGGCATTCGGTAGTCTGTCTATAGATACCACTCTCATGCATGAACTTATCGGTGAGACCCGAGTAGATTGGCGCGATGGTATTCGCGCCATGCTTGAAAATCTAGCGCCACAGGCACTTAAATAAAGTGATAGTGAGCCAGCCGCTATCTTATAGTGGCTGGATAAAGCCTATTAGATGCGGTTTTACACCGGTTTTATCCCGCAATTCAAAATCCAAGCTCGACTCGCCTTGCTCATAATCTAGCCGCACGCTAGCCGGTAAAAATATGGGCGTTTTGAAGTCGACATGGCAGCGAAAAGCGTTGCTCTTAACGTCATCACTTAATGCCGCTAAGCAAGCAGCTTTGCTCCACATGCCGTGGATGACCATACGCTTAAAGCCCAGTACCTTGGCGCTGAGGTCGTGGAGATGAATGGGATTAAAGTCGCCAGAGGCGCGGGCGTATTGTCGGGCGTCGCTGCGCTTGATCTCGATAGTGCGGGAGTTCAGGTAGTTGCGTGGCTCGGCGCGGGCCGCCTTGGGAGCGCTGGCGATATTGGTTCTAGCACGGGATAAATAACGGCTAGTATCTTCCCACACCAGTTCGTCACCGCAGAATGCGTCACAGTGGAATGTGAATTCATAGCCCTTGTCAGTGACATGGTGTTCGGCTACTTGGCAGCGGAGCTGGACTTCTTCCTCGCTGCTGATTTGCCGGTGCTGAACAATAGTATTACTTAAATGTAAGCAGCCCATAGGTGAGACTGGGAAGTCTTTATTGAGCATTAATTTCATATGCAAACGAAAGACTTGCACGTGGAGAAAGCTGGGCGACAGAAAGAGACTACTTTCAGTAAAGCCACAGGCCTCGTTGTAGCGACGCAGCTGTTTAATATTGCTTTTGATATTGCCCACTACCAATATTTGCTTAGGAAAGATCGGCGTACTACTGGGCTTTTTTCGGGTAATCGCCGCCTTTAGCAGCATTGGCGGTGTGCTGGGTAGTGACTTGAGCCTGAACTCATTGCTTGCGGTCATTCGACTCTATCTCCATACTGAGCGTGGCACACTGGTTTGTAACAATTGCATACATACCCTAAAGTATAAAGAAAAATGCGGCATCAAGAATTTGCCCAGCCTCAGTGTCGTTTACGGCAGTTCGGTCAATGCTCGCCAGTGTTGATATTTTGTACAAAAGATACCCGCTTGAATGACAGCATCAAACGCTAAAAATTTTTCCGATCTCAGCGACTCCAGTTTCCTGATTCAGCTGGTATATCCGGCTATGCAGAGTATGGGGCTGGATGTTGAGCGTATCGTCAGCGAGTGCAGAATTTCGCCAACCCTGTTGCAAGATCGTAGTGCTCGCTTCCCACACACAGCCCAATTACAGTTTTGGCGAGTATTGGAAGAAGTGAGCGGAGATCAAAATATTGGTCTGCACTTGGCCGATGCCGTTCAAGTATATCGCGGTCAAGTATTGGAATACTTGTTTCTGAGCAGCCCAAATTTTGGCGAAGGTTTAAAGCGTTCGCAGAACTATCAGCGCTTGGTGACCGATGCCATGCAGTTTGAACTGCAAATTGGCGAACCGCAATCGCGAATGGTGCTTGAGTTTGCAGGAGATGATGACCCTAGTTTCCGTCACCGCAATGAATGTTTTGCGCGATTTTTAATCCGTTATTTTCAGGCGGTCACCGATGGCGCTTTTGTAATTGATGCGGTCAATTTGACCCATGCTGCGGTTGGCGATGTGGCGGAATACGAAAGGGTGTTTGGTTGCCCCGTACATTTTGAACAAAGTGAATCCTCCTTGGTGTTTGCCACTTCAATTTTGGCGACACCCTCTACTCATGCCGAGCCCGACTTACTCAAATTGCACGAGAAATTGGCTAGCAAGCAATTGGAGCGATTGTCGCGTCAGGATGTGGTTGGCGATGTGCGGCAAATAATTGCTGAAATGCTTGAGCTTGGTCAGCCAAGCCTAGAAAACATTGCCGCTCGTTTAAATATGAATGAGCGTGTTTTGCGCGCCCGCCTCACTGAGGCCGGTACGAGCTTTAATCAGGTATTGGCGGATTACCGCTGCGTATTAGCTAAGCGCTTATTGGCTCGCACCGATGAGAGTATTGCCGATGTCGTGTATTTGACCGGTTTTTCGGAGCCCAGCACGTTCTATCGGGCCTTCAAACGCTGGACTGAGTTGACGCCCATTGAATATCGTCAGCAGAAAAAAGCGGTGCAGGCTTTAGAAAGTGAGTGAGCATACTCTTCAGCGGGTTTAGATTTCGTTTCTCAGACGCAAAAAGCTCGCAAATCGCGGCGTGCCATTGCTGCTAACTCCGTAGTATTTGTAAGTAATCACTGAGCCAATAGGCGGTGGAGTTTCGCGCTCGGCATCTGAAAATCCGCTGCCAATTTTGAATCTCAGCCCTTCATTGGTTTCCACTAAAATGGCACCTAGCATCCCTGTGTATTTCCCTTTGCCTGGGAGGTGCTCTATCACAGTTGCCTCGGCATCTTGGTGGCGCTTTAGTTTGAGTAGGTCATCACTGCGATTGGAATGGTATGTTGCGCTAGCTAAATGCAACATCAGGCCTTCACCACCCGCCTCAATAACCTCGTCAAGGTAGTTCATCAAGGTGAGTTCATCGCTGAATTTTCGCTGTACGACTAAGTGTAGGTAGGGCGAGGAAGTGTTGCTGATGATCTGTTTCAGCAGCCCTAAACGATAATCAAAATTGCCTTCTGTCTCGGGAAGGTCAAATGCCATGAAACGAATCGTCTTCCATTCAGATTCAACGGGACTCTGTTTGCGTACCGCGCCAGATAGGGCGTCAAACTTTCCCCGCCCCATCCACAGCTCGCCGTCGATGGCAGTGTTGGGGAAGTCTGCTGTAAACCAGTTTGGAGCCCGGTATATATTGCCCTGTCGAGAAACGAGCTGGTGCCCGTTCCAAAATGCGCGCACCCCGTCGTACTTTTCACTTACCCAGTATTTCTCAAGGTCAATGTCACTGCGATAGACATTGGCGAGCATTAACGCGGGTTTGGAAAGGGCTTCGGCGGCATAAAGTAATGTATGTGGGGTTAATACTAGCGTGGCAATCAGTGTATTGATTAGTAATGACACTAGTTTGCGATACTTGTATGAAAAACGCTGAGCGGTCATTGTGAATCCTCCATGATTCAAACTGTGCTCTGACCATCATACCGTTGCTGGGAGAAAACATAAAAGATCGCCGGCATTCGCGATCGATAAATCTAAGTCTGTATTATTATCGCAAAGGCCCCGCCTAAATCGGCAGGGCAGTGTATTACTTTGAAAATGTTGGCGTGTGTTAAGCGCCAAACCATGATTGACCGCATACTCTCACGGTATTACCACTTACACCGCGCGACGCCGGATTGCCGAAGAATGAAATCGTTTCGGCCACATCCACAGGCAAACCACCCTGCGATAGTGAGTTAAGGCGGCGGCCAAACATGCGGGTAAACAATGGAATTGCTGCGGTCATGGCGGTTTCTATAAAGCCGGGCGCCACGGCGTTCACGGTGATGTTTTTATCGGCTAGCTCTTTTGACTGGGCCATGAAATCAACATAGCCAATAACACCGGCTTTTGATGCGGCATAATTGGTTTGTCCGCGTTGACCACCGATACCGTTCATAGATGAAACGCCGATAATGCTGCCGCCGTCGTTGATGGTGTTGGTTTTGAGTAACTCAGCCGTGATGCGTTGAGCTGCCGCTAAGTTGATATCTAGTGTCATCTGCCAATGTGGCTCGCTCATATTGGCAATGGTTTTATCGCGGGTTACGCCAGCGTTGTGAACAATAATATCGGCGCCGCCGAGTTCGCTTAGTGCTTTAGCGATAATGGCGGGAGCGTCAGCACTAGTGATGTCGGCAATAACCGCTTTTCCGTTTAGGCGCGTCATAACCTTGTTCAAGTCAGTCTCCATAGGCGCAACATCGACACCGACAACGGTCGCGCCATCGCGGGCCAGAGTGTCAGCGATGGCTTCGCCAATACCCCGTGAGGCGCCAGTCACCAAGGCAATTTTGCCGGCCAACGGCTTATGCCAGTCAGATATCGTGTTTGTGCTTGCCGCCCGCACTTTTATTACTTGGCCGCTGATATACGCTGACTTAGGAGACAAGATAAAACGTAGACTGCTATCTAGGTTAGCGTCGGCGCCGTCGGCGACGGTAATTAATTGCGCTGTCGCGCCCTTGCCGCCCACTTCTTTGGCCAAAGAGCGGCTCAAACCTTCAAGTGCGCGTTGGGTAGCAGCGGCTTCGGGGGTAGCGCACAACAAGTGCGGGCGTCCCAGAATCACAATTCTACCGCTACTTTTAAGTTTGCGGATGTTGGCATTAAAAAAACGGTAGGCTGATACTAGCTCGGTAGCGTCAAGCAAACCGCTGCCATCAAATACGAGTGCCTGATAGCGCTCTGCAGTATTGCTATCTGTATCACCACCCAGTTGAGTGGCGGCCTCTGGGCTGTAAAACACCTGGGCATCACTCTCAGCGAAATTGCTTTGCACTCGGCTGAGTAACTGTGCGTTGTCACCTGCGCCGACTAAAACGGCACCCGAGAAATAGCTGTGCTGTGTGGTGTCATAGCGGAGTAACTCAGTTGGTACGGTTACACCCATGGCGCCAAGCAGTTTTTTACCTGCTGCAGAATTAATCAGCTTTTCGATTCTATCGCTCATACTCAGATCTCCATCGGGGGTGTTAAATACGGTAATTCGGTCTACATTACATAGCAGCTTTGTCGAACACGGCTCTGTCAAATACCTAGCACAGTTCTTTAATGGCTGCATTGTAGCCGCACTATTCTATAAGATGATTGACAGTGCCGACCTATAGAACGGTCGATTCAGCCAATGTGGCTATAGAGAAGCTTGCTAAACTGCGGCCACTTTACTCTTATATGATTTTTTGAGGTCAGATTATGTCACAGGCAATTAAGCGCGTAGCGATCATTGGCGGTAACCGTATTCCGTTTACTCGCTCTAACACAGCCTATTTCGGCGTGAGCAACCAGTCTATGCTAACTGCAGCAATAGAGGGCTTGGTGCAGCGTTATAATCTGCAAGGTGTGTTGCTCGGCGATGTAGTTGCCGGTGCCGTGATGAAGCACAGCCGCGATTTTAACCTGACCCGCGAGTCCGTATTAGGCACGTCTCTTAACTCAGATACGCCCTGCTTCGATATTCAACAAGCCTGCGGTACCGGTTTGCAAGCGATCAATGTCGTTGCCAACCAAATAGCGCTCGGTCAAATTGAAGCGGGTATTGCCGGTGGCGTAGACACCACCTCTGATGCACCTATTGGTGTAAGTGAGGGCTTACGTAAGATTTTGTTGCAAGTGAATAAAGCTCGTAGTTTTGGCGAACGTGTAAAACCCTTTTTGCAGTTGCGTCCGAAAGATGTCGGTGTCTTGATTCCTGCCAATGCTGAGCCGCGCACGCGTATGTCTATGGGCGAGCACACAGAAGTGACCGCAAAAGCCTGGCAGATTCCCCGTGACCAGCAAGATGAGCTGGCCTGCACCAGTCATAAAAATTTAGCGGCCGCGTATGAGCGTGGATTTTTTGATGACCTGATTACGCCCTTTAATGGCGTAAATAAAGACAATATTTTGCGCGCCGACACGACTATTGAAAAGCTGTCTTCATTAAAGCCTGCTTTTGACAAGGAAAGTGGCCAAGGCACGTTGACGGCAGGTAATTCATCAACGTTGACCGACGGTGCTTCAGTGGTATTGCTGGCAAGTGAAGAGTGGGCAAAAGAGCGCGGTTTACCGGTGCGAGCTTACCTCACTATTATTGAAACAGCTGCGGTGGACTTCTTTGGGAAAGACGGTGCCACAGAAAAAGAAGGATTATTACTGGCTCCAGCTTATGCGGTACCGCGTATGTTGGCGAAAGCGGGGCTAACTTTGCAGGATTTTGATTACTACGAGATTCACGAGGCATTTGCTGCGCAGGTGTTAGCGACCCTGAAGGCATGGGAGGACGAAACTTTCTGTAAAGACAAATTGGGCCTTGATCGTGCGCTGGGCAGTATTGATCGTAGCAAGTTAAATGTTAACGGTAGTTCCTTGGCAGCGGGCCACCCTTTTGCAGCCACGGGTGGCCGTATTGTGGCGACCTTGGCCAAAATGCTGGAAGAAAAGGGCAGTGGCCGTGGTTTGATTTCAATTTGTGCCGCAGGTGGGCAGGGCGTTACCGCCATCATTGAACGTTAATTTTCTAAGTGTGATTAAAAAGGCCCTCAGCTTGCGCTGAGGGCCTTTTTTTTCTGTAGTTTGTCCTTATTTGCCGTAGCTGGCACAGTCGCCAAGCTCATAGCCAATGACCGTCTCGTCAGCACAGGCGCTGCAGGCGTTTCCAAAAGTATTATGTCGTTCAGACGGGCAAGGAGTGGTTACGCAGCGGATACCTGTATCTACATGACCACACACGGGACGGTATTCCCGCGTACACATTTCTGGCCTTGGTGATTCACATTGGGTGAAACCACCTTGCATTGTGGACGTAGGGGCTTCTTTAGGCGTGCTAGTGCATGCGCTGAGCGCGAATAAAGCTAATAAGAAGACGCTAAAACGAGACAATTGCTTGTTTAGATTATTGCGTCCCTTCAATAAAACCATCTGTCACCCCAGTTAATTGCTTTGCATGAGTAATAGGAGCCTCAGCTTAACGGTCTGCGCGCGCTTGCTCAAGATAGATGTTTTGCTACGCAGCTCTTCAATGAACTCCTCTGTAGAATAACTGTCATAGCCTTACACTATCAGTGGCATTCTAAATTAATATTTTAGATATGGATGTGCCTTTGTTAAGCTGGTCAACAAGGTTTAGTTACAAACATTAAGCTATCAAACCACCAAAGGGAGAATGTGTATGAAAGCTATCGATATTGGTATTAACGAAGCGAATCGTGAACAGATTGCCGGCGGGTTAAAGGTATTACTTGCAGATTCCTATACGCTCTATCTGCAAACTCATAATTTCCACTGGAATGTGACCGGCCCGCGTTTTCGCGATCTCCACCTGATGTTTGAAGAGCATTACACCGAGTTAGCGCTCGCGGTAGATGATATTGCTGAGCGTATCCGTACCCTGGACGTCGCGGCGCCTGGAACCTATAAAGAATTTGCTCGCCTCAGTTCGATTGAAGAATTTGACGGCGTGCCAGATGCCGATGCGATGGTGGACATCCTCACCAAAGGTCATGAGCAAGTAGTGAAGAGTTGCCGTACCGTATTGAAGGTGGCGCAAGAGGCTGACGACGAATCTACCGCTTCGCTAGTGTCCGACCGTATGCGAATTCATGAGAAGACTGCGTGGATGCTGCGCGCGATTAATAAATAGTTGTACCATCGTTCTGGAATGCGGCGGCTACTTAGTTGCCGCATTCTTCTTTCTAGCAAACCTCCTATCAATAAAGTGCCCCGTGTAACATCGCGATAATCCCTGCGTCTACTTTTTAGCCGTTTTTAACATTGGCTTATACATATTCGATAACGGCAAATTAACACGCGGGATCAGATTATGAACAAGGCGCTAAATTTTACTGCGTTCGGACTGTTGATAAGTGCTTTGATTGTCGCTTTCCCGCTGCAGGCCTTAGAGTTGCAAAGCCAGCGCGAAGCGGTAACGACAATTGAGCTGTACACCTCCGAAGGTTGCAGTAGCTGCCCACGTGCAGATGCTTGGTTGTCGTCACTTAGCAAGGATTCAGCTATTTTTTCGCGAGTTATACCTCTCGCATTTCATGTCGACTATTGGAACCAGCTTGGCTGGCGAGATCGCTTTTCAGAGGCAGCGTTTTCCTCGCGTCAACGGGCTTTGAGCCGCGCTAATATCGTGTCACAGGTGTATACGCCGGGCTTTGTTGTTAATAATCGAGAGTGGCGGGCGTGGTTTAGTCGAGGCCGCCTTGTTACCGCCGATCAATTACCAAGCTCCAATAATGAGGTGGGCGTGTTGGCGGTGCGCTGGCCCGAGTATACCAAGCCTCTTTCGCTCAGCTTTGCGCCTATCAAAGAGGATGCTTCCAGTTTCCAGTTGCACGTCGCTATTATCGGCATGGGTTTAGAGACTCAAGTTCGTCGGGGTGAAAACCGCGGCCGGCTGCTGAAACATGACTTTGTTGTGCTGTCCCACGCTGAATATCCTTTTGGCGCCGCTTCTCATGGCAAGCATTTAACTAAAAACCTGGCGGCTCCAGATATCCCCGATGAGGGACAGAAAAGATCTGTTTTAGTGGTTTGGGTTTCAGAAGGTGATTCACCTGCAATAGTGCAAGCGGTAGCAGGATATTTGTAGGGCCTACTTAAAAATTAATCTGGCATTAGTAAGGAACACTATTTCATTGCCAGTGTCTCGCCATACTCTCAACAACATCGGCTTAAATGACTCTCTAAATGGCAGTATAGCGTTGGCTAAGGAGCCCATATCGAAGCGACAATGTCACCAATACTCATTTTAGTGTGTATGGGCGCATTCATCATGTTTCTGCTAGCTTGTTAACCACGGTAGCGCGAGGCGCAATGGTTCATCGGTCTTGTGTAAAATCTGTTTACTCGTCATTGTGATCCATTTGGCGTCACTCTCTGTATCAAATGGAGTGCGAGAGCATCGATTTTATGGCTAGTAGTCTTAAAGACATATGCGCTTTAGTAAAGAGGGTATGGCCTTAAAATGGCGTCCAAAGACTAAAGGTCTAAGATCTTATCCTTGCAAATAAGTAGGCCTATTAAGAGGTGGTAATGCTAAAGAAAGTCGTGTTTTTAAGCTTGATTGCGCTCCTTGTAGTCGCATTTTTTGGCTTCGGTTTCGATCATTACCTCAGTTTAGACGGGGTCAAACAACTACAAATCGACCTCGCGACATGGCGTGCTGAGCGGCCTGTGATTTTGGCGGTAATATTGTTTTTCTCCTATATCGTGATAACCGCATTGTCCCTACCTGGGGCCGCTGTGATGACATTGCTGGTGGGTGGTATCTTCGGTCTAGCGTGGGGCGTTTTGATTGCCTCGTTCGCATCGAGTATCGGTGCTACGCTCGCCTTTATTATGACTCGCTACGTGTTGCGAGATTCAGTGCAACGCCGCTTTTCCAGTCGACTAAAGGCTATTAACGACGGGGTCGCCCGCGACGGTAGTTTCTATCTTTTTAGTCTTCGTCTGGTGCCGGTATTCCCCTTTTTCCTAATTAATATGTTGATGGCCTTAACGTCTATCAAACTGAGGCAATTTTACTGGGTTAGTCAGCTTGGTATGTTGCCGGGGACCTTGGTTTATGTGAATGCGGGCAGTCAGCTTAGTGAGTTATCGAGTTTATCGGGAATATTGTCGCCCTCATTATTGTTCTCCTTTGTACTCCTTGGCGTGTTCCCTTTGCTTGCGAAAAAGAGTTTGGGCTGGCTTGCTGCGAGAAAGAAAAATAGCCAGTGGTCGCGTCCTCAAAAATTTGACCGTAACTTAATTGTTATTGGTGGCGGAGCCGCAGGATTGGTTAGCGCCTATATCGCGGCGGCAGTAAAGGCGAAAGTGACCTTGGTCGAAGCCCACAAGATGGGTGGCGATTGTTTGAACTATGGTTGTGTGCCGAGTAAAGCCTTGATTAAAACCGCCAAACTTGCTGCGCAGCAGCGACATGGTGAGCGCTATGGTCTTGGGGCGACTCAGCCTCACATCGACTTTCGACGCATTATGGCGCGGGTAAATGACATAATCGCAAAAATTGAGCCTCATGATAGCGTAGCGCGCTATACCGAACTTGGTGTTGAGGTGTTGCAAGGTTATGCGCGACTAATTGACCCTTGGACTGTGGAAATAGCCTTGAATGACGGAGGTGTGCAGCGCTTAACATCACGGGCTATAGTTATAGCCGCGGGTGCTGAACCGGTGGTGCCGCCATTGCCTGGGCTCGACGCGGTGGGATACGTAACGAGCGACACATTGTGGGAGTCGCTGGCGGAGAGTGAAAAACCACCTGCTCGCTTGCTGGTGTTGGGGGGTGGGCCAATTGGTTGTGAGTTATCACAGAGCTTTGCAAGGCTGGGTTCTGAGGTTACCCAACTTGAAATGCTTCCCCGCATTATGATGCGTGATGATGAAGATGTATCGGCGGCGGCAGCGCAGTCACTGAAGGACGACGGCGTAAAAATTCTCACTAGCACTAAGGCGATTCGCTGTGAGCGGGATGGCGAGCAAAAACGTATCATTGTGTGCGACGAGGCGGGGAGCGAGCGGGCGATCGAGTTTGATGTCCTGTTGTGTGCGGTAGGCCGCAAGCCGCGAACCAAAGGTTATGGCTTAGCGGATATAGGCTGCGACATTGAAAGCTTAAAAGGTAATGAGTATTTAGAAACCAGCTACCCCCATATTTTATTAGCTGGCGATGTTGTCGGGCCCTATCAATTTACACATATGGCCGCGCACCAAGCGTGGTATGCAGCGGTGAATGCCTTGTTTGGCAGCTTTAAGAAATTTAAAGTCGACTATTCCCTCGTTCCCCGTGTCACGTATGTTGACCCCGAAGTGGCCAGCGTAGGCCTCAATGAATTGGAGGCTAATGAGCGGGGGATTAGTTACGAAGTAACACGATATGGTATTGATGATCTTGATCGGGCAATCTGTGACAGCCAAGCTGAAGGCTTTATCAAGGTCCTCACGGCACCAAAAAGCGACCGGATTCTGGGTGTTACCATTGTAGGCGCGCAGGCAGGAGAATTATTGGCCGAGTATGTTCTGGCGATGAAGAATGGTATCGGCCTGAAGAAAATTCTGGGCACAATTCACAGCTATCCGAGTATGTCGGAAGCAAATAAGTATGTAGCTGGTGAGTGGCAAAAAGCGCATACCCCGCAGTGGGCTTTGCGCTACTTAGTTAGGTTTCATGCATGGCGAAGAGGTTAGTAAGATGGTTTTTCATAAAACAATAAAAATATTACAAGGTTTTTTGGTTGGCGTATTTCTATTGTCTCTGGCAATGCCGTCATTTGCGGCGGATTTTTCTCATCGAGCTTGGGATGACTTACTGCAACGGCATGTCCGTGTGATAAACGACGGTCAGGCTTCACAAGTAGATTACGCCGCAATGATGAATGACCGCAAAACGCTGCAAGCGTATTTGGCGAGTTTGTCGGCAGTTACCCAGCCTGCATTCGACGGTTGGCCAAAGGACCAGCAGTTAGCGTTTTTAATTAATGCCTATAATGCTTGGACGGTTGAATTCGTGCTAACCAGTTACCCCGATATTGAATCCATCAAGGATCTCGGATCTTTTTTTGGGTCGCCCTGGAAAAAAGAGTTTATAAATCTATTGGGCGAGACCCGCAGTCTCGACAATATTGAACACACACTTATTCGCGGTTCGGGCCTATACAATGAGCCGCGCATTCATTTTGCTGTGAATTGCGCGAGTATTGGCTGCCCCGCGTTATTGAACCGCGCGTATACTGCGGCGCAACTAAACAGGCAATTAGAATACGTTACTCGTAAATTCTTAAGTGATCGCACTCGAAATTATTTCCTTAACGCGGAGCTGCATGTATCACCCATTTTTAATTGGTATAAAGCAGACTTTGAAAAGGGCTGGGGTGGCGCGAATTCGGTGTCGGAATTTTTAGGGCTCTATACTGATGCTTTAGGTTTGGGCGAGACTGGTGTTGTCGTGATTGTTAATGGTAAACCAGCATCTCAACATTTACGGGAAGGCAGCTTAGGTATTAGCTACACCGATTACGATTGGGATTTAAATGACGTTCGTCAGTGAGATTTTTTCCTGTGGTCGTATAAGTAAATGAGTATACCGCCTGAAAATTCACTTCCTGTATTGTCCGTGGTCATTCCAGTGCTAAATGAGGCCGCAGTGTTGCCAAGCTTATTGGCGACACTGAAACGGCAACTTGCTTGCGTCAATTTTGTTGTTGAGGTGATATTTGTCGATGGTGCTAGTGTTGATAACTCCGCAGAACTAATTAGAGCGCAGGGGTATTCCTGCGTGCATAGTGAGCGCGGGCGGGCGCAGCAAATGAATGCCGGTGCAGCTCAGGCTTCAGCAGGAAAAATCATATTTTTGCACGCTGACAGTGACCTTGCCGATGGCGGTTTAAATGCGGTAGTTGCCGCGCTGGATACTAAACATTGGGGACGCTTTGATGTTCGTATTTCCGGCGACGCAATGATGTTTTTCGTGATTGCCTTTTGCATGAACTGGCGCTCTCGACTTAGTGGTATTGCAACCGGTGATCAGGGGATATTTGTTCGGCGGGCTAGTTTTGAAAAGGCTGGCGGCTTTCCGAATCAGGCGTTGATGGAAGATATCGCCTTGTCGGTGAGGCTTCGGAAACTATCATCTCCAGCGTGTTTGAAATTAAAAGTATGCACCTCTGGTCGTCGCTGGCAGCAGCGAGGAATATGGCGAACAATCTTTTTAATGTGGCGTTTGCGGTTTACATATTGGCTGGGCGCGTCGCCTCAAAAACTGGCGAAACGCTATGAATAATACACTGCCAAGTAAGAAGATCTGTGTTCAGCTTATGGCTAAGGCGCCGGTAGCGGGTTTGGCGAAAACACGTTTAATTCCCGTCTTGGGCGAAGTTGGTGCCGCGGCTTTGGCCAAAAAAATGCTTGATAAAATTTTGAGCGATTGTTCAAGTCTGATAGAAAACCGTGAGTGGTATTTTGAATGTACGCTGTGGATGACGCCTGCGCCGGAATCACCCAGTTGGCAGAGTATAAAAATTCCAAATGGCATTCAGCAGTCTTCACAGTATGGCGATGATCTCGGTGAGCGGATGGCACATGCGGTGGAGCAAGGGCTTACTGCCGATTCCTGTGCAGTGATTATTATTGGCAGTGACTGCCCCGAAATAAATCCATCGGTCTTGATCTGGGCGGCGACCGTCTTGCGAGATCACGACGCTTGCATGGTCCCCTGCGCGGATGGCGGCTATGCCTTACTTGGATTGCGTAACTATGAGCCACGACTGTTCGTTGATATTCCATGGAGTAGCGAACACGTTGCGGATTTAACTCGGCGACGTTTGATTGAGTGTGGTATGAGCTATGTCGAAGCGGCGCTGGTTCGCGATATAGATGTCGCGGCTGATCTTGCTTATCTACCTTCAGCTTGGCCAGAGTCTAGACTTGCAATGCCTATTAGGACGGAAAAATGAATGCACAGGGTCGCTTAATCTCCCGTTTTTTAGATGAGCTGCCGGCGGGGAAGCTTGAGTGGATTGGAGTGCGTCCCGAGCGCAAAGTGCCGATGGTCTCGCTGGCGAAAACGATTGCGATTGCTGACTGGGGTTTGCAGGGTGACCGCCGGCTAGATGGCAGCAAAGGGTCGGCTCGGCAAGTGAGTATAATCAGCGTCGAGTTTATTCGCGCTATTGCCGACAACTTGGGGCGTGAACATATTCCAGTCGATATTTTAAGAAGAAATTTGCTGGTGTCGGGTATTAACCTAAACGCTCTGCGGCATCAGTATTTTAAGATAGGCGATGCAGTATTTCAGGCAACAGCGCAATGTCACCCCTGTTCCCGAATGGAAGCGTGCTTAGGTAAGGGGGGCTTGGTAGCGATGTTGGGCTACGGTGGTTTGTGCGCTAAAATTTTAGAGTCTGGTGAGATTAAATGCGGCGATGAGTTAGTGTATATGCCACCAGATCAATATCAAGAGCGGCAGCTCAGCTTGTATTAGTGTTTGACCGCTGCGGCGCTAGTTCATTTGTCGATGGAAGAAGGCCCATATTTCGGCGGGGCCATTGATCTCCTTGCTAGTTGCGCCAAGGATGCGTGGAAATCTAAAGTAGGGTTGCGGAATAGTGTGTCCACCGCCGGTCACCGTATACAGCATAATTTCTGCGTGTTGATTGTCTCGCCATGCAATGTATTTTGTTGCAGTGGGGTCGTTGTGTTGGCTATTCAAAAAATATTTGGTTTCGCTCGGCGCTCCGTGATACCCCGCAGTGCGGGCGAAATGTTCAGCGCTGGCGATGGACGACAATACATCGCCACGGTCACCGAAGCCGAATAGCGTTACTCGGCCGCCATGATAGGGGTTTATCGGATCGTCGGTGCCATTCATTACTAACACCGGAACGGCTACGCCCTTGTCGAAGCAGTCCAGATTGCTTGCGCTGGGTAAATTGGCGCTGATTGCCGCTATGCCGCCAATGTCGTTTGGGTTCTCTAATGCAAATCGAAAGCCCAAATGCCCGCCGTTTGAGAATCCCGCCATAAAGGACTTGGTAGAATTGCTGCCAAAGCGATGTTCAAAATGGCTCATAAGCGTTTTGATAAATTTAATATCGTCTATGTTTTCTGTCCGCGCGGGATAGTTGGCCGTCTTGCGGCAATCATTCCAATTATTTTTATATCCTGCGGGGTATACCAATATAAACTTGTGTTGATCGGCAAGTTGTTCGAATTGGTATGCGGTATATCCGCTGATGTCGTCAATGCTTTGTAATGACCCGTGTAGCATGAAGACGAGGGCAGGTTGATCCGGTAAATTATTTGGTAGATAAAATGAATAGCTGCGCTGGATGTCGTCGATCTCTATTGTGTCACTGCGGAATTCGCCATTAAGAGCGGGGCGAGATACAGCGGGACTGTATCCATAATAAGCTAGCAGCAAAGCAATGCTGGCTATGATGCTAAGAGGAATGCTTATAATGCCAGAGCGTTTACGCATGATAGGTTTCTTTATTATTGAACGCAGTCAGAGGAAAAAATAAAATCGTGTGAAGGCCTCTTAATAGTAATACTCCAAACCTATCTCGACATAGCTATCTCTTCGCAAGGAGTAGATCGGGTCTAGGCTGTCATCGCTGTGAAAGTGATATAACTCTGCGGTAACTCTAGTGCTATCGCCAATTCGGGTACTGGCTTCCATAAACGCGGATCGACTGTCTTGATCGTCAACATCTTGGCTGTAGCCAAACAAAATTTCACTTGAGGCGATGTCATTTAAACTGAGCCTGCCGCCAACAAAGATATCGTTTTGAAAGGGGCTGGCGTTCAGGCGTGGCCTGGAATCATAGGAATATTCTAATAACAATCCTAAATCCCAAAACAAGCTATTGATACCCGTTAAGGTATATTCAAATCCAGCGGTACTGGCAGCGTAATTGTCGGCCAAGGAATGTCCAATACTGCGCCGATAAATGGCTTCTAATTTCCATAGCCAGTCACCGCTAACATATTGAGCATCAATACCACTTTGCTCAATAAGCGCATAGTAGGGAATGAGAGCAGTGCCCGCAGCTGTGGCTCGCGGCAGGTAAAGTGGCTCACGGGATGTGCCATTAAACCATGACAGGCCAACATTCCAGTCGCCAAGATAGTGACTCCAGCGCAAGGCGTAGTCGATGTGCTCCTCTTTTTTGTCAGACTGATATTGCTCGGCATCGTTTAGCGTAATGGGTATCGAGCGCAGCCGGCCTTCCTTACCCGCAAACTCGCGCTCGCGGAATGTCGGTAAGACAAAAACATCCACCACTCCCCAGTCTTGGATGCTGGCGTAGTGAATCATGGGCTGGCCTAATTTATCTTCGCCGTCCGGTGCTTCAATAAAATCCGTTTGATTAATGATGTCGACCAGGTGTTGAGATTCCGTTACACCCCAGAAAATAGTATTCACGCCGACAGTTAGCTCCCAGCTGTTGCCGACGTGCTGCCAATAAAATTCGCGGAGGTCGGCGTGACTGCGCTCGTCGTCTTGGCTGTCGTAGCGGTAGAAGGCCTTGATATTAAAGCTGTCGTCACCGTCATTCCATTGCTGGTACCACTCGGGGGCGAGAACGCCAGACAGGGTTTCGGAACCCTGCGCAGGGTCAACGGCGGTGCTTGGAAAGGCGCGCGCCTGCACGCCGACATAACCAAGAAATTCCGCGTGGCTTAGCGACGCGATGAGACTCGCCAACATGGCGCCCGCATATAGATTTACATTATTCATTGAGGTCTGTCTTACCGCGCGCGTTTGAGGCTATTTTCAGTGAAGTCTTGCTCGTCTAAGCCGCTGCGGAATTGATAGTTGCGCAAGAATACCTCGGTGCTTTTGCCGTTGCGCTCATTCACCATGGTCTGCTTTGCTGGTCGCCAGAATTTGTCTAGGTGCAGTTGGTAGTCGCTCAGAGTTAAAGTCTTTAACACGCTCTCTTTGCGATCATAGAATTCAATTTTTAGAGCGCGATAGTGGGTTTGATCTATCCACACTATCTCGCGGCTGTAGCCTGAGTATTTGTCGCGGGGAATGATTTCGACTACATAACACAGCTCTCCGTTTACCTCTTCGTCACGTAGCCAGCGGTAGTCGTATTCCTCCACTTCAAAGGAGCTAAGGTCTTCGTAGGAAAACTCGCTGCCCATAAACGGCCCAGATTTGTTCTTAGAAGCGATACGTTTAACGCGCTTTAATGCGGGCAAATACAGCCATTGGTCGTCGTCGGCATTGTTATGAGTAAAGCTCAGAAAAGCGGTGCCTTTGACGTCGTTGGGGCTGTCAAAGATGGTCATCGACTTGTCGCCGTCATCTTGTACTTCTAGGGATAAAATGCGCATTTCCCGACGGGTTTCCCGCCCGCCGCGACTGTGCAGCACCATTTCCATTTCCGCGCTGCTGTCTACCCAGCCGCGATCTCGGCTTTTCATTTCTTTGGCTATCGCTAAGCCTTTGTCTTGCGCGTCATCGGCGATGAGCAAGGGCGAAATTATCAAGCTCAGCGAGAATAGAATGCTCGCGGTTAACCTTTTTATTATCACGCTCGGGGCTCCAGGGGGGCTTAAGGTTAAATCTAATGTTTATTGTTTATGCGCACCAAGTTAAAGCATAATTACCTGATAAATCAAATATTCTTGGCGGCCAGCCCTGTGTTCGAGGGAAGGGCGTGGCGCTTTGTGGTTTGTCACTGAACACTGATTTACATCATCAACAATAATCATAATAGGGAGCGCGAGCACCAATGGCGGCAACAGAGAATAAATTTGTAGATCGCGTAGACGCCGTGTTTGGTGGTGTTGCCAGTTGGGCGGTTAATCATCGCGTCATCGTCTTGCTGTTGTCTCTGCTGATGCTGGGTGGAGGTATCTATTTTGCTGGCAAAGTACAGAGCGATAATAGCCTAGACGCCTACTTTGACAAAAGCGATCCGGTGTATCTGTCTTACACCGAATACTTAGATGAGTTTTTATCAGATGAAGTGACTTACATCATTTACCGTGTGCCAGGCCGTCCGCACGGGCCTTTTAATTACGAGGCCATGGGCCAGATCGCCCAGTTAGCACAGGCCTTTGAGGATGAAGTGCCCTATGTGCGCGACGTGATTAGCTTGCCCACGGTGGAATTTATTCGCGCCGATGGTGATTCAATCAACGTTGATGAATTGATGCTGGATTTCCCGGCAGACCAAGACGCCTTGTTAAAACTGCGGGATGAAGTGCTAAGTCGTCCCCTTTATGTCGACTATCTTATTAACGAGAAAGCAGATTACGCAGCCATTATTTTAGAAATGGAGCGCAGCAGCGTCGACCCGCTGGAAGAAATTATTTACGACGAGGCCAAGGGTAATCAGTTAGAAAACCTCTATCCTCAGGTCAGTGATAATAAGCTGCGCGAGATTATGGCGCGCCCAGAGTACGCCGGTATTGATTTCTTTATTACCGGCGATGTGCCGATGAACTCGGCCTACAATCACGTGTTCATGGAAGATTCTGCGATTGGCACTGTCGTCACCTTAGTCGTTTTGGCGGTGTTGTCCTTTATACTTTTTCGAGTGAGTTTGCTCGGCCTGTTTGGGCCGCTAGCGGTGGTGCTACTTAGCATTGTGATGGTACTGGGTATGATGGGCGCCTTTGGTTGGGTGTTGGGGCTGTTTTTTGGCATTGTGCCTACCTTGCTGTGTGCGGTGGGCGTGGCGCAATCTGTCCATATTTTATTAGAGTTTCAGCGCGCCTATGCACAAACCGGTGACCGCAAACTTTCGGTAAAAGCGGCGATATCTAAAGTGGGTGGCGCCTGTTTACTGGCGTCGGTCACCACCGCGGTTGGCTTTCTGGTAATGACCGTTTCGCAGTTAAAAGTCCTCAGCGAAATGGCGCTGTATGCAGCCTCGGGGGTGATGTTTACCTTTATATTGTCGATGACCTTGTTGGTGGTCGCCCTGGCATCGGGTAAGTCGACGCCGGTAAAAGCAGATAAAAAAACGCGGCCTGTAGTGCAGCCACCGATACTTTGGCTTGTTGAACGCTGCATATCACTTAATTTGAATCATCCCAAGGCGCTGCTATCTGCCGGCACTGTCGTGCTTGTTTTTTTTCTGGCGGGCTTGAGCCAAGTAAAAGTCGATTTTAACTTCCTTGAAGATTTTAAGCCTAGCGTTGAATGGCGCCAGCACACCGAACTAGCAGAGAGTGTGATGGGCGGCATATTAAACGTGACTTATATTATCGACACAGAAGAGGCGGAAGGGGTTAAAGACCCAGAGATATTGCGCGCGATTGATCGTATTCAACAATTTGCCGAGGCGCAGCCCCTCGTCAGAAAGACATACTCTGTGGTCGATATTCAAAAAGATCTTAATCGCAGTTTTCACGGCGATGATCCAGCCTGGTATCGTCTACCCGAAGATCGAAATCTCGCGGCGCAATATTTCCTGGTTTACGAAATTTCCGGTGGTGAAGAGCTACAGGAGTTTGTGGGACAAAATTACAGTCGCACCGTGCTGGAAATGCGCGTTGAAATGAGCGGCTCCGCTGCCATTACGGAATTGCTGGCGACAATAGACGACTATATTGCTGAAAATCCAATCCCTAACGCCACGGTCCGCAAAACCGGTATTGGCTTAATGTGGGTAAAAATGGGGGAGTATATTGCCGATACCCAGTTGATTGGCTACAGCCTAATATTTGTCATGGTGGCTGGCTTTTTGTGCTTGGCGTTTGGCTCAATAAAGGTTGGGCTGCTGTCCATGATTCCAAATTTAGCTCCGGTGGTTGTGGTGCTGGGGTTAATGGGGTGGTTGGGTATTCACCTCGACTATATGAAGTTGCTCTTAGCTACCATCGCGATAGGTATCGCGGTGGATGACACCTTGCACCTTGTTATTCGATTCCGGCGCTGCTTTATGAGCTGCGGTAATTACCGTGTCGCCTTAGCGGACTCTATGCGAGACGTAGGCCCAGCGCTTGTGATTACAACTATCATTCTGCTAGGAGCCTTCTCGTGCTATTTGCTTTCACAGCTCGCGATTATTTCAAGCTTCGGCATATTGCTGAGCGTTGCTATTAGTGTCGCACTGCTGGCAGACATGTTGTTTATGCCTGCCCTGTTGATGATCACCAAGCCATTTGGTCCTGAGTTTACTCCTGCGAGCAATACTGGCTCGTAGGCTTGAATCAAAAAAAGCGCTGAGGTGGATTGCTAGCGTAATACGACTTGGGCGTATTTTGATTCGTCTTATAATTGGCGCAGTTGTCACAATAGCGGACGGTTAGTGAAAATGGCGATGTCTGTATTTGGTGCCATAATTAAAAGCCCACCAATACGAGTGAGGGCGTAGTCATGCCGTATTCCCAAGCATTAAGTACAACTCATATCCCCTGGAATAAAGGCTGCTTAATCGGACAGAAACCGCCCCTTAAACTGCAAGAGGTATGGGCGATTAGGTACCATCTCGAACAAAAGCATAAGTTAGCTCAACTCGCAATGTTCAATCTTGCCATTGATAGTAAATTGAGAAGCTGTGACGTCGTGCGCTTGCGAGTAAGTGATGTAAAACAAGGGTCGATGATTTTAACCAGAAGTCAGGTAATACAGCGTAAAACTGGGCAGCCGGTGCGATTTGAGATAACTGAAAAAACTCGGAAAGCGTTATCTGTCTTGATTAGTGATAAACAGCTTGATCAAAGCGATTACCTGTTTAAAGGGCGAATTTCTTCTTCAGAACACTTATCTACTCGCCAGTATTCTAGAATAGTACATCGGTGGGTTTCGATGATCGGACTTGATAGCACGGCATACGGGACTCATTCGATTAGGCGTACTAAGGCTACCCGAATATACAGGCGTACACGCAATCTTCGTGCAGTTCAGTTACTACTTGGTCATTCTAAGCTGGATAGTACAGTGCGGTATTTAGGTATAGAGCTCGACGACGCATTGGAAATAGCGGAGCAAACAGAGGTGTAAACTTGCCGGGCATTTAGGTGCGGCAGAGTGTTCCTAGTCCATGCGGGTCAGCGACGCTTGATATTATACGGCAGGGCCGTATAATGAGCGACATATGATTTTTATAGAAGCCAGCACTTTTACCAAGCTACTGCCGAAATACCTCAGTGATGAGGAGTATCAGGCATTGCAGACTTATCTTATGCAAAAGCCAGATGCTGGCGATCTTGTTAGAGGCTCCGGTGGTGTCAGAAAGGTACGTTGGGCCCTGGACGGCGGGGGTAAAAGTGGCGGTGTTCGAGTTATCTATTACTGGAAGACACAGGATCATGAAATATGGATGCTTACGATTTATAGTAAATCGGAGCGAGCCACGATTCCGAGCCATGTGTTAAAACAAATCGCGGAGGCGATCGATCATGACTAAACGAGATATTGGCCTAGAAATATTGGACGGTATTCGCGAAATCCGTGCACATAAAAGGGGTGACGGCCGGTTAAAAGTTACCGAGTTGTCCGAGCCATCACCGCCGCAAGTGATACGCTCCCAGCTAAGAATGTCGCAATCGACTTTTGCTGGGATGCTTGGAGTTAGCATGCGTACTTTGCAGGATTGGGAGCAAGGTCGCCGCGTGCCTCAAGGCCCTGCGGTGGCTTTACTACGTATTGCAGAGCAACACCCAGATATCTTTACCCAATTGCATTAATTCCCTTTAGGTAAAGGCTGGGCTGTCACAATACCGGTCTGGGGTTAAGCGCTCCAAACACTGCTATTCAAAAGTGGTCAGCCGTAGATTTCGCCATAAGTAGACCAAGCGGTCCAGATCGCAGGCAGCCCTATGCTTTCAAGAGCCGAGTGGGCCCGCGATCATTGAGCCGGCTAAATACTGGTAATTAATGTTTAACGGTAGAATGTTTTAACCATAATTTGGCCAAAACGGTCATTTTATGGGTGAATCGACACGTTACCCCCGTAAAATAGTTACGCATCGTGCTAAGTCGCTGCTGCGGGAGTGGGGCTAAGATTAGCGGGCGGGGCCGCGGGTGACCTCGGCAAAACCGGGTGCGTCTGGACGTTTGCGAGCACTGACTTGGCGGGGATCAATTGGCTCACCGCAGTCTGGGCAGCAAAGAATCGGCTGAATGTCGTGACCACAAGATTGATGCTGGCGCAGAATCGGTGGCCCAGCGGCATCGGAATAGTATTTGTCGCCCCAGTTAAGCAGGGTCGAAATTACCGGGTACAGGTCGCGACCCTTTTCAGTTAGGCGGTATTCATAACGCGCTGGATTGCTTTGGTAAGCGCGGCGCTCCAATACACTGTGCGCCTCCAGTTTTTTCAAGCGCTGGGTCAATGTTGTGCGTGACACCTGTAGACGTGTCTGCAGATCCTCAAAGCGCCGTACCCCCAGAAAGCAGTCACTAAGAATCACAAGCGTCCAGCGATCGCCTAGAACGACCGAGCTGCGTGCAACTGAACATTGCTGTGCGCCGAGCTCTTCCCATTGCATTTAATTTGCCTCTAATAATCGCGCATATTTCTGGGTTGTTCGCCACAAAGTATATACAAAGTCCATTTTTTGTACTAACTTTAATCAATAAGTCCAGTTTTTGGACTGACTAATAAAGTCACAAGAATATTTGCTTTTGGAGAGTGCCATGCCTGCCCCCGTCCCCTTTGACCCAAGTGCGATAGCCAATGCCAAGCATAAGCTGCGTCCCGCTAAGGACGGTGTCACCGTTAAGCGCACTATCTGCGCGACCTGCGACATCGCCTGTAGCGTGGTGACAGAAAGTAAGCAGGGCAGAGTCGTTAAAGTGCGCTCTTCAGATAACCCCATCTTTCGCGACAATATTTGCATGAAAGGCATTATTGCGCCCAAAGCCTTTGCCCACCCAGACCGTATTTTGCACCCCATGAAACGGGTCGGTGAACGCGGTTCCGGCAAGTGGGAGCGGGTCAGCTGGGACGAGGCCATGAGCGATATTGGCCAGCGGCTGAAAAAAGTAATTGATGAACACGGCCCCGAGGCGTGGGCGGTATCGACCAGTCAGTGGAATACCGCCACAGATCACGGTCTTGGCCGTCGAATCATGAACCATATTGGCTCGCCAAACTGGATCAGTGGTGTTGCCCTGTGTGCAGGTAATACTGCAGCCATTAACAGGCTAACCTATGGCTGGTTCCCGATGGGTGATTTTAATAACACCAATTGCATCGTACTCATGGGGCACAATCCCCGGCGCCACAGCTGGACACCGCTGTATAACTATATTCGCTCGGCGCAGCAGCGCGGCGCCAAGCTAATTGTGTGTGATCCACGCAAGAGCTCGAGCGCAGAGCGCGCCGATATTTGGTTGCCCTTAAAAGCGGGCAGCGACGCCGCCATGATGTTTGGCTGGTTAAAAGTTATTTTTGATGAAGGTCTGTATGACAAAGATTTTGTGGCCAACTGGACGGTGGGCTTTGAAGAATTGCGTAAGCGTGTAGATGAGTTTCCCTTAGATCGCGTCGCCAAGCTTACGGGTTGTGAGCCAGAGATGATCGCTAAGGCGGCGCGCATGTATGCGAACGCCGGCCCGTCGATTATTCCCTGGACGCCAATCACCGACATGCAGCGCAATAGTACCTCGGCGATTCGTCTGCAAGGTATTTTGCGCGCCGTGTGCGGCTACATCGATGTTGCCGGTGGTGAAACCCTGCAGGGTTTTCATCCCGACGTGGTGCCGGAATCGACCATTGAAATGCACGAAGTTTTGTCTGAAGCACAAAAGGCCAAACAGCTCGGCGCTGATACTCACCCCGCATTTACTTACCGTGGGCAGGCGGCATTGCGCGAGCCACTTAAGCGGGTGTGGGGCCATGAGTATGCTAATCAGGTAACCGGGTGTTATATGGCCAATCCGTCGGCTACCTTCCGGGCCATGGCCGGTGAGGGCAGTTATCCGGTTAAGGCATTTTTTGCGCTGGGGAATAACACCGTAATGAGCTACGCCAATATGCCGCTCATTATTAAAGCCATGATGAATCAGGATCTCATCGTTGCCCACGAGCACCATATGACCCCAACCGCGCAGCTAGCCGATTATGTATTGCCTGGCGACAGTTGGCTGGAACGACCTTGGTTAACCGATGCCTTTGGCTGGATGTCGGCTTACCGTCCTTCAGAACAGTCGATGGAGCCTCCCGGCGAGGCGCTGAGTACCTGGGAGTTCTGGAAACGCATCGCCAATGCCTTGGGTAGACCGGAGTTGGTGCCGTGGGCGTCGCTGACCGATTTCTATGATGACCGCTTGCAGGCAACCGGTATGAGCTTTAAAGAGTTGTCGGAAACCACCGAAATTTATTTCGATATGCCGGAGTTTCGCAAGTACTTAAAAACCGGCTTTGCCACGCCGAGCGGCAAGGTGGAATTAAAGTCCTCTATTCTCGAAGACCTTGGCTTTGATCCGCTGCCTTACTTTCGTGAAGATCCACCAGTCGACCCAAATTACCCCCTGCAAATGTTTACCGGTGTACGTGAAGACGGCTATTTTCAAACTGCCCAACGGCAGGTGCCAGAAATGCGCCAGCGCGCTCCCGAGCCGATGATCTTTGTGAGCCCAGATACCGCAAAGGACTATCAGCTTCAAGAAAACGAGTGGGTCATTATTGAAAACCAAACAGGAAAAATTTCAGCGCAAGTCGCCATTAAAGAAGCCATGCCCAACGGCCTAGTGCGTGTACCCCACGGCTGGTGGAAGCCAGAAATGCAGAAGGGCGCCGGTCATCTGTCGGGTGCGCTGCAATACAGCGACGCGCAACTGTGTCGCGACGACGAAGATTATCTAGACCGTGAGCAGGGCATACCCCACCTAAAAGGCGTGCCCTGCCGTATTGTTAAAGACCCTACTGGGGGCGCCGCCAACCCAGCTCCCACAGAGGCCACATTATGAGCAAGCTCAGTAGAGCTGAGAGAAAGCGGGAGCGTGCAGCTAAGCTCCTTATCTGGCTGGCAGACCGCGCCTCCCGTAATCGATCATTGCTGGATCGTCTCTGCCGTTTGATCGTAGACCGCGTGTCTCGGCGTGCACCCCACGAAGACTTTATGCGTGACCCAATTGTCGACGGCAATGAGGGCTTTGATCCAGACGAGCTTGATCGCTACCAGCGGGGTGAGAGTGGTCATTAGGTTTGGAGCGCAGCGGAAAAGTAACGAAGTTGATTCAGGTGTTATGAATTAATGTGATTGAATCTAGTTGCTGTATCGCTCCATCGTAAAAACTGCCCAGATGGGCGATTTGGTTAAAATATATAATGGGCGTTTTTAAGTCTTTCACGTAGAGGCCAAGATCTCTTCCTTTCAAAACGAAGTGTCAGACTAAGTCGGAACTAATACATTTAATGCGATTTCTTGATCTTCCACATTTTACCAACAGGAGTCCTCCGTTCCACCTGGGGCGTGGGTAAACTATTTGGCCATTTCACCTGAAGTGACTGCATTGTTGTGAATGTCGCCGCGCACAAAGTTATGTAGCAGCACAGGCAGTAGAGTAAGGTCGGCGATTAGCGCAATAATAATTGCCAGTCCCGTTAGCAGACCAAATAGCACACCTGGTACAAAATCTGAGAAGCCAAGCAAGGCAAAGCCAATAGCGATAATGAGCGAGGTGTAGATTAGCGCGTAGCCAACGCTGTGGTGGCTGCGTTCGATGGCTTTTTCTGCGCTGGTGTTATTGAGTTCTTGTAAGTAGCGGTGGGTGTAGTGGATGGTGTCATCCACGGCGATGCCCATGGCGATAGCGGCTATGGTCATGGTCATAAAGTCCAGTGGGATTCTCAACCAGCCCATAATCCCAAGTATTGCGAAGGCCGAGATAATATTGGGGATGATGGCGATGGACGCAATTTTAACCGAGCGAAATATGAGGCAAAAGGCGATGCCCAAGGCGATAAACACCGCGCCCAGTGTGAGTATCTGCGAGGTGAATAACTGCTCTAACATAGCCTGATACAGCACAAATAAACTGCTGAGTTGATAGTCGTCTTTTGATATTCCCAATGCCTGAATTTTCTCGTGAATCTCAGCCAGCATGGCGCCACGGTCCAGGCCTTCGGTGCTGTCTTTTATTCGCGCGCTAATTCGCAGTTGTGCTGGCGGTTCTAGGAAGAAGCTGCCCAGCAGGTCTTCGCGAATACCTTTGTCTAAAGTCCAATAAATAGCGGTTAATTCGTATTCAGTAAGTGGTCTGCCATTATTAATTTGCTTGGCTAGTTGGGTAAAGTTTAATACTGACAGGCGGGTGCCCATGGCCTCAAATTCGCCAAGCGCTTTCTGTATTCGTTGTACGTTTTGAATATCTTTGGCGCGTAATACCAGGTTTTTGTCAGGTCGCGGCTCTTCTGGCGGTGTGTAAATAATGTCCAGCGGGGTGGATCCGCCAAACTCTTTGTCGATAAAACTAAGCTCCTTATGGACTTCAGTTTTGTCGCTAAAATAATTAATAAAACTATTTTCTACATTTAACTGTAGCGCGCCAAACACGCTGGCGCCGAAAAAGATAATGCTGGCTAGTATTATTGCGCCGCCGCTTTTTATACACATGTGGTGGAGTGCGTTAACTGGCCTAGCCAGGAAGGTGCTGTTCGAACTGGGCTTTTCGCGAGGAAAAAGCAGCAGTAGGGCGGGAAACAGCAGTAGTGTGCAGAGAATAGTGACTGCCATAGCGACAATCATCATCCATCCAAATGCGATAACGGGTTGGATTTCACTTAGGAGTAGAGAGGCAAATCCCAGCGATGTGGTAAAGCCTGCGAAAAAACACGGCGCGATTTTATTCTTCAGTGCCAGTACCACTAGATCCTTTTGGCTGATGTCCGGATGTGATTCAGCGTCTTCGCGGTACTGGACAATTAAGTGGATTACAATCGCGAGGCTTAGAATAAGCTGCAGAGAAATAAAGTTAGAGGAGATAACTGTGGCTTTTAAATTGAGCAAGCCAAAGGCGCCCACGGTAATGAGTAGGTTACTGGCGCAGCAGGCAACGGTGATGATAACCCAGCTAAAGCGCCGAAATGCTAGAAGTACCAGTAGGCATATAAGAAGGGCTATGGCGCTGCCGAACACCTTCAGGTCATTTTGAATAATGTTAATGAGTTGGTAGCCTAGGACGTGAACCCCACCGAGGTAGAGGTCGGCGTCTGCGCTATAGTCTTTAATAATGCCGCGAAGAATTTCAATTTCTTTGTTGCGGGTTTCTCTAAGTGCCTTCTCCTGCGGTGCGGCTTTGGCCTTTAGGTGCGCTAGCTCGGTCTTGTCGTCTTTGCTTAGTGCACCATCTAAGCGTTTGGATTGAATGGCCAGAATGTCGGCATTTATATTTTGTAGAATGATGTCGGGCTTAAATAGAACTTGGATGCCGCTAGCGGTTTGTTCGTGGTTTATTAGCAAACCGTCATAAATGGGATGGTCTTTAAAGAGACTGCGAAGTTCGGAGGCCGGCAGTTGTAATTTTTGCTGGGTGAAATCGTTTGGCTTCATGTCGGCGCTAAGTTCTTTGCCAGCCTTCGATAGTAGCGGCACGGTCATGACCGAGCGCACGGCTTTTACCCGGGGAAGTTGTTCTATTTTGCCGCTGATGGCCGCTATGTTTTTCAGGCTGGTTTCAGAGAAGATGTCGCCGCTTTTTGGGCGGTAGGCAATGATAAGGAACTCTTCGGGTGAGAACTGTTGGTTTATTTTTTGGCTCTTTATGAACTCTTCATTGTCTTCAGAAATTAAAGTGTCGGCAGAGGCATTAATTTCAAAGTCTTTGCTGTGCCATGCGAAGAAGCCGACCAGAATGACGAAGACGAAAAGTATTATTTTGTGTCGTGAAAATAGTGCTTCCAGCATGCGTGGAGTCCTGATTATTTTTGTGTGCTTGCGTTCTGCGATTCGTCAGACTTGAATTGCTGGTCTCTCAGTAAGCCCTGTATGTGCATATTGCGAAAGAATATATAGGGGTCATCACTTTTAGCGCGCAATGTTTCATAGCTTTCAGCTTGGCCTGCAAAGTCTTGGGTGGCATCGGTAGCCATGATGTAAGTCGTATCTGGTTGTTCGGTAATGTAGGGAATGGGATTTAAAAAATAGTCAGCTACCACACCGGTGCCGCCGCGTAAGTCTGACGGCCCAATAAAGGGTAAAACAATATAGGTGCCATAGCTGCTGCCATATTCTGCCAAGGTGTCAGCGAAGCCGGTTTCTTGTTTGGGTAAATCAAACCATGCTTTTGCGGGGTCAAATATGCCCGCGATACCAATGGTGGTGTTAAGTAAAAAGCGGGCGGTGGTGGCGCCGGCTTTGGCTGGTTCCCATTGCAATAGATGGTTAATGATGTGAATGGGCGCTTTGATATTGTCGAACACATTGCCAATTCCGGTTCTGACGACGGTAGGCGTGACGTAGTTGTAGCCCTTCGCAACGGGAATAAGCACATAGCGATAGCTAACGTCATTGAAGGCAAACATCGCCCTATTAAAGGCCATTAAGGGATCGTTGTAGTCACTTTCTTCATAGCTAACGACAGTGATTTCGTCGTCGCTCAAGTCGACTGCTGTTGCGCTGGTCTGTTGCGCGGCTTCGCCGCTGCCCTCGGCTGCTAGCGCGCTGCTGAAGGGCAGGCTAGTGGTTAACAGCAATAGACTTAGCAATAGTGCTTCGAATACGGATGTTGCGCTTTTGCGGTGGGGCGAGTGTTGATGGTACGTGTGTTTAGACGGCATCCATTCACCTTGCTATGTTATTGTACCGGCACATTCTTTATACCGGCGCCAGCATTTAGAAGGGTATAGTGCGCAATCGTTCCCTAGGGTCTGTTGCCGTTTCAGCACCACCACTGCTGGAGGTCATTTTCCGTCTAGCGGCGTTATCAGTCGCTAGCCTATTCTGGGCCGCGTCTTAGTCACTAGGATTTTCTGTAGCCCCATGACGACCGATTCCTTGCTCAAAACGCTTGGCGCCAGAGACCGTTTCGCCGCTGTTTAGGGTTTGCATACCCCATTTGAACTCATTGCTAATTGCCGCTGCCTCGTCCATTCCCCACTGATCGTAGGCGCTGCGGCGGTCATTGCGCAGGCATTCTTGAGGGAATGCAGCAATTTGTAGCGCGAGTTCTTCGGCGCTGCTGCGAAGCGCCGCTGGCGGCACAACGCGGTTGGCTAGGCCAATGCTGAGCGCTTCTTCGGCTTTAACTGCACGGCCAGTGAGAATCATATCCATCGCGCGGCTCATGCCAATTAGACGGGGTAGTCGTACCGTCCCACCGTCTATAAGCGGAACCCCAAAACGACGACAGAATACGCCGAATACAGCGCGCTCGGTGGCGATGCGCATATCGCACCAGAGGGCGAGCTCTAGGCCGCCGGCAACACAGTAGCCGTCAATAGCGGCAATTACCGGTTTACGTAATGCCAGGCGGCTAGGCCCCATTGGCCCGATACCGTCGGTGTTGAGTGGATTGCGGCGCCCTGGGTCTTCGCTGGCCACGGCTTTTAAGTCGGCACCGGCGCAAAAATTGTGCTCTGCGCCACTTAAAATAGCGACTGACAGCTCGGGGTCGGCATCAAAATCTATAAACGCTTTGGCCAGTGATCTGGCGGTGTCGCCGTCGACCGCATTGCGCGCACTGGGGCGCTCGATCGTGATCCAGACCAGAGGTGGCTGTCGTACGATGCTGATTGTGTGTGTATCTGACATTGTCGTCGACCGTGTTAATTTAAGTAAGAGTGGCACCACGTTTTTATCATTGTGGCATTTTCTTAGTCCCTGCGTCTTATCGTGTTATTTTATGCTCGACCTCGAGCATTGCACTAATATAGTTTTAATAGGTCTCAAAATTGAAGTTGGCAGATTTAGTATCTGTCGTGTTTATAAACTAACTTATGTAAATGGAATTTCTCACCGAGTGCGGTAAGCCTTGCACTTCGCGGTGAGACAGAGGAAAAATGGATGGCACGACCAAGGGTTAGGGAGCAATTACTAGACGCGGCGTATGACTTGCTGCAAAGGGAGGGTATTGCTGCACTAACAACCCGTCATATCGCCAGCTGTGCGGGAACCACAGAAGCCAGTGTGTTTAATAATTTTGGCGACAAGGCCGGTTTGCTATATGCCTTGATCGGTGAGCGCCTGCCCGAAGTGCAGGCCGTTAAATCTGCAATAGATGCAGACCTGCAAGATGATGTGGCGGCTTGGTTAGAAAATGTCTACCAAGCAGCCGAATTATTTTATATTGCCATTATTCCTTTGACCTCGCCGCTTTGGGGGCGGGAAGGATTGGGTGACGGTCAATTACTTGGCGATCGGCATCCGCTACATGGCTTGGTGGTGGCGCGTTTTCTGCAGTTTCAGCGGGAAGGCGTGTTAGGCGCGGGTAGCGATGCCTGCGCCCTGGCGACTATTGTGTTGGGGGCGGCGTTGCACAATGGCTTTAATCTGGTGGCGCACGGTCATGTTGCGTTGGCAGAGAATCGGAGCGGACAGCCCGGTCGTTTGGTGACAAGTTTGCTGCCTTTGTTTGGCGCTGTGGCAACTTAATCGAGTATTAGGAATCGTCTTTATTTTTCGGTGGCGTGCTAGCCAGTGTGCTTGTCTAAATCGGAAAAAAGCCGGCACCACGAAAAGTGGTGGCCGGACGAGGGGGAGACTACGGTTAACCCTGACAAGAGTCGAGCTTGTGTATTGGGTTTATTGGGTAATGCGTATCTGAACCGAATCACCTTCGGTGCGGGCTTCGTAGCACGCGATAGATACGTCGTCATCTTCCAGGCATTTTCCGGCCGCAAGACTAAAGTGTTGTTTGTAAATGGGTGACGCCACCGCGAGGGTACCTTGTACGCTGCACACAATGCCTCTAGACAGTACGTTGGCATTGCTGAACGGGTCTTTGTTGGCTAGCGCGTAAACGCTGTCATTTACACGGAATATGGCGACCTGGGTTTCATCAATCAAAGCGGCAACGCCGGTGTTCGGTATGATGTCATCGAGACTGCAAACGGTTGTCCACGACATTATGTAATCCTCATATAAATTTTGCTGACCAGTGGTCTTTGGAGACCTTCTGGCCTTGATGCATTGCTTTTAGGCTACCGCGATTAAATCGTCGCCCGTCATTTTCTCAGCGTCGGTGGCGGGGCGAATTTGGCCGCGCTCCTGAATAAATACGATTTCTTTGTCGCTTTTATCCGCATTTACAAAACTGCGGAATTGCTTCACTTTCTCTGGGTTTTCAACGGTGGTTTTCCATTCACACTGATAGGTGTTAACCACGTGCTGCATTTCCGTTTCCAGGTCTGCGCAAATGCCAAGCGAGTCATCAATGATGACTTTACGCAGATAGTCCAAGCCGCCCTCTAAGTTTTCCATCCACACTGATGTGCGTTGCAGGCGGTCGGCGGTGCGGACATAAAACATGAGGAATCGGTCGATATATTTCACCATGGTGTCGGTGTCGATATTGGATGCAAACAGGTCAGCGTGGCGTGGCTTCATACCGCCGTTCCCGCAGAGATAGAGGTTCCAGCCTTTTTCTGTGGCGATAACACCAACATCTTTACTCTGTGCCTCTGCGCATTCGCGGGTACAGCCAGACACCGCCATTTTTAGTTTGTGGGGTGAGCGCAACCCTTTGTAGCGATTTTCTAAATCGATGGCTTGGCCAACGCTGTCTTGCACACCGTAGCGACACCAGGTAGATCCGACGCAGGACTTAACGGTGCGCAAAGACTTACCGTAGGCGTGGCCCGATTCAAAACCGGCACCGATTAATTCTTCCCAAATGCGGGGCAGTTGGTCGAGGGTGGCGCCAAATAAATCGACCCGCTGACCACCAGTGATTTTGGTGTAAAGATTATATTTTTTAGCAACCTGGCCAACCGCAATTAAGCCGTCGGGGGTGACTTCGCCACCCGCCATGCGCGGCACCACCGAGTAGGTGCCATTCTTTTGCATATTGGCTAAATAGCGGTCATTGGTATCTTGTAAGCTCGCGTGTTGCGGCTCCAGAATATAATCATTCCAGCACGAAGCGAGGATCGACCCCGCCGTTGGTTTACAGATTTCGCAACCGTGGCCGCTGCCGTACTTTTCCAGTAGTTCGGCGAAGGATTTGATGTTGCCAACACGGACCAGATGGTAAATTTCCTGGCGGGTGTAGGGAAAGTGTTCGCAGAGGTCGGTGTTAACCTCGACGCCCATTTTGGTGAGTTCCGCGTTGAGAACTTGGCCGACCAGCGCGGTACAGCCGCCGCAGGTGGTCGCTGCTTTTGTGCAGACTTTTAAGTCGCCCACGGTCATTGCGCCGCCTTGCACCGCGGCACAAAGATCACCTTTACTGACGTTGTTGCAAGAACAAATTTGAGCGACATCGGGTAGTGCGTCTACGCCAAGGCCAGCTCCTGCGCTGCCGTCTAGCGCAGGTAAAATCATGCTTTCTGGATGTTCGGGTAGCTCAATTTTATTCAGAGCAAATTGCAGCAATGTGCCGTAGTCGTTTGCCTCGCCGATCAATACCGCACCCAAGAGATGCTGGCCGTCTGCGGTGACAACAATCTTTTTATACACTTCGGCTTTTTCATCGATAAAGGTATAGCACTTGGCGCCGGGCGTGCTGGCATGCGCATCGCCAATCGAGGCGACATCGACCCCCATTAACTTGAGCTTGGTGCTCATATCGGCGCCGGTGAAGGTTTTTTCGCTGCCGCCTAAGACGTGATCAGCGGCCGCCCGTGCCATATCCCAACCTGGCGCGATAAGGCCGTAAATACGACCGCCCCACAAAGCACATTCGCCAATAGCATAGATTGCCGGATCAGACGTCTGGCAGTTGTCGTTTATCACGATGCCGCCGCGCTCGCCGACGTCGAGTTCGCTTTGGCGGGCGAGTGCATCTTGTGGGCGAATACCGGCTGAGAAAACCAGGATATCGGTTTCCAGCTCTGCGCCATCGGCAAATTGCAGTTTATGGATGCAGTCGTCGCCATCAATAATTTGCTGGGTGTTTTTCTGGGTGTGAACCGATACACCCAAGTCTTCAATTTTTCTGCGCAGCAGAGCGCCGCCGCCTTCATCGACCTGTACGGCCATCAAGCGCGGTGCAAATTCTATAACGTGGGTTTTAAGGCCTAGATCTTTTATGGCCTTAGCGGCTTCTAGTCCCAAGAGGCCGCCGCCGACTACTGCGCCGACCTTGGCATTTTTTGCCGCTGCAGTAATCGCTTCTAAATCTTCGATGGTGCGGTATACAAAGCAGTTCTTACGATCGTGGCCCGGTACCGGCGGTACGAAGGGGAAGGAGCCGGTGGATAAAATGAGTTTGTCGTAGGCATATTTTTCGCCTTTGTCGGTGGTGGCAATTTTATTAGCGCGATCAATCTCGGTGACTTTTTCATTGCTTAATGCGGTGATGTTGTTGTCGCCGTAAAACCCGTCTTTCACCATATTGAGTGAGGCAGCTTCGCGGGTTTCGAACCAGGCTGTTAGGTGAACTCGGTCGTATGCCGGGCGAGGTTCTTCGCCGATGACAGTAATGTCGAATTGATCGGACTGACCGCTCTCAACAATGGATTCGATAAATTGGTGCCCAACAGGGCCGTTACCCACAATAAGCAGACGTTGTTTGTCAGTCATCTTTACTTCCTTTAATACTTGCGCTTGCTTCGGCCTTTAGCCTTCGCTGTGTTAGGTGTTTATACAATCTGTAGAGTTGTTAGCAAAAGATATGCCACGGTATTTGTTGTTATTTAAGCTATTGATTAATAAGTATTTAATTTTATTTTTGCACTTTGTTGGGGCGGTTTTTCTAGACCGATGGTTGTATGATCGGGGCGTGGTGGGGCATTGTGCGTTTAAATGGTGCGCAAAAGATGGGGCGGAACAGCCTTATTTCGGGTCTATTTTGGTGCGTTTTTAATGTTCGTTGTTCTAAATACAAAAATAAAGTTATATAAAACAATATCTTATGATTGGCTTGGCGGCTTCCTGAGATAGCTTGGCATAGGGCTTGCTGTTGGCTCTGCAGATACCTTTGTGACCTATCTGGAGCTGTTGATGTCTTCTTCAACCTTAAATGTGCTTGATCTCAAGCAAGATAAAATTCGCTTGCTGCACCTAAGTTGGTTTGCGTTCTTTCTGACTTTTGTTGTGTGGTTTAACTTTGCGCCGATGCTGTCGGCTATTAAAGAAGCTTTTGATCTGAGTACTCAGCAGGTTAAAGCACTCATGATTTTGAACGTGGCTTTAACAATACCGGCGCGGGTGATAGTCGGCATGTTGGTGGACCGCTTCGGTCCCCGTGTTGTTTTCAGTGCCCTACTTATTTCTGGCGGCGTGGTCTGTGTAGCTTTTGCAATGGCAAATAGCTACGAAATGATCGCGATGCTGCGATTCCTGATGGGCTTTATCGGCGCTGGTTTTGTGATCGGGATCCGCTTGGTGGGGGAGTGGTTCCCAGCCCGTCAGGTTGGTTTGGCTGAAGGCGTGTACGGCGGCTGGGGCAACTTTGGTTCTGCTGCAGCGGCAATGAGTTTGCCAACACTCGCACTATATTATGGTGGAGATGATGGCTGGCGTTACGCGATAGCAACGACCGGTGTGTTGGCGTTTCTATATGGCTTCTTTTTCTACTGGCGCGCCCGGAATACCCCGAAGGGATCAACTTACTTTAAGCCCAAAAAATCTGGCGGTTTGGTGGTGAGTAGCAAACGCGATTTAGTATTTTATATCGCGATGTGCGTGCCAATGTATTTGGCTTTGGCGGTGCTGACTTGGAAGTTGTCGCCGGTTAATTTGGGGTTGCTTAGCGAATTCGCCTCAATCGCTTTGTATATTGTGTTGGTAGTATTGTTTGTCGTTCAGGTGAGCCAAATTCTGCGGGTGAATAGCGACGTTTTAAACAATGTTGCAATCCCTCCTATGCAGCAGTACAAGTTCAAGCAGGTCGCCATTCTAAATGTTGCGTATTTTGTGACCTTTGGGTCTGAGCTGGCGGTTGTCTCCATGTTGCCGCTGTTCTTTATGGACACCTTTACCTTGAGCGCGGTTGAGGCCGGTTTGCTGGCGTCTGGCTTTGCCTTTATGAATTTGGCGGCTCGTCCCGGCGGTGGTTATTTGTCTGATAAATTTGGACGCCGTAAATCATTGTCTATTTTGGTTGCTGGCTTGGCTGTGGGCTATATGGTGTTGAGTCAGATTGAGTCGGCTTGGTCTGTTTGGTTGGCCGTGGTCGCAACCATGTGCTGTTCTTTCTTTGTTCAGGCGGGTGAGGGGGCGGTGTTTGCGATAGTACCGTTAGTCAAGCGCAGCATGACCGGTCAAATTGCAGGCATGACAGGTGCTTATGGTAATGTCGGCGCGGTTATCTTCTTAACGGTGTTGTCGTTTGTGAGTAATGCCAACTTCTTTATGGTTATCGCAGCCTGCGCGGCGGTGGTGTTTGTGGCGGTGCAATTTCTCGAGGAGCCCCAGGGGCATACTGCAGAGTTACATGAAGACGGTAGTGTTGCGCTGATCGAAGTAAGCTAAAGTGCGATCTAGGCTTTAGTTTCTGGAATCCCTCCGATGCATTTCGATGGCGGTTTAAAATTGTCCATTGCCCAGCACAGCAGTGCTGGGCAAAAAGCTGTGAATGAAGATAGCCTTGGCATTCGTATGCCGGTTGATGATCAGCTTACGACCAAGGGCGCCGTCGCAGTTATTGCCGACGGTGTGTCTGCGGCGGAGGCCGGTAAAGAGGCCGCGGAAACCTGTGTGACAAGCTTTTTAAGCGACTATTATTCTACTCCTGATTCGTGGTCTGTTAAGCGGTCTGCGCAGCAAATACTAAATGCGTTAAATCGTTGGTTGTATGGGCAGGGCCAGCATTATTTACAGGCTGAAAAAGGTTATGTGTCCACGTTAAGTATCGCAATCTTTAAATCCCAAACGGCACATTTGTTTCATGTTGGCGATAGCCGAATTTATCGTTTGAGGGATGGCTTTCTAGAACAGCTTACTCGGGATCACGCTATGCCCGTCGGTCGTGGGCGTTCTTACCTAACCCGCGCAATGGGCTTAGATATTAATTTAGACGTAGATTATCGCGCTGCTGACGTCGCTGTGAACGATATTTTCTTGTTGACGACAGATGGTGTTCACGACGTTCTTAGCGGTTCGCGAATGCAGGCGCTAATTAGCGAATGTGCTGGGGATCTTCAGACGGCTAGCCAGCTTTTAATAGATGAGGCCTTGGCCGCAGGCAGCGACGACAATTTAAGTTGTCAGCTGCTCAAGGTAGATGCTCTGCCCTTAGAGGATGCTGGCGACGTATACCGTAAGTTAACGGCGCTACCATTTCCGCCGCCACTAAGTGCGGGAATGGTAGTCGATGGATTGGTTATCGAAGAGGAGATCCATGCCAGCCCTCGCAGTCAGCTTTATAAAGTATTTGATGGAATCGCAAATCGTCACTACGTGATGAAAACGCCATCTGCAAACTTTAATGACGATCCTGCTTATATTGAGCGCTTCATATTGGAGAGCTGGATAGGGCGGCGAATACAAAGCGAATATGTTATCGATGTTATTGAGCCGCCAAAAACACCTAGCTATCTATATTATTTGTCTGACTATTCACCGGGATTAACCCTGGGTCAGTGGATGCTAAAAAATCCTAAGCCGGCAACGCAAAACATGCTGGATATCATTGTGCCGGTGGCAAAAGGTTTGCAGGCTATGCATCGTCGAGAAACGTTTCATCAGGATATAAAGCCGGACAATATTCTGGTGGGCGAAGACGGAAAAATCAAAATCATCGATTTTGGCTCCTGTTATGTCGCGGGTTTGGCAGAAATCGCCGTTCCCATCGAGCGCGATATCGTTCTGGGTACCGCCCAATACTCTGCGCCAGAGCACGTCCTGGGCCGGCGGCCGAGCGGCAGGGCCGATCAATTTTCGCTGGCGGTCATTGTTTTTGAAATGCTAACGGGGCAACAGCCGTATCAGGGTCGTTTACAGCATTGCACGACCACCGTGGCATTTTCGCGAGTAGAGTATGTATCGGCGTGTCGATACAATCCGCATGTTCCGATCTGGCTGGATGCAGCATTGAGTCGTGCGCTGAGTATTAGCCCTGAGCTGCGTTACAGCGACGTCTCTGAGTTTGTTTACGATTTAGAACACCCAAACACCGAGTTCATGAAAGATGAATTTAAGCCCTTGCTCACCCGCAATCCCCTGCGGACCTGGCAGGGCATATCGCTGTTTTTGTTTTTGTGCCTGTTGTGGAGTTTGCTGCGCTGAGTGGTGTTAATACTAGTTTGTCGAGCGCAAATGAGCGTGTGACAGTATGCTAATTATGTGTATTTGTGGTGCGTAGCTAATTCCGTCTAATAAAAAGATGTGTCCTAGCGTGGTGCGTTTGCCAGCTATTTGGGCAAATTTTGTAATTCTATTCCTTCCCTGGTGCTAGTCAGTACGCAGATTTTGTGGTTTAGCTCACACTTTTTCTTTATGAAAATGCCGGAATATTTGCTCAGCCGATAAATAGGCGGAAAGCAAAGTCTTTGGCGCGCCTCTTGCAATGATTAATTTGCAGTTGGTTTTTACTTCGAATTTATTTGATAGAAAATGGATATTTTGATTATCTGGTGGCGAAGTCATGGCGTATTTTTCATTAAAAAAAATACTAACTTCAGTTTTGCTTGTATTGATTTTAAAGTCAGTATATTTGCATGCTGACGACACCGAGTTGCCAAAGATAAAGGCGCAAGCTTTAAATATTTATACGACGCTTAAGATGTCTGAGGACGCGTCATTTTCAGATCATCACCGTGTTCATATTTATGTCGGCAATCGCGCCGACGATTTTATTATTCAAGCGGCTAAAATTCAAATCGACGAAAACGCGCCGATTCGCTACGTCTATAGCGAAATAGAATCCAGTGTTTTGTTGGAGGGCGGCGCGCACGAAATTACCACTGCGAATTTAGCTTCTGGCAGCCATCGTATTAGAGCAGAAATTGTCGCGCTAGCGCGTGGTGCCGGTCCAAATGTAGATCGAATTTTCCCTAGTATAGAACAGCAGGTAAATGTCGAAGACGAAACCCATATTGAGTTTGAGCTGGTCAGCGAAGGTATGAAGAAAATGCTGGGCAATGCCGATATTGTAGTTCGAGATTGGCGGCTTAGCTTATGAAAATAGCTATTTTCATCGCACTTGCCATTGCTTTCGCTAGTCCATCGATTTATGCCGATGACGATTCGCCGGCAATTTCTCAAGATCCCAGATTGCGAGCATCCTATTTTTATGCGCATACACATCGGCCGTTTGAGGCGTTGGCGGGACTGTCGGTCGCGCAAATGCAGGGTGCGGGCTTATCCGACTCAGCGGATTTAAATGCCGCAATTGATACTGCGGTGATTGAGCTAGGTCTTGATGCAAAAATGCTGGAGGCGGGCAGCTTTACCTATCGTGTGACTGGAAATGGTCACCGTGAAGAATCGCCAATTTATACGAAATACAATCATGGACTGAGTTTGCTTCAATCCAGCACTCCATTAGATGGGGTGAAATTACTTAGTGAGATTTCTACTGGGGAATATCTAGAGAATGATGAGAAATTATTAAAAGACAGAACTAATTTAACGCTGGGATATTATTTATTAGAGACGGGTGATCAGCGCGGCGCTATCAATTATTTTCGCCAAGTAAGACGCTTGAGTATCTACGCTAATAGGGCATTGGTTGGTTTGGGTTGGGCCTTGTTGAGCCCAAATGCAGGGTTGGAAAAAAATGAAAATTCACTGCGTAACTCTTCTGATACCGCTGCAGATTATTATCTGTGGTCGGGTTCGGATGACGAGCTAGCATGGTCTCGTCGAGACGCGCCGTTTCGTCGTGCCTGGGCCGTAGCGAAAGGTGAAAAGGAGAAAGATCTGCGGGCCGCAATGGTGCCCTGGATGGAGTTGATTAGTCGCGATCCCTTGGATCCTGCGGTGCAAGAGGTCATTCTCATTATTCCCTATTTAATGCTTCATTGGGACGGTCAGCAAGCTAGATCAGAGCAGTATTACATTTCCGCAGTTGGGCGTTTAAAGCGCGCCACTTCCGATCTAGTCACTATCGAAAAAGATATACGCAGCGGCGGCTTGATCAAAAGTATTCAGGCGGCCGACGCCAATCAGGATAATGGCTGGGAAATCTGGCTGAGTGATTTAACTGCCAGCAGACTTGGGGGATACATAAGTATCTTGTTAGATACCCCCGGATTTAGAGAGGCCCTTGACGAATTTCGTCAGTTAGATCGTATTCATATGCGCTTAGAGAGTGTGTTAGCCGGCGGCGCCGAAGCGGCTAGTGCGCTTCGCGAGGAGCAAGCCGCTGCTAGGGCTTTATTAGCCAAAATAGAACAGCACCGCGCGCATTGGTCATCTGTCATTGAGCAGTTAGCGCTTAAGCGGGTGATGGAGCATCGTAATCGCACGGAAGCTTATTCTGCGGAAGCGGAATTTGCCTTGGCGCGTAACTATGAGCGCCTGCGTCAAAGCTTGTCGAGTGTCATGTGGAGTGAAAACGAATCATGATATTTAACACTGAGGTAAGTGCACGCAGGCTAGGGCGACGCAGGGTGAAAATGCCGCTGCTGCTATTTGCTTTGTGCGGTGCGTGGCAGCTTTGCTGGGCGATAGAAGGTGACAAGCAGACGATCGGCGAGCTTCTCGACAGGAATGCACAGAATCCAGACCGTCTCATTTTAACGACAACGCCAAAGCAGCAAATTTCAAATGCGGCGAAAGCTAGAGAGCGAGCACGGCTAGCCGCGATAGAGCATTACGAGCGGGTTATTGGCGCTAGTGCCGCGCCGGCTATCCGCGCTGAGGCGATGCGTCGCGCCGCGGATTTAAGAGTTGAGTTTATCGACGGCGAGTTGAGTCACTCTGGGGCGTCGATTAATGGAGATGCCAGCAAAAATCAGGAGCTAAAGACTGCGATCACGTTGTATTCACAACTGCTAAGTGAATATCCAAATTATAGTGCGGCAGATTATGTGCTTTATCAAATGGCGAGGGCCTATGATTTAAGTGAACTGCAAGATAGTTCTATAGATACGCTCAGGCGTTTAAGCCGTGAATTCCCAGAGTCGAAGCGCGTTTATGAATCGTCTTTTAGGGCGGCAGAAATGCTCTACTTATATAAACGCTATTCAGAAGCGATTGTTGAATATCAGCGTATCACCGCGAAGGATTCAAGCGCGCAATATTGGTGGCTGGCGCAATATAAGCAAGCGTGGACTTACTACCAGTTGGACGATTACAGCGCCTCTGTGTCTGCCTTCGCCAAGATACTAGACGCCCTAAAGATTCAGTCCGAGATTAGAGATTTAGCCGGCCTACTGGCTTTTGCGCCAAACGACAAGGCGGAGTTAGTTAGAGACGCTGTTCGTGGAATGAGTACAGCATTTTCAAAGTTAGCTAGGGCCGATGGAATTAATGACTATTTCGCAGCTAAGCCGAATCAATTCTATTCCCCCGTCATTTATCGAGAGCTTGCTGAGATATATTCGCGCGAAAAGCGCTATACAGACGCAGCTAGCGTGTATGAGTCATTTGCTAGATTGAATCCTCGTCATATTTTGGCGCAGCAGTTTAGCGAACGAGGTATAGCCTCATATCGGGGCGGTGGGTTTAATGAACTTGCGGTGACGGCGCAGGAGCAATATATCGGTACATATGGGCCTGGCAGCGCCCTATGGCAGGCGGAGGGCGTGTCCGGTGATCACCGCCGATTAATTCGTCGATATATGCAAGATGTGGTCACGTATAGGCATGCACAGGCACAGCAGCTTGCTAAGACAAATGATGAACCATTCAAGCAGCATTTTTCTGACGTCGCTGAACGCTACCTCGCGATTATTACGTCATTTCCGGAGGACGAAAACCTCGAAGACGTGGTCGGGCATTATGCCGATGCCCTTTATGAATCCGAACGTTTCGACGAAGCGGCGCTTCAGTACGGAAAATTAGCCTATGAATACGCTAACCCCGAGCGGGCGGGGGATTCTGCATTGGCCCAAGTCAAATCTTATCGGCAGTGGTATCGCAGTTTACAAGAGAATCAGGCCAGTGAGTCGGATCTCGGCGATACCCGAATTAAGGTGTTTAATGCTATCGCAGAGTTTGCCAATCGCTTCCCGGATCACAAGCAGCGGTCGTCGGTGTTGCTCGCGGCGGCGGAAGACCATTATCAGTTGGCGGCCTTTAGCGAAGTGGTTGAGATTTGTTTGCCGCTCATCAGTGCAAACAATTGGTCTGATGAAAAATTGCACAGCAAGGCCTTAGGTCTGCTTGCGGATTCATATTTCGCACTTAAAGATTATACGCAGTCTGAGAATTACTATACGGCTTTGCTGCCACTGATGGATGGCGGGGATAATGAGCTAAAGCGTACTGCTAAGAGTAGGCTGACTATATCTGTTTTCCGCCAGGCCGAGCTTGCTAAACAAAATGGACAGCCTCGCTTGGCCGCTGAATTGTTCCAACGCTCGGCACATTTGTCCGTGGATAAAGGGCTGGCAGCGGAAGCCACGTTTAATGCCGCCGGACAGCTATTTGAAGCCAAGGACTGGTTGCAAAGTGCGTCGTTGCTAGAGCGCTTCTCTAAAGAGTTTAGCGGCCACAATATGTTGGTTGATGCAGAGAAAATGTTGGCGGCCGCCTATCAAAAGGCAGCAGATCCCATAAGGGCCGCTCGAACTTATGAGCGAATATCCAGGATTACAATTGCCTCTGCAGATCTGCGGCGCACGGCGCAGTTAAGCGCCGGCAATCTTTATATATCGGCTGGCCAACGAGATGATGGCGCGAGAGTATTGAGCGCCTACTTGCGCAGCTATCCACTCCCTTTAGAAGATGCACAGAGTGCACGCTTTGCCCTTTCAGAGTTGTACGCGATTAATTCCACGTCGCAAACAAAGTGGTTGCGAGATATTGTCGCTGCAGATGCGGCATCCCGAGAGAAAAATTCAAAATCCCAATTAATGGCTGCTGATGCAAGTTATAAGCTGGCGATGGCCGATGTCGATTTAGCAAATTCAATTTCCTTATCGCTACCCATTGAGAAAAGTCTGCCGCGGAGACAGGCCGCAATGGAAAAAGCCATTGGGTCACTTGTGAAGTCGTCGTCATTTGGATTTTCTGATATCACGACCTTGGCGAACTATGAATTGGGTGAATTGTACAGAAAGTTTGCGATGGCCCTACTTGAATCTGAGATACCCAAGAAAATGGACGACGACGTCCGTGAGCAGTACCTGATTTTACTGGAAGAACAGGCCTACCCCTTTGAAGAAAAGGCCATAGCTGAATATAAGTCCAATATGGATTTGATAGATGAGGGGGTGTGGACGCCTGGTGTTAGAAAAAGCGTGATCGCTTTGGCTGAGTTGGCACCGGCGAAATATGGTAAGCAGCCAAAACTTGAGAAGGTCTATGATTCCTTATACTAAGTGCATTTGTATCGTGTACCTAACTACTTTGTTACTCGCGTGCGCAAACTCAAATTCAGTGGTGCGCAGTGATAGGCCGAGCTCAAGATATTCCACCGAATTTAAAAAGGCCGTCGCGACAATGCAGTCAGGCGATGTGGTGTCTGCAAAGGCAGCCTTTGAGGCGCTCACTGAAAAGGTGCCAAATTACAGTGGCCCATGGACAAATTTAGGCATCATCTCCGCGGAGCAGCGGGATTATGTAAAGGCCGAAGCATACTTTAATGAGGCCTTGCGGTGTCAATCTAATAATACCATCGCAATGAATTGGCTGGGATATTTGCGTGCAGTCAGAAAGGACTATTCGTCGGCGGAAAAATGGTATTTGCGTGCAATTGCAATTGATCCTCGTTATGCGGAAGCGCACCTAAATATTGCAATGCTTTACGAAGCGAATATGCGGCGTCCTAAGGATGCCCTTGAACACTACCGAATATATCAATCGCACACCAATGGGGAGAGTACCCTTGTTGCCGCGTGGATACGTAATCTTGAAGAAAGCTCAAATTATGTAGCATCAAATGCCGAGTTAAGTAAATGACAGCCAAAATCTCTTTGACAGGCTTAATGCTGCTATGCACTTCAGGGTTGGCCGCGGGTGACGCCGACCGAGAAGTGAACAATGTCAGCATGGGAATGACTGTTCACGGCGATGCAGCCGCTGCGGTTGGCCTTTATCTGATGCCGTGGAGTAACGAGCAAGTAAGCGATATCGATCGACCACCCCGCTTGCTGAGCGAAAATATTGAACAGATCGATGTCGGTGAATTCCGGAAAATGGCGGAGTGGGATCAGGCGCGGCGTGACTACCAAATTTGGCGATTGCAGAGAAATAATTGGTAGTTATCTTAATTTTTTAATTTTAGGTGAGGGCAGTATATGGAAGCCATAACGAAGTTTGTGGAGTTCTTTAATGATGGCGGACATTTTATGTACCCTATTGCGTTGGTTTTGGCGCTGTCCGTGGCTATTAGCATTGAGCGGTTTGTTTTTCTTGGCAGGTCACTGCGGGAAAATCGACGCTTGTGGGCGCGGGTGTCTCCCTTGCTGGGAAGCGACGATTTGGGAGAGGCGCAGGCGATGGTCAATGGTTCGAAAGTCGCAGTTGCCCGCATTTTAAGTGAAGGTTTGGCGCAGGCTGGTACGGCAAGACGGCGTAGTGAGTTGGAAATGGCGACGGAAGATAGCTTGGTTTCCATTTTGCCAGCTATTGAGCGCAGAACCCATTATCTAGCCACTTTTTCAAATGCCGCAACCTTGCTTGGTTTGCTAGGTACGGTATTGGGCTTAATTGGCGCCTTCGGTGCGCTCGGCAACGCCGATCCAGTTGAAAAGGCGAATCTATTATCAGCAGGTATCTCCGAGGCAATGAGTTGTACAGCTTTTGGTTTAATGGTGGCTATTCCCAGTTTATTTGCGCATGCCTATTTGCAAAGCCAGGCCGAAGAACTAGTTAACACTCTGGAGTCTGCCTGTGTCCGTTTTGTGTCGGTGCTTAGTAGCGGTGGAGCGGTACATCTTAAGTAAGTGGGGCTGGCTTTAGTTTGCCAGTAATAGTAAGGAGTTGGTAATGACATCACTATTTCAAGCGGAACCAGATTTCGACGACAGTGAATGTCGGCGTTCGCGCCGCTCACGACGTTTGCAACGCAAACTTAAAGGACGCGCTGATGGCGAGCTTAATATCGTCTCCATGATTGATGTGTTTGCGGTGCTGGTGTTTTTTCTATTGGTGGGCTCTTCAATTTCAGCGAGTAAATTACATACCTTAAATTTGACAATTCCACTTGCGAGTAATAGCTCACTCGAGACTAAGAAGGACTTTTACTTAACCGTAGCATTGCATAAAGACAAAGTTGTGATATCGCAAACTGGAAACGAAACAAGTTTTGCTCATATAAATGGCACGGTTGACTCGGCATCTTTGGCGGAATTGCTGAGAACTATTAAGGCAGATTACCCCGCTGAGGAGAGGGTAAGTCTATTGGTGGATGACGCCGTTGCATACGAGCAAATTATACGAGTTATGGACAGTATTCGCATGTACCCGTCAGCGGCAGAAGGATCGACGGGCGTGCCATTGTTTCCGGCCATATCGATGGGCGATATTGCGGCTGTGAGTCTTAGTGATAGCGAGATAGGTGGGAAATGAATTACACCGCGAGCGACCGGCGAGTTATTCGTAAGCTTAAGCAAACGAAGCGTCAGGTCTCGATAAATGTTGTCTCGCTCATCGATATATTTGCGATTCTTGTATTCTATCTTCTTGTAAACGCTCTCGTTGTTGAGGTGATCCCTGAATATCAAAATTTAAAATTGCCCGACTCGCTCTCAAAGGATCAGGCTAAGCGAACAGTGGCAGTTGCTATTAGTGATAAAGACATACTCGTGGATAATGATGTCGTTATGAGTATTGAAGCCGCATTAGCAGAGAATGCTGGAACCCTGGATTTACTTGCCGAAATGCTAGGCACTCGGGCACAAGATTCTGAGGACAATGCGCTAGACCCACAAGGTCAGCCATCGATACTTGATGTAAATATCGTCGCCGATCACAAAACGCCATATCTTCTTCTTAAGAAAGTACTGGCGACGTGTGTAGGGGCACAATTCGGTAAGGTGTCGCTAGCGGTAAGGGAGCTAGAGCGAGGTAGTACTAAATGACTTCAGTTCCGAGCAATTCAGTGTTGGGTTTCGACTGCTGGGGAATACACGAAGACGCAGACCGGCGGTTTCGCAAGATTTTGCGGAATGTTCTGCTTGTTACCGGCTTGGTCCTTATTGGTTTGCCATTCTGGAAAGTAGATCCATTAAGTGAAATTGCAAAGCAAAATCCCCAGGAGTTCTACCTTGAAATCCTACCTCCGGCTGCGATAGAAAAGCCTAAGCCTGCACCGCCAAAAGTTGAAGTCAAAAAGGTAGATAACAAACCGGTAAGCAAAGCTAAAGAAAAGGCGTCGACACTTGCAAAAGCCGAAGATACAGCGGCAGAGAAAAAGGCGGCGCAGCGAAATATCGCAGCGGCAAAAAAGGCGGCATCCGCCAGTGGCGTGATGGCATTCAGCGAACAGCTCGCGACCTTGCGTGAAACAAACGCTATAACTTTGGTGTCTCCGCAAGTACTGAGAGATAGGGGTAGTGTTGTAAGTAGAACAGAATCATCGACGTCCAATTTACTTAGTGTCACTACCCATGGATCAGGTGGCGCGATTACTAGCGGCGAAGATGTAAGCGATAAAGGCAAAAAAGTGGAGCTTGCTGCGCATAATACGCAAAAAATAGCGGTTTTGATTGCAGGGTCGCAAAGTGGGGTCGCTGCCGCTGGTGTCTCAGGAAGTGGAGGTGGCCCTAAGACGCGAAGTTTAGAAGAGATACAATTGGCTTTCGATCGTAGTAAAAGTGCATTTTATGCGATATTCAATCGCGCTGCGCGCTCAGACTCCACCATTGGCGCCGGTACGGTTGTAGTATCCTTGACCATTCAGCCTGATGGAACTGTGAGCGAGTGCTCTGTTGTGTCATCGAGTTTTTTCAATCCTGAGTTAAAAGAAAAACTCATACAGCGAGTCAAGCAGATAAAATTTGAAAGCAAGGGGGTTCCTGTATTTTCTTACGATAGTTATCCAATTAGCTACGTACCTAGATAGATTGTTGGCGTGTAGATTCAAGAGAATAAAAATATCAAGTTCGTTTTCTTAAAAATGAAGCTATATTTCCCTTCATAGTGTGTCTTTGAAATGCAAAATTGTATTCCAGGTATGTCTAGATTTGCTTCAGAGCGGCGCATTTTGTACCGAGAAAATAGAAAAAATATTATTGGGTAAAAAAGGCGAAGTTAGCTAGCTGCTTCAGGGGATAAAACAACTGTTGATAGCTAACCCCGCAATGCGCAAATCATGGGTAGTTAAATAATCCCTCCTGCAACTACGCCACCAAGTAGTGGAATTACCGCCGTGTTGGTGAGATCTAAAACGACGGGCGTGAGACCGCCAAGCAAACTTGCTGTTGGTAGCGGAATACCAGAAGCAGTTAGTCCATCTACTAATGGAAGAACAACATCAACGGTTTGCAAGGTGAGTGGTAAGCCACCGCTTAGTAATGATCCAAGTAAGTCGCTGGTAAGCGGTGTTAAACCGCCAACTAGGTCGTTACTTAATAGGCCACTTACTAAGGGCAATGCCTGGTTGGTGAGATCAAGGATGCTAGGAACAATGCCCCCCAGCAATCCAGATGGTAGTGCTGTTAAGCCAGCCCCGCCGGTCGGTGATAATGATAGGCTTCCCAGTGGGACAGTAGCAAGTAAGCCTGTTAGTTCTGCTTGAGAATGAGCTTGGCTTGCGAACGAAATCGCGGCACCAAGTAGTATTACTTTTAGTGGTTTCATTACAGCTCCTATTTGTCGTTTCTTGGTATGCACAGTATTTTGTTCATAATTAAAAGCAATTACGGTGCCATATTAGGAGTGTCTAATTTTGTTATTTTTGTATCCATATTTAGTCTTTATTTGACTAAATGAAGAATATTTTTAGAAAAAACAAAAGTTGCCGAGTAATGAATGCATCTGATTTGTGCAAGTGTGGTAAAGATGTGCGTTTTCGAGCGGAAGATGTTGGTGCGTAATTTTAAAAATGTTACATATGCGGCCATAAATTTGTGTTTCCCATGGTTTTATAATTTAAAAGATGGGTAATACATTAAATTACTAAGCCTTTTACTTAGTCGAGGTGATTATCGCAGAAAATAGTTTTGTTTGTGTTGTTGTTATGGTGTGTGACCTGGCCTATATGCGCGCTGATGGTGCAAAATTGGCTTTGCTTGGGTGTGGCATTTCGGCTGCATAAGTGTGCAGATGCTTTAATAATGAATATTCTACTTGATTATTAAATAAAAATAGTCGCACTAAATTTTTACATGATCTATATGTTATATGTCCATAATATTGCCATGTCTATAATATGGCTAAAATATGGTTCTATAATGATGCATTAATATGAATTAGTTGCTTGATGAATGCTCTTTTTTGATACACCCATTCTTTGTTATTTCTTGTAGTTTTCCCTTGTTTTGTTTATGGCACAGCTGTTGCTAGTTGTGTCATGCACCCTTAAAAAGACGGATTTCATGTACTGAATTGTTGTTAAAGTTCTTGGATTTGATTCCTGGGAATCACCAATTATTTCCAAATAATGATTTTTCATTACAGAGAATTTCCGCGAGAACGCGGGGCATTTATTTATGCATTGTGGTTTGTCTATTGATTAGGAGCATCAAAATGGAAGAAGCAAAAAGAGCTAAATTTCCCGTAAGTAAAGGTGCGGCGCTGGTCGTAGCAATGCTTGCTAGTGGGTTATCACAAGCGGGCTGGTATGACAGCGGTAAAGTGCTGGCAACCGGGGGCGTCAGTATGATTGACGGTGCCGGTGGCGGGGGTATAACGCCGTGGGCAACGATAACCGGTTACGGTACAAAAGAGGGGATCAATGGCGATCTTCATTATACTTACGCCCCATTAGCTAACTACACACTACACTCGTTAGGAGCTGCGGTTGGCTTTTGGGACAGATTTGAGTTGTCGTACACGTCTAGTGCCCTTACTACCGGTTCGACCTTTGACACCGTCGGGCTAGTCGCAGACACTTTGGGTGGTGTGACGGGGTCGCTCGCGGGTACGCCGATTAATACCGGTATTGAACCTTTTAATACAACGATTGAGATGGAATCCATCGGCGCTAAGGTTCGTGTCTTTGGCGAAGCAATTTACGATTCCGATAATCTAATTCCGCAGATTGCGATTGGTGGATTTTATAAAAATAATAAGAATGAAGATCTCTTAAAAACACTGAAAGCTGATAAAGCCAAAGACTGGGAAGCCTATATATCTGCTACGAAGATATTTTTCCCAATTAATACCCTTATCAATATTACGGCGCGATACACCGCCGCTAACCAAACCGGCTTGGTGGGTTTTGGTGGGCCAGATGGCAGTGATAAAGAGATTCGTCCGGAAATATCGTTGGCCTATCTACTTCGCAAGGATACTGTAATTGGTATTGAGTGGGCTCAGCATGGGGACAATCTTGAAGGGGAGAGTGTTGAAATTGCTGGCTTAGATCTAACTGGTTTACAGCCTACCTTAGAAGCATTGGGGCTTGGCAACGTGTCAGGAACATTAACTCAGCACGAAAGTGATTGGTATGATGTTTTTGTTGCGTTTTTCCCAAACAAAAACCTATCTATCACCATGGCATATGCGATGTTAGGTAACATCACTATTACTCCTGATCAGCATGGTTTTTACATGTCACTGCAAGCTAGTTTCTAGGTTCAATTGATAATACTTTTTAAATTTCTGGAGTGAATTATGAAACAGATATTTCGTACTATAGCGATGATCTTTGTGCTTTGTTTAGCCGCGAGTCCTAGTTTTTCGCAAACCGGTAAAACCGAAACCTACCCGCCTATAGACAGTGATGCGCTTGAGCAGTTTGGTGGTCCAGAGGGAGTGCGCAACTGGGTAGAAAGTCTCTTTTACTACATTATGCTGGATAACAGAATCAATCACGTGTTTCGCGAGTTCGGCAATATTGAGAGGCAAATCTACTTAAATACGCAATTACTGCAATTGGTTCTAGGCGGTAATGAGGTTGAGTACCAGGGCGCGAGTATGGCTGCAGCGCACGCGGACTTGGGTATTACGCTAACGCAATTCAATGCGGTTGTGGAAGCGGCGTACAATGCTTGCGAGCGAATTCAGCTGACCTATGAAGCATGCAATTTAATGATTGCCGGCTTGGCTCCGTACAAGCACGCCATTGTAACGCGTTAATTTATGATTGGAGATCGCATGCTTAATCAATCTGAAAGAGCGGGCGAGGCGGCATCGATTGATGCCGCTGATTTTGCCCCTTATCGACACCTTGCTGTTATCGCTCTCTTTGCGTTTGTCTTAATGTGCTCTATGACAGTTGTGGCCTTTGAGCTTTACAAAACATTTCAAACCCCTGAAGTATTTTTGGCTGATGTTTTTAAAAATGATGTGCCTTCACCGAAGTTGCTGGTACTCAATAGCGCTTCACAGAGGGAGATCGCATCAGTATTTAATCGCTCATTCCCGCAGCAGCGAGTTCGCTATTGGGAAGATGGCGATAGAACCGTTTGGATCTTTGATGATATTGGTAAAGAGGGTTATGTGCCGACCACCAGTGGCTTTGTTATCAATAATGGCGTTGTCGATTCCGCCAAGGTCTTAATTTATCGCGAGTCTCGCGGTGAGCAAGTGGCGGAGCCATCATTCCTCAATCAAATAAATGGCTCGAAGGCTGCGGGAAAGGGCTTAGATAAACCGGTGGACAATATTACAGGGGCGACATTGTCGGTAGAAATGATGAAGCGTATGGCCCGCACCGCGATTACTTTGGATTCATTGCGCAGTAAATGAAAAAACCTTGTAAGGAGTTGTTATGCGTGATCAGAATGCGGTGCGAGTTGATGCGCAAGAATCGCCCACCTTTGTCGATACATCAGTGAAGCGGAAGTCAGTTGTGAATTCGGTGAGGTCATCGGTGGCTAAGCCCAAGTTGAATGTGTCAATGTTGCTGCGTAAGTGGCATCAGCGAGTTGGTTTATTCGCTTTTGTTTTTATGGGCTGGCTAGGGTTTAGTGGTGTTCTCTTAAATCAGAGCGTTAGTCTTGGCTTTGATGCTATTCGAGTCGATTCCACGGCATTGATGTCGCTCTATGGTCTTCATACCCAAGTTCCCGAAAATGGATACCGCTCTGGCAGTCACTGGTTGGTCACAACTACCGAGAATACGGTGTTGGATGATATTGCGCTAGCCCAGCATATTCCGTCGCCGTTGGGCTTTGTTGATATTAAAAATGCATTTGGCGAAACCTTGTATGTTGCAACAAGTGACAAGTTAACTCTGCTGTCGCCAGAGGGCGTCGTGATTGAGGAGCAAAGTGGTTTTATGCTGCCCGTAGGCCACATTCGTAATCTAGGTTTAATAGAACGAGGTGGTTCGTCGTATTTAGCTTTGCAGGGTGAAAATACCTATATCACAGAAGATGGGCTCACATGGAATGAGCTTAATAATTCTGATGATGTGTCTTGGTCTCGCTTGGTTGATTTAACGGATGAGGCAATCTCAGATGTTGAGCCTTTTGCTCATCCCACGGTAGCGCTTGAGCAGGTGCTGATCGATTTGCACAGCGGCCGATTATTTGGATCGATTGGGTCTACGGTCATTAATATTGTAGGAATTGCGGCTGTGTTTCTCTCCATAACGGGAATTTGGATGACGTGGCGAACTGGCCGTATGCGTAGTGCTAGGTCGAAGAAGTAATTTCTTGATTTTCGTGTTGCTCCCCGGTTACGTGGGGGAGCTAGATTTAAGAGGTGTATATGAAGATATATTACTGTATGTGTACCTTGCTAGCTGCGATAACGATGATTTTGGGGGCGGCAATTTCCTCTGATGTACTGGCAGGTGAACGTACCGCCGGGATTGAAATAGCAAATTTTAAGTTTAACCCTGGTGAGAAAACTGTTGGTGTTGGTCAAGATGTTGTGTGGAAAAATCTCGACGGTTCCACGCATACAGTATTGATTGATGGGAAAGAGAGTCCGCGTATTAAAAAGGGTGATGATTATCGCCAGGTATTTTCGAAACCGGGGAGATATGCTTATCAGTGCGGCCTGCATTCATCTATGAAGGGTGTGGTTAATGTGAGTGATGCTGCGGCTGTTAAATCAGCTGGCTTGATAGTACCTGCACCGTCAAGTCCAAAAGCGATGCCTGCTGCCCCAACGGTTATCGCTAGTTCGGCATCTAGCGGTATTAAAAAGGTGGCTGGCCCTGGCCCTACGCCGGTGCCACACGCTGATTCCGCTACGCAGGCGCCAAATGTGGTTTCCATAGTCGATTTTATGCGGTTTTCGCCAGCGGTGCTCACTGTTAAGGCGGGCACGACGGTGACATGGAATAATTACGATGGCTCGAATCATATTATTGTCTTTGGAAATGTTCGTAGCCCGCGGCTTAAGCACGACTCAAGCTTTTCCTATGAGTTTGATAAGCCGGGTGAGTATTCTTATATATGCGGAATCCACGGCGAGAAAATGTCGGGAAAGATTATTGTGATGTAATTGATTGCCGTTTGAATGTTTTATGTGCTCAGGTAGATGGCCTCTATCTGAGCATTTTTGTATTACGCTTATTATAATAATAACTTTATAGTTAGTTTTTGCTTTACCCCAATCCTGCGACCGTTTCGCCTTAGCCTCTTTCTAGGGCACCTCTGATTAATTCGGTAATGTTTCAACGGAGTCTCTGGCGCGCACTGGGAAGTGGTGCGGCACTCCGGCGCGATGCGAACGACTGCATGGATGCAGGAGGTAGCGCAACGCAGGAGCAGTTGCCGGGATTAAGGCTGGTTGTCCTTGATGTGGTCCGACACTCGGCGGTCCGACGTTTCGGCATGGCAACACAGTCCAGTGTGCGCCAGAGGCCCGCCCCTCGTGGCTAAGCTTGAGATATCACCGAATTAATCAGGGGTGCCCTAGATGTGATATCACGCCCCAGTTGTCGTCGCGTTTCGCGTCGGAAATCAAATTTCGCCTACTTTAATTTAACTCCGTAGTGTTCTAAGCACATTCTCGTCCACTGTATAGAATCTTGTGGCGACCGTATTGGTGGTCGGTGCCTTGGTTTTTACATGCTTGGTGGCTGCTCTCGCGCAGTGCGCAAATATAAATACATGTAACTTTGAGAAAATGATTTATGTAGTTTAGTGGTGCATTTTTGCTCTATTTTAGATCTTACGTGTTTCCTTGTATGTTCTATTTTGGTTCGTTATTGAATTTTATCCTGTTTTTATGGTTTTTTGTTTAATGTAAGATGTTGATTTTTAAGAATATAAATATTAATTGGCTTGATTTTGTATCTTGGTCTCCTCTTTGCTAATTCGGTGATGCTGTTAAGTGGTTTCTGGCGATATCGGCAGATTCATGCAGCGTTATGGCGCAAAAGCGCGACTTATTAAGAGGTGTATATTGAAAAACAATAGTTTATCAACAGCTGTATTGGCTTCTTGTGTGGCATGTGTCGCACAAACTTCGTTTGCGGCGGAATCAATTAGCGAAGCATTTACTAAGGGCGAGGCGCATTTGAATTTGCGTATGCGTTATGAGTCGGTCACAGAAGATACAAGCGCTGGTGATAATACCGGTAGTGCAGTAACGATTAGATCACGCTTAAATTTTAAGACAGATGACTATCAAGGTTTTTATGGCTTCGTTGAAATGGATGACGTGAGTAATTTTGCGGGTAGTGCTAATGACAGCGTCAATGGCAAAACAGCTGAGCCTTTGATAGCTGATCCAGTTGGCACCGAAGTTAACCAGGTGTTTTTGGGATATAAAAATTGGGATACAGAATTTAAATATGGTCGTCAGCGTTTGACCTTAGACAACCATCGTTTCGTCGGTCATGTTGCGTGGCGTCAGAATGAACAGACTTATGATGGTTTTACCCTTGCCAATAGCAGCGTCGATAAACTTAAACTTAACTACGCGCATATTTCGAATGTGAATCGTATTTTTGGTGAAAGTAGCCCGGTGGGTGATACCGAAATGGACACGCATTTGTTCAATGCTAACTACAGCTTTGCGGCGGGTAATTTAACGGGCTATGCCTACTTGCTTGAAACTGACGATAACTTTGCCGGTTTTAAACGAATGGATACCGATACCTATGGCGTGCGTTGGCAGGGCAAGACCGGCATGGTCGCTTATAACCTTGAATACGCCAGCCAAGATAGTGCCGGTGATAATCCCGCGGACTACTCTGCCGACTATATGTTAGCTGAGGCCAATATTAGCGTTGCGCCGCTTGTGATCGGCGTGGGTTACGAGACCCTGAGTGCAGATGACGAGGGATTTTTTATCACGCCATTGGCAACGCTGTTTAAATTTCAGGGTTGGACTGACAATTTCTTAAACAAAGGTTTGGGTAATATCAGTGAAGGGGTCAATGATACGTATTTAACCGTGTCAGGAATGGCCTACGGTGTGAGTTGGCAGCTTGCCTATCACGACTTTAGTTCTGATCAGGATAATGCATCTGGTGATAGCGACCTGGGTTCGGAGTTTGGTGGTTTTATTGCGAAAAGCTGGGGGCCATATTCTGCAGAGCTGCGTTACGCGAACTACAGTGCCGGTGATTCAACGCCATTTAATGGTGGTGGTTTAACGCTGGTAGATACTCAAAAGCTGTGGCTGACTTTTAACCTTAACTTCTAAACACATGCGGAAATGTGCTGCTAGGGTTAATCGTTCCTGCAGGGTTGGGAAGCGCTGACGCGTGCAATTGAATTGATTTGGTTTTGTTCAATAGAGTTGGCTTACTGCTCCATTACTAGTTCGAGCAATAAGCCAACTCAGCAATGTAATTGTTAGCGTTAAAAAATCCCGCCTTCAACAGCGCCACCCAGGAGGGGTATGGATGCCGTTTCTGCAAGATTAAGAATCACTGGTGTCAGGCCGCCGAGTTGTAGAGCTTGTCCATCACCTGTTAATCCGTCAAATGTTGTAATTATCACGTCTAAACCTTGTACAGGGAATGGGAGTGCCGTATTGAGTGTGGTGTTGAGCACATCACTTGCCATTGCGGTGACGCTGCCGATAAGTTCATTGTCAGCCGAAAGAGAGCTAATTGCGGGGAGTAGCGATTGACTAGCAAGACCGGTTACTGAGGGCAGCAGGCTTCCTACTAATCCTGTTGATCCAGCTTGGGAGTGCGCATTGCTTGCGATAGACAGCATTGTGCTAATTAGAATTATATTTAAAGGTTTCATGGCCGCTCCAAGTGTAAATAAAGGTCTAGTTATTATTTGTGTCGTAAATAACTACGCAGTGTTATCTATTAAGGCTTTTGTGCACTAAATGGTATCTGGATGGGTGTTGTAGAGCAATTGCGGTCGGTGCGTTTTGGGATGTGGCCCTCATTTGCTGCAAGGTCGTGTAGATACTTGGTTTAACTGGCTTTGGCTCGATAGTGCAGTGAAGCCCGGTATCGCTGTAATCATTACATCGTCCGGTTTTGCATGTGAGGTAGCTATTGGAAGTGCATTTTATATCGGCTCGCGGCCACCATGGCTTAATTGCAATTGCCCGCAGCTCGTATTGCGTTAGCGTAGAGCTGGCGCGATAGCGGTGATACCATGCCACACAGAATTTTCTGTGTGGCGTTTTTATTCTATGCACCTACATATTTTGGGTATTTGCGGTACGTTTATGGGCGGCTTGGCGATCCTCGCCCGAGAATTGGGTCACACCGTTACCGGCTCGGATGCCAATGTTTATCCGCCAATGAGTACACAGCTGGAGTCTCAGGGAATCACCCTGATGGAAGGCTATGATCCAGCGCACCTGTCTCCCGAGCCCGATTTAGTTATTATTGGCAATGCCATGTCGCGGGGCAATCCGGCAGTAGAGCACGTGCTCAACCGCGGGATTCCTTATACCTCTGGCCCGCAATGGTTGAGCGATCATATTTTGCAAAGCCGCTGGGTCTTGGCTTGCGCGGGTACTCATGGCAAAACAACTACCAGCAGCATGCTGGCGTGGGTGCTGGAAGACTGCGGTTTTCAGCCGGGTTTCTTGATCGGTGGCGTTCCGGGAGACTTTGGTTTGTCTGCCCGCCTGGGTGGCTCAGATTTCTTCGTCATTGAAGCTGATGAATACGACAGTGCCTTTTTTGATAAGCGTTCAAAGTTTGTTCACTACCGTCCTTATACCGCTATTCTCAATAATCTTGAGTTTGATCACGCTGATATCTTTGACGATTTGGCGGCGATTCAGCGGCAATTTCATCACTTAGTGAGAACCGTGCCGGCCATTGGTCGCATTGTTGTACCAGCCGCTGAGCCGGCCCTGGAAGCCGTATTAAAGATGGGCTGTTGGAGCGAAGTTGAACGCGTGAGTAGCCATGTGGGGCAGCTTGCGGAGTGGCAGGCCGACGTACTTAGCGATGATTTTTCAAGTTTCGATGTGCTCTATCGCGGGATTTTGCAGGGACGTGTTAGCTGGTCCCATACCGGCGAGCACAATGTAAACAACGCCCTTGCTGCACTCGCTGCCGCGCATCATATCGGTGTTCAGCCAAAAGACGGTATAGCTGCGCTTTGCCAGTTTCGCGGGGTAAAACGTCGCATGGAGCTGTTAGATACGGTCGCCGGCATTGCGGTTTACGATGATTTTGCCCACCACCCAACGGCCATTGCCACAACCCTTGAGGGCTTGCGCGGCCGAGTGACTAAGGGGCGGATTGTCGCGTTGATAGAACCGCGATCCAATACTATGCGTATGGGAGTGTATAAAGATCGTTTGGCGCCGGCCACAAGCTGTGCCGACGAGGTGATCTGGTATCAGCCCCCTGGCTTGGATTGGTCCTTAGATTCGGTAATAGCAGGTAGTGCGACACCGGCACGTTTAAGCACGGATCTTGATCGCACTGTGAGTGAGTTGGTCGCGTCATTAAAGGATGGTGATCATTTGGTGATTATGAGTAATGGTGGGTTTTCCGGTGTACACCAGCGGATTTTGAAGGCCTTGCGCCAACGCTGGGGGCAGGGCGAATGAGGGCCGTAACACTGGCGATGACCGGTGCGTCGGGCGCGCAATATGGTTTGCGCTTGCTAGAGTGTCTACTTGCTGCTGGCTGCGAAGTGCACTTTATGATCTCGAAAGCCGCCTTACTGGTTGTGGCTACCGAGACCGACGAAGCGCTGCCAGCGCGTCCCAGTCTGTTACAGCGCTACTTGTGCGAACGTTTTTCTTGCACACCTGAACAGCTAAAAGTGCACGGCCCAGAAGATTGGATGGCGCCAGTGGCGTCTGGCAGTGGTGCGCCGTCGTCGATGGTGGTGTGCCCCGCGAGCACAGGTACACTGTCTGCGATTGCTTGCGGTGCAAGCAATAATTTAATTGAACGCGCGGCGGATGTTGCGCTCAAAGAGCGTCGCCAGCTCATTCTGGTGCCACGGGAAATGCCGCTGTCGGCAATTCATTTGCAGCACATGTTGAGTCTTACCCAGATGGGCGCGACCATTATGCCGGCGTCACCTGGGTTTTATCGGCAGCCGCAAAGTGTGGCTGACTTAGTAGATTTTGTAGTGGCACGTATTCTCGATCATCTCGGTGTGGCGCAAAGGTTGGTGCCGCGCTGGGGTGAATAATATCGAGTATCAAGTTTTATCCGTCGCTAGGGTGGCGGACTTAATTAACACAAGAATCGGATAGTTCCAATCCGGCAATATATATAGTTTATCGAGGGCTTGGCATGGGCGCGGTGCTGTTTTCATTGTATCAACGCATTGTTTTAAAAAATGCTTTCTGGGTGATGGTGCTGTTGCTGGCGTGCGTTGCTTGGCTGGCGACATATATTCCATCTATGAAATTGGACGCCTCGGCGGATGCTTTGGTATTAGAGGGTGATACCTCACTTGAATACTATCGTGTGATTAGTAAACGCTACGGCTCAGAAGATTTTTTACTTGTTACCTATCAGCCTAACGGCGATCTCTTTGCGCCAGCGCAGTTAAAAACCCTTGATGAGTTGCGTGGGCGCTTGGCCCTGTTGCCGAATGTGTCCTCGGTGAATTCGATTTTAGATGTTCCCCTCTTACAAAGCCCGCGCGTGTCGATAAACCAAGTTACCGCAGGTGAGATTCCCACATTGCGCTCGCCGGATATCGACATCGAGCTGGTAAAGCAGGAGTTGGCAAACAGCCCAATATACAAGTCACTGTTAACCAGTACCGATGGCAGTACCACGGCAATACAGGTTAACTTAGAGCGGGATGAGCGTTATTTTGCACTGCTTAATGAGCGCGATTCGCTGCGGGAGAAAGAGGCAAACGACTCCTTAAGTGAGGCCGAGCGCGCCGAGCTTGCAACGCTTGAGGAAACCTTCGCAGATTACACCGCGCAAGTGCATGAGCAGCAGGCGGAACTAGTCGCTCAAGCGCGCGATATCGTGAAGGACTATCGCGGCGATGCGACGGTTTTCCTTGGCGGCGTACCCATGATTGCAGTCGATATGATCGACTTTGTTAAAAGCGATTTGCGGGTGTTTGGCGCCGGCATTCTGTTGTTTATTGTTGTGCTGCTGGTCGCCATTTTCCGCAGCTGGCGCTGGGTGTTACTGCCGCTGTCGACCTGCGTTTTAACTGTGGTGTTTATGTTGGGGTTGCTAAGCTTTTTAGATTGGCGCCTGACGGTAATCTCCGCCAATTTTGTCGCCTTGTTGTTAATCCTCACCCTGTCCATAACCATTCACTTAGTGGTTCGATTCCGCGAGTACGCCATAGCCCAGCCTGACGCAGACCGCTTCACTTTGGTGTCGGAAACAGTGGGGGTGATGTTGCGCCCATGTATCTATACCTCGTTGACGACCTTGGTGGCGTTTGCGTCCCTGGTAGTTAGCGGCATTCGCCCCGTTATTGATTTTGGCTGGATGATGACGATCGGTGTACTTGCTGCGTTAGCAATGACATTTATTGTATTGCCCTGCGTATTGATGTTGTTAAAGCCCCGCGCAGAGCAAGGCAGTAAAGACGATTCAGCAACCTTTACCCGCTATTTTGCCGCCGCGACTGAGCACTTCGGTAAGACGATTTTGGTCGTGTCAGCGGGCTTGCTGTTACTTAGTGTATGGGGCATTACGCAGCTAAAAGTTGAGAACCGTTTTATTGACTATTTTCATGACACCACTGAAATTTATCAGGGTATGGAGACGATTGATGCAGAGCTGGGTGGCACCATCCCGCTGGATATTATTTTAGATCTACCCAAAGCGAAGCCAGTGGCGGTCAAGCCTGCTGCAGAAGACGATTTCAGTAATGATTTTGCCGATGACTTTAGCGACGACTTTGACGATGATTTCGGTGGCGACGACTTTGGTGGTGGCGGTGGCGCACCGCAAAGCGAATGGTTTACGGTTGCTGGCTTGCAGCGAATTCAGTCCGTCCATGACTATGTAGATAGTCTGCCTGAGACCGGTAAGGTCTTATCCTTAGCTACCTTTTACGAGGTTATGCAGATTGTGATGGGCAATGTTGATGATTTGCAATTGGCCTTGGCAGCGCGCTCGCTCCCCGAGTCGATTACCTCGATATTGGTTGATCCGTATTTATCCGCTGATGTCGATCAGGTTCGTATTAGTGTGCGGGTGAAAGAAACCAGTCGCACCTTGCATCGCCAACAGCTACTCACTGACGTTCGCGCGCACTTAATTGATGAGCTTGGTTTTGAGCCTGAGCAGGTTCACCTCACCGGTATGTTGGTGCTGTATAACAATATGCTGCAAAGCTTGTTTACCTCACAGATCATGACCCTGAGTGCGGTGTTTGTTGCCATTCTGGCGATGTTCGTTGTGTTATTCCGTTCCCTAAGTATGGCGTTTATTGCCTTGACGCCCAATTTATTGGCAGCGGGCGCGGTTTTGGGTGGTATGGGTTTGGCGGGTATTCCGCTGGATATGATGACGATCACGATTGCGGCTATTACGGTGGGGATTGGTGTGGATGACACCATTCACTATGTTCACCGTTTTAAGGCAGAGTTTGCTCAGGATCAAAATTATCTCGCGGCTATGTATCGCAGTCACGCCAGTATTGGTAAGGCGATGTATTACACCTCGATTATCATTGTGTTTGGTTTTTCAATCTTGGCTCTGTCTAACTTTACACCCAGCATTTATTTTGGATTGCTGACGGGCCTTGCGATGGTTGCAGCATTATTGGGAGCGATGTTGTTGTTGCCAAAACTCATTTTGCTGCTTAAACCACTGGGACCAGAGGCGGGAGCGAAGGCTTAATGGCGAATGCCGCTGCGCTCAAGGGCACTGAATTGCCGCTATTCCCGTTGCGTACCGTGCTCTTTCCCGGTGGTCGGATGGGGCTGCGAATTTTTGAGCGCCGCTACTTAGATTTGGTGCGCGATACCCTTCGCGCCCAGGGAAGTTTCGGCATCGTATGGATGCCAGAAGGTGGCAAAGAGGTAATGTCACCTGGAGAGAAGCCGGCCAGTTTGGCGCTGATTGGCACTGAGGCAAGGATAGCCGACTGGGATCAACTCCCCGATGGCTTGCTGGGCGTAGTCGTTGAGGGCGGCCGCCGGTTTCGGATCAGCGATGCGAAGCAAGCTCCTAGCGGTTTATATATAGGGGATGTCGAATGGTTGCCGGAGCTGGAAGATAGGCAATTGCCGCCGCGCAGCGAAGAGCTTCACGACCTGCTTAAACAATTGGGCGAACACCCCCATGTTCAGCGTTTGGGTATGGAGATCGACGTCGATGAGGCCGGCGCCCTAGCTAATCGCCTCGCCCAATTGCTGCCGCTGCCAGAAGAACAGTCTTATCAATTGTTGAGTATCGATGAGCCATTGCTGCGTTTAGACGCACTTCACGATGTTCTCGACGGCTTGGCCAGTTAGCCTTAAGCCAAGCAGGGCATATTGTCGATAGTGAGACCATTTCCAATCCGTTATACTAGCCGTCTTTTTATCCTCAGTGACATCACGGTGCTGGGCTTGTCGTTTTTGTTGGCACCATGCCGAGGCGGCAGTGGCGAATAATTTCCTGCGTTAAGTGACGTAAGGTGTGGAGAAGACCGAGTCGATGGACATTAAACAGTATATGAGCCAGTTGGGGCGTCAAGCTCGACAGGCATCGCGAGCAGTTGCGGCAGCGGATAGCGGAGTTAAAAATCGCGCCCTCCTGGCTATGGCAACTGCGGTGGACGCGCATCGCGAAGCGATTCTAGCCGCTAATGCCAAAGACCTCGCCGCAGGCGAAGCCAATGGTTTGGAGCCTGCGCTGATGGATAGGCTGGCGTTAAATGACAAAGGCATCGATGGCATTATTGAAGGCTTGACCCAGGTGGCCGCGTTGGCGGATCCCGTTGGCGCCATTAGCGATATGAATTATCGGCCCAGCGGAATCCAAGTCGGCAAAATGCGGGTGCCACTCGGTGTTGTCGGTATTATTTATGAGTCGCGCCCCAATGTGACTTTGGAGGCGGCGAGCCTGTGTTTGAAGTCTGGCAATGCGGCAATTTTGCGCGGTGGCTCCGAGGCAATTCATTCTAATCAGGCTCTAGCGGCGTGCATTCGCGAAGGTTTGGCTGCGGCGGGTCTGCCAGAGACGGCGGTTCAGGTATTAGAGACAACCGACCGCGCTGCGGTGGGTGAGTTAATTACCATGCCAGAATATGTCGATGTGGTGGTGCCACGAGGCGGTAAAGGGCTTATCGAACGGATTGCCCGCGATGCTACCGTCACCGTGATTAAACATCTCGACGGCATATGTCATGTGTATATCGACGACGCCGCTGACGCTGAAAAGGCATTTGCGATTGCCTTGAACGCGAAAACCCATCGCTACGGCACCTGCAATACCATGGAAACACTGCTGGTGGCTGAGAGTCGCGCCGAGGAGTTATTACCTAGAATTGCAGACGCCATGATTGAAAAGGGCGTTGAGTTGCGCGGCTGTCGTCGCACGCGGCAGATTTTAATGGGTGCCGCAGAGGCGACGGATGAGGATTGGGCAACAGAATACCTCGCACCGATTTTATCGATTCGGGTGGTGTCTGGCTTAGAGCAGGCTATGGACCATATTGCCCAATTTAGTTCTGGGCACACTGAGTCCATCGTCACTGAGAATTACACTAGCGGTCGTCGCTTTCTTAGAGAGGTGGATTCCAGCTCGGTGATGATCAATGCCTCAACCCGCTTTGCCGATGGTTTTGAGTATGGGCTGGGCGCTGAAATTGGAATTTCGACCGACAAAATTCACGCTCGTGGGCCAGTGGGCTTAGAGGGGCTAACTTCGCAGAAATATATAGTGTTGGGCGATGGACATATACGTGTCTAAATGATTGAGATGTCGACGCCAGTAATAGAAGTCACTGACTCAGAGCGTTCTGTCGCTATTTTTGGCGGCACGTTTGACCCGATTCACAATGGTCATCTGCGATCGGCGATTGAAATTAAAGAGGCGCTTGGCGTCGACGAATTGCGTTTACTGCCGAGCCATCGTCCCCCGTTGCGCGGTGAGCCCGGCGCAGAAAGTCGTCAGCGCTTGGCGATGGTTGATGCGGCGATAGACGGTGTTTCTGGCTTGAAAACAGACGGCCGAGAATTATTGCGCGATGGGCCATCTTACACCGTGGATACCTTGCGTGATTTGCGCCTTGAATTAGGTTCCCTGGTGTCATTAACCGTGGTGATGGGCAGTGATGCTTTTAACCAGTTGCACCGCTGGCAGGATTGGCAGTCCCTGTTCAGTTTGGCGAATGTATTGTTATTGCACCGCGCAGAGCATCCCTTGGCTGCCAATGTAGAAGTGACTGAGTTTGTTGAGGCGCGACGGGTTGTCGAGGCCAGTGGTTTAACGGCGAAGACCGCCGGTGGTTTTTATGAGTTAGGTCTAATTCAATTGCCGATTTCGGCAACAGATATTAGGCAGCGGCTGGCCTCCGGCAGGTCGATTCGTTACCTTGTTCCCGACATTGTCGCGGACTATATCGCTGAACACGGTTTATACACAGTGAAAGACATAGGAATTCCTGCTTGATGGATGCTGAACAACTAAAGAAGCTGGTTATTGACTCGCTTGAAGAAATAAAAGGTCGCGATATTGTGACCTTAGACGTGCGTGAGATGAGCGGCGTTACCGACTTTATGGTGGTGTGCAGTGGCACGTCTAACCGCCACGTAAAGTCACTGGCAAATAATGTCTGGGTTGAAGTAAAGAAGCGCGGGATCGTGCCGCTGGGTATTGAGGGTGAAAATACCGGTGATTGGGTGCTGGTGGATTTTGGTGATGTGGTTGTCCATGTAATGCTGCCCGAAGCGCGCTTGTTCTATGACCTTGAGCGTTTATGGCAAGTACCTGTGCTGGGCACTGATGAGAGTTAGTCTGATCTGTATCGGCACTAAAATGCCGGCCTGGGTTGAAGAGGGGATCGCTGAGTATCGCAAGCGCCTTCCGGCGGAAATTAATTTTGAGGTTAAGGAATTGCCTCTGCCTAAACGGGGCAAAAACACCGATATTCGCCGTGCAATTGCCCAAGAGGGTGAGGCCATGGTTGCTGCCATTCCCGTCGGTGATCGTGTTATCGCCCTTGATGTACTGGGGAAACCAGTCAGCACGGAAAGTTTGTCGGAGGCGTTACGAAATTGGCAAATGGACGGCGACAACGTCAGCATTTTAGTCGGCGGCCCCGATGGCTTAAGTGATACCTGTTTGAGCTTGGCGAGACAGAAGTGGTCCCTGTCGGCAATGACCTTGCCGCACCCCTTGGTCCGAGTGATTTTTGCCGAGCAATTGTATCGGGCGTGGACCATCCTTAATAATCATCCCTACCATCGCTAATGGCTGAGTAATATGCCCCGACGCCAGCAGCTTAAAAATACCTTTTACGAACGTCGCGTTTATCGTCACCGGGTTACCTTATCAATTTTAATTTTGATGACGATGACGATGGTATTGGTTTGGCGCTACTCGCAATTACAAATTGCAGACTACGCTATTTACAAAACCCAGTCTGATCGCAATCGCATTCAACTATTACCCATAGCACCAAAACGCGGACTCATCTTTGATCGCAATGGCTTGTTGCTAGCCGAGAATATTCCAAGTTATACCCTGACGGTTGTTAAAGAGCGTCTGGAGTCACTGGATGAAACCTTGGCGATTATTAATGAAATTATTCCCCTCAGCGAAGATGATATTGAGCAATTTCGCAAGCGCTTGAGTCGCCGTCGACCCTATGAGGCTGTGCCTCTGAAATTTCGAGTCAGTGATGAGGATATCGCCAAGCTCGCAGTAAACCGCCACCGCGTGCCGGGGGTGGAGATTGATGCGCAATTGGTGCGTCACTATCCGCAGGGGGAGCTGTTTGCTCATGTGCTGGGTTATGTTGGTCGCATTAGCGAGCGTGAATTAGATGTTATAGATCCGGTAAATTACAGTGGTACTCACCACATCGGTAAAATCGGTCTAGAAAAATACTATGAAGAACTGCTGCACGGCACCGTTGGCTATCAAAACGTGGAAAGTAATGCCCATGGTCGTATTCTCCGGGTATTGGAGCGGCATGACCCGCAGCCGGGTGGTGACATCACCTTAAATGTCGACGCTTATGTGCAAGAAGTTGCTTACGAGGCATTAAAGGGGCAGCGCGGCGCGATTGTTGCGATGGAGCCTAATACTGGCGGTATCATCGCGATGGTAAGTGCGCCGGGATACGATACCAATCTATTTGTGAATGGGATTAGTTCGACAGATTATAATAGATTGCAGAATGATCCTGATTTACCACTCTACAACCGCGCTTTACAGGGCCAATATCCTCCTGCGTCGACCATAAAGCCAATATGGGGCTTGGCGGGCTTATATTACGGGACTGTGACGCCAGCGACTCGTGTTGCCGATCCGGGTTGGTTTAGCTTGCCCGACGACAGCCGTCGTTATCGCGACTGGAAACGCGGGGGGCATGGCGCCTCAGTCAATTTAGAACAAGCTGTGGTGCAGTCATGTGACGTGTACTTTTACGACCTGGCCTATAAATTGGGTATTGATCGCCTGCACAGCTTTGGCACTCGTTTTGGACTGGGTGATGTCACTGGTATCGATAACACCAATGAGCGCGCAGGTTTGATGCCTTCGCGGCAATGGAAAGAGACGAGCCGGGGTGGGCATTGGTATCCTGGTGAAACGGTTAACGTCGGTATCGGACAGGGATTTATGCTCACTACGCCTCTGCAGTTAGCGGTTGCGACGTCGGTTCTTGCGTCGAAAGGGGAGTTGCGTGTACCCCGTCTGTTGTCGTCGGTCGGCGATGCGCCTGTTGCTGCACCTCTTTTGGGTAAAATTGAAGATGTCTCAAGTGCGCACTGGGATGCCATTACTCGCTCTATGGAGCAGGTGGTGAATAGTTCACAGGGAACCGGTCGCGGTTTAAAGGCGGGATTGACTTACCGCATGGCGGCAAAAAGTGGAACAGCTCAAGTTGTGGGGATCGCCGCGGGCGAAAAATATGATTCAAATGCAATCAACGCCCGCAACCGTGATCATGCCTTATTTATTGCCTTTGCACCGGCTGACGATCCAAAAATTTCGGTGGCAGTAGTTATTGAAAACGGTGAGCATGGCGGCAGCGTGGCTGGGCCGGCCGCGCGCAAGGTTATAGATGCGTATTTATTGGGTCGACCGTCGCCGGCCGTCGTACCAGGCGCGGAGGGTAGTGCTCTGGTTTTGGATAGTGTCGCGGGGGCAGAAGTAAATGAATAATTCTGATTTTTTGCGGCAAATGCCCGGTGACAGCCGCAGCATGGCTAGCCATCGTAGTATTAGCCAGCGCTTGCGTATTGATATTCCTCTGCTCATTTTATTACTTATTTTAAGTGGCGTTGGCTTGACGGTGCTCTACAGTGCGAGTGACGGCAGCATGGCGACAGTGTTGCGCCAGGGGCGTTTTTTGTCGGTAGCCTTTGTGTTCATGATTCTGGTTGCACAGGTACATCCAGATCAACTGCAGCGTTGGGCGCCCTTCGCCTATATCGGGGTCTTGATTCTACTGCTGGCGGTGGACTTTGTTGGGGTAGGTGCTAAAGGTGCTCAACGCTGGCTGGGTGTGGGCGGCTTTCGCTTTCAGCCATCGGAAATTACAAAATTAGTTTTGCCTATGGCGGTTGCATGGTATTTGTCTATCCATCCCCTGCCGCCAGGTATTCGCCACACATTGGTGAGTTTGCTGTTGATATTGTTGCCCACGGTGTTAATTGTTATGCAGCCGGATTTGGGCACCTCAATACTAATCGCGACCTCAGGTATTTTCGTGTTGTTTTTGGCGGGTATCAGTTGGACGTTTATTGCGTCGTGTTTGGGCTTGCTTGCCATGGCCGCGTATCCGATGTGGGAGTTCGTACTCCATGATTACCAGCGCCAACGAATTTTGACGCTACTTAATCCTGAGCTAGATAAATTGGGTGCCGGTTGGAATATTATTCAGTCTAAAACAGCCATTGGCTCCGGCGGTTTTGACGGTAAAGGCTGGATGTTAGGAACCCAGTCACATTTGGATTTTTTGCCGGAAAGTCATACCGATTTCATTATCGCTGTTTTAGCTGAAGAATTCGGTTTGCGGGGGGTATTGTTGTTATTGTTGCTCTATGGCTTGATCATCAGTCGAGGACTTTGGATCGCGTCGCAGGCAAAACATTGTTTCGGTCGTCTATTAGGCGGGAGTATTATTCTTACTTTCTTTGTCTATGTATTCGTAAATATGGGCATGGTGTCAGGTTTACTCCCTGTGGTGGGTGTCCCCCTGCCATTGGTTAGCCAAGGTGGTACTTCGCTAGTAACATTATTAGTGGGGTTTGGAATTTTGATGGGTATTTGCGCTGATGATCGTTTGGTGCATCAATAATGATAGGACATGACGTGAAAATACAAAATAAGCAAAGAAACGCCCTTAAAAAGTTGTTTTGTGGCGCGGCTGCTGCGCTTCTAATTTCCACTGCAGCGCACGCTGACTATAGCAGTCATCCTGGGGCGGCGGCATTTGTTAAAACCATGGTTGAAAAACATAATTTTGACCGTGACTGGGTGCTGGCCATTTTGAAGCAGGCAGAGCCTAAACAGTCGATATTAGATGCCATGTCTCGGCCGGCAGAGTCGGTTATGACTTGGGGTCGCTACCGGAATATTTTCATACAAGACTCTCGCGTCACTCAGGGGGTTGAATTCTGGACGGAGCATCGCGAGGCACTGGCTCGCGCTGAAAAGGAATTTGGCGTTCCCGCCTCAATGATTGTCGGCATTATCGGTGTTGAAACCCGCTATGGCCGAAATACCGGTAGCTACCGCGTAGTGGATGCATTGGCAACCTTGGGCTTTGATTTTCCACGCCGGGCTACATTCTTTCTCGGTCAGTTAGAAGAATACATGTTAATGGTTCGCGAACAGGGTTTTGAGCCATTTAGCCTGAAGGGCTCCTATGCCGGTGCCATGGGCTTCGGCCAGTTTATTCCCAGTAGCTACCGCGCTTATGCCGTTGATTTCGACGGTGATGGCCAGGTTGATATTGTAAATAACAAAGTAGATGCCATCGGTAGCGTCGCAAATTACTTCAAGCGTCACGGCTGGCGTTATGGGCAGCCAGTGGTGAGTAGTGCGGTGTTAAAAGGCGACGTTGATCAAAGTTTGTTTAACGCAGGACTTAAGCCTGAGAAAACACTTGCTCAACTGGATAAGGCCGGTATCGGCAGTGATCGTGTGCTCGAGCCTAGTCAGAAGGCAACGGCCATGAAACTAGAGGGCGAGAAGGGCGACGAGTATTGGCTTGGCTTGCAGAATTTTTATGTGATCACTCGCTACAATCACAGTGCAATGTATGCCATGGCGGCGTACCAGCTAAGTGAGCTAATTGCTGCTGACATGCAAAAGGTGACGACACCTTGACGCTTCGTGTTTTAGCGGTGGCGGCGTTACTGCTACTGACGGCGTGCGCGCCGTTGGCTCCTGTTGAGCAAGGCGAGAAAAATCCGGTTGTAACTGGCGGTAATAAAGTGCCGCCCAGTGGCAGCGGTAAGTCCCGCTACCAGTTTGAGAGGGATGGCGCACCGCTTCAAAAATTGGATCCCAATACGATTGTAGACGCACAGCCTCGTCATGAAGTATTGCGAGTCGCCGGGAATATTAGCCCCTATATTGTGAACGGCAAAGAGTATCAGTTGATTGAACAATACCGCGGATTTAAACAGCGCGGTATTGCGTCTTGGTATGGCACTAAATTTCACGGTCATGCCACGTCTAACGGCGAGACATACAGCCTCTACGAAATGAGTGCGGCCCATCGCACACTGCCTATTCCGGTTTATGTCAAAGTGACGAATTTAGACAATGGTAAAACGGCGGTTGTGCGCGTGAATGACCGCGGACCCTTTCACTCAGATCGCATCATTGATTTGTCCTATGCCGCAGCAGTAAAGCTGGGTTATGCGGAGCGTGGAACTGCGCGGGTGGAAATTGAGGTCATTGATACGGATAATAGCTATGCGGTCGCTAGTGGAGAGGCGGCGCGTTATTATTTGCAGGTGGCCGCCTTTTCTCAATTGGACTCGGCCAATGCCTTACAAAAGCAATTAAGCGCTGGTTTGACGTTTCCGGTCGTGATTGCCACTAGTGGTATTAGCGGCTCAGCAATGCATCGTGTCAGAGTGGGCCCGTTTGTAGATTATTCATCTGCGCAGGCGGCAAAAAAAGTATTACAGCAACAATGGGCCGGTGACTCCCATTTAGTGGTCGAAGCCGGTGACTCCTAAAGTTAACGAGAACAAAAAAGGGTCTTATGTTTAAGCAAGTGTTTGCGGCCTTAGCGGCGGCAGTGGTTATGTCTACAAATGCCTTGGCTCAGCCGGATTTGGTTCCTGCCCCTCCCAGTGTGGCCGCATCGGCTTATTTTCTGATGGATGCCAACAGCGGCGAGGTGTTAATTGAGCATAACGCTGATGAGCGTATACCTCCTGCGAGTTTGACTAAGTTAATGACGAGCTATGTTTTGTCATACGAGTTAGAGCGCGGTCAAGTCAGCAATGACGACATGGTGACCATCAGTAAAAATGCATGGGCGCAAAACCCCATTTTTAATGGCTCATCCTTAATGTGGATTGAAGTCGGTAAACAAGTGCCGCTCGGTGAATTGCACAAAGGTGTGGTCATTTCCTCAGGTAATGACGCCAGCGTTGCGGTAGCAGAACATATTGCCGGAAGTGAAGATGCGTTTGCCAGCATGATGAACCAGCACGCGGCGAGACTGGGAATGACGAATAGTCATTTCGTTAATTCACATGGATTACCAGATCCAGAGCACTATATGTCAGCTCGCGATTTGGCGATTTTATCCAAGGCAATCATTGCCTACAAAAATGAATACGCGCTTTATAGCGAGCCCGACTTTGTTTTTAACAATATTCGCCAGAGTAATCGCAATGGTCTGCTGTGGAGTGATCCCACTGTTGATGGTCTAAAAACCGGCCACACCACAACGGCAGGGTACTGCTTGGTGACGTCTGCAAAGCGCGAGGGCATGCGCCTGATTTCTGTGGTGATGGGAACGAGCAGTACCCCAGCCCGTGAGCGCGAAACGCAGAAATTGTTATCTTATGGCTTCCGTTATTTCGAAACTCATCAGCTTTATGCTGGTGGGACCGAGTTGACTCGTTCAAAAGTCTGGAAAGGTGACAGTGAAGAAGTGGGTTTGGGTGTACAACAAGATGTATTTATCACTATCCCTCGTGGCAGAAGCGACGCGCTCGATGCTCAGTTAAATGTAGATGAAGTGCTAATTGCCCCGATTACTGCTGACCAAGAACACGGCGAATTAGTGGTTAGTTTGGCTGGCGAAGAAAAATTGCGGGTTCCACTTGTGGCACTTCAAGCGGTTGAAGAGGGCGGTATTTTGAAGCGCCTTTGGGACAGCATCGTTTTGTTTTTTGTGAACCTGATTTCCTGATTAGTTAATAGTGCGCGGGGTTAGCCCGCGCGAGTTGTGTTATGAATAAATTTACGGTCACCGAGTCTAGCGAAGCCGAAACTGGCAAGCCGATATTGGAGTTTCCCTGCGAATACCCCATAAAAGTCATTGGCGTTGCTGGCCAAAATTTGCGACAGCGCGTGATTGAAATAATGCGTGCTAACGCTGGCGATATCGATGAGTCACAGATTAGCGAGCGTGAAAGTAGTGAAGGTCGATTCTTGTCGGTCACCGTTGTCATTACCGCGACGGGCAAGCCCCAGCTCGATACCATATTCGCTGAATTAAAAGCGACTGGTTTGGTTAAAATGGTTCTCTAATGAGCAGACCAGATACGCTATGGCTGCGCAAATTGGGTCGCCAATCTTATCAGCCGGTATGGCGTGCAATGCAGCACTACACCGATGTTCGCGACGCACAAAGTCCTGATGAATTGTGGTTTGTAGAGCATGATCCGGTGTTTACCCAAGGTCAGGCGGGAAAAGCCGAGCATATCCTGATGCCTGGCGATATTCCTGTTGTTCAAGTAGACCGAGGCGGGCAGGTTACCTATCACGGCCCTGGGCAATTAGTAGGCTATGTTTTGGTGGATTTGCGTCGATTGGGTATGGGAATTCGCGAGCTTGTGACGGCGATAGAAAATAGTATTGTCGCCGTTTTGGCGCAATTGGGTATTCCAGCTCATCCTCGTCCCGACGCCCCTGGGGTGTATGTTGAAAATGGTGCTAAAATAGCGCAATTGGGCCTAAGGGTGAGGCGTGGCAGTACGTTTCACGGGTTGAGCTTGAATATTGATATGGATCTAAGCGTTTTCCAGCGTATAAATCCCTGCGGTCATCAGGGTATGGAGGTGACTGATATTCGCCATCAAAGTGATGTTGAGTTACCTTCGCAGGACGAACTTACCGGTATGCTGAGCGCGGAATTGGCGAGCGTACTGGGCTATTTACATTGTCGGGAAGTGAGTGAGCACTGCTTGCCCGACACTTTGGGGGTTTCATGAAATCTGAAAGTGACGGTGCCGTTGGCATCGTGTCTAAAGCCGCAGCTAAAAAAGTAGTGCAAGGCGAGAAGTTACGTGGTGCCGAAAAAGTAGCGCGTATCCCAATTAAAGTCATACCGACTGTTGAGTTGCCAGCAAAGCCGTCGTGGATTCGGGTCAAGATGTCGACGGGACCTGAAGTTACTCGTATTAAAAGTATACTTCGTAAACACAAGCTCGCGTCGGTTTGTGAAGAAGCGGCCTGCCCTAATTTGGGTGAGTGTTTCAGTGGTGGCACAGCAACATTCATGATCATGGGTGAAATCTGTACTCGTCGCTGCCCATTTTGTGATGTCGCCCACGGCCGTCCCAATGCCCTAGATGAAAATGAGCCGCGCGAGCTGGCAGAAGCCATTGCCGAAATGAAGTTGAAGTACGTGGTGGTAACCTCTGTTGATCGCGATGATTTACGCGATGGCGGCGCCCAGCATTTTGCCGACTGTATTCGCGAGACTCGAGCGCGTAGCCCGGAGATTCGAATTGAGGTTCTAGTGCCAGATTTTCGCGGCAGAATGGACGTCGCGCTCGATATTTTAGAAAAAGAAGCGCCAGATGTGTTTAACCATAATCTTGAGTCGGTGCCGAGTTTGTATAAAAAAATTCGCCCAGGTTCGGATTACCAATGGTCTTTGGATCTGCTCAAAAAATACAAAGAGCGTCGCCCCGATGTACTGACCAAATCAGGCTTGATGTTGGGCTTGGGAGAGACCGCTGAGGAGCTTATTCAAGTCATGAAAGACATGCGCGCGCATGATATTGATATGATAACGATGGGGCAATATTTACAGCCCAGTCGCGACCATTTGGCGGTGGAGAGATTTGTGACACCAGAAGAGTTCGATGAATTTGGTCGTATTGCCAAGGAGCTTGGGTTTAAAAGCGTTGCCAGCGGCCCTCTGGTTCGCTCATCCTATCACGCCGACAAGCAAGTGGATTTAAGCTTGCTCAAATCTATGTAAGTTATCACTTTCATTACTTGATTATGAGGGTTGTTCTGCTTAACTACTTGAGCGCAGCCCTGTAAACCTTTATTGAGTAAGTCTCCAGTTTTAGGCCTACAGCCTATCCCAGTGTGAGGTAGCATGCCTGAAGTGAAAAAAGCCCCTTTAGTCTTAATTAGCGGTGCGTCTCAAGGCATAGGTGCCGCTATTGCCCGGTGTTTTGCAAACGCAGACTTTTCTGTTCGTTTGGCCTTGGTTGCGCGAAATAAAGATACCTTGGATAAGGTTGCCGCCGAATGTCATGCCGCTGTCGAGGTTCGCAGTTATTCCGTTGATGTTAGCGATGAGCAGCAAGTAGAGGAATTGTTCACGGCGCTAGCGCGGGATATGGGCGATGTTAGCGTCTTAATTAATAACGCAGGATCTTGGCATTGCGCAGCTGTGCAGGATATGACGGTGGTAGATTTCGACCGCGTGATAGCGGTGAATTTGCGTAGCACATTTCTTATGAGTCGCATGGTGTTGCCTAGTATGTTGGAAAACAAGAAGGGCGATATATTTAATATGTCATCGACTGCTGGGCTTGAGGGCTACGCCAATGTTTCCGCCTATTGCGCGGCTAAACACGCGGTGAGTGGGTTTAGTAAAGCACTGCGTGAAGAGGTGCGTGGCGAAGGTATTCGGGTCTCTTGTATTTCCCCTGGCCCAACTTATTCGCCATCGTGGCATGGGTCGGGTGTTGGTCAAGACCGCTTAATGCCCGCGGAAGATGTCGCTCGCGCTTTTTTAGATATTTACCGCTTAGACCGCAATGTTGTTGTTGAAGATATCGTTTTGCGGCCACAAGCGGGACATATTAGTAGTTAACCAAGGCGTCCTGTTTCATCGTCGCTGCTCGCTCTTCGCCTAAATAGCGCTCGATGAGGTAATGCACTGCATAGAGTAGCGGCGTCATCAAAATTGCCATCGAAAACTTGTAGATATAATTTACAACACCGATCGCTAAAACCAATTGCAAGCTCCAGTCTGCACCAATGTAAAAGGCGATGAATAACACGATAAAACTATCGATGAGTTGACTGACCAAGGTTGAACCCGTTGCACGGAGCCATATCATGCTCTCGCCGGTGAGTTGTTTTACTTTTTGGAAGACTGTTATATCGATAATCTGTCCCACTAAAAATGCAAGGAGTGAGCCGATGATAATCCAAAGCCCCTGCCCAAAAACTAGCCGAAAGGCGGCGTCGTAATTGCCAACTTGGCTGCGGAGCATCTCTTGCTCGTCCATTGGTAGTGCGGGGTTGATATGCGACTGCGGCCAAAAATCTGCCGGGGTGAGATGTATGCCGACAAAGACCATGGCAAAGGCGTACACAATAAGTCCGACGGTTAAGTAGGAGAGTAACTGAACCCCTCGCTTACCGTAGTACTCGTTAATTAAGTCTGTTAATACGAAAACAAATGGCCAGAGTAATACGCCAGTGGTTAAGTTAAAGGAGAGCCCGTCAATGCCCAAAATATTGAGGTCCAGTGGCGCAATGCCTAGGCTGTTCTCTAAAGAGAATATCTTTACACCGATCAATTCCGCCAAAATAGCGTTGGCGACAAAAAAGCCGCCAAGCACAATGAACAGTTTGCTCGCCTTATCCGTAAGTATATTTTTCAGCAAGCCTATCTCCTGAATTTAAGTAACGGCGCGCCTGTAAATCAGCTTTAGTGCGTGATGTGTTAGTGCTAAAGCGCTAAATAAAGCGCATCGATAAGTCGATGGCCTGTGCGTGTTTGGTCAAAGCCCCAATTGAAATAAAGTCTACGCCGGTCTCTGCAATTGCAGCCAATGTTTGGGTGCTGACGTTGCCAGAGGCCTCGAGCTTAGCTCGCCCTGCGGTGATAGCGACACCCTCGCGCATGTCCTCGAGGCTAAAATTATCGAGCATGATAATATCAGCGTTTGCCTCAAGCGCTGTATTGAGTTCACTTAGGTTTTCTACTTCAACTTCCACGGGTTTTAGTGGTGCGATATCGTGAGCAGCGTTGATTGCGGCTGCGATGCCGCCGCAGGCGGCAATGTGGTTCTCTTTGATCAGAAAGGCGTCGTAGAGGCCGATTCGATGATTGTGGCAGCCGCCACAGGTCACGGCGTATTTTTGCGCCGTACGCAAGCCTGGTATGGTTTTGCGAGTATCTAGCAGGCGAACATTGGTGTGGGCGACTAAATCGGCGTAGTGTTTGCAAACTGTCGCTGTGCCGGAGAGCAGTTGTAAAAAGTTGAGCGCGGTGCGCTCGCCGGTGAGTAGCGAGCGGGCTGGCCCAGTTAACTCAAACAAAACGCTATCGGCGGCGACGTAGTCGCCGTCGGCGATATGCCACGTAATTGTGACGGAGTTATCAATTTGCTGAAAAACTTCGTTCACCCAGTTTACCCCGCAAATGACCGCCGATTCACGGGTGATTATGCGGGCACTAGCACTGTGATCAGCGGGTATTAACTGGGCGGTAATATCGCCGCTACCAATGTCTTCGGCGAGCGCGAAACGCACGGTTTCCGTGATGTCGCGCTGCAATGCATCTGAGAATTGCATGGTGGATTTCCAAGCGGGTTAGTGAATAAAGATGGCTGGGGAGTATTCTATCAGCACGGGCCGAATTGTGCGCCTTTAAGCGACGGTTTCTCAGTCGTCGTAAGTAGTTCTAGCAATGGTTGTGTGAAGACTTTTTAAAGTATAACTATAGGATGCTTGGCGTTGAGCAAAAGTTACGATAACTTATGCTACTATCCAATCGGTTTCCCATAACAAGCAATACAAGAACAACAGGAAATTATGACTGATTCTTCCTTCAAAGTAGTGGATCTGAATACACGGCGCGAGCCGCTTGTATCGGCAGCGCCATTGCCCGATGCCCTAGTGGCTATCCGCGATAAGGCGAGTGGCTTCTTAAAAGGGCGGATGGAAGTATTTCTAGATGAGGTCGACGATAGCTTATTTGAGCTTGCTGACGAGGCGAGCAATGCCCGCGAGCAGCATTTGTACTTTGATGCTATGCGAGAAATTAGAGTTAATCGCGAGGGTATTGAAAAGCGTTTTTCGGAAGCGTTCATCAATGCGTTTGCAGCCAGGGTGTCGAATGAGCATATTGCCTCATCACTGGAGCTAGGGCAGGCAAAGTTAAAGCTGTTGGAGTCAGAGGCACTTGAAGAGCTGGTTGCGCTTGAGGGCATGGCAAATAAGGCTGAACGCCGCTTTCTTCATGAAGTGTGGATTTTATGTACTGCTTGGCAGCAAGTAGTAAGCGGTCCGGTGGTGGCGGCCAAAGAGTTACCCATGGGGCCGGCGAAAATCGCAGCGGCGTTTGGTATTGCCTGTAAATCACTAGAAATCGATATTAAGGCCAAATTACTTCTCTTTAAGCTGTTTGATACCCATGTAGTCGCCGCTTATGGTGAGCTCTATCAGTTGCTCGTGCCGATTCTTGATGCGAAGGGTTTGCCGCTAGAGCAGCTTGAGAAAAAATCCGCAAACCCGTCGACTAAGACGGTAAAAGAAACAAGCGAGCTACCAGCTGGCAGCGAGCAAAACGCATCGCAACATAACTCGCAATCCACAGAGATGGTGACGCGCTTATTTGATGCCTTAGATAGTTTGATTGGCAAGGTAGAATATAATGCCTCTGGAGCTAAAACCGCGCTGTCAAAGCCCTCGTTTATGGTGGCATTGCAAGAAATGCAGCATGAGCAGTTTACTCAGCTCAATGTAGCATCCCCAGCTGGTAGTGATGGACAAGCTGATTTCCACTTGATGGCGCAGAAATTAATCGCCCGCTTGCAACAGGTTAATTGGGTTGCCCATACCGACGTGTCGGCACTGTCTTATCAGCGCGACCAAGATACAATCAATTTCGTCGGTGCCTTGTTCCAGTTTATTCTTGACGGGGATGGCTTGGCAGAGTCTTTAAAAGGACTGATTGCGCGCCTGCAGATCCCCGTGCTGAAAATGGCCATGTTAGATAAGGGCTTTTTTAGCCACGATGAACATCCTGCGCGTAAATTATTAAGTGCTTTAGTTAGTGCCGGTATTGGCTGGTCGCCAGTGGCGGGAGTAGACCGAGACCCTCTGTACAAAAAAACCGAAGAAGTGGTCATGCGCGTTTTGCGCGATTTTGGCGTAGATACTCAGGTCTTTGTCGATGCGTATCAAGATTTCTCTGCGTTTAATGAAAAGGCAAAGCGTCGTGCGGAGTTGGTTGCTCGCAGAACTGTTGATGCGGAAGACGGCAAAGCAGCTGCCGAAAATGCACGTATGTACATTGCCGCTATTTTGGAGCACAAGCTGGGTGGTGTTGATTGCCCACCGGTGGTTACCAAGATTCTGCAACTTGGGTGGAGCAAAGTGCTGTTCCTAAGTTATATCCAGCATGGCAAAGATAGTGAGCGTTTTAGTGAAGACGCTGGACTGATTGATCGCTTGCTGTGGAGTGTTCTGCCCTCTGAAGAGGAAGGTCACCGCAACGAGCTGATTGCCGCGCTGCCAGTTTTAGTGGAAACCTTACGTTTGGGTTTTACCCGAGTGTCATTAAATTCATTTGAGACAGATCGTTGGTTTGAGCAATTAGAGCGGCTGCATCTTGCTAAGCTTAGTCGCAAAGCAGCAGTTGTTCGTCGACTGCCACAGGCGGTTGAGACTCCTGCAGTGCCGGTAAATACGTCGGCTGATTTACATCAGAATCTTGGCGATGCTGAATCAAATACTGCCCATACAGAAAACGCTGAGAGTACTGAGGAAGTAAATTTAGCGGATCTAGACGCCTCCTTAGCTGAAAGCCTTGGTGATGACTCTTCCTGGCCGGAGCCAAAGGCTTATTCCGTTCCTTTGAATTCCAATACAACACATACTCAAGATTATGACAGCAGCGCTCCTGATAAGGACGCCCTTAATAGCCGTATTCAAACCTTGAGAGTCGGCAATTGGGTTGATTTTCGTCAAGATGATGGACGAATGCTACGCTGTCGACTAGCTGCGGTTATCAACGGGATCGGCAAGTATATTTTTGTCAACCGCTCGGGTATTAAGGTTGCTGAACTTAATCGCGAGGAACTTCAAGCAGCTTTACTCGACGACACCGTTGCGCTTATTGAAGATGATCACCTGTTTGATCGCGCATTAGAGTCGGTGATCAGTAATTTGCGAGATATGAAAGACAAACCGCTCAAGTAGTTAATTCATCACCAAGCCGTGAAAAAAACCTTCGAGCGGAATTTAAAAGCACTGTTTGCCATTTTTTAGCTGCGTATTTGCGCCTTGCTAACAAGGTCCGCCAGCGTCAACCCACACCCTTAATGCTTCCACAAACGCCGGCTGGCTTAGCGGTGGCGTGGTGCGGTCGCCGCCGGGTGTCCAGCCCCACAACACCAACTCATCTTCGCTCATGTGTTTGAATAAGGCCTCTAAGTTGCGGTTGCCATTTTTGCTAGTGTCTTTTAATACTGCGCAAAGTTCGCTGGGGGAGAGTTCTTCCCAAGCCATACTTAGTGGCGCAAGCGCCCAGTGCGGCGCGCCTGGCACGGCGCCATCGGCGACATTTTCATCTTGGTGACAGGCGCTGCATTGCAGTGTTGGCGCACCGTGATTATCTTCGCCGCGGACCACTAGTTGCGCGTGACGACGACGCTCGTCTCCCTGGCGAGGAAAGTCGGTTTTGGTATGACAATTCAGGCACCTAGGGTGGGTTAGTACCTCAAAAAGTGGCTGAAATAGTGGTGATTGTGCGACCACTTGGCTACTGATGAGGCCTGCGGCGATAAGTAGGGAGCAACTTACAATCCGGCGGATGGTATTGGCAAAATTCGGCGGCATAGTCAGCTCCCAGCTTATGCGATTTTAAAATTGCTACGGGTGAGTGGCAGTTCACGAATACGTTCATTCGTCGCCTCGAAAATGGCATTGGCGAGTGCGGGCCCAACGCAGGGCACACCCAGTTCACCAACTCCACCTACTGGATTGCCGCTGTTGACGATAACGGTTTCAATAACTGGCGTTTGATACATACGCAATACGGGGTAGTCGTCAAAATTACTTTGCTGGACGACGCCGTCCTCAAGTAATATTTCGCCGAATAAAATACTTGAAAGTGCAAAAATAACGGCGGACTCAACCTGCGCAATGACTAAGTCTGGATTTACAGCGGTGCCGCAGTCGACGGCACTCACGACACGATGAACGGTGAGCTCGCGGTTGGCAGATACAGAAACCTCGACTACCTGCGCTACAAAGCTATTCCAGTGTCCCATCACGGCAATGCCCTGACTAATACCGGCATTGTTAAATCCCCAGCCGGCGGCGTCTGCAACAGCGTCTAGCACCGCGCGATGGCGAGGTTTTTCTGAGAGCAAATCGCGGCGGAAGTTATAGGGGTTTTTGCCCACCTTCATAGCGAGCTCGTCTATAAAGGTTTCCTGCGCAAACACGTCTGAAAACTTATTGACCGAGCGCATCCACAGTGCGGGCATGGAGAGGTTGACGGTGAGGTGGGCGTCCATCAGTACATTGTCGATCTTATAGGGCATACCCGTTTCAAAATCGGTGAGTTCTTTTAGCGGTGGTAGTGTGAAATCCGCCAAACTGTCGAGGAGGTTTTCAGCATACAGTAAGGCGGTAACGTCTTGGGTCACCGAGCGATGCGTCCACGCGCTGATATTATTCGCACTGTCTATGGAGGCGGAGACTCTGACCGCAGCCGCGGGGCGATAGAAGCCACCTTTCATGTCGTCCTCTCTGGTCCATATCACTTTCACCGGTTGGCGCACTTCCTTGGCGACCGCGCAGGCGTCGCGAACGAAATCGGCAAGAGGGTTGCCTCTGCGACCGAAGCCGCCGCCCGAGGGCATCATGTGAAAGGTAATTTGATCTGGCAGCAAGCCGAGTATTAGACCCGCAAATATTTTGTCTAAGGTGGCAGATTGAGTGCCGGTCCAAATTTCAGCGCTGCTGCCGTCGTAGTCGACCACCACATTTAAGGGTTCCATCGCCGCGTGGGCCATGAAAGGGAAATAATAGTCGGCGCTGAGTGTTTCGCTGGCTAAAGTTTGTGCAAGTAATACGAGGCCATCGGTTCGAATTGGCAGGCCGGGAAGATTTAAGCGGAGATTGTAAGCATTGCGCTGTGTGTCTGAGTCGGTGCGACCAGCAAGTAGCTCGTTCCATTGCACGGTAAGTGCCTTGCGCCCCTTGTCGGCGGACCAAAAATCGTCGGCGACAACCGCAACCCCGCCAAGAATGGTGTGAACACTGCGGACGCCGGGTACGGCAAGTGCAGCGTTGTCATCGACATTTAAGGCTTGGCCATTGAAGCGTGGTGGCCTTGCTATAACGGCGGTGAGCATATTGGGAATATCAACATCCATACCGTAGCGAAAGCTGCCATTGGTTTTGTCGGCTGCGTCCAGGCGCTGCGGTGAGCTACCGATAATGCGATAGGCAGCGGGGTCTTTTAGGGGTGGATTGTTGGGGATGGGCTCTTCTGCTGCGGCGCTCGACAGTTCACCATAGCTCGCGCGGCGGCCACCAATATCGTCAATAACGAAGCTTGCCTCGGTACGCAGGGTGTCGGCCTCTACCCCCCAGCGTTTCGCCGCGGCATTGATTAACATTTGGCGCACCGCTGCGCCGACGCTGCGCTGACCTTGAAAATAGCCGCGAATCGCAGAGCTGGCGACGGTGAATTGCAAAAGATTTTGAAAGTAAGGATTGTTGAAGTTAGCGGCGACCGGCGACATTTCTGCGGTCACCTGACTCCAGTCGGCGTCAAGTTCTTCCGCGACAATCATCGGTATGGAGGTGAGGGCGCCTTGACCGATTTCACTCGCGCCGACCAATACGGTAATTTTATTGTCGGTGCTAATTCGCATAAATTCGCCGACTTGAAACGCGTCGGCAGGTGTTACTGGTGTGCCGCCGCCATTATCGCCCGGGCCACTGGGGTCATTGCTGCGAGAGCTTGAACCACCGCCGCCGCAGGCAACGAGTAATCCACCGCCGGCGAGGACGCTAACGCGAATGAAATCTCTGCGCGATATCTTGTCTAATTCTGTCATTCTAGCAACCCCTATAATTGTTCAGCGGCAATTTTATGAATGGCCTTGCGTATGCGGGGGTAGGTGCCGCATCGACAAATATTGCCTGACATCGCTTTATCTATGTCTTGATCGCTGGGGGATACGTTATTTTTTAAAAGGGCAGTGGCGGCCATAATTTGCCCAGACTGACAATAGCCGCACTGGGGAACGTTTAATGTTTGCCAAGTTTGTTGAACGAGACTGCCGATGTGCTCATTGTTGATATCTTCAATGGTCCTAATCTGCTTGTTGCCAACGGCGCTAATGGGCATAACACAGGAGCGGGTTGGCTGACCGTCGACGTGTACTGTACATGAACCACAGAGGGCTTGGCCGCAGCCGTATTTCGTTCCCGTGAGCTTTAGGTTTTCTCTGAGCACCCAGAGTAAGGGCTTGTCTTCGCTGGCATCGACGGTGTGTTCTACACCGTTTACACGGATGGTAAACATGTTGGCTCCCGCCCCTGAAGAAGGGGTGAATTTTTATTGTGTGTTGAGCCCAGCACATAGCTCTGTGTCAGTCGGTTGTTGCTTTGACTGAATCCTGATTTGCTATAGCTCCTGATTCTGCAGGGCGGTGTTACTTATGTATTGACGCTAAAATTAACGCTCTAACGCATCGTGTTATTTGTGTTATGGCAAAGTAACAGTTGATGTTGTACGTGTAAACACTGGGGCTGGATCAAGTCTCGACGGTGTGCGCCACTCGACTAATACGGCAGGCGTAATGGTGGTTCTTGCATCAAGGAAAGCTGCTCACGTAATTGCAGGATATGTTCGCCCCAGTAACGTTCCGTATTGAACCACGGGAAAGCCTTGGGAAAGGCTGGGTCTTGCCAGCGACGTGCTAGCCACGCTGCATGATGCATGATTCTTAAACTGCGCAGTGCTTCGATGAGCCCTAGTTCACGGGGGTTAAAGTCATAGAATTCTTGATAGCCTTCCACCAATTCCATAATGGCGCGTTGTTGACTATCTTGTTCGCCAGAAAGAAACATCCATAAATCTTGAATAGCCGGCGCCATGCGACTGTCGTCAAAATCCACCAGCCATGTTTCGTCGCCGCGCGATAATATATTGCCGACGTGACCATCGCCGTGGGTGCGGATATAGCTGGGATTAATTTCAGCGACCCGTTGGCGAACATGGCGGAGCAGGTCTTCGCTAATCGTTGCATAAGATTCCCGCAGGCTGTCGGGAATTACATCTGTCAAAATATCGCGACGACTGTCGTCGCCAAAACTGACCACATCCAGTTTGGGCCGATATTGATATGGTGTGCTGGCACCTACCAGATGTAAGCGCCCGAAAAGGCGCCCTAATTGAAAAAGGTTGTCCATATCGTCGAGTGCTGGCGCGTGTCCACCGCGGCGAGGATAAATGGCGAATCGGTAGCCTTCAAAGCGAAATAAACTGTCGCCGGCGGCGTTTTGCCAAGGTGGTATAACCGGGATGTCGGTATCTGCTAACTGCTGTGTAAATTGGTGCTCTTCTAAAATCTGCTCGTCACTCCAGCGTTCTGGACGGTAGAACTTAATGACGATTGGTTCTTGATCGTCTAGGCCAAATTGATAGACGCGATTCTCATAACTATTGAGTGCAAAAACACGTAGATCGCTGACATAGCCAAGGCTTTCCACTGCGTCAATGACTCGATCAGGATTCAGATTGGTGAAGTCGATTTGTTCGAGTGTGCTCATGTTGCAGTCCCGTATTCATTAATTAAGGCGACAGTTTTTATCTGCGCAAAGACGTGCTGACCTTGCTGTAGTTGCAGGCGATCACAGGATTTACGGGTAATGTGGGCTAATAAATATTGCTCGTTTAGTTGTAGGCGAATGGTGACTTGCGCACTCGAAGGCGGTGATGTTGCTTGTTCAATCGTGTCAATTTTGCAGGGTAGAATATTCATAATACTGCTTTGCTGAGGGGCCTCTAGCGCAATGCTGACGTCCCTCGCCGCGACGAATAGGCGCAGTTGCTGGCCGCTTTCCGCGCTCACTTGTTTGATAGTAAGTTGGTGTTGAGTATCAATGGTGAGCGTGCTGAGTTGGTATTCCGGATCGTGCCCATGCAATTGTGCGTTGATTACGGCGCCAGCGCCCTGCTGCTTGCTGAGAGGTAGGTCGAGTCGGGTGCTCAGGGTGATCAGATCGCCCTCGGCGATGAGTTGCCCAGACTCCATCAGTAGAACGTGATCAGCGAGTCGGCTAATCTCATGAAAGCTGTGGCTCACATACAAAATGGGGATGGCGAGATGTCTGGCTAGCCGCTGCAGGATGACGACCATTTGTTCCCGTGCACTATCATGTAGACCGGTGAGGGGTTCATCCATCAGTAGAAGCTGGGGGTGGCGCAGCAGTGCGCGCGCGATAGCAACACGTTTGCGTTCGCCGCCAGAAAGATTGTCAATGGCGCGATCTAGTAATTGCGTGATTTCTAGCCAGTCGCACAGCTCCTCGATTGACGGTCCCGCCTCACTGAATCGCCGCTTGAAGGCATACTCTAAATTTCCGCGTACCTTAAGATGTGGAAACAACTGCGCGTCTTGAAAGACGATACCAATGCCGCGCTGCTCGGGTTTGAGAATAGTCATTTCGGTTTGCCAGTCGTCACCGGCAAATTGCACCATGCCATTCGGCGCGATATCTAGCCCAGCAATACAGCGCAGCAAGGTGGTTTTACCGCTGCCACTTGGACCGCAAATGGCGGTAATACCGCTGGTGGGCAGGGCGGTATCTATGTTGAGAGAAAACTCACCGCGTTCCATGTGCAGGGATAATAGGAGGCTCATTGTGTGCCGCCGTCAGATTTCGCCAGCGGAGTGAGCCCACGATAGCTGTTAGCTAAGTAGACGATACTCAGGGTGATGACTGAAAAGGCGATAAGTCCGCCGGCCAGCCAGTGCGCGGTTTGGTATTGCAGCGACTCGACACGTTCGTACAGGGCAATAGATAGGACTTGGGTCTGGCCCGGTATATTGCCGCCGATCATGAGTACCACACCAAACTCGCCAACCGTGTGAGCAAACCCTAAGGTACTGGCCACTAAAAAATTACTGCGGCAGAGGGGCAAAATAACGCTAACGAAGCGATCGATTGGCCCAGCGCCTAGACTAGCTGCGGTTTCAATTAAAGGTTTGGGGAGTTGTTGAAAACCGCTTTGTAGTGGCTGCACGACAAAAGGCAGTGAGTAAATGACAGAAGCAATTACCAAGGCGCTAAAACTAAACGCGAGGGTGTTGCCGCTGAGTAGTTGCCATAGCTGGCCTACGGCGGAGTCTGGAGCAAAGGCGATTAGTAAATAAAAGCCCAGAACCGTCGGTGGTAGCACTAAAGGTAGGGCAATGATGGCCTCTAGTACCGGCTTAATTCTAATGCGGGTGTGGGCAAGCCACCACGCCAGTGGTGTGCTTACGACGAGTAAAATTAGAGTGGTAACGCCAGCCAGCTTAAGGGTGAGGGCGACCGCTAGCCAATCATTGTGGCTCACGTTGATGCTCGCACAGTGCGTCGGAGTAGTGGGCGAAACATATTGTGTCCTCCGTCGGCGATGTATGGTGTTACGGCGTGCGTGCTAAACACCAAATGTCGACTTGCTTAGCGCCGTTGCGCGCCAGTATAGCGGCCATGGTATTGGCTGTCGCGGTTGTTGTAACGACATCGTCAATCACGGCGAGGTGTTTGCCTTTAATGTCGTAGGCGCTGTTGAAGGAGAAGGCTTGGCGTAGATTTTTACGGCGCGCTGCAGCGCTTAAGCCCTGCTGTGAATGGTTGGCACGGGGGTGGCTAACAGCGTGATAGACAGGGATGTTAAGTGCGCTACCCAGGTCTTTTGCGATGAGTAAAGATTGATTGAACCCCCGTGATATTCTTCGCCGCCAGTGCATTGGCACCGGAACTAAAGCATCGGGCACGGCATCTAGTTGGTCTTGGCAATGCTTTAGCCACAGTGCACTTAATATCGCGCCATAGTGGAGTTGATTTTGATGCTTAAAGCCGGCGATTAGGCGATCAACGGGGAATCCGTATGACAGTGCACAGTAGCAGTGTGTGAACACCGGCGGTTTCCGTAAACAGCGCCCACACTGTGTATCGCGATAATTTTCAGGCAGTGGCAGGGCGCAGCGCGCACAATAAGTCGCTAGCCAAGGCAGGTCGTTTTCGCAGTGCTGGCAGAGGTCTAGGCCGCGCAGGCTGTGGCTTTGGCATAAAATGCAGCGGCCAGAAACCACCCGGTAGCTCAGTTTGTTTAAATTGATACTTAAAAATCTGTTAACCATAAGCATCCCTGCTGGTTGACAGCTTGCTGTAAGCCTTTATCATTAGGCAATTAAAATGACATCACCTTCTTGCTGGACTTTAACATGACTACCGCCGCATTAACGACAATTCGCACGGACTGGACCAGTGAAGAGGTTCAAGCTTTATTTGCACAGCCATTTAACGATTTGTTGTTTCAGGCGCAGTCGGTGCACCGCGCCAATTTTGATCCTAATACCGTGCAAGTGAGCACACTACTTTCTATTAAGACGGGCGCCTGCCCAGAAGACTGCAAGTACTGCCCGCAAAGTAACCGCTATGACACGGGGCTTGAGAAAGAAAAGCTCATGGAAGTTGAAAAAGTGCTGGCTGAGGCTCGTGCAGCTAAAGCCTCTGGTACCACTCGTTTCTGTATGGGCGCTGCGTGGCGTTCGCCGAAGAAGAAAGATATGCCCTACGTAACCGCGATGGTTAAGGGTGTGAAAGAGATGGGCTTGGAAACCTGTATGACGCTGGGTATGTTGACCGGTGATCAGGCGGCGGAGCTTGCCGATGCCGGCTTGGATTATTACAACCATAACCTCGATACCTCACCAGAGTTTTACGGTGACATTATTACCACCCGAACCTATCAAGATCGCTTGGGAACCTTGGCAAATGTGCGGGACGCCGGTATTAAGGTTTGTAGCGGCGGGATTGTCGGTATGGGTGAGTCGATCAAAGATCGCGCCGGGTTGTTATTGCAGCTAGCGAACTTGCCAGTGCAGCCCGAAAGCGTACCGATCAATATGCTGGTGAAGGTCGAAGGCACGCCGATGGCGGATGTTGCCGATTTAGACCCCTTCGATTTTATCCGCACGATCGCGGTGGCGCGGATCATGATGCCGCAATCTCATGTGCGTCTGTCTGCGGGTCGTGAATCAATGAACGAGGAAATGCATGCCCTGGCGTATTTTGCCGGTGCCAACTCCATTTTCTACGGTGAAAAATTATTGACCACACCGAATCCCAAAGCCAATAAAGACATGGAGCTGTTTGGTCGTTTAGGTATAAAGCCCGAAGAGCGCCATGTTGAACGTGACGACGACGCACAAAGTGAGGCATTGCTGGGTGCGGTAGCGCAGGTTCAGAACGACCGCTTTTTCTACGACGCAACTGCATAACCGTCGGCGGTTGATTCAATCATGATGACTGAAGCTCTGCAGCGTCGGCTTGCAGAGCGCCACCAACAATCCCGTTATCGAAAACGCCGTGTGCTGGAAACGGCGCAGGGCCCGCGGGTGCGTGTTGATGGCCGCGATTTCCTGTTGTTCTGTAGCAACGATTACCTCGGTTTAGCGAATCACTCGCAATTGGTCGCGGCAATGCAGCTTGCCAGTAGTGAGTATGGTGTTGGTGGTGGCGCATCACATTTAGTCTGCGGTCACTCTGCGCTTCATCATCGTCTAGAAGAGCGACTTGCTGAGATTACCGGCCGAGATCGCGCTTTGTTATTTTCCACCGGATATATGGCTAACCTCGGTGCCGTCACCGCATTGGTAGGTAAAGGCGATCATATTTTAGAAGATCGTTTAAATCATGCCTCCTTGCTTGATGCTGGGTTATTGAGTGGTGCCAAATTTCAGCGCTTTCGCCACAACGATTTAGCAGATCTCGAACGCCGCCTGCAAAAGCTACCCGCCGAGGGCCTGCGTCTGATAGTTGTCGACGCGGTGTTCAGCATGGATGGCGATATGGCACCTTTGTCTGACTTAGCCGCGTTAGCGCAGAAATACAATGCATGCTTGATGGCTGATGACGCCCACGGTTTTGGGGTGCTTGGTAAGACAGGCGCTGGTAGCAGTGAGTTATTCGGTTTGAATCAAGAGCAGTTGCCAATATTGATGGGCACCTTGGGGAAAGGGATTGGCAGCTATGGTGCTTTTATTGCCGGTAGCGAGTTATTGATTGAAAGTTTGATTCAGTTTGCCCGCCCCTATATTTACACCACCGCTATGCCGCCGGCGGTTGCTGCAGCAAGCGTAGCGAGCCTGGAGTTGCTGGCAACCGAATCTTGGCGCCGGGATCATTTACAGCACTTGATAACGCGATTTAAGAGTGGCGCCGCAAAAATGGCGCTGCCTTTAATGGCGTCGGATACGGCAATCCAGCCATTGTTGGTGGGAGAAGAGTCCCTCGCCATGGCAATAAGCGCAAACTTGGAAGCAGAGGGTATTTTGGTATCCGCCATTCGTCCACCAACTGTGGCGGTGGGTCAGTCTCGTCTTCGCATTACAATTACTGCGGCGCACACGGATGCGGATGTTGATGTATTGCTTGGGGCTTTACATCGTGTGGTTCCCGCCGGATTGCGTGTTGCGACATTATGCCGGTGATTTATCGTGAGCATCTTGCGGCCTACCGCAGTGGCGCAGCAGAGCTGGTTTTGCTGCATGGCTGGGCTAGCGACTCGGACGTTTGGCGAAGTGTCATTCCCGCCTTACGCCGGCATTTTCATATAACGTTAATTGATTTGCCGGGCTTTGGTCGAAGCAAAATCTGTCAAGTTGATACCGACGTGAAGTCCATTGTTGAGCAGCTTCTGTCGGTGCTTCCTGAGCGGGCTATTTATTGCGGTTGGTCACTGGGTGGTATGTTTGCAACGGCAATCGCTGCGGCCCATCCAGAGCGCGTCAGTGCGTTAATCACGGTGGCAAGTAATGCTGTATTTGTCGCAGATGACAGCTGGCCGGCGGCGATGCCGCGCGAAGATTTTTTAAACTTTAAATCGGCTATTGAAAAAAATATGGCAAAGGGCCTTCGGCGTTTTGCTTTGCTACAACTCCACGGCGACAAGCGTACTGAGTCAGTGCAAGCAGTGGTGAATCGTCTAGCACCGCAGCAAAATTCAGCCGGCCTACTGCAGGGGCTTAAGTATTTAAGTGATATCGATAATCGCTTGGCTTTAACGTCAGTGGCAGCTCCGGTGTTACATGTGCTGGGTTCGAATGATGCGATTGTGCCGATTGAATGCGCAGCTTTAATTGCGAGGCACTATCCGAATCACGACTGTGAGGTCATGCGCGGTTGTGGTCATATTCCGTTCTTGTCTTTGCCAGAGAAGTTCCTCGAAATCCTCCTAAATTTTGTGAATGACAAGGGGCTGCTAAATCAGCACACGCCTTACCTATTAGATAAATCCGACGTTGGTCGCTCCTTTAGTCGTGCTGCCTCGAGTTACGATGGTGCGGCCCTGCTTCAGCGCCGTATTGCCGATAGATTGCTTTCCATCTTGCCCGGCTCGGCGGGTGCTTCATTAGTTGATTTGGGTTGTGGAACTGGCTACAGCTTGCCCGCCTTACGTCGATACGTGGGCGAGGGACAGTTAATTGCGGCTGATCTTGCGCCAGGTATGCTTGCCTTTGCAAAGGAGCACGCAGGTGGAGTGGCAAGTACTTGGTTGTGTACTGACGCGGAAGACCTTGCACTAGCCGATAATAGTGTAGGGCAAATTTTTTCGAGTTTAGCCTTGCAGTGGTGCGAGAATTTACCCGCCGTTTACGCCGAGATTGAGCGCGTATTAACGCCCGGAGGTACCGCGGTTATTGCCACGCTGGGGCCAGAAACACTGCACGAGCTGCGCGAGTCGTGGCGTCAGGTTGATTCCTATGCCCACGTGAATCAATTCGCGACGCGATCAGAGCTTGACGATGCTATTCAATATTCTGGGCTGCAAGTGGAGGAGTGGCGAGAGGTAGGTGAGCAAATGGAGTACCAGCGCTTATCTGAGTTAACCCGTGAACTAAAGAATATCGGTGCGCACAATGTAAATAGTCGACGACCAAGCGGTTTAACAAGTCGAGGACGAATTGCGGCATTAACCTCGGCCTACGAGAAATTCAGAATGCCAAGTGGGTATTTGCCAGCAACTTATCAAGTCTGGTATTTGCGGTGTAAAAAAATTGGGTAATTGTCGCTATCGCTGCTCACGTTGATCGTTTGCTATCCGCAAATTTGGTGGGCTTTGTTAGATTGTAAGGGTGGCTAAGTAGCTGCCCTTTTTTATGCGTCTATAATACAAACTATTGATGGAATTTGATTGCCTGCAAAAATTAGATTGAGGTGTTCATTGAAAGGGAATATTCGTGCGCTTTTCGTAGGCTGCGCTATGCCGATGACGGTGATGGCCCAAGGTAATATGAACATGCAGGGAATGAGTGGTTTACTCAATATCCCTGATGCCTCCGTGATTGAATACGGTTCCGCCACTGCGGCATGGGATAACCAAGTTGACGGGCGTTTTTCCCGTGACCGCAAGCTCAATGATCAGGGAAATGACTTCAATTTCGCTGCCGGAATTTTTCCTCATATTGAAATTGTAGGGCGAGATGTTGCTGGTCGGTCGACGGCTCGCGGCTCTGATTTGTCTTTCAATTTTAAACTGCAGTTACCTTGGGAGCTGTTGCATGGATTTTCGTTTGCGATTGGCGAGCAAGACTTTGGTGGATCCGTCAATGAGTTCGATACTAAGTACGCGGTGACGACTTGGCAGTACGGTAGTCTCCGTTCGACTATAGGGTATGGGCAATACGATGGTCGCGCAGGTAAAACCCAACGCCTAGATGGGGTTTTTGGCGGCATTGAATATGCTGCGCGTGATTGGCTGAGTGTCATTGTTGAGGATGATGGTCATTCGCTAAATAGTGGTGTGCGTGTGTCAGTGCCGAATGGTGTAATGCCACAGGGATGGAAGGCATCGATGTTGTGGATGCTTTCAGCTAATGAGGGCGTCGACAATCGCCAGGATTGGTACGGTGTTAATTTAAAAATTCCCTTGGGGCAAAAATACCAGCGTCGCTTGCCGATCGATCAGCCAAGGGCTGAGATTGCTTCGGCTTCGAGATTGGTGCGTGAAGAGCAATATGGATTTGATCCAAAATTGGAAACTAAATCTCACCCATCCCAAGTGGGTTCCGCAAAAGAAGACGCAGCGATCGGCAAAGCAGCCCAATTAAAGCGGGATCTTATTGCGGCGAGTTTAGAGAAAGTGCGTATTCAGCGCTATGGCAGAGAATGGATTATCGCCTTTGAAAACTTGAGTTATAACAATAATGCAATGGATGCCTTGGCGGTTGCGATAGGTATCGCTGCGACTAATTTGCCAGCGGGCGATCGGTTTTATTTGCAGCTCGAAAAATACGGTATTCCCGTATTTGGTCTAGGTGGAACAGCAGTAGCATGGGGAGAGTTTCTGGATGGTAGCGGCAGTTTTCCGGAATCTATCATGGTCGCGGCGCCCACTAACAGGTTGCGTCGTCGTAGTGGTGGTGGCGGAGTTGTCGCGTCAGCGATGAATGAAGTTAAAGACTATCTCTCGTTTCGGCCAACCGTAATGCTAAGGCCGGTGCTGTCGTCCACTCTGGGAACAGAGTATGGCGTGTTTGATTACTCCTTGGCGGTGAGGACGGACCTAGTTCTGCCGTTGTGGCAGGGTGCAGCATTTAATATTACTAAGGATTGGTCTTTTTTAGAGAGTCAGGATTTTACAAAAGATGGCGTTTTTGGTGGTGTCTTTCGCGAACAGCGCGTTGCAACTGGTGTGAAAGATCGCGTGATTAGCCAAACGTTTCGTTTGGGGCGCGGCTTTACCACTATGATTTCCTATGGTCGGTTTTTCGCCGTTAATGACGGAGCGACTCTGGAAAGTCGCTGGGAGCCAGGTGATGGTCGCCATCGTTTTCGTGTGATCCTCTCCGATTTAGAAGACAAGTACGATCCTAGTATCACGCGGAATGCGCGCTTGGCGTCTTGGCGATATTTTTTTCAGCGTACCAATAGTGAAATTAATCTTACCGCTGGGGAGTTCTATAACGAAGACTCTGGTTATAAAGTGGACTTTACCCAGCACATAGGTGATACCCGCTTGCACCTAATATATAAAAAGTCAGAGGGTAATGCCTTTGCTGGGATTGGTTTTACTATTCCACTAACTCCCCGCAAAGATCTTGGGCGGATTGCGGGTGTTCAGCTGACGGGGGCGCCTAGTTGGCGATACGATGTAACTACAATTTTAGGTGAGCAGGGTAACCGCTTAGTATTTGGTCCGAATATTATTCCCAGTGAATTCTTCAGTCTGCGCAATGGCTATTTTAACGGTGATCGTTTGAGTCCCGCATATATTCGAGCGAACCAGGAGAGATTACGTGAAGCTTGGCAAACATTTGGTCGGGCAAAATAACGTTAAAGCGATATAAATTTACAAGGTTGGAAAATAGCATGTTGAGTAGTCGTCATTTTTTCATTACAGGTACTGACACTGACGTCGGCAAGACTTTAATTGGCTGCGGATTGCTTGTAGCTGCTGCAAATAAAGGCTTGCGCACGCTCGCAGTTAAACCGATCGCGGCGGGTGCAGACAGCACTCCAGAAGGATTGCGAAACCAAGATGCGGTCATGCTAATGGAGGCTATGACCGAGAAAATGTCCTATCAGCAAGTTAATCCGGTACTGCTAGAGCCGCCAATAGCGCCACATATTGCTGCAGAGCAAGTTGGGAGGCGGGTAAGCGTAGCTCAGCTCGCCGGCTTATGTCGTGGTGCGATGATGCAGAGCGCAGATTTTGTGTTGATTGAGGGTGCGGGCGGTTGGCGAGTGCCATTGAATGGTCGCGAGTTATTGTCTGGTTTAGCGGTTGAATTGCAAGCTCCGGTTGTACTTGTGGTGGGTATGAAATTGGGCTGCATCAGTCATGCCCTGCTGACAGCAGATGCGATAAAGGCGGATGGCTTGCGCTTAGCGGGGTGGGTGGCAAATCGAATTGACCCTGATATGTCATGTTTTGAAGAAAATGTCTCAACGCTAAAAGCCCTGCTTCCCGCACCCTGCCTTGGTGTGGTGCCCTATTTGAAAGGTGAAAAACGGGGTTTCGATAATGTCGCCAAGTTTTTAGACGTTTCTATTTTGTGACTCTGATCTTAGTCGATCAAAGCTATTACCGACCGCGGTGGGGTGGACGAAGTCACTGCAATGATGTGAGCGAGCGCAGCTGAACACCTTCAAATATTGATTAATAACTTGGTGAAGGGCCTTTTTAAAAGGGCTTTGTTTAGGATGCGTGAGTCGCTGTTTCCAGATTTTATGGCAGTATACGAAGCAATGTCCTCTGTTAAAAAGCTATTGTTGACTAAGTAACTCCAGTCACTCGGGTCTTTTGTGTTGAATCCCTAACGTTATGATTTTAAATGTTTTTATAGCGGCGCTGGCGGAAGTGAACCAAATATCTCAGGCGCATCCGAATCCAAAATAGCTTGCAAGACGTAATAAAATCGCTATAGTTGTCACTGTCAACATTGGTGGGTGTGTAGCAATCTGCCAGATTTTTGTTCATGAGGTCATTATCATGCCGCAATATACAGCTCCACTTCGCGATATTAATTTTGTACTGAAAGATGTACTTAACAGCGACAAACACTTTGCCAGTCTTGCTAGCCGTGAAGAAGTTAGTGAAGACTTGATGGACGCCATTATTTCTGAAGGCGCCAAATTCTCTGAAAATGTACTCTCTCCTTTAAACCAGGTCGGTGACCAACAGGGTTGTACTTGGTCTGAGTCAGGGGTTACTACGCCAGAAGGTTTTAAAGAGGCCTATCAGCAATATGCCGAAGGCGGTTGGCCGTCGATGACCGCTAATCCCCAATTCGGTGGTCAAGGTTTGCCTAATTCCTTGGGCTTGGTTGTAACTGAAATGGTCAGTTCTGCCTGTTGGGCTTGGGGTATGTATACCGGTTTATCACAGTCGGCCGCGCGCTTGCTTGAGGTTTATGCCAGCGATGAATTGCAAGAAACCTACCTTGAAAAGATGACCAGCGGTACATGGGGCGGCACCATGTGCTTGACGGAATCTCACTGCGGTTCAGATCTCGGTCTTCTAAGAACAAAAGCTGAAATGAATGCAGATGGCAGTTATAACGTCACCGGCACCAAAATATTTATTTCTGGTGGCGAGCACGACATGATGGAAAACATTATCCATCTTGTGCTGGCTCGTGTAGAGGGCGCGCCATCAGGTACCAAAGGTATTTCCCTATTTGTTGTTCCTAAATTCCTGCCCGACGAGAACGGTGACGTTGGCGAGCGCAATGGCGTTCACTGCGGCAGCATTGAGCACAAAATGGGTATAAAGGCCTCTGCGACCTGTGTAATGAACTTTGACAGCGCTAAAGGGTTTTTGGTTGGCGAAGAAAATCGCGGCTTGAATGCGATGTTCCATATGATGAACTCGGCTCGTCTAGGTACGGCTTTACAGGGTTTGTCTGCCGGCGAAGCGTCGTTTCAAGGCGCTTTAGAATACGCTCGCGACCGTCTCCAAATGCGTTCACTGAGCGGTCCAAAGAACCCTGACGGTCCTGCCGATCCTTTGATTGTTCATGCCGACGTTCGCCGTATGTTATTAACGCAAAAGGCCTTCGCTGAAGGTAGTCGTGCGTTTATATACTGGGTGGCGCAACTTGTTGATACCTTCTATTTCTCTGGCGATGAACAAGCGCGTCGCGATGCGGAAGAACTATCTGAATTGCTGACCCCAATTGCGAAAGCATTTGTTACTGAAACGGGTTTGGAATCGGCGAATTACGGTATGCAGGTGTTTGGTGGTCACGGTTTTATTTCTGAATGGGGAATGGAACAAATCGTCCGCGATTTACGTATTTCTACGCTCTATGAAGGCACTACAGGTATCCAGGCTTTAGATCTACTTGGCCGGAAGGTGATGGGTAGCGGCGGTAAGCAATTGATGGTGTTTACTAAGATTATTCATCAGTTCTGTAAAGAGCAAAAAGACAAGCCGGGCATGGCGCCATTTGTAGAAAAATTGGCTGAGTTAAATGCTGAGTGGGGAGACATCACCGCTAAATTGGGTGAGAAAGCCATGAGCAATGCCGATGAAGTTGGCGCTGCGTCGGTGGACTACCTAATGTATTCTGGCTATGTGTCGTTAGCGTATATGTGGGCGCGTATGGCCTCGGTTGCTTTAGATGGCGACGCTGATGATGCCTTCCTTAAAGCAAAGGTTCAAACAGCGCAATTCTATTACCAACGGTTATTGCCTCGTACGGAATCACACAAACTTGCCATGCTTAATGGGGCGGATAGTGTGATGGCGATGCCTGAAGAAGCTTTCGCATTTTAAAAATTTTGTTTGATTGAATCGCGACGGCCCAGTGCCGTCGTGCTTATTTAGAAGGAGTCATTTATGCCTGAATACAAAGCCCCCCTACGCGATATGCAGTTTGTTTTGCACGAAGTTTTTAAAGCTGAGAACTTGTGGCAAACCATGCCCGCGATGGAAGAAGTTAATCGTGAATTGGCTGATGCAATTCTCGAAGAAGGCGCAAAAATTAATGAGTCCTTAGTGGCCCCTTTAAGTCAGCCGGGGCACGAAGAAGGTGTTAAGTGGACTGACGGTGTAGTGACTACACCAAAGGGGTATCCAGGCGCATTTCGACAGCTGGCTGAAGGCGGTTGGGGCGGCTTGTCTGGCGCGCCGGAATACGGCGGGCAAACAATGCCCAAGATGTTGGTGTTGCTGTTTGAAGAAATGTTGTATTCCTCGAATATCGCGATGGGCTTGTATTTAACCCTCACATCCGGCGCCGCCCTGGCAATTTCCAGCCATGCAACTGACGAGCTGAAAACAAAGTTTTTGCCGAATATGTATTCAGGAAAGTGGGCTGGTGCCATGTGCTTAACGGAAAGCCATGCTGGTACCGATCTTGGGATGATTCGAACCAAAGCAGAGCCGCTTGCAGATGGCAGTTACAGCATCACTGGTACCAAAATATTTATTACTGGCGGCGATCACGATTTAACTGAAAATATCATTCACTTGGTGCTGGCTAAGTTGCCGGACGCACCGGCGGGTTCTAAAGGCATTTCCCTATTTCTTGTCCCCAAAATGAAAGTTGATGATGACGGTAACAGCGGTGAAAACAACGGTGTTCACTGCGGCAGCATAGAGCACAAGATGGGTATTAATGCGTCGGCAACGTGCGTAATGAATTTCGACGGCGCGCAGGGTTACCTTGTTGGTGAGATAAACCGTGGTTTGCAGGGTATGTTTACCATGATGAACTACGAGCGCCTGTCGGTGGGTATTCAGGGCTTGAGCGCTGCTGAAGCCGCTTATCAGTGGTCTTCAATATACGCGCGCGAGCGTCTGCAAAGCCGTGCTCCGTCGGGGCCAGTTAATAGTGCTGGTGCAGCTGATCCGATTATTGTGCACCCCGATGTGCGTCGCATGCTATTAACGCAAAAAGCGTATGTAGAGGCTGGCCGTGCATTTGCCGTTTATGTGGGCAAGCAATTAGATGAGTCGAAATTTGGTAGCGGTGACGTTAAAGCCAAGGCAGAAGGTATGGTGGAATTATTGACGCCAATTGCCAAAGCTTTCCTTACCGATAAAGGCCTTGAAGGCACCGTAGCGGGTCAACAGGTTTTTGGCGGCCATGGTTATATACGCGAGTGGGGCATGGAGCAGTTGGTTCGTGACGTGCGCATTAGCCAGATTTACGAAGGCACCAACGGCATCCAGGCACTCGATTTAATGGGTCGTAAAATTGCAGCAAACGGTGCTCAAAATCTTAACGTCCTGATAGCTGAAATGCGGGAATTTGCGACGTCGGCGGCATCAGTGAGCGGTATGGATGAGTTTTTACTTCCGTTAAACGAAGCGGTTGATAATCTTGAGTCGCTGTCTGAGTTTGTTTTGGCGCAGGCGCAGGCGGGCGATGCCAACGCGATCGGCGCAGCGTCGGTAGAGTTTCTGCATGTCATGGGCTTCACACTCTATACTTATATGTGGGCGATGATGACACGCACGGTGCTGAGCGGTGAGAGTGACCAAGGCGAGGCTTTTGGACAGGCCAAGCTTCACACCGCACGTTTCTTTATTCAGAGACTGTTGCCGCAGGCAAAAGGGCTGAGCGAATCAATCCGTAACGGCAGTGCCAGCTTAATGGATATTCCCGAGGAAGCTTTCGCTTAATTTGATATAAGCACGGTAAAACTGGTTAATAAGGCGGCAACTTGAGATAATAGTGCCGCCTTTTTTATTGCCTAAATAAAGGTGGGCAACGGGCTTTCTAATCGCTAGTGGTGGAATGATGGAAAACGAACACAATAAATTGTACCCAGAAGATCAGGCGAAAGTAGATGCTTTCTTGAAGCAGGGTTATAACAATGTTGAGCGTAAACCTTATCGGCCGCTAAAGTTGCTGGGGATTTTGTTGATCATGGTGTCGACCATCTCGGTAGGTGCTTTATTGCTGGCATGGATAAGCGGTATTCACTGATTTTTGTTCCTCCTTCGTAAAATGGTTACATTCCGCAATTTTTAAAGTGTGAAGCCGCTCCTAGCGGTATCGCGCTTGTACGCCTATTAATTTAGAAAAACTGCATTAGCGTCACGGCCAGAATCAAACCTGCTGTTGGAATAGCAATAGTTAGGGCGGCGATTGGCCAATATGCACTTTTGTGAGTTTCGCCACAAATGGCTCTCACGGTAGTGACGATATAGCCATTGTGTGGCAGGGAATCCAATGCCCCAGAGGCTATGGACGAAATGCGGTGCAACTGTTCTGGGTTTACACCCAAGTCTGTGTAGTGCGGGCCAAGTACGGGTAGTGCGATTGATAAGCCTCCAGACGCGGAGCCAGTGAGGCCTGCAATAGTCGTAACGGCAATGGCGGCACCAATTAACTCGTTACCCGGAATGCCCGTCATCGCGTCAACTGCTACCGCAAAGGCGGGTGATGCTTTGGCCATCGTTCCGAAACCTACCACTGCCGCCGTATTGCCGATCGCAATTAGTGCGCCGGTAGTCCACTCGTTTATCGCCTTGTTCATATTGTGAAAGTGCCGAAAATTAATCAGCATGATGCAAATGCAACCACCCAGTAGTGCGAGTATTAGCGCGTACTGCTGCAGTGAGTCGTGAAATAAAAACGACACGCTAAGCACAACCAGCAAAGGAAGTAAGCCTGTAATAGGGTGAGGATAATCTCGCTCAGGAATATTTGGGTCGCTAGCGCGGTGCTCGAAGTGCTCGCCGTTGGCTACGGCTTTGCGAATCATTCGATTGATCCAGAAAAAACCGCAGATCGCCATAAAAATCGCGACAATAAAACTCACTTCCCATGCTGCGTAAGGGCTAGTGTGCAAAAATTTAACGGGAATCCAGTTTTGAATTTCGGGTGAGCCGGCGGTGGTCATTGTGAAGGTGATTGAGCCGAAGGCGAGAGCGCCTGGAATAAAGCGTCGTGGCAGGTTGGCGTCTTTAAATAAACCCAATGCCATCGGGTATACAGAAAAAGCGACGACATAAACGCTTACGCCACCGTAGGTTAATACCGCGCAGGCGAGTACAACGGCAGCAACCGCGTGCTTCATTCCTATTTTGCCGATAATTCAGCGCGCGAGGCTGTCGGCAGTGCCAGTGTCCTCCATAAATTTGCCGAACAAGCTGCCAAGTAAGAACATCAAAAACCACGCGCTTACAAAGCCTGCAAAGCCATTCATGTATGTGGTAACAAAGGCGTTTGGCCCGTTGTCAGGAAATACCGGAATGCCGCCGCTCAAACCAACGATGAGTGCGCATATGGGCGCGGCAATAAACAGATTCCAGCCGCGCAGTGCGAGAGTCGTTAGCAGGAGTAGGCCGCCGACTAATCCGACCATACTGACCATGAAGTGCTCCTAAATACGTTTAGCGGGTCGTATTTTCAGTGAAGTGGACAATCCTAACCGACTAAGCCAAGTTACGGCCATTAGAAATCAATTGATTATCATTGTTTAGCTGAAAGTGAGCGGAGAGTTGTGACTAAGAGAAGGGCTTGTAACAAGAGGCCTGGGGCCCCTTGTTACATAGTGGGCTATGAAGTTAGACGTGGATACCCTTAAGAACAGCGGCGAGTGCCATTTGCTCAGAAGACACCTCGGCTTTATTCTCGTCGCCGTCACCTTTGGCAGCAGACGAGTCTGGGAAGGTGCGGAAAACCGTGTTCATGATGATTTCTACCGCCTTGGGCATAATGGCGTTCAGTACTTGCATCGTTATACCAAGGCCGGTCGCAATACGTTTAGGTCTGCGAATAATGGCATTACAAATCATATCGGCGGCTTCGTCTGGCGACAAAGTGGGCACGGAGTTGTAGATTGATGTTGGCCCTATCATCGGGGTTCTGACCAGTGGCATATTAATAGTCGTAAAGGCAATATTCCGGTCAGAGAATTCCGCTGCAGCCGCGCGTGAGAACGCGTCCAGTGCAGATTTAGACGCAGCATAGGCTGAAAAACGCGGCGACGTTCCGACGATGACGGCAATAGATGAAATATTAATGACGTGACCGGCTTTGCGCTCGAGCATTGACGGTGCCAATCCCATAATTAGGCGGATTGCGCCAAAGTAGTTTAGCTGCATGGTGCGTTCAAAGTCATGGAAGCGATCAAACGTTAATTCCAGCGAGCGGCGAATTGAGCGCCCTGCATTGTTGACCAGCACATCCACTTGGCCATGATTTTCTAACAAGGTCGCGACTAATTTATCGCAGGAAGCTAAATCTGATACGTCGCAGCTATAGGCGTAGCTGGTACCGCCTTTTTCAGCAATTTCTTTTTGCGTTTCTTCTAACTTCTCAAGTGTGCGCGCCACGAGAACGACCTTGCCACCGGCAGCGGCAAGTTTGATAGCGGCGGCTTTACCGATCCCCGAAGAAGCGCCGGTAATAACAATTACCTTATCCTTTACGTTTCCACGCAATGAGCGGTCTTTAAATAGATCGGGGTCGAGGTTGCGCTCCCAGTAGTCCCATATTTTGTGGGCGTAATCTTCTAAGGCCGGTGGCGAAATACCACTTCCTTTTAAGGCTTTGAGGGTTTCCCTCGTATCGAATCGAGTCGGCATATTCATAAAACCGACGGCATCTTGTGGAATGTGGTAGTCCGCTAATATCGCATTTATGATGCGGCGAACCGGCGGCAGACCTTTTAAAAGATTAAGAACGGATGCCGGAATAAATGCAAACATCCGCATATCTATACGCAGTGCAAATCGCGGTGCATGGGCGGCTTGTGAAAATATATTGAGGACTTCGCCAACTTGCTGTGATTCAGGATTAACCAAATGGAAGCAGCGGCCATCGAGCCCAGCCTTATGGGATAAAAAGTCCATCGCATCGGCAACATAGTCAACTGGGACTATGTTCATCTGCCCACCTTCAAGGCCGATTAGCGGTACCCATTGAGGGATGCGGTTGCGGAGCTTTTGCAAAAGTTTAAAGAAGTAATAAGGACCGTCGATTTTATCAATTTCACCGGTTTTAGAGTCACCGACAACCATTGCAGGTCGATAGATACGATAGGGGATTTTACATTCGTTACGGACTAGGCCTTCAGAAACATGCTTGGTGCGGAAGTACGCGTGTTCGAGACCTTTTGCCTCTTCGAACATATCCTCTCGAAAAGTACCTCGGTATAAACCTGCCGCTGCAATTGAGCTGGCTAGATGAAAGCACTTGGCGCTCATTGCTTCAGCGGCAGCGATAGCATTTTTGGTGCCGTCTACATTGGCGATTTCTTGGCTGGCGGCGTCAGCTTTCAGGTCGTAAATGGCGGCGAGGTGATAAAAGTGCTTAACCGAGCCTTTCAGCGTTGCCATATCCTTTGCGCTAATACCTAAGCGCGGCTTGGATAGATCACCATTTATTGCTACCAGGCGGTTGCTGTTTAGCCCAGTTTTTTCTAATAGGTCTTTGTATTTTTGTTTTGAGCCTCTGCGCACCAATACATAAATAGTACCTTTGCGTTTGGCAAGACGTTCAATGAGAAAACGGCCTATAAAGCCAGTACCGCCGGTGACAAAATAGCTCATGGTGTATCTCCACTGTTATGAATTTTGTTGCTTTGTTATTTTTTGGTTTTAGCCAGTGCTGATGGAGAGACGGCCTCTTCAAGGTCGTCAAATGCATCGTGTATATAGTTACCGAGAATATCTAGGTTCGGCATTGCCGTTGTTGCAACCAAGCCAAACTGCAAGCGGCCATCATAACTGTATAGCGTAATATTGAGATGGTTGCTCGGCGTTAAGGCACTTATAGGGTACATTTCTTCTAATTTTGCGCCCTTTAAGTACAGTGCTTTTGCGGGGCCGGGTACATTGGAAACTAAGGTATTACCCAGTGGTGGCAGTACGTCGCCGAGCTTCAATGCCTCACCAATAAGCGAAACTCCGCCTAGAAGGACCGTATACGCCATGACCGACGCCGGCGGAACTCCATCGATCTGGTATCGTACGTTGCGTAGGGTAAAGCCAATTTCTCTCAGTCTTTCGTAGGGATCGGTGGTTTTGCTGGCTAGTTCAACGAGCACAATGCCGATTTTATTTCCGAAGCTGTCATCGCCACTTTGGCGCAAATTCACGGGCATCTGAATTGTAATCGGTTCGTTGATATCAGTTCCGCAATCCTGCAAGTAGCGATGCAGAGCGCCGTCGATACACGTTAGGGCTATATGGTTAAGGGTGGAGCGAGTCAGTTTGCGCAGACGGTGCACGCGCTCCATATCGACGGCGGCAGTGGCTATTTGGCGTCCGGCACTGACTTGCCCTGTTAGCGGTGTTGAGCTGTTCGCCTTAAATGGCACCGCGACCGCATTTTTGGTTAGGTTGAGTGTTTCTAGAGCGAGCTGTGCACTGAGCTTGGTGAGTCCGGTTAATGCCTTAATATAGTCGCCAGAGCGCCCACCTAGCTGGCTTAATACTTTCATGATTGAAATGCTGTCCGCCGTATTTTGTAGGCGTTTTTGGGGCAATACCGACCATATTGGTGTGACTGATTTCGTTCTGGCAGATTTACTTAAGCTATTGACAAGCCATGACGACATGGTAACGCCGTCGGCGTAGGCGTGATGTAGTTTCGTATAAATGGCAAAGCGTTTGTCGTCAATGCCTTGAATAACATGCATCTCCCACATTGGTCGTGAGCGATTCATGCGAATGCTGTGTAAATCTCCGATCAAATCGTAAAGGCTTTCACGAAAATCTTCGCCCTCAATACGGTGATAAAAGACATGGTTGTTAATGTCGAAATCTAGATCACATCGCCAACGAGGGGCGCTAATGGCAGAAAATTGAATAATTTGATTAAACGGCGCACGAATCTCGTCGATATTGCCTGCGTATTCATTAACCAGTTGTTCAACATAACTTTCGGTCGCGTTTGCGGGCTTGCGAAACATAAGTAGACCGCCCACATGTTTGGGGCTCGCGTCGGTCTCGGTTAGAAAAAAAGCTAAATCCATTACTGAAAGTTTTGCCATTCGTTCCGTACCTCGTAGTTACAACTACCTGATATATTTAGCGTTGTTATGTTTTTTGCCACGCCGAGGCGTAAGCTAGGTCATTGAATACAACTTTAGTCTATGTCCTAATGTTTTTATTGGCTATTGCTGTTTTTTTTAATAGCAATAATTTTCGGTCAATAGTCTTTATATTGTGTAAAGCTTCAAGCTAGAACACAAATAGCCGTTTTTACAGTGAATGGCAAAGAGGGTTTGTGGACAGTAGGGATAGATATTCATGATTTTGGGTTTGATATCACGACTTAAGCGTTGGTACGCAATTCCCTATTTGCTTATATGCATTGCGGTTTCTTCTCAAAGCCTTTACCAGCTATTTACCGATTCAAGATTTAGTTTGTCTTGGTTAGGCGCTTTGGTAGCGGTCGGGCCATTAGTTCTCTTTATGAGCTTGGTATATACCTTTCCTTACACGAGGGTGGTTCGTTTTATCGCAATTCCAGTGATAATGGCTTTGCTGGGTGCCCTGTTAACGGTAGTGGAGATGCGACCTCTACCTACATTTTATACCTTGTTTTTTGGTCTTGGTGGGGTATTGGTTTATGTGTTTTGGTATACCTATCTCGATCGAAGCGACAATGTTCTGCTGAAAAAAGGTGCGTACTTAGCTGATTTTACGGTGAGCTCGCTAGCAGGGGAGAAGGTTTCGACGTCTAGCTTTTTAGGGAAAAAAGTACTGTGGGTTTTTTTTCGAGGCAATTGGTGCCCTATGTGCCAGTCACAATTGGCACACTTAGCTGAAGAATATGAAACCCTTCGCGAGCGGGGGATTGAACTGGCACTTATCAGCCCGCAAAGTAGAGAAAAAAGTGCGCAGCAACAGTCGCGACTTAGCGTCTCAATGCCATTCTATATGGATGAAGACAATAACGCAGCGCGCACCCTTGGCATTGTTCACCGCTACGGTGTGCCGCTGGGTATACTTGGTTATGGACAAGATACCGTTTTGCCAACGGTAGTAGTGACAGATGAAAGTGGAAAAATTATCTATGTTGATTTAACGGATAATTTCCGTATTCGGCCGAGTGTAGAAACAATAATAGCAAGCCTAGATCAAGCTTGGGTGTAGCGTAGTGGGTTGTAATCAATGACGACAGATATAAGGGCTGCGGCTACCGTAGTGATAGTTCGCGACGGCGACAAAAGCATAGAAATATTACTGTTACGCAGACATACGCAACTTAAGGTTGGCGGTGGTCACTGGGTGTTCCCAGGTGGCACTGTGGATCCTGAAGATGCGATTGGTGCGGAAACTGACGAACAGGCGGCGCGAGCTGCCGCTATAAGGGAGACGCAGGAGGAAGCCGGTCTAACGCTATCTGCTGATAATTTATTGTTCTTGTCCCACTGGACAACGCCGCCGTCGATCGGGCGACGATTTGCTACGTGGTTTTATCTTGCCGAGGGCGATCGCCGTGAGATTGTTGTTGATGGCGAGGAAATGGATGACTATCGCTGGGGCGCACCTGAAGAATTCCTACAGCAGCATCGCTGCGGCGAGCTAGCTCTAATGCCGCCAACGGTGGTTACCCTTACTGAGTTGGCGGCCTGCGTTAGCCAAGTTGATGCGCAGCGGTTTTACAGTGATCGCGACGTTCCCTATTTTGAGCCGAGAATTTCGTCGCACAACGATTGTGTCTGCATGCTATACGGTGGCGACGCTGGCTATAGTAATAGTGACCCGAATGTCGGTGGCCCGCGAAATCGCTGTTATTTGGAAAATGGCGTATGGCGCTATGAGTACAGTACAACATAATAATAAGACTGAAGATCGTCCCAGGAATAATTTCGCTCAGGAGCGAAGGATTATTGTGCTTGCGGTGTTTAATCATTAACGGCCGGAGCAAAGCAGTAATATTCTTAACGAGACCTTTGCACGAGCCGGAATTTTGCTCTCTGGCAAGGAAAAAGCGCACGGAATGAGGGAGTTTATAGTTATAAATGACCGATTGAGTACGATTTTGACGCCGGCAGAGGGCAAAATAACAATCGCGCAAAGGTCTCTTAACAATGATTCTTGGGAGAATCCATTATGAATACAGCACAAAAAATACTTGGTGTGATTGTTTCTATGGCGGCAATGTCGGCAATTGCTGGCGAAGGTGCTAAGCAGCATCCAAAATTTGATCTAAACGGTGATGGCACAGTAAGTACAGAGGAAATGGCACAGCATCGCCAAGCCATGTTCGCGAAAATGGATTTAAATAGTGACGGTAATTTGACTCGCGAAGAAGTGACTGAATACAAGGCCAAGCTAAAGGCTGAGCGCGAAGTGAATAAGAAAGATCGCTTTGACCGAGCAGACGCTAATGGTGATGGTCAGGTATCTGCGGAAGAGTTTGCGGCCAGTACTGATAAAATGACAAAGCGCATGGACAGCAATGGTGATGGCAATATCGACCGCCGTGAAATGTTTAAGGCGATGCGCAATCACGGTGGTGACGGTCACGACGGCGAGCACCGTCAAGGTAGCGGTGTGTAATTGAGCGTCCGCCTTCGCCAATTCAATAGGTATCAGCGTGCAGTTATCTGACATTGAATTGATGCGGCGAATAGCGGGCGGCGACCAACAGGCATTTTCAGTGTTGTTGGACCGCCACAGTAAAATGGTATTAAACCTTGTGTACCGCATTGTATTGTCGCGAGACGATGCCGAAGATTTATGCCAAGAAGTGTTTGAACGCCTGTGGAAACAAGCACCGGATTGGCGGGACGATGCCAAATTAACGACATGGCTATATCGGGTTGCGAATAACTTGGCACTCAATTACAAGCAGCGAGTTCAGCAGCGGCATGTGTTGGACAACGGTTCGCTTGAATGGCTTGTCGAGCATGCTGAGTCGGTTATGCCGCCAAATGAAAACGAAAACTTAGCCGTGCATGATGCTCTAAAGGCCCTTCCAGATAACCAGCGTGCGGTAATGGCATTCAGGTTTTATCAAGATGTTTCAGTGAAAGACATTGCCGTGATTATGGGCTTATCTGCTAAAGCAGTGGAATCGCTCATAAGCCGAGCTAAGCAGCAGCTAAGAACACGATTAGGAGGTCGAGAATGACATCGGCAGAACAAATATTTTCAGCCTTATTGACCCGCTATGGCGCTAATGCCGATCATTGGCCGTTTCTATACCGTGTGCTTTTACCTTTATTTCTGCGGTTGGATGCCTGCGCTGCGCAGTGGCGCGAAGCCCAAGCAGAGGAGCGTGCTATACGTGCGCTCTATAAAACTGATTTGCCGGAACTGACTCCGAGCACCGCTTTACGGGCTCGCTTAGTGGCCATCGCACAGCTACCTAGTAAAACAGCGCGTGAACCTTATATACCCGTGTGGCGTTTAAGTTTTGCCGCGGCAATGGCGTCGGCCTTGTTGGGCGTGGTGCTGGGCGCGGGTGGCTACTTTGCGGATTATGCTGATCCTGATGATTATGTGTTTGAAACAACAGCGAGTTATGAAGTGAGTGATTGGATTGCAGGTACAGGCTTATGAGTACACGTAAAGGCATTGTTATCGTGTTGTTCGTGTCCTTGGTGTTAAACGGGGTTCTGATTGGTTTATACGCGGGGCACCGTCTAATGGGTGAAGAGCGCCACGCTATGCATGGTATGGCAAAACACCTGCTTAAAGACGAGCCGCAAGAGCTTGCTGAACCAATGCGCCAAGTACTTGAAATACATCGCAAAGATATGGTCAAGGCGTATCGCAAGCTTCGTGCAGCGCGCCGAGACATGGTTGCAATATTAAAACAAGATACGGCAACAGAGGCAGATATCAGCAAGGGGTTTAAGGAAATTCGGATCGCTGATACGAATTTAAAACGGGTGAGTCATGAGGTGTTAGCAACAGTGCTGGTAACTTTGCCGCCCGAGCAGCGACTGCAGTTTGCGCTCCGTGAATTAGGTCGAATCAAAAATAAAAAGCCAAGACCTGGCGAGCCGGAACATAATGGCGAGCGGCCTCCGCAGTAGCTGGTACTAGTGCATTTTTAACTCGCCGTTATACCAATGCCTGCGCCAGCGATCGAATACGCGTTCGGGATACCAGCTTTTGCCGAGGCTGCCATTGTAGCGAGCGAGGGCGCGGTGAACATTGCCTTTTTCTTTTTGTAAATAAAACTGCAAAATCTGGCAGCCATAGCGCAGATTGGTATCTGCGTTGGTGAGGTTGTCGTCGGGGCGGCCGATTTCTTTTTTCCAAAACGGCATCACCTGCATTAAGCCCTGAGCGCCAACACGAGACACTGCAAAACGGTCGAAATAACTCTCTACTTCAATGAGGGCCAACACCAATTCGGGACTTAGTCCTGCCGCGCTCGCCTCTCTGTGCACGCTGCGTAAAAAAGTGAGCCGCTCTTGTGGATCTTTGATATATCTTGTCATTCGCCCTGACATATCAAATAACCAAACCTCAGCATCAAAGCGATCCTTAAAGCTGCCGGCATCTGCAACCGCTTGCTTAAGGAATACCCGTAGTTCCTCGTGTTCCTGCTGTTCGGCCGATAGTGCTGCGCTGCGAGCATCCGTGACGATTGGGATGCCGGCAATGCTCAGCGGCGAGCTAATCAATATCAGCAGCAATGCCAGCCGCGAAGCTAGCACTGCGAAACGAATTTGCACGGTGTGGGCGTCTGGCATTTAACGTGGCAGTTGCTGCTGAATGAAGTCGAGAACATCGTCAATCGCAATGTCTTCATTGTCGCTTGCGCTGCGGTTCTTGTATTCAAGCATGCCATTGTCTAGGCCTCGGTCGCCAATCACGATGCGGTGAGGAATACCCATCAGCTCCATGTCGGCAAACTTCACCCCTGGTCGCTCATTGCGATCATCAAGTAAGACGTCGTAGCCTAATCCGCGCAAGGTGGCGTAGAGGTGTTCCGCGTGCTCGCGAACCCGTTCAGATTTTTGAATGTTCAATGGCACGATGGCGACCTCAAACGGCGCGATGCTGGCTGGCCAAATAATGCCTTTCTCGTCGTGATTTTGCTCGATGGCTGATGCCACCACACGGGTTACACCAATGCCGTAGCAACCCATGATCATAGTTTGCTCTTTGCCGTTTTCGTTGAGTACGGTGGCTTTCATCGCCTCTGAATACTTGGTGCCTAATTGGAAGATATGACCCACTTCGATACCGCGCTTAATAAGCAAACTACCTTGTCCGTCCGGGCTAGGGTCACCTTCAACTACGTCGCGGAGATCGGCTGTTTCAGTAAAGCTGGCATCTCTATCCCAGTTTGTGCCACTGAGGTGGAAGCCGTCTTCGTTGGCGCCGCAAATAAAATCTGCACTGTGGGCAGCGCTGCGATCTGCAATGATACGGATGCTTAAGCCGGCGGGGCCAATAGAGCCGGGTTTGCAATTCAGTTTGGCTTGAATATCTTCCTCGCTAGCGAAAGTGAGGGGCGATGCCACGCCGGCTATTTTCTCGGCTTTAATTTCATTCAAATTATGATCGCCGCGCACGACTATGGCGATCAAATCCTGCTTGCCGTTTTCGTCGGCGTCGCTGTACACAATCAAGGTTTTAAGTATTTGTGCTGCAGCCACCTTCAGCAAGGCGCTGACTTCATCAATAGTGTGCGCGCCGGGGGTGGCAATTTTCTCTAGCGTGCTATTAGGTGCAGGGCGCGCTCCAGCGGGGGCGAGTGCCTCCGCCATTTCGACGTTGGCGGCGTAGTCAGAGGTGTCGGAGAAGGCGATATCGTCTTCGCCCGATGACGCTAACACGTGAAATTCATGTGAGCCACTGCCGCCGATTGAGCCGGTGTCGGCGATAACAGGGCGGAAGTCCAAGCCCAGGCGGGTAAATATGCGAGTGTAGGTCGCGTGCATTACATCGTAAGTGGCTTGCAGTGATTCCTGGTCATTGTGGAAGGAATAGGCGTCCTTCATTATAAATTCGCGTGAACGCATCACGCCAAAGCGCGGGCGAATTTCGTCACGAAATTTAGTTTGAATCTGATAAAAGTTTGCCGGGAGCTGCTTATAGCTCTTTATTTCATTGCGAATTAGATCTGTTATGACCTCTTCGTGGGTGGGGCCGAGGCAAAACGAACGGTTGTGGCGGTCACCAATACGCAGCAATTCGGCGCCGTATTGCTCCCAGCGACCAGACTCCTCCCAGAGTTCTGCGGGCTGCACAACCGGCATCATTACCTCCATTGCGCCGCCGCGATCCATTTCTTCGCGAACGATATTCTCGACTTTACGCAGCACCCGCAGGCCCATCGGCAGCCATGTGTAGAGACCGGTGGCGAGCTTGCGTATCATGCCTGCTCGCAGCATAAGTTGATGGCTAATGACTTCAGCGTCGGCTGGGGTTTCTTTTTGGGTGGCAATTAGGAATTGGCTAGCGCGCATGGTGTAATTCTGGCCTTGTTTATCAGAGTTTGCGCATTTTACGATTGATCGGTAGCGCGGTACAGGCCGCAGGGGGAGTGATGTTCAAATTACATGATGCTTTAGCGCGAGATTGCGCTGTAGTGGGCGATTTACCGTTGTGTCGGCTGCTGTTAATGAATGACAGTCAGTATCCTTGGCTTATCTTGGTGCCGCGCCGGGAGAATTTGCGTGAGGTGTGTGATTTAAGCGCAGAGGATCAGCAGCTGTACCTAGCCGAGTCAAATGCGACTTGTGCTGTATTGCAGAATACCTTTGCGGCGGAAAAATTAAATGTTGCCGCCTTGGGTAACATGGTGCCGCAGCTGCATATACACCATATTGCGCGATTTGCTGCTGATCCAGCTTGGCCAAAGCCCGTTTGGGGGCTTCTCCCTGCTAAAGCCTATGAGTCAGCTACATTGGCTGCTCGCTTAACGCAAATACGTGCAGCTTACTCTGCGTATGGGATGGAATTAGTCGCTTAGTTTGCCATTCTTGCTCCCAGATAAAAGGCGGCACCTGACCGGCAAAAAAGCGGGTGCTGCGATTTTTATGTGGCTACTTCTCAGCTTCGTTTTTCCATTTGCAGTGATATTACAGCTCAGCTTTTTAGACGATTATTGTGCTCGTCATACAAAAAATGCCTTTTTTACAGTGTTTTGAACGAAAAACAGCGCTTTAATCTTGTATTGGGTTGCACAATCTACTATAGATAGTCGCAGGCACAGATTCGTGATTAGCATGCGGTACCTGCTGGTTGGTGCTTATAACCGTATTTAGGCCAATAAAACTTAACGTGTGATACAGGAATATTCTAATGGCGATAAAAAAAGCTGCTCCCAAAAAAGCTGCCCCAAAAAAAGCTGCTCCTAAGAAAGCACCAGCCAAAGCAAAAGTTGCTGCGACTGCTGCAGCAGCACCTAAGCGCAAAACCACTGCTATCTCTGAGAAAATGACCAAAACTCAAATTCTCACAGAGATTGCAGAAAACACCAATTTGACCCGTAAGCAGGTTGGTGATGTGCTCGAAGAGCTGGAAGTACTGATTGAACGCAGCGTTAAAAAGCGTGCTCTGGGTGAGTTCACCATTCCAGGTCTAATGAAAATCACCACAGTGAAAAAACCAGCTACCAAGGCGCGTAAAGGGATTAACCCATTTACTGGTGAAGAAACCATGTTCAAAGCCAAGCCAGCTAGCGTTGCTGTTAAGGTTCGTCCATTGAAAAAGCTTAAAGACTTCGCAATTTAAGTCTGATTACGGTCAGCCTCGGCATTTATTAATGTGTTCGAGGCTGATTTCCCCGTTGTATCGGTTTATTTCCCCCCAAATTCACAGCCGCATTTATTGCCGGCCCCGCTTTGCGTTATAATCCCGCTCCTTTTATGCCGCTTGTCTCTAAATGGCATCGTTGTGTGTTATGAGTTCGGGGAATTTTAATGCCTATTTACGAATACCAGTGCCAAGCCTGCCAACATGCGCATGAGGCTCTTCAGAAAATGAGCGATCCTGCCTTAACAGATTGCCCGGAGTGTGGGGCGGCGGCGTTGGTGAAAAAGATTTCGGCGGCAGGCTTTCGTTTGAAAGGCGGCGGCTGGTATGAGACAGATTTTAAAAGTGGCGACAAAAAGAAGAATTTGGCAGGCGACGGCTCGGGTGGTGGCTCGTCCGCTGCCTCAGATGCCTAGGCTTTGAAGTAAATACCCTTAGTGGGTGCACGAACTGAGTGATTGGTGCCGAGAACATGGCGCCAATGGAATAAGCTAGATATACATTAATACAGTGAGAACAGAACACATGCGCAGTCATTATTGCGGCAGCTTGGGCAGTGAACATATAGATCAAGACGTTACCCTATGTGGTTGGGTTGACCGTCGCCGTGATCATGGTGGGGTTATATTCCTTGATATGCGTGACCGTGAGGGCATCGTACAGGTTGTTTTTGACCCCGATACTGAAGAGCATTTTCGCACTGCTGACCGCGTTCGTGGCGAATATGTCTTGCGTATTCGCGGCCGTGTTCGCGCGCGCGCTGGTGCGACAGTTAATGCCAATATGAAAACCGGTGCCATTGAGGTGTTGGGGAAAGAGCTAGAAATTCTGAATGAATCAGAAACCCCGCCCTTTCAGTTGGATGACCACACCAATGTTGGTGAAGACGTCCGTCTGCGTTATCGCTATTTAGATCTGCGTCGTCCGCAGATTTCTGACAAATTGCGTTTGCGAGCAAAGATTACATCGGTGTTGCGCCGCTATTTAGACAGTCAGAACTTTCTCGATATTGAAACCCCAATCTTAACCCGTGCAACCCCTGAGGGTGCGCGCGATTATTTGGTGCCCAGCCGTACTCATGCAGGTAAATTCTTTGCCTTGCCGCAGTCGCCGCAGTTGTTCAAGCAGCTGTTAATGGTGTCTGGCTTTGATCGCTACTATCAAATTGCTAAATGTTTTCGCGACGAAGATCTGCGCGCTGACCGTCAGCCAGAATTTACCCAGATAGATATTGAAACGTCCTTTATGGACGACAAACAGATCATGGCCGTGACAGAAGGTATGATTCGCGATCTGTTTAAAGAGGTTATGAATATCGACCTTGGCGACTTCCCAACCATGAAATACGCAGAGGCAATGTCGCGTTTTGGTAGCGATAAGCCTGATATGCGCATTCCGCTAGAAATGGTTGATGTTGGCGACCTTATGCAGGAAGTCGAATTTAAAGTGTTCTCTGGTCCTGCTAATAGCGCCGATGGCCGAGTAGCCGCATTAAAAGTACCGGGTGGTAACGAGGCGCTGACCCGCAAGCAGATCGACGAATACACTAAGTTTGTAGGTATCTACGGCGCGAAAGGTTTGGCTTATATCAAGGTCAACGATAAGTCTGATCTGGAAAATGGCTTGCAGTCTCCCATCGTTAAATTCCTGCCTGAGCCAGTGCGCGCTGCGATTTTGGCGCGTCTTGAGGCTGAAAATGGTGACCTTATTTTCTTCGGCGCCGACACGATTAAAGTTGTCAATGAGGCCTTAGGGGCTCTGCGTTGCAAATTGGGCGAAGATCTTAAGCTATACACCTGTGAGTGGGCGCCGCTGTGGGTTGTCGACTTCCCGATGTTTGAACAAGATGGCAGTGGTAATTGGACATCATTGCACCACCCGTTTACCGCGCCTTCCTGCACGCCAGAAGAGCTTGAAAACGCACCGGGTGACGCCTTGTCTATCGCCTACGATATGGTTTTAAACGGCACGGAGTTAGGCGGCGGTTCTGTTCGTATACACCGTGGTGATATGCAGCAAGCCGTATTCCGAGTGCTGGGTATTGGTCCAGAAGAGGCAGAAGAGAAGTTTGGCTTCCTGCTTGATGCGTTAAAGTACGGCGCTCCGCCGCACGGTGGTTTGGCGTTTGGTCTTGATCGTTTGGTCATGTTGATGACTGGCGCCAAGTCAATTCGCGATGTTATTGCCTTCCCGAAAACCCAGAGTGCCGCCTGTGTCATGACAGATGCGCCGGGTCTTGTGGAGGCTAAGCAGCTTACAGAGCTAAACATTCGCTTGCGTAAGCTAGAGGAAAAATAGCGGCCCAGGCAGTCGTGTATACACCCACCGGCATTTCAGCGGTGGGTGGTTTTAAATAATTAGACGCCTAAAATTGTGGCGCAAGCGTAGTAGAGAGGCTGATATGGCGGGTCACAGTAAGTGGGCCAATATAAAGCACCGCAAAGCGGGGCAAGATGCCAAACGCGGTAAAATATTTACCAAGCTTATCCGTGAAATTGTCGTCGCCGCCAGAGCCGGTGGCCCTTCCCCTGAAGATAATCCGCGTTTGCGCGCCGTTATGGATAAAGCGCTGACGGCAAACATGAAGCGCGATACCATCGACAAGGCCATTGCGCGCGGCGCTGGCAATACCGATACCGATAATTACGAAGAAATAAGCTACGAAGGCTATGGCAGCGGCGGTGTCGCTATTTTGCTTGAGTGCATGACAGATAACCGAAACCGCACGGTTGCAGATGTTCGTCACGCTTTTAGTAAGCGCGGCGGCAATCTTGGTACCGATGGATCTGTAGCTTATTTGTTCTCGCGTATTGGTCTGCTTCACTATTCACCAGGCTTGGATGCAGAGGTGCTGTTAGAGGCGGCTGCAGAAGCTGGGGCGGCGGACGTCATAGTTTACGACGATGGCGCAATAGACGTGCAAACCGAATTTCCCGATTTTATGGCGGTAAAAGATGCCATGACCTCCGCGGGCTTTGAGCATGAGTTTGCGGATGTGCAAATGCTGCCAGCGACAACTGTCACGTTAGATATTGACGGCGCCGAATCGCTGCTTGCCTTGGTGGATGCCTTGGAAGATTTGGATGATGTTCAAAATGTGTACACCAATGCCGATATTGCGGATGAGGTCTACGCGGAATTGGCTGCCCGCAATTAAATTTCTCCGATCTCCGCTGCGGTCTTATATTAGCAGCGTGTCATTATTCTCTTAAATCTGTGCATAATAGCCGCGGGTTTGGCCTGCGCAGTAGCGCGTATTTGCTGGCCCCTATTTTCATAATATATAGACGTGCAGCTGGTTTTTTGTTGCGATGAGTGCGCTCACGCCACTAATGAATGGGTTGATGCCTCGGTTGATAGAATTAAAAAACGATAGCGCTAGGATCTATGACCATTATTTTGGGGGTTGACCCCGGATCGCAAAAGACAGGTTTCGGTGTGATTGAGGTGACGGGTAATCACCATCGCTACATCACCAGTGGCGTTATTCGTTTGCCGCAGGGCCCTTTGCCTGCGCGTCTTGATATCATTTTTAAAAGTTTAACGACAATTATTTCTGAATACTCACCCCTTGAGGCGGTAGTAGAAGAAGTGTTTATGGCGAAAAGCGCCGGCTCCGCGCTTAAGCTAGGGCAGGCTCGCGGCGCGGCGGTTGTGGCTTGTGTGAGTAATGGTTTACCGGTGGCGGAATATACCGCGAGGCAAATAAAGAAAGCAGTTGTTGGCACGGGCGCCGCCGATAAAGCGCAAATTCAGCATATGGTTAAAATATTACTCAAGCTACCGGCTGCACCGCAGGAAGATGCCGCGGACGCCTTAGCGGCGGCAATTTGTCATGCCAATGCACGGCAGGGTCTACAAAGTATGGCCGCCGAGCCGGCGCTGCGTTTACGGCGTGGACGCCTTAAATAAATAAGGGAAGCTAAATGATTGGTCGATTACGTGGTGTATTAATAGAAAAACAAGCACCGGAAATCGTTTTAGATTTGAATGGCGTCGGTTACGAGGTGTTGCTACCCATGACCACGTTTTATGGACTGCCTCCGCTGGGACAGGTGGTGTCCCTTTACACGCAGTTTATAGTCCGCGAAGATGCTCAGCAGCTTTTTGGATTTAGCGATGTGACGTCGCGCCGCTTATTTCGCGACTTAATTAAGGTGAACGGGGTTGGTCCAAAGTTGGCGCTGACTATTATGTCAGGCGTTGAAACTGACGAATTTGTTCGCTGTGTGCAAGAAGGTAATTCTGCTGCCTTAGTTAAACTGCCGGGGGTGGGTAAGAAAACCGCAGAGCGCTTGATTATAGAAATGCGTGATCGACTTAAGGACTGGGACGTAGCTGGTTCAGGTGGCGCCAAGGTCGTGTCGCCCGCATCCAGCGCAAAGTTAAATGTTGCAGAGGCGGAATCCGCCCTGGTGGCCTTAGGGTATAAGCCCCAAGAGGCGAGTAGAGCCATTAGCGCTTTGAAGTCGGATGACGCGAGCAGCGAGGAATTGATTCGCGCTGCTTTAAAAAACATGATCAAGTGAAGAAACTAAACTGACATGATAGAAATTGACCGCCTTGTGGCGCCCGATGCCAGCGAGCCGCAAGAGGAGCGTTTTGATCGAGCGATACGACCAAAATCCCTCGCTGATTATATTGGCCAGCCGGTGGTATGCGAACAGATGAGTATTTTCGTCAGCGCAGCGCGAATGCGGAATGAACCGCTAGATCACACTTTAATCTTTGGTCCTCCGGGTTTGGGTAAGACCACGCTGGCAAATATTTTGGCCAATGAAATGGGGGTGTCACTCAAAACCACCTCTGGCCCAGTGCTGGAAAAAGCGGGTGACCTCGCGGCGCTCATGACCAATTTGGACGCCGGCGACGTACTTTTTATAGATGAGATACATCGACTCAGTCCCAATATAGAAGAAATACTATATCCGGCTATGGAAGACTATCAGCTGGATATTATGATTGGTGAAGGGCCAGCGGCGCGGTCGATAAAATTAGATTTACCACCTTTTACCTTGGTGGGTGCGACGACTCGTGCGGGCTTGCTGACCTCACCGCTGCGTGACCGCTTTGGCATTGTGCAGCGCCTTGAATTCTATGGTGTAAATGACTTAGCGACTATTGTCGCGCGGTCAGCCAAAATATTAGGTATGCAGTTGGATTCCGACGGTGCCCACGAAATAGCATTGCGATCCAGAGGCACCCCGCGCATCGCCAATCGTCTTTTGCGTCGGGTGCGGGATTACGCTGAAGTGAAATCTGATGGCATTGTCAGCAAACACATCGCAGATCAGGCGTTAAATATGCTGAATGTAGATAGCAGCGGATTTGATCACTTAGATCGGCGCTTATTGCTGGCGATGATAGAGCGATTTGACGGTGGACCTGTTGGCGTAGACAGCTTGGCGGCGGCGATTAGCGAAGAGCGTGGCACCATTGAGGACGTGCTGGAGCCGTATCTTATTCAGCAGGGTTTTATCATGCGCACGCCGCGTGGACGCGTTGTGACTAGCCATGCGTATCGCCATTTTGGCTTAGATGTGCCCAAAAGTGGCGATATTACCGACATTGGTGGCGATAGCTAATGGAATTCAAAATACCGATACGGGTCTACATGGAGGACACGGATGCGGGTGGTATCGTCTTTTATGTTAACTATTTGAAGTTCTTAGAGCGTGCGCGTACTGAATATATGCGCGAGCTCGGATTTCACAAGGCCGCGTTCATCGATGAATCATTGATGTTTGTCGTCACAAGCCTGACGACAAAATATTTGCGACCGGCGAAGCTAGATGAGCAACTTATTGTTACGGCGAGAGTCATAGCGGCGGCAAAAGCCTCGCTAAGTTTTGAGCAGGTGGTATATCGTGGCGATGAGGTGCTGTGCGAAGGGCAGGTTAAGCTGGCTTGTGTAGATAAAGAGAGCTTAAAACCGAAGCGAATGCCCGAAGCGCTGTTAGCAGTGTTGAACGTTTAAAAACATTATCACAACGAAAAAAACGGAGTTAACTGTGGGACAAGAGCTTTCCATTTGGCATTTAGTTAGCCAAGCCAGTTTGTTTGTTCAACTTATTATGTTGATTTTGCTGCTCGCCTCGGTGGTATCTTGGTACCAGATTGCCCAGCGGGTCATGTACTTCAATCAAGCGCAGGCGGAGATGGCGAGTTTTGAGTCGCGATTTTGGTCTGGTACAGATTTGAATACCTTATACACCGAAGGTGCTGAAAAGCGCGGTGTGATTGGCATGGAGAGCGTGTTCCGCGCTGGCTTCAAGGAGTTTACCCGCCTTGCTAAAAAGAAGCTGGATTCAGATGCCATGATGGAAGCCTGTCAGCGCTCTATGCGCGTGGCGCTATCTCGTGAAGAAGAGGCAATGGAACACGGTTTGCCATTTTTGGCGACGGTCGGTTCGACCAGTCCTTACGTTGGTTTGTTGGGAACGGTATGGGGAATCATGGGCTCGTTCCATGGCCTAGGTCAGGTTCAGCAAGCGACGCTAGCGACGGTTGCCCCTGGTATTTCCGAAGCGTTGGTGGCGACAGCCATGGGCTTGATAGCGGCGATTCCGGCGGTTGTTTCCTATAACCGATTCTCCTCAAAAGTGGATTCCCTTGCCGGTAAGTACGACACCTTTTCAGAGGAATTCTCTAGCATTCTGCATCGCCAGATTCATTCGCGAGATTAGGAGCATTGGCTATGTCTCGGCGAAATAAACGCAAACCGATATCAGACATCAATGTCGTTCCCTATATCGACGTCATGTTGGTGTTGCTGATTGTGTTCATGGTAACGGCACCCTTGTTGGTACAAGGGGTGCAGGTAGATTTACCGCAGGCGTCTACTGAGCCAGTTCCGCAGACAGATGACGACCCGATTGTTGTCTCGGTCGATAAAGCCGGTAAATATTATGTGACCTTGGGTGATCCTGACAAACAAGGTGAGCCGGTAGAGCTCGCTGAAATCGGTGATAAATTAGGCAAAATATTGCGCAATAAACCGAAGACCCCGGTCATGGTTAAAGGGGACGGTGCGGTGGATTACGCTAGCGTTGTCGCCGCGATGGCCGCTTTGCAAGGCGCTGGAGCCACCTCTATCGGTTTAATTACCGAGGAGCCACAGTCGCGCAGTGGAGCGAAGTAAGCGCGATGAATGATATTAAGTTGGTGCCTGCAGCGGTAACGGCGGTCTTGCACTTCGTGGCAATCGCATTCCTGTTATTTGGTATTCCCAAAGACAGTCAAGTGATGGAGTTGAAAGCCAAGCCCTTGGCAATTCAGGCGAAATTAGTATTGGAAAAGCCGGTTACTCGTCCCGCTAAGCCAAAGCCTGCGCCGAAACCAACGCCAAAACCCGTGGTCAAACCAGCACCGAAGCCAGAACCGGTTAAGAAGCCTGACCCTAAGCCTGAGCCAAAGCCAGTACCTAAGCCGGCTCCGAAACCAGCACCGAAGCCAGTGCCAAAAGGGCCTACGCCCGAGGAAATTCGCAAGAAGCAGGCTGAGGAAAAGGCGAAGGAAGTCGCTAAACAACGAGCGCTGGAAGAAGAGATTCGCAAGCAGCAGCAAAAAGAGCTGGCCGATGCGTTAGCGTCTGAAGATGACTTGGTGGAAGAGGGCGAGCTGGCCTCGACGTATGCGGATTTGATTACAGCGTTGATCTCAAACAATTGGACACGGCCGCTGTCGGCTCGCAATGGCATGCAGGCGACGATCCAGATTATGACTACCCCGACTGGCGAAATTGTAGGTCACCAAATTATTAAAGGCAGTGGTGATCATGCATTCGATTTATCGGTTACTCGAGCGGTAACGCGTTTGGGAAAAATTGAAGAGCTGGCTAAGTTGGCTCGCGAAGATATGGGCGCCTACGAGAAGAATTTTAGGCGTTTTACAATTAGTTTCTCACCCCAGGATTTGAGGCGGTAATGTTGATACGAATAATTACAGCACTAATATTTTTGTCGGTCAGTAGTCTCTCTATGGCCGAGCTTACGATCCAGGTTAATAAGGGTAAAGATGATCCAGTCCCGATTGCCATTGTGCCTTTTGGTTGGCAGTCAGGGCTGACCGTAGCTGAAGATATTGCGTCGATTGTCGAGAGTGATCTGCATCGCAGTGGTCAGTTTGCGCCGTTAAGTCGTTCAGATATGCTGGGTCGGCCCCGCAATGCGACAGAAGTTTATTATCGTGACTGGAAAAGTCTCGGTGTTGACTATGTTGTCGTGGGGACTCTGTCACAGGAAGTGACCGGAACGATAACCGCAAATTATGAGCTTTTAGACGTAAATACCCAGCGCGTAATACTCACTGGCAAAGAATCGGTAAGTATTGATAAGCCTCGTTACCTCGCGCATTCAGTCAGCGACAAAATATATGAAAAACTCACAAATATTCGTGGTGCTTTTCGTACGCAATTGCTTTATGTTTCTGCCGTTCGCGAAGGGGGTAACCGAACCCGCTTCCGTTTGCTGAAAAGCGATATTGATGGAGCCAATGAATCGGTGTTATTCGACAGTCGAGAGCCGATTATGGCGCCGACGTGGTCGCCCGATGGTCAGAAAATTGCCTACGTATCATTTGAGTCGACGCGTCCTGCTATTTATATACAGGATCTGCGGACTAATGCGCGTACGCAACTTACATCGTTCCGCGGATTGAATGGTGCTCCGGCGTTTTCACCGGACGGAGCAAAAATGGCGATGGTGCTGTCAAAGGACGGCAGCCCCGACATTTATGTAATGGATTTAGCGAGTGGTGATTTACAGCGAGTAACTAACCACTTTGCTATCGACACCGAGCCAGCATGGATGCCGGACGGAAAGTCGATTGTGTTTACATCTGATCGTGGCGGAAAACCTCAGATATATAAGGTTAACGTCAGCAGTGGGTCAGTAGAAAGAGTTACATTTGAAGGTGACTATAATGCCAGGGCGAGGGTACTGGCAGATGGTTTAGGATTAGTCATGGTACACAGAGATAGTGGTAATTTTCACATCGCGGTCATGGATTTAAAACGTAACCGTGTCGAAATTCTCACTACGACTAATTTAGACGAGTCACCTAGTGTGGCGCCAAACGCCAGTATGCTATTGTACGCTACGCAGTATGATGGCAAGGGGGTCTTGGCGGCAGTATCGATAGACGGCGGTGTGAGGTATAGATTGCCGTCGCGATTCGGGGATGTGCGCGAACCGGCTTGGTCGCCTTTTCTTCAATGAAGTAGTAGCCGGGAATGAAATACCGAGAAGACAATGGATATTGTATGATCGGAAATGTGTAATCAAAACTTGACGGGAAAATGCCATGAAATACCAAGCAAAAAATATGTTTTTGGGTGTAGCCTTCTTCAGCGCCTTTTTGGCTGGTTGTGCTTCTACTGACACTGATGGTAGCGGTCAGGAAGGTGCAGACAGCGTAAGCACGTACACAGAATCTACTGATTCAATGAACGATTCTTACAACACTGACGATATGGCGAACCTCGAAACTGTATTCTATTTCGAATTCGACCAAGCAACTTTAACTGTGAAAGCACGTCAAGCATTGGACGCGCAAATTGCTCGTCTGAAAAAGACTACCGGCCCTGTGCGTTTGGAAGGTCATGCTGATGAGCGCGGCACCCGTGAGTACAACATCGCCCTGGGCGAGCGTCGTGCGATTTCTGTTGCTGATTACATGGCAATTAACGGTATTCCACGCTACCGTATAGAAACCGTAAGCTACGGTGAAGAGCGTCCAGTTGCATTCGGTCAGTCTGAATCAACTTACTCGCAAAACCGTCGCGTAGAACTGAAGTAATAAAAAGGCGTACTGATGCAGTTTTTAAAACCACTGTCTCTGCTGCTGCCGGCAGCGTGTTTGTCGGCACAGCTCTGGGCGCAAGCCCCAGTTGTTGATGTAGGCTCCGCTCGATCTGATGCACAATCAAATCGAGGAATGGAAGGGGAGATGTACCAACAACTTCAATTGCTTCGCCAAGAAGTTATGGCGTTGCGAGGGACGGTGGAAGAACAAGGGCATCAGTTACGCCAGCTTAAACAGCAAAGTTTAGACCGTTACATCGATATCGATCGTCGTTTAACTGCTGGCGGCAGTTCTTCTGATGCGATGACCGATTCGCCAGATTCTTTAGCTGTTGGCTCGCCTTCTGAGGCATCCCCTGCGGCTAGTGCTGAAGGAGCTGTGCTAGCGGGCAGCACAAGCACACCAAGTGCAACTAATGAAACCTCACCTTCCTCCGTTGTTCTTGATGGTGATGAGTCTTCAGATTACGTAAAAGCGTATGATTTGGTGAAAAGTGCCTCATACGATGAAGCCATAATTGCATTTACCAGTTATGTCGAAAAATATCCCACTGGCCGTTACACGCCTAACGCTTGGTACTGGCTTGGCGAATTATATGTTGCCATCAAGCCTCAAAATTTGTCGGCTTCAACACAAGCATTTCAGCAATTGCTCACCGATTACCCAGATCACGGGAAGGTTCCTGCGGCAATGTACAAGCTAGGTACTGTTTATTTCCTGAATGGTGATAAACAGAAATCGCAAGAAATGCTAACCCATGTCATTGACCGCTACGGTAATACGGGTAACTCAGCCGTCAACAAGTCACGAGAATTTCTCCGTAAGAATTTTTGATTTTTCGCGGGGTAAAGCTTGCGCGGCTGGTCTCCGGTAATAAACCTGAATCCGGCTGCCAGTCTTAATGAACGCGAACACGCTACGTATTACTGAAATCTTTTACTCACTGCAAGGTGAGTCCCGCACGCTAGGCGTGCCTACGGTGTTTGTTCGTCTGACGGGCTGCCCACTGCGCTGCGTCTATTGCGATACCGAATATGCCTTCCACGGCGGCGAACGCCGTCAGATTGAAGATATCCTAGCCACGGTTGCGTCTTACAAGCCTCGCTATGTCTGCGTGACGGGAGGTGAACCCTTGGCCCAGCCAGAGTGCCATACCTTGCTTACTGCGCTCTGCGATGCCGGTTATGAGGTGTCTATCGAAACCAGCGGTGCGCTTAGTGTCGAGCACGTTGACTCGCGGGTGTCGAAAGTCATGGATTTGAAAACACCTGCCTCGGGCGAGATGCATCGCAATCTTATGGAAAATATTGCGCATATCGGGCGTCACGATCAAATTAAGTTTGTGCTGTGTAATCGTGAAGATTATGACTGGGCGAGATTTCAATTAGATTCACAAAATCTAGCGGATAAGGCTGGCGAAGTTCTGTTCTCTCCCAGCTTTGGTCAACTAAGCGCCACTGATCTTGCAGACTGGATAGTCGAAGATAATTTACCGGTGCGTTTTCAAATGCAGCTGCATAAATTGTTGTGGAATGACGCGGCAGGACATTAATTTATTGCGTTTGAGTGACGTAGTAATAGCAATAGAGGAATGGTTTTGGTTAAAAAAGCAGTTGTTCTTGTATCGGGTGGCTTAGATAGCGCTACGGTACTTGCTCAGGCAGTGGCGGCGGGTTATGAATGCTATGCTCTAGCGTTTGATTACGGTCAGCGTCACCGCGCCGAATTGGTTGCTGCCAAGCGAGTTGCAGAAACGGGCGGCGCCACCGAGTTTAAAATCATCAATCTCGATTTAAGCAGTATTGGTGGTTCCGCGCTTACCGATATGAACATCGCGGTGCCAGATGCCGGCGCAATAGGCATTCCGGTTACCTATGTCCCTGCACGTAACACTGTGTTCCTATCCATTGCTCTTGGTTGGGCAGAAGTTCTGAATGCAGATGATATTTTTATCGGAGTAAACGCCGTTGACTATTCAGGCTACCCCGATTGTCGCCCAGCATTTATAGAAGCCTTTGAAACCTTGGCAAATGTCGCCACCAAGGCCGGTGTAGATGGTCATGGCATGCATATCCACACGCCACTGATGAAGCTCAGTAAGGCCGACATCGTAAAGCTGGGCGCTTCCCTAGGGGTGGATTATGCGCAAACCGTGTCGTGCTATAGCGCTAATGACAAGGGCGAGGCCTGCGGGCGGTGTGATAGCTGCTACCTTCGACGTGACGGGTTTGAACAAGCTGGGGTAATCGATCCAACCCGATATAGCAAGCCCTAATAAAACTGCTTTTTTTATGCGTAGGTGCTTGTTTTTTATTTGGAAATCCGTATTATAAGCGCCTCTTTCGGGGCCGTTAGCTCAGTGGTAGAGCAGTTGGCTTTTAACCAATTGGTCGATGGTTCGAATCCATCACGGCCCACCATCAAATTCCGAAGAAAATCAAAGCGTTGCAGATGTGCAGCGCTTTTTTTTCGTCTGGACTTTTCCTCTGTGACCACCTTGTGCCCATTCTGTGCCCAAATAGTGCCCATTTTGTGCCCAAAGGCTGATTTAAAATAAGTGAAAAATCAGCCGAAATGACCAGTTAGTCTACCTTGGGCACTGGCTCTGGAAGGTGTACTAACAGGTCTTCAACACGGCACTCAAAGTAATTACACAGTGCGTCAATATTATCAGTTCCGGTATTGCATCCTTTTTCATTTGCAATCTTGGAAAGAGTTGCTCGGTGTATGCCGGTCGCCTTGGATACCTCATTTAGAGTAATAACCCGGCCGTCGCGAAACTCCTTTTCGGCTAACACTTCTTTTAATCGTATCCTAATCAAAATAGACATCCGTCAATTATAATCGACATTTATTGTTGATTGTCGATATTTGTCGTGGTATAAAATAACCAAGCGTCGCGAAAACTCGACGTGAGGCATTAAAAATCGACTTGCGATGAAGGAAATATACATGAGTTATACATACCTTACTACTGATGGCCTATCTGAGCGGATTCATTATGAGCCTACAACTATTCGTAGCGTATTGAAGGATTCAGTTTTGTTTGAGGGCACACACTACATCCGCCCGTTTGGTGGGCGGAAAATTCTATACATTTGGGAGAATATTGAGAGGGACATGGGATTATCTCAAAACGATAGCATTGCTATTCCTTTAGCTTCAGGGGGCAAGTGCTATGGGTAAGATTAGATCTCGTGAAGAAACTGGATGTTTGTTTTTCGATTTCAGGGTTAATGGCGCTCGTTGCCGTGAACAAACCACCCTCAAAGATACAAAAGCTAATCGCCGTAAAATGGAAAAAGTCCTCGAGCGTATTGAGCGTGAAATCGTGGCGGGTACTTTTGATTACGGTACGTTCTTTCCAGGTAGCGGCAGGGCAAGCCAGTTTGGAAGCCGCTCATCGACTCCCTCGGTTGGTGTTGTACCTAGCGGCGATATAACTGTAGCCGCACCGCCACCAGCGGTAATAGAACGTGCTACGCCAACATTTTCTGAATTCACCGAAGTTTGGTTAACAGAAAATGACGCTGTGTGGCGCAGGAACACCATGATCTCCACAAAGGTACATGTTAATGGGTACCTGCTACCACGCTTTGCTGACAAGCAGATGCATCAAATTCTGAAAGCAGACTGTTTAGCGTTTCGGGCTGATATCGCTAAAACCGGTGGCAGTATGAAGAAGCGAACGCTTTCTGCAAAAACCGTCAATGAGATTATGCAGATACTAGGAGCGATTCTTGCGGAGGGTGCGGATCGTTATGAATTTCCTAATCCTATGCAAAACGTAAAACGGCTTAAGACGCAGAAGGTGCATATCGACCCACTGTCGTTTGATGAAGTTGAGAAATTCATTGCTAATGTTCGGCCAGATTATAAACCGTACTTTACCGTCCGATTTTTTACAGGATTACGAACCGGCGAAGTACACGGTCTTCAGTGGCGCTATATCGATTTCGAGCGGCGCGAAATCTTGGTACGAGAAACCTATAGCCATTTAGGTCGTGAATACACCAAGAACGACGGGTCTCAGCGTGAGGTCCACATGTCAGAACCAGTCTATCAGGCGTTAAAGGCACAATACGAAGCGTCGGGTACTCTAAGTGAGTACGTGTTCTGTACTCGCGTTGGTACACCCATTGATCCGCTCAATGTTAACAAGCGGATTTGGAAACCAACACTAAAATTACTTGGCATGAAAGACCGCCGTTTTTATCAAACCCGTCACACGGCAGCGACACTATGGCTGGCCTCCGGTGAGGCACCAGAATGGATCGCTAGGCAGATGGGGCACACCAGTACGGAGATGCTGTTTAAAGTCTACTCACGCTACGTTCCAAACCTAACCCGACAAGATGGCTCAGCCTTTGAGCGGCTGTTACTGCAGCGTATGGGAGGGGTGACGCAATGAATGAAATGCTAACGACTACAGGGCAACAATTAGCTAATAACGACAGGGTAGGATCCGGCGAATGCTCTCGTGCTGAGATACGCCTTTTAATACAAGAAGCACGACGGTTGGAGCGTATTCAATTCAGAGTAATAGGCCGCACCGACAAACTTGATCGTGCGGGTCGAGCTTGCTCGCGTCTAGAGCTAGGAAACTTATCGGGAACAGCAACGGCGTTCATTCGCCATGATGAGTTTGCGGCGCATCACCGTGATGTAGATCATGGCGATATCGTATTAATTGGCGGTGGGCTACAAGAGATGGCTGATCGATTTTTGATTCGTATTGACGACATCTGTAGAGCTCACAGTAGTTGCATACGACCAACGGCCCTGTTGCCTAAAGAATGGGTACTGCCAAACTTTATACCACAGCTTCGTACCGTCATTCGGCATTGGCTCGGTATATCCAGTCCCGCATTACAGCGTTTGATGACAGATGTGTTTCTGGATGCGAGTAACGCACTGGGGTTCCTCAATGTGCCGGCAAGTAAGCGCTACCATCATGCGTATCAAGGAGGATTACTAGATCACACTGCAGATATGCTTTTGAAGCTTGAGGAAAGAACATGGTTTCAGGAGCGGCTATTTCAGCATGATCTAGCGACGGTGTTGGTGATCTTGCATGATATAGGTAAAACCGTCACGTTTGTTGGGGGAGATCATTCTGATAGGGGCGGTCATCAACCTCATGAAATGGCGGCACTGGAAATGTTGGCAGTACCTCTTACGAAGTTAGAAATGACAGACCCAATCGCAGCCAATTTAATTCGTGGATTCTTCAAGCCTCGTGATTGGTATCCAAAGAAGCACGACCCGATCTATAAGCTGGTTAGTTCGCTGGATCGCCAGAGTGCTGATTTCTAAACGGGTGGGTGACGGTGATAGTTAAGATAGTGCCGTTAAGTCGATTTAGGCAAGTTTTTTACATTACTCGGGGTAGTTCAGCATTCCATAATTGATTGCTGGGCACCGGTAAAAATTCGATAATGAGCTGGCTCAGATTTCAGTATCAAGTTTGACGTGCTGCAGTAACGATTAAATTTGACACACTTTCCATAGTGTTTTTGTGACTGAAGTGTGCTTCTTGGGTTGGTTGCATAAACTTTTGGCAGTGCTCGATGTATATCCTTGACAATTAAGTTTGTAGTGAGATACTGGGGAAATATGAATAGATTCAGCCTCCTAAGTACGCTTCCATTTCAGACGTTCCAGTCTGTGGTCGGCTGTGCCCGACATGTCGTCGGCGCTTAAGCTAAGTTAAGCCTTAAGCGCCTAATAATTTTATCTAAACTAATTTTCAGTTTTCCATGAGTGAGCTAGCTCGTGGATTTTTCATGCTGCGGGTGAAATATGATTGTAGATAATACTGATGATATCGTCGTTAAACGGAGTGATTATAAGCGTATTGTTCAATTGATGATGAATTCATCGCTTGATATTCGAGATGGTCTGGAAAATGAGATGGCTAGAGCTATCGTATATAACGATGATGTGTATCCAAAAGATGCTGTTTGTTTAGGCTCAATTGTCGAATTCGTGGATGTCACAACAAAAGCTGAGGGGAGAGTTACGGTTGTACTTCCTGACGACGCTAATGTTAAAGAAATGAAAGTATCTGTACTTTCTCCGTTAGGCGCTGCGCTAATTGGTTTAAGAAAAAATACAACGATAAATTGGATAATGCCTGGGTCCAGGGTTGCTGAGATAAAGGTGGTTAACATAACGCATCCAGAAGATGGTTGAGGTCTTTAGTGGTTGTTGTGTGGTTCTGTATAATCTTGGTTTGATGGCACGCCTTGCTGGGAAATATTTTTGGTAGGGTTAAGTGATGAGAGTTGGTGGTGGCTAGTGGTAGGCGTTGCGCTAGGCTTGCTTAATTTGGTGAGATAGCATTGAACGCGGTTATAATATCGGTGCTTATTTTCCTTCCATACTTTAAGAGGAACTCGCGCCTATGATAATCGACGTAATATATAATTAGAAAAAAGTCACATATTTCATGGGGAGCTAGATAGATTATAGCATTTATTTATTATGATAAAAAAATCGAGCTATAGCGAAGTAAGAGATTACGGTAAAGCTAAAGAGCCTATTTCTAAGCTAGCGAATCGCTATATTACGGGTGGTGTTTATGTGATTACAGTGTGTGTATAAAAGGGGGGGCTGGGTTTTCGGTGCGCGAGTAATTGGGCGCCAGAATTTGTTGATACATTGTGTTATGACTGACGCACCATTATCACGAGGATGAATTTAGAATGCCCTAGATGAATAACGGTCTGCATAAGTCGTTCGCGGTAATTAATCCATATGCTTTAGAGAGTAGTTTTAAACTGGGAGAATGGGTGGGGGATTGACTTATTGTTTTACTCGTTTTCGATGGGTGGCGTGCTGATGATGGTGTCTCCTATAGCGATAATTGATAGGGCTGAAATTGATGCGGGGAAGATGTTTTAATGGATGTATTTTGTGTTCATAAGATCCGAAGGTCTTTAGGTTTTGTAGAAACTATATGTCAGGCAGTGTCGTTGTTATTTGCTTTGCAGAATAAAGAAGGGCGTAGAAGAATGATGGATTTAGCGGAAGATAACCCGCGTCCAGTGATTTTATCGGGTGTTGTGGCGATGATTATATTTTTCACTATTTGCTTCTTTGCGTCGACAATTGTTTTAAGAATGTCGATGGCCTAAAAGTTTTAGTTAGGTGTCGGTGTTGGTTTGAAATACTTATAAAAAGGTGGATTAATGCGTTTTAAATTTGATGAGAAGTTGCAGCCTATATTTCAGGAGGTATTAAGTCGTAATCCTGGGGAGGCAGAGTTCCATCAAGCGGTCAGAGAGGTACTTGAAACGTTAGGCCCGGTGCTGGCAAAGTATCCTGAGTTCGCGGATAAAAAAATAATACAGAGGATTTGCGAGCCTGAGAGGCAGATAATTTTCCGGGTTCCGTGGCGAGACGATAAAGGTGAAATACACATTAATAGAGCTTTTAGGGTCGAGTTCAATAGCGCATTGGGGCCTTATAAAGGTGGTTTGCGATTCCATCCATCTGTGTATTTGGGGATTATTAAGTTTCTAGGGTTTGAGCAAATTTTTAAAAATGCATTGACTGGATTGCCGATCGGTGGCGGCAAAGGTGGTAGTGATTTTGATCCTAAAGGCAAGTCTGATAGTGAAATTGAAAGTTTTTGCCAAAGTTTGATGCTGGAGCTGTACCGCCACTTGGGTGAATATACTGATGTGCCTGCGGGTGATATTGGAGTGGGAAGCAGAGAAATCGGCTACCTATTTGGTCAGTATAAGCGAATTACCAATAGGTATGAATCGGGTGTGTTTACCGGAAAAGGCTTGGGCTGGGGCGGGAGTAGGGCTCGTAAAGAAGCTACGGGATATGGTGTGGTAATTTTTACGCAGGAGATGCTGAAAGCTCGTGGGAATTCATTGGAAGGTAAAAGAGTGGTCGTTTCTGGCTCGGGAAATGTTGCTATTTATGCAATAGAAAAGGCCCATGAACTTGGCGCTACCGTAATAGCCTGCTCGGATTCTGGTGGATTTATAGTTGATGATTCGGGTATAGATTTGTCCTTGCTAAAGCAGATAAAAGAAGTTGAACGCCGCAGGATAAGTGTTTATACGGAGTTTAAAAAATCTGCACGTTATATAGAGGGCTCATCCGTTTGGAGTATCCCGTGCGATGTCGCACTGCCTTGTGCAACTCAGAATGAATTGACGGGGCGGGATGCTAAGCTTTTGCTTGAGAATGGTTGCTTGGCCGTAGCTGAGGGTGCAAATATGCCAACAACCTCGGAAGGGATTCAGATTTTTCAAGATGCAAATATTTGCTTTGGCCCGGGTAAGGCTGCCAATGCCGGTGGCGTTGCAACGTCGGCTTTAGAAATGCAGCAAAACGCGAGTCGTGACTCATGGTCGTCCGAATATACTCAGAAGCGTCTCCAAGAAATCATGATTGATATTCATACATCTTGTTATGAAACTGCTGATGAATTTGGGGCGGAAGGTAATTACGTGTTAGGGGCTAATGTCGCAGGATTTATACGTGTTGCGAGGGCAATGACTGCGATGGGGGTTATATAGCAGTATTGTGGCAAATAAAGTTTAAATAGTCGTCCTGATTATGTGTAATGGCTCAGACTTGATCTGATAGTTACCCGTTTTTTACCGGTGCCTGTCAGTTTAGATCTGGGCTAAATATTTCTCAGCTCAGATCGTTTTACCATCAAGATAAGTCGCCATCGGTGTTCCGCCGTAGCGCACATTGTTGTAATATTCGACACATTCCCATAGGCCTTTTCCAGCTAAATCGTCAGGTTTTAGATCTATTAAGCGTTTTATATCGGTAATGTCGGTTGTTCGATATTACTTGCGAAAGTTTGTAGAGATAGTATTCTCAAGGTATGAAAATACAATTATATTCTATGTTACAACTTTCCTTTGGTTTACGGAAAATTTATCCCGTTAACGCCTTCCTCGCTATTGGCGGTTAAGCGCATCTAGCCTTAATCGCCCAAAAATAACCTACATAAATCACGAATAGATCCGAGCGTCGAGACTGCTTGGGTTGATTTACTTTGCGTATCACTTTTTCTAGGTGCGGGTTCACTATGTCTATTAAAAATGAATTAATTATTTTTGATTCAGATTATGAAAGTCTTTCAACGCATGTAGAGATTAGTCGATATGATGCTACCTTGGCGCTCGTATGGGTGATGTAATTGGGTGCGCTGTACTTAGTTCGTTTAGGTTGTGGAGGTGTGGTGCGTGCTATGACCGAGTTGTTTTATGCATAATTCACCCATTTTGGGAGAGTGCGGTTGAGTTAATTTATAGCTTGCTCGGTATTGATACTGGCAGGAGTAATGCGTGCCTTGATGGCATGATAAATACATTTAGTGGTTTGTTCGATCCAGATGGTGAGCTTGAGGAATACGTATTGGCGAAGCTTGTCGAAAGGATGGGTCGGATTTTGCCAGCACATAGTGGTGAGCAGTCGTGAATGAACATAACGTGAAAGAAAAACTTATCGATACCATGATCTGTGCCAATGCCGCTGGCTATTCTATGGATGGCGAGGTGTTAGTTACTCCTATTGGATTATTACCTCGGATCGCGGCGAGTCTTGCGATGAAAAGTTCAAACCCCGACATGATGATGACGGACTCGCAATGCTGGATGTTGTCTGATCCGAATCCTGTTGCTCCGCGGGACACGGAACAGCAGGCCAATGAAAATTGGATGGGTTTGTCCCGGGTGTTTGACAATGTATGGAGCGGGAATAGACATATTACCTGTAGTCCTGTCCAGATAGATCGTTTTGGACAGGCGAACGTATCGGTGATTGGCGATGATTATAGTAAGCCGAATGTGCAGATGCTGGGCGTTCGTGGATTTCCCGGAAATTCAATTTGTCATGCTAGTACCTATTTTATTTTGTCCCATAATCGTCGTGTTTTTGTTGAAGGTGAGTGTGATTACGTCTGCAGTATTGGCTATAACCCTAAGCGCTTACCGCGAGGTTACACTTTCGATGATATCGATCTTAGGCAAATAGTCACTGATTTGTGTGTAATGGATTTCGATGGGGAAAACAAAGCAATACGTGTGCGTAGCCTGCATGAGGGGGTTTCGCTAGAGCAGGTTAGGGATAACACTAGCTTTGATCTTGCTGTTTCCGGTGATATAGAAGTCACGTCAGCGCCACTAGAGCGCCAAATGGAGCTTATAAGGAGACTGGATTCGTCTAATCAGCGGTATGGCCAATTGTAGAAAATAGGAGGCCTGTGGTGGCGATACCTTGTCGACTTGCGTTTCTCCTAAGTTCGTAGGGGCGTCCTCGTTACTCTTGTCGAATTAGATATAAAAAGCATCTCAACACGGCAGGGAAAAGTTTGGTGTTTATTGAAGCTGCTATACTATTTGCCGGTAACGCACGATTGTTTTTGATAGTGTATAAATGGGTGCGTTAGTGTGGGGATTGTATTTTTATATCACAATAATAAATGAATTTTTTATGTGGCGATAATGCAGATAATAGAATCATGAGTTGGTCGGTTTCTTATCAATAAAGCATAGCGCTAGGAGAAGTGCTGGTTCTAGCTCATAATAGAAGTCGTTATTACATTGTACGCTAATATAATATTCGTGGTTACGGGCTTGTTTAAAATAATTAGATGGCTATACTCATGTATTGAATATTTCACGTAAGCACTTAAAGAAATGACTATATATTTCAATCGCGTATTAACGCCCCCTCTGACCTTCCTCGCTTAGCCGGATGTAACTTTCTGTTACATCCGGAAAATCCTTCATAAATATATTATAAGCTCATTTTAATTTTAGAGTCGTAGAGATTCTGTGGGTTAAATTTTGTGAATACTGAGTTGTTTGTAGATGTTCGTCGGTTTATTGCTTGGCTGAAAGACGATTATTCAAAGTTGGTTGAATTTCGTCCTATTACAATTAGGCCTGTAGAACTTGCTAGTTTATTAGAAAAGCTGGAGGGGATATATGATGTTCCTGTAAATCGTGCTTCTAGTTCTACGGTGTTAGTCGGGACTAAAATTGGCTTGATGAATATGAATGACTTTACTGAGGCCTCGATTGTTATTTCGCTTCCAAAAGAAAGTAATCCTGCTGAAGGGAAAATAAGTGTTTTGTCGCCATTAGGGTCGACACTGATTGGTCGAAATAGAGGAGAAGTTATAAAGTTATGTTTAGGAAATTCTGAAAATATGTTTTGTATTATTTCCGTTGATCAGAATCCATAATTAAAAAGGAGGTGCATATTTTGAAGGCAATTTTTTGCTGCTAGCATAGTAATATTGTCCATGTTAGCAACGAATGGCAGCATCGTTGAATTGTTTTTTAACTAAATAATTTTAAAGGTGATGAAATGAGTAAAGGTAAGGTGGATGAGAAAAAAGTAGCATTAAAAACTATTAAAGAGAAGCGTAGGGAGAAGAAAGAAAAAAAGCAAAGTAAAGGTAAGTTTTTATAGTTGTAATGGGTGGGCGCCTGGTAGGGCGCCCATTTTTATCTGAAAAATATTTTGCATCTATATTGTCGTTGTTGAATCAAGAGGTAAACTATGAGTGCCCTTTATGTTCAATTATCTGGACGTGGCTGGAAAATGGATTTCGCAGCGCAGCCCCGGTTCGTTGTCAACAAATATCAAAGTGCCGTCATGTAATCGCGTGATAGCCGAGACCATAGCCAATCCCATTCCGGTACCGCTGCTGTTTTCAAGTCGATGGAATGGTTTGACAATATATGAGTGCTCCTCATTAGTTACCCCCGGCCCTCTGTCGGCAACCGTTAATACGATTTTTTTGCCAGACTTTTGCAGTCCGATGGTCACTTCACTTGGCTTGCCTCCATGCTCAAGGGCATTTTCAATTAGATTGGCGAGTAACTGTTGTAATAGATTGACGTCGCCAGCAATGGTGACATGATCGACTGTGGCCAGTTTTAGCGTGTTGCCGTCATCTTCTGCGATGGGTTGATAAGCCTCCGTAATATCTCGAATTAAAGCATGTAATTTTACGGGGCAAAAGCCGGATCTAAGGCTACCTGCCTCCAGCTCTGCAAGACGCAGGAGCGCAGCAAAAATTTCGAGTATTTTATCGACTTCACCAATTGTTTCCTCGAGTGACTCGGGTGGTATTGGCAAGCTGCTGTTCTGGAGGGTTTCCAGGCGACCCCGGAGGCGCGCGAGGGGAGTTCTCAGGTCGTGGGCGATGCCGGTAGACACCTGACGCACGTTATTCACAAGTTGTTCTATGCGGTCGAACATTTGATTGAGGGTATTGCAATGAGCATCCAGCTCGTCACCGTTGTTACGGCACGGAATTCTTAGGGCCAATTGCCCGGCCCCAATGGCCTTGGCCGTGCGATTGATGGACTCCAGTCTCGAAAGTGTACGTCGGCTTAAAATGAGCCCTCCTGAGGTGCCAAGTACAAGCGCTAAGGTAAGTGACCAGAATAGAGTTTGCTCGAACGCGCGCTCTAGGGTCGCCAGCACGCCCATGTCTTTACCGACCCCGAGGATGAAGCCACTCTCCAATTGTGTATAAAAAAATAGAGTAGGCTGCTCACCTTTAGTTTGGCGCCAGCCGTATGGGGCATTTACTGGCTCGACTTTGTCGAAAATGACTCGGCCGGAGGGGTTTTGTACCATGTAGATGAATCGGTCGCGAGTACGGCTTTTCTCGATCCTCTCTTCTGTCTCTTCCAGCAGCTCGTCCATTCCGTCTTCACGGTATTCAAACAAGAGCAGGTTGTTTTCTATTGTGATTTGGCTGCGTGCTTCGTGTTCTAGTACTTTTTGTACCTGAATAAATAGAAGCGCTACAAAGACTGAAACTGAGATCACGAACAGGATTAGGTATAAGCCAGTGAGGCGGAAGGTGGCGGAGCCAAAGGATTTAGGTAGGCGCATCAATTCTATAACCTGAGCCGCGGATAGTGTGTATCAGGGGGAAATCAAAATCCTTGTCGACTTTTGTGCGAAGGCGACTGATGTGGGTTTCCACCATGTTGGTTTTCGGGTCGAAGTGGAAATCCCAGACGCCTTCGAGCAGCATAGTGCGCGTGACGACCTGACCGGCGTGGCGTAGCAAGAATTCGAGTAGTTTAAATTCGGTAGGCTGCAGTTCGATAATCTGATTTGCACGTGTGACCCGTCGTTTGATTAGATCCATTTCAAGGTCGGCAATACTCAGGCTGATGACAGCTTGGCTGAGAGGCGGTCGTCTAGCTAGTGCACAAACACGCGCGTGAAGCTCTGCGAACGCAAATGGTTTTATAAGATAGTCTTCGGCGCCTGCTGTCAGTCCTGTAACCCGGTCTTCTATGCTTCCCATCGCAGTAAGCATTAAGACCGGGGTAAGATTGCTGGCGTCCCTAATGGTCCGTAGTAACGTTAGGCCATCAAGTTTTGGCAGCATGCGATCAAGAATGAACACGTCGTAGTGTTCATTTTGAGCCAGCACTAGGCCGTCCAGGCCATTGTTAGCATGGTCTGTGGTATGGCCGTGCTCCTTCAGCCCGCGCATGATGAAATCCGCAGTCGCCTGGTCGTCTTCAATTAGTAATAATTTCATATGGCTGGCATCAAGAGCTACTCAACGTGAACGTATTTGCCGATATAGATGTCAATCCATATCTTCGCGAACGCCGAGTACTTCACCGGACACTCCATCTACCTCAATTTCGTAGATTTTGTCTGCTGCTATCACGCTAATCTCATAGCGTGGTGAGAAGCTGTCATCGTCTAGTGATGCCTCATAAGCTCGCCCTTTCTGCTGGTTTTCAGCAATAGCGATGGCTTCTGTTAGGCTTATTTTAGTTTGCTCAAGAAGATGGATGTCCTCTTTGTCGGCTAGAGCAATTCCGCTGAACAGCAGTCCAGCAAAAGCAGTGGATACAATAGCGTGTTTTTTGCGAATTTTCATAATATTCTCCTTGCGAGTTGTCATCGTATTGTCTGTGCGACGGTTGTCGACGACCTTAGTTATAGCAAAAGTAAGTTTGTGTGGTGGTGGCTAGAACTATACTGTTTTGTAATGTCATGGAATTGAAGAGGGTAGCACTGCTTATCTTTTCGATGTTCGAGTGTGAGTGCTAAGTTATTTGAAAAGGTAGGTGATGGTTTAGCATGTCTAGGGAATTCGCGTGAGTCACGGTTATTAGGGTAGAGTTTTTACAGCGGTTCATGGAGTTTTACGCTACGCTTTTTATTCTGGTTGATTACTCGATGATTTGTGATCGGTTACAGGTTGTATGTTGATGCGTTTTCCATGGCTACGGTAGGTCTGATAACTCTCGATCTCTCGATGACGTAGATCTGAGTGAGATACTTGTTCGATATTCTGAATTGTATTGGCTATCCGTAATTTCTTTAGATGTTAATATTAATTAGAAAATACCGCTTTATAGCGGCTGCCTAATTCGGCAGAATAATTATGGGCGAAGAAGCTTTTTATTAACTGTCCACAGTAATACGGCTTTGCAACGATCTGCGCATTTGTGGTTTTTACCAATTCGAGCGCGAACCGTTGTCAAACATAGTATTTTTTAGGATGTTGTTACTTTACCTAGTAATACCGTTTCGTCTACTAAAATGCCATTATTAAGTTCCCGTAATTGTTTTGCCGCTGCCACCATATTTTTCAGTGCTGGTAAAACTTCTTCCCAGTTTCGTGTCTTCAACCCACAATCAGGGTTTATCCATAATTTTTCGCTAGGGAGTTGTTTCTCCGCTTTGTTCATTAGTGCGACAATTGACTCCACTGACGGAATGTTTGGTGAGTGAATGTCGTAAACCCCAGGTCCAATATCATTGGGGTAGTTGAAATGATCGAAGGCATTCAGTAGCTCCATGTCTGAGCGAGAGGTTTCTATGGTGATGACATCGGCATCCATATGGGCGATGCTTTCAATAATGTCATTAAACTCCGAATAGCACATATGGGTATGAATCTGGGTCTTGTCTGCAACGCCATTAGCGGTAATCCTAAACGACTCAACCGCCCAGCCTAGGTAGTGCTGCCATTCTCCATGGCGTAGGGGCAAGCCTTCACGGAGTGCTGCTTCGTCAATTTGAATAATACTAACGCCAGCAGCTTCTAGGTCTAGCACTTCTTCTCGAATAGCCAGCGCAAGTTGGTAGCAGCTGTCTTTCCGAGGTTGGTCGTCTCTCACAAACGACCAGTTAAGAATAGTTACTGGTCCCGTAAGCATGCCTTTCACATGTTTTTTAGTGAGCGATTGGGCGTAGCAAATCCACTCGAGCGTCATGCCACTCGGGCGACTGATATCACCATAAAGTATCGGTGGCTTTACACAACGGGATCCATAGGATTGTACCCAGCCATATTGGCTGAATGCGTACCCATTCAGCTGCTGGCCAAAATATTCCACCATGTCATTGCGTTCGGCCTCGCCATGTACCAGCACATCTAATCCAAGCTGTTCTTGTTCGGCGATACAGAAGGCGATCTCCTCCTTAATATACTGTTGGTATTGCTCTAGGCTAAGTTCGCCGCGCTTGTGACGCTGGCGAAGCTGGCGTATTTCTGCCGTTTGCGGAAAGGATCCAATAGTGGTGGTGGGAAAGAGAGGAAGTTTGAGCCTTTCGGATTGAATGACAGCGCGCTGGGAATAAGGGCTTTGACGCTGGCCCATGCTGGTCGTAATAGCCGCGACATTTTTTCGCACGGCTGGATTGATCACTCGTACAGACTGACGACGACTGCTAAGAGCTTGGGCGTTGTCGGTTAATTTTGATGCGACGGCATTTCGTCCTTCGTTAAGTGCACGACCTACAATATAAAGTTCTTCAAGTTTTTCATCTGCAAATGCAAGCCAAGACCTTACTCCCGCATCAAGTTCTTCCTCACTGTTTAGGGAGTAAGGTACGTGCAGTAATGAGCAGGATGGGGCTAGCCACAGGCGATCGCCGAGTTGCTTTGACAGTGGTTCCAACCAATCCAAGGTTTCGTTTAAATCGGCTTTCCAGATATTTCGACCATTAATTATCCCTAAGGACAAAATTCGATCTTTTGGCAATGCTGCTAATAAAGTCCGAGCATCGCGTCGACCCTGAGCATTATTGCTAACGCAATCAAGGTGCAGCCCGTCTACTGGCAGAGCTGCTGCCAAGGTAAGATTATCCTCTAGTGTTCCGAAGTAGCTCGCTAATAATATTTTAACCCCGCTGACATTTAAGTACGTATAGGCTTTTTCAAATGCATCTCGCCAGTTTTTATCTAGGTCGGTCACCAGTAGAGGTTCATCTATTTGTAGCCATTGCACCCCCACACTTTGGAGCGCTGTGAGAAGTTCTCGATATACCGGTAGCAATCGATCTAATAATGTTAGTGCTTGGCTATTATCTTTGGGCTTACACAGCGAGAGGTAGGTTATTGGCCCAATAATAACCGGCTTTGCGTTAATACCCTGCGCCTTGGCCTCACCTAATTGGGTCAGTAAACTAGAGGGGTTAAGCGTAAATTGGCTGTCTGCACTTACCTCAGGCACGAGATAATGGTAATTTGTATCAAACCATTTAGTCATCTCCGCTGCGTGTACACAGTGTTGTTCACCTACGTCACTAGTAGAACGTCCTCGGGCAGCGCGAAAATAGCTTTCCAATTCATTGCCGTCATGCACGGCTCGAGTGGGAATGTTCCCAAGAGTAAGGCTCATATCCAGCACTTGGTCGTAAAGTGAGAAATCACCTACCGGCAGCCAATCTAATTTCTGTTGTTGCTGCCAGTGCACGCGCCGCAGTTCGGCTGCAACCTTGAGCAGGTCTTTGCTGCTTTGCTGTCCCTTCCAGTAACTTTCAAGCGAAAATTTAAGTTCTCGGTTGGCGCCAATACGCGGGAAACCCAAATTGTGGGTAATGGCCATCGTGTTTCTCCAATTACGTAGACTTCGAACCGGTGCGGCTAGAGTAGAAAGATATTTGACGAGGCCATGGTAATGAGTCTTTGTTATGAATAATAATGGTCTTTTTGCATAAATACATGAGGATTATTCATGATTGAGCGTTCCCATCTGGCCATAATTCGTGAGGTTGATCGTACCGGAACGCTGACTGGTGCCGCAGACAGTTTGTGCCTGACCCAGTCGGCCTTAAGCCATGCCATCAAAAAACTCGAGGTGCAGCTAGGTACGGCAGTCTGGCTTAGAGAGGGGAGAACTTTACGTCTGAGCCAGGCTGGTCAGCAGTTGCTTGCACTAGCGAATAGATTAATACCTCAAATCGAACATACCGAAATGCAGATTGCGCAAATAGCAAAAGGGCAACGTGGATCCCTGCGTATAGGCATGGAGTGTCATCCTTGTTACCAATGGTTGCTGAAGATCGTTGCTCCCTTCTTGCGAGATTGGCCGGATGTGGATGTAGATGTAAAACAGGCTTTCCAGTTTGGCGGTATTGCGGCCTTGTTTAACTACGATATAGACGTCTTGGTCACCCCAGATCCTTTGCACAAGCCGGGATTAAAATTTACGCCCGTATTTGACTACGAGCAGGTGATCGTATTACCTGAGAATCACCTATTGGCCGATCAAGAGTGGCTTGCTCCGTCACAGCTTATTGATGAAGTGCTATTAAGCTATCCCGTAGAAGTTGAACGTTTAGATATTTTTAACCAATTTTTTCTTCCTGCTGGCTGCGCACCTCGTAGGCATAAAACTATTGAGACCACGGATATTTTGTTGCAAATGGTGGCGGCGGAGCGGGGTTTTACCGCGTTACCCGATTGGCTGGTCGCAGAATACGCTAAGAAAATGCCTTTGCGGGGAATAAAGATGGGTGAAAGCGGTGTTAAAAAACAGATTTTTCTTGGCCAGCGTGAGTCAGAAGCCGAAGATGAGTACTTGTCGTACTTCATGGTATTAGCAGGCAAGAGTATTGTCGAATTTTAATAAAAATTAGCGAACATAGCCGTAAAATTCTCGGTTTTAATGTAGGGGATTGTGTAGGCGCCTGCATCATACTCTATACGGTACTATCATCGGGAAGAGTCTACAGTTTTAACAATATGGGTAATATAATACCGGCTAATAGCCGAGAACTCAGGGTGCTTGCGGTTTGGTCTTGCTGTGGAAACGTCGTCTCCAGCTGAGTGAGAATATGTGTCGTTTATGGACTTGAAGTTATCGACATCAATCAGCGTGACAGAAATGAGATATCCAGTTTCCTGTGAATTCTGTATTTGGTCACGTAGTTCGGAATCTGCGTGCCTGCGATTCGGAATACCGATCAGGGGGTTGGTAACACTTAGTTTTTTAAGCTACCACGCTTGTTCTGCCGCAAGCTGTTCGTTCAACAGCGGGGCGGAATTTTGCTGGTGTACGGCGCACTCAGCTCTGAACCGACACCATTTCCACTGTTTACCGTGCTGGGCAAAAGCCTGACTTTGAAGGGTTATCTCTACGCAGAGATTGTGGCCGACCCTGAAGCCCTGGAGAGAGCGAAGGCTTTTATTCTGCAAGGGTTGAAGTCCGGCGCGTTGCGCCCGATCATCGCAAAGACATTCGCACTTAGCGACATCCAGGATGCCCATCGTTTCCTTGAAGCCAATCAGCAGATCGGCAAGATCGTGGTAACTGTCTGACCAGCAATTATGGGGCTGAGAGCGTAATCCTTCGGCCCCGACTCAAGCCAGCCCTGATGACCGCTATTGGCCGACTCTGTTGAAAAAGTAGCTGCTCCCCCATGCTGTCGGCAGAATTGCTCTGTCAGCTAGCGCGGGGACGGTGAACCGCCGCATCGTCAGGGCACAGCGTTGCTCAATCATTGATTTGCTCAACTACGGCATTGCCAGCAAAACTTTGTCCAGGGTCAAACTGGAGCTTGCGCGCCGTGGCGGGCAGTAGTTTTGTCAGTTTGTCCAAATGCGCCGTTTGGCCTGCGTCAGTTTCGCGGCGGTCTCCAGCCGTACATATACCAAACGCCTCTGGTCATCCGCCGCGTCGCAACTCCCTGACACCCCGGCCCAGCTTGCGGCGCAGCAGGGCCCGCAGGGTCGCCCCATCCGAATACCCGACCTGTGTGGCGACCTGGTCGACGCTGGCGTTTCCGGTGCGCAAGAGATGGACGGCATGCTCCACGCGCAGGTCCTGGAAATACGACAGTGGTGTCTTGCCCAAAACGCTTTGCAGCCGCCGCGCCAAGGTGCGCTCGCTTGTGCCCGCGGCGCTGGCCGCCTCCGCCAGCGAGAACCCCTGCGCGAGCCGACGTCTGGCCCAGCTCTCGAAGCGCTCCACCATTGGGTCGGCATGCGCAAGGTGGTCGTGAATCACGAACTCGGCTTGCGAACTGCGTGCCTCGACCAGCAGATAGCGTGCCACCAGGGCCGCCAGCGCCGGACTGCGCCCCCGGATGATGTGCAAGGCCAAGTCAACGTGGGCCAAAGCGGCACCCGCGGTAGTGAAGCGTGTCGAGTTCACGATCATGCGTGACTCGTCCAACGTGACGTTCGGATAGCGCTGCCGAAACATCGGCCCCAGCCACCATGACGTCGTCGCACGATGCCCATCAAGCAGGCCACTCTCTGCAAGTAAGAAACTACCGGAGCAGGCGGCACCAAGGTGCGCGCCAGCGGTGGACCACAGCTGTAGCGCGGCGACCGCATCGGGCACGTCGGGGCGTGTGAGCCGAGCCGAGAGCGTGTCAGGCATCTTGTCACCAAACGCGGGCACGAGCACGACGTCTGGTTCCGGCACACCACGCGCAGTGACCACGGGGACCGTCAAGCCCTGCGCCGTTAGGATGCGACGCCGCACGCCCACCAGCGTGAGCTCTATGTGCGCGGGAGCCTGTGGCAGCGAGCTCGCCATCGCATTGGCCAAGCCCACTGTGTCAGTGAGCGCCGCAAGCCCCA